>Ga0184639_10000602_pt1 | contig 14327 bp, 22 predicted proteins | sample PLM31_170_b2_FD_133155 | JGI IMG/M metagenome (GOLD analysis project Ga0184639, IMG submission 133155) | Groundwater sediment microbial communities from an aquifer in East River, Colorado, USA - PLM3-1_170_b2 | ecosystem: Environmental > Terrestrial > Soil > Riparian zone | place: USA: East... | reverse complement strand
CTCCGCGCGATCCTGACCGGGCAGAAGCTGACGCGCGATTTCGCGTCGAGCTGGAAGTATTACGGCTTGCCCTGAGGGCGCCCGCGCAGGCTACAAGCCTGCGCCTGTTGTCTGCAGAGTTGGGTGTCAGTGGAGGGGAAGCGGGGGGAGATAGGGTAAGTCAGCGGGATTGTTGTTGTTGCGGAGGAAAGCGAAGGCGAGGCGAAGGCGTCGTTCGGTGTCAGTAGGGCGATCCCGCGGCCATAGCGGATGCTGCAAACAAATAGGTTGCGCGCGCGTCGCGGGCCAATCCAACGGAAGTGCCGCCATCGCGCGCGGCAACCGCTGCAACCTATTCATTCTACTTGGCTAATCCAACGGAAGTAACGCAGAAGGCTCAAAATCCAACGGAAGTCCTACGGAAGTGCTCAGTGCAGGGAAACCCACAGAACAAGAAGGACCACACAGCCCACGACGACCGCGCCGAGAAAATCGAGGCACTGGGCGCCCTTCTCTTTTTTCTTCCGGTCTTGGGATGGCACCAGGTGCGACTCCATGCCCCGCAGTTCCCTGAGGACCTCCTCGGGGAAATCCATAGCATAGACGCTTAGTTGAACCTTTACTTTCTTCGCCTCGATCAATTTTCTGAAATCCTCGGCGCTCATAGAAAATGATACATACTCCACCAGGGAGTGGCGGCTTAGGACCTGACCGTCCCATTCATATTTTATGGGGCCGATCCGGATGTCGCCCGCGGCAAAGATCGCCTCGTGCAAATCCCCAAGGGACCAATTCCTTGTTTTCGCTACGATGAGAAAACTAACGGTCTTTTCCTGACAACGGTCCACCTTTCCCTTACAGCTCACGATGGCGCGAATTTCCGTCGGCCCAATCAGCACGCTGGGATCTTGTCCCTGGCCCAAGGTGGCCGTCCCTAAGGCCATCGGTCTGGTTTCAAAAGTGGTCGTATCTCGGAAGTCGTCGTACTTCCGATCCGGGTCGTTTTGTGCCGCGAGCCCTTCTGGCGGGGGGCGCAGGGGCCCCACCGTCTGAGCCTCACAGGCTGGCACGGACATCAGGATGCCAAACAGCAAGGGCAGGAGGATCGCGACAATGGGTTGAAGCTCAGTCTTTTGGCTTGCCATATTTCCCTGCCTTCAAAGTGAGGAACTCCGCTGTCTGCTCTACCACCGTGCTTGGGGCGCTGTCAAGGATGACGTCCAGCGCCTCGATGAGCTGCTCGCGCGTCTCCTCGGAATATCGGCGCGGTTTCTCCCGATCTGGAGGCTGTCCCTTCATCAGCGTTTGAATCTTCCTCTGCTGACGCGCCCTCGGCTTCGCACGCCCGGCCTCCCAGTGCTGAACGGTTCCTTTCACGACTCCCAGCGCGTGTGCGAATTCCTCCTGGGTCATGTCTAAAGAGTCGCGCAACTTGAAAATTTGCGCCGATGCAATCGTCTTTAACATTTCTCTTGACATCCGAGGCTAAATTAGCCTAATTTGGCCCACCTATGGCAAAGCCCCTATCCCGCAAGAATCTTACCCTACGCCGCGCCCTTCGTGCACGGCTTTACCGCGGGATTCAGGTCGCGGTCGCCCGGCAGCTCGGCGTCACCGAAGGACACGTTTCGCTCGTGGTCCGCGGCCGGCGCACCTCCTCTCGCGTATTGCAAGCCCTGGCTGAAGCGGTAGCGCGGCTTGAGAAGGCCGCCGCATGAGACTCCCCGGCACGATTCGCCTGGCTGTATCCGCCTTGAAGCTTGCGGGGCGTCCTGACATGGCCGGGCTGGTGCACGTCGATTTCGTCGAGGATCGCTGGTTCGCGCACGCGCAGCGTGTTCACGGTTGCTCGCTGAGCCAGTGGAAACACCTCATTAAGATCTGTTCTCGATGCCGCCAATTCCACAGCGAGGAACAAAAGGCCACATGAGCAAGGGGCAACACCGTGCCGGCTATAAAAGGCCTCGAACCGGCGACCCGCGAAGGACACGGCAGCCCTTTTGGATCAACACGCTGCCAGCGAAGGTGCGCGAACGGATCCGCGAGCTTCGCAGCGAAGGGAAAAGCTGGCAGGAGATTGCGGACCTATCCGTCGGGTTTGCGCCCAAGCACCTGCCAGCCTCGACGCTACAGCGTTGGTTTGATGTGCATGTCGAGCAGCCGGCGCGCCGCCCAGAGTTCAACGATATCGAAAAGCTGGCGGGCTTGATCGCCGAGCGCATATTCGAACGCCTCAAGGAATTCCTTCCCCGGAGGGCCGCATGAATGCGCTTACCGCTACGCCCTCGCGCGCGAAGCATCCGCGCATCTTTCGACTGCACGACCGCCCCGAGAGATCGATGCGCTCACCGAATCGCCAATTCTGTAGTTTCTGCTGGGCGCGCTTCGCGGACTGGTCGGCCCTCGTGCGCCACATGGCTGGCCACGATGTGAACGGCCGCCCTTCGGCCAGGCTCAGGGCACAGATCGCGCGCCCTTCGGCTTCCCTCGGCTCCGCAACTGCGGCCGGAGCAGGCTTCGCTCGGGACAGGTCACTCAGGGTAAAGAGGCGCGATGGCTGAAACTTGGCTCACGATCGAAGAGGTCCAGGCGCTCAGCGGCTGGACTTACCGCTGGATACGCATGAAGGCGCGCGGTGGGACACTGATATCGAAGACGTCCGAATCGCGCGGAGCAAATGGCAAGCACGAACGCCTCTACGCGCTCAGCTCGCTGCCCGCGGCCGCGCAGCTCCGCTACGCGGAGAAGGCGACGGCCATCGTTGTCACTCCGGATGCGGTGCTCGAGAAGCGAGTGCCTCAAACTCTTCCGCTCTTCGAGGCTCTCCCACCGCAGCCCCCGCCGACGTCGCTGCCGCCGGCGCTCGAAGCGCAGGCGCGCGAACGCTTCGAGGCCATCCAGCCGCTGCTAGATTTTCGCGCGCGCACGAACGGAAACCGCCAGAAGTTTCCACTGAACGATGGCCGCACGGTTTCAAAACTCGACGACGTGGCCGCATGGGTCGCCGCGCAGCGCGGGATCTCGACTCGCTCGCTCTGGCGCTGGTACATGAATTTCAAGCGTTCGGGCTACGCGGGCCTGGCCGACAGCGTGCGGCGCGACCAGGGCCAATCGAAGTTTTTCAGCAAGCATCCCGCGGCGAAGGCCTTCCTCGAAGGCAAGATCCTCAATGAGGGCCTCTCGGCGCAGATGGCTTGGGAATCGCTCTGCCGCGAGTGGCCGCGACTCGATCGCGGCCCGAAACCTCCCTGCTACGGCACTGTGGCGGCCTACGTGCGCGAATTGCCCGACGCGATGAAGACGCTCGCGCGCGAGGGCAAGCAGACTTATGAATCGAAGCATGCGCCATTCATCCAGCGCGGCCCGGTGCCGGCGATGGAATGGTGGGTGGCGGACCACCGCGAGTTCGACGTCCTGGTGCGCAACACGCTGTTCGAGCATCTCGGCCGCGAGCAGGCCTACCGCCTCTGGCTGACGGCCATCTATGACTGGGGCTCGCGCAAGATCGTGGGGTTCTGCCTGGCGCCCACGCCTTCTTCCCGCACGATCAATTCCGCGCTGCGCCTGGCGGTGCTGCAGTACGGCTTCCCCCGAAATTTCTACTGGGACAACGGAGAAGACTTCAAGAAAGTTCGCCGCGATCTCGAGGCCATCGAACTCTCGGGCGCTGCCGACGGGTTACTGCAAGGCAGCCGCGTGCAGATCACGAGCGCGCTGCCGAAGCGCCCGCGATCGAAGCCCATCGAGTCATGGTTCGCGCGCTGGTCGAAGCGCTTTGACGTCCTGTGGCGCAACGCCGGTTACATCGGAAATAAACCTGGGGCGTGTCCCGAATCCGGCCGCGAAGCCCAGGCCGCGCACGCGGCCTATCTGAACGGGAAGCGCCCTTCGAGCCCGCTGCCTTCCGACGCTGAATTCATTCTCGCCACGATCCAGTACATCGACGAATACAACGCCGGCGCGCGCCTGGAAGCGCTGGACCACCGCACGCCCGCTGAGGTGATGGACGAGCAGTTCCCGCTGGCCGCGCGGCCGCAGATCAATCCCCGCGCGCTCGATCTGCTCTTCAGCGAACGTGAGACACGCATTGTCCAGCGCGGCGGATGCGTGCAGCTCGACCGCATGTGGTACGAGCCGGTGGATGCAAGCCTCGGCGCGCTCGACCGCCAGCAGGGCCGTGCGGTCCTCATCCTGCGCGATCCCTACAACCTGGGCGAGGCCGTGGCGTTCGACGAGGAAGGCCGCACCTTCGTCGGTGAGCTGCGCGTGCAGCAGTTCGTGGCGCAGTGCCCGAACGGGCAGATCACGCGCGACCAGATTCAGGCGGCCATGCGGCGGCAGCGCGCGGTCCTGCGTAGCTACACGGATTACCGCGCCCTACTGGCCTCGATTGCCAGCTCGCAGGGATGGAAGACGGAACGCGAAGCGCTGCTCGAACGCGCGGGCGTGCGCACCGGCACCGATGCCGGCCCCGCCAGACTTCTGGCCGGCGCGGTTCCCGGCGCGCGTCTGCTTGCGGCCGCTCCGGCGCCGCGCGAGCTGCCGGCGTCTCCCTTCATAGATGATGCCGCGCGCGAGTTCATCGCCGCGATGCGGGAGGATTGATGGCAGTGACGGCGCATTCCCGCAGCCTTCTGGCCGAGATAAAACTTCCCGGCTACACCGAAGCGGTCGAGCGCGTGCGCAATTACATGAATCGCGCCGACCTCTCGGCGGGCGAGCTGGCTGACCGCGTCGGCCGCGGCCGGTCCACGATCAACATCTTCATCCAGGGGCGCTACAAGCAGATTGGCGACTGGCGCTATATGGCCGCGCGCCTGCTCGCGTACATCGAGCGCAATCCCATCGAGCCGCGGCGCCACGCGCCCGGGCGTTTGTTCCACACCGAGAATTACCGGCTCATCCGCAAGTATTTTCTGCGCGCCGCGGACCAGGGCGAAGTCTGCCTGCTCTACGGCCCGCCGGGCACGCAGAAGACGTTCGTGCTCGAGCAGCTCATCATCGAGCGCAACCTGGCCGGGAAGAACGACGCGTTCTACGCCTACGCCTCCGCGGAGATGGCCGCGGGCGCGCTGCTGAAGCGTATCGGCCGCGAGGCCGGCGCGCTGATCCGGGTGTGGGGCGTCGAGCGGCTGGTGGCCAACCTGCTGGCGCGGATCTCGCGGATGCCCAAGCCGCCGGCGCTGGTCGTGGACGAGGCGCAGCACCTCGACGTGCACTGCCTCGAGCTGCTGCGCGAGCTGCACGACCGCTCCGGCTGCGGCCTGGTCTTGGCCGGCTCGCACAACCTGCTCGACAACTTCCTCCGCGGGCGCGCGCAGCTCGAGCAATGGCTCTCGCGCATCGATCACAAAGATCCCCTGCCGGGCCTGGTCGAAGACGAAGTGGAGAAGATTGCTGCGCGCGAGCTCTCGAACGGCCAGCCCGCGAAGCTCTCTGAAAAGCAGCTCAAGGCTCTCGTCCGAGCGTGCAAAACAGAAGACATCTTCGCGCGCGATGCGAGCGGTAAATCCGCGCCGCGGACCTATCTCTCCGTGCGGCGCCTGGTGAAGAACCTCGCGCAATACAAGGAGGCCGCGGCGTGAGGTAGTGGGCTAACGCCGTGTTGATTTTTGGTGGCGACCGAATAAGGAGGGCGAGCCATTGGAGGCTAGACAATGCTAACAAAAAAAAAGCTAAATGCAAGCACAAAATTTAGCATATCTCCGTCAGAATCAGTAGGTTACTGTCTAATCTGTGGTGCACAAGTGTCGAAGTGCGGCAAGCCCTTTACTGCGGAGTTGCGCTGTCAAAAATGCGGAGCGGTCAACGTGTATGAGGAATCGCAGCAGCCGAAGTTCCTAAAGTACGTTGCGTGAATGGGCAGCAACATCGCATTAGCCCATTACCCGGCGTGAGCGCCGAAACGCAGGCCAGGAAGGACCGGCTCTATGTTTTGCCAGACCGTGCGTGGTCGCGTCCTCTGACGCCAGTCGAGCAGAGAATCTACGACTACATTTTCATCGCCCTTAGCAACGTTCAGAAAGACGCGCAGGAAAAACTGCTGAAGATTGTGCAGATGTTACAGGAGGCCGCGGCATGAAGATCGTGAGGATCGCGCCGGTGAAAGAAGAAAAGTCCGCAGATTCGTCTGGACCCCGGAAACCGGAGAAGGAGGCCGCTACGACTTTGCGGCACGTTTCTTTCTCCGCGCCCGGCGCTTCGATGCTTTCGTTTTTGGCTTTGGGCGGCAAGCGAGAATCGTGTCCGTTATCCGATCAAGCTCAGGCAGGGTTTTCATTTCGTCAACTCCGCGTCGATGGTGCCCCGCAGTTTGTCCATCTCTTTGCCACAAGCCTCACGGAGGCGATGCAGAACGAACCATGCGGATTTCTGGGTGATGCCGAGTTCCGTGCTGAGTTGGAGCGACGAGATGCCCTTGCGGGCCGTCACGAGCAGATACATCGCGTAAATCCATTTATGGAGCGGGATGTGCGACCGCTCGAAGATCGTGCCTGTGCGGACCGTGAAATCCAGCTTGCACGGATTGCAGCGGTAACAGCCGTTCTTGCGTGCCGTGATGCGCTCTTTGCCTCTGCACTCTGGGCACGTCACGCCTTCGGCCCACAGATGGCCTTCGAGATATTGGCGAGCGGATTCCTCGTCTGGGAACGCGGCGAAGAGTTGGAAGCTGGTCGTGGAGCGGCTCATGCTGTCCTCTTCCATTCGGCGATCACGGGCACGTCTATCCATCCCGTCCCAGAACATACTGTGCAGTCAGCACGCGCAGGTCCAGGAGAGTCACCGTGGAATTTGGCTGGCTCTCGACACGCGCACAATTCCCGGCCAGTCACAAACGTTGGAACATCGCCAGACCTGAGTCGTTCAATGTCGCGGCGATTCATGCTAGTCGGCCATGTTGCGCATTTTGTGTTCGGCCTCTTTACGTGTTTCAAACGGCCCCTCAACGACAAACGATGGCAGGGCGGCTCCCGGCAGCAATCCGGTCATCGGCATCACGGAGAGACGGCCACCGCGCTCGATGACAGCGAAAACCGTGGTTCCCGGGGTCTTGGTTTCGGGGGTCATGTAGGTTGCCTCCATGTCCGTAATATACATGACTCCCGTACGGGTGTCAAGTACTATTTTGGCTCAGGCCCAAGATTTATGCGAAGAAAAAGCGAATATCGGTATGTGCCGTGTTTTCAGCGCCATGGGACTCAAGTGTGACTGCTGAGGCTCGGTTTCTAGCGAGATCCGCAGAACGCACATTTATGGTGAGCGAAGCCGAACCATGACGAAGATCAAAGAACCGTATCGCTGTGATGAGTGCGGGAAGCTCCGCGAGAAAGATGCCAACCGCTGGTGGGTGCTCTCGGCTTATCGGCAGCGCGGCGAGTTCAGCATGATCTGGCTCACCCCATGGAACGAAGAAGCGGCGAAGCGTCCTGTGTCGAAACACATCTGCGGGCGCGAGCATGTCCTGACCCTTGTGGACCGCTGGATGGCCACCGGCTCGTTTGTGCCGCCCAGCGCGCGGCCGGTCAGCTCTGTAGAACCAAAATCTTCCTCTACCAGGAAGGAAGGACCAGATGGGAAAGATGACGCGCCAAGCTGAAACGCTGGTCGAACTCCGCGTGGACCGCCTGGCGGCGAAGTATATGGAGCTCCAGGACCGCGCCGAAGAACTCTCTCGCGACGCCGCCATCGTGCGCGCGGAACTGATCGAGCTGGTCGGAGACTACGGCTCGTATCCGCCGCGCGCGGATAAGACGCTGCGCCTCACCGGGCGTCTCTACGAGCTGCGGCTGACGTCGCCGATCGAGATCACGGTGGACTCGCGCCTCGCCCTGCTTCTGCGCCGCCGCGCGCCGCGGCTCTTCCGCCGCCTCTTCACCCGCATAGAGCGCTTCGTGCTGAACCAAGGTGCGGAGAAGCTGATGAACGCGCGGAAACTGCCCGCGGACGCGCCACGCAACCTGCGCAGCTTGTTCGCGCGGGCTCTACACATCCGAGACCTGCCGCAGCAGCTCGAAGTCCGCCGGCGCGAGACTCCGCTGAATCTTCCGGAGTCCCGGAGAACTAGCGGGAAAGAGCCCGAGGCCGCCTGATGGCCGAGCACTACACGCGCAGCACGGAGTCGGCGACCCGATGGTGCAACCGCTGCGGTAAACGGACACAGCATATCGTGAGCGGCGGAAGGATCGGCCGTTGCCTCGAACATGAGGCTCCGGAGCTCAGTGCCGCGCAGTTGAAGCGACGCGCGAAACAAGAACGCGAGCTGAAGAACCCGAGATTGTTTTGACCCAAGAGCTCAGGCCGGATCGCGACGCTATCGGCAAGACGGCCGAGGAACGTTTTCAAGAGATTCGCCGGCATTTCCTCGATGCGCTGCGCGATGCCGGGATCTCGCGCAGCGAGCTCTACGACCGGCCCAAGCCCGGCGCGTCGCGCGAACCCACCGAAGAGGAGCTTGTGCGGCGCTACGCCGAGCGCTTTGCGGTGAGCGTGAACGAAATCTGCATCGGCATCCAGCGCGCGTTCGTTCTGGCCAGGGAATCGGGCGGCCCCGGCGTCCCGCAAAACCATCTCCGGTTTCAGGAGTCCGGTGGTCCCGGCTGGCCGGGACCGAACACCGGACCTGGACTCCGGGATTCCGCAAGAGCTTCCGGAATCCGAATTTCGGAATCCCGGACGGTCTTGCGGGACTCCGGACGTTCTTGCGGAGTGGTCACCAGCTTCCGCTACTGCGTGCCGCAGATCGAGCGCCGCATCGCCGAGCTCCGCGAAGCCCGCATCGGAGCGGGGCCGGAGTTCGCTGCCGGCAGCAAGGTGAATTGGGAGAAGGTGAAAAGGAAGCCGTAAGTTCGATCGTGCAGCCAACAGACCAACTTCACGCGAACCTGCGCACACTCGAGCAGCTCGGCACCGTCGAGTTCTGGAGCCACGAGGGCGACGTCACGGCTGTGGTGATGACGCAGGAGGCCGTCTGTCCGATGTGCGGGTGTCACCACGTCATCTTCATCAACCGTGACGGCCGCACGCGCTGCTGGGAATGCGACGACGAGTACACGCTGGACTGCGCCGTGCGTTCGCAGGAGGTCCACGCATGAGCGGAGTCACGCAGAACCGTCCGGGACTCCGGGACTCCGGGAGATTCAGCGGAGAGTGCTGTTGGTGTCGTGCGGCGGGACGTCGCGGCGTTCCCGCCACCTTCCGGCTTGGCCGGGCCAGTATTTGCCGGCCGTGCTGGGCGACGCGAAGCGACCGCGCGCAAGCTGCGCAGGAGCTGGCCCAGCCAGAGCGTGCCTGGCGCGGCGGGGCCTCCGTGCTCGACGAGCTGAAGACCGCTGGCGCCGGCCATCGCGTACATCTCGAGCTGCCCGTCGGAGTGCTTTACGACCGCATGCGCGGCGCGATCTATCAGCTCGCGCGCCACCGCGGCATGCGCGTCTCGATTGCGCGCAAGGGCACAATGCTCGAGATCTGGTGCAGGATGAAAGGCCGATGAGCGTTCAACTGATCTGCGCCGACGCGCGAAGGATTCCGCTGCCCGACAATTCCGTGCAGATGGTTTGCACAAGCCCTCCTTTTTGGGGGTTGCGGAAGTACGCGGGCGAGCAGGAATTGGTTTGGGGCGCTCCGCTGACCCATCCGGAGCAGTGGCGCGCGGATTGCGATCATGAATGGAATCTTAGCCGAGTGCCCGTGATTGAACCGGTCGTCGGTGCGGGTGCTCATTGGCAGCATCGGGAAGCTCACAATATCGGGCCAGACGAATATGACATCACGGCGTTTCGCAAAGCTGACAGGCAATTCAATTCAGTAGGCTATTGCGCGCGTTGCGGTGCCTGGCGCGGGGCGTATGGACTTGAGCCGACGGTGGAAATGTACATCGCGCACACCGTCGAGATCCTGCGCGAGATTCGCCGCGTCCTGCGGCCCGATGGCGTGTGCTTCTGGAACATCGGGGATAGCTACGCAAGCACATGGTCATGCGTACGTAGAAATCAAGTCGGTGCTGGTGCTTGTGATTACGGCGATCGTCAGATTCGCACGGGCGGCCAACTAAAGGAAAAAGACCTATGCCTGATTCCCGAGCGCGTGGCGCTGGCGGCGCAGGCGGATGGCTGGTGGGTGCGCTCGAGGATCATCTGGGGCAAGCCGAATCCCATGCCGGAGAGCGTCACCGACCGCCCAACCGACGCCGCCGAGCACATCTGGCTATTTGCTAAGGGTCAGTGGAAAACGAGTGTCGTTAAATTTTCTGATTTGCGCGGCGAGCGATTCCATCTCGGCAAGTACGCTAGGTTTGAGCTTCCGTCCTTTCAGCCCATAGCGGTCTGTGTTCAGGTTGCGACCGCGCTCTTTGATTTCTGCCAGCTTCAAAACAATGGCAGCTTGCCGCCTTTTTATTCTGAGATATGGAAGAAGGATACGAACGGCGGAAACGGCGCTATGGTCGCTGACAGACCAAAAGAACATTGGGCGGCGACGCTGTCCGCGAGGTTTCTCGGTGCGGATATAACCGCCGAAGAGTTCATGGGCGAGCTTAATCGCGTCATCATCGCATTGGCCGATGGCGACAATGGCCGAATAGGAAGGGTTTGCTCCCAGTTTTTCCCTCCATCGGCCTACGCCGATAGTGATGGAACCGTCGCTGTCAACTACTCCGGCGATGTATGCAAGCTTGATTTTGTCCATAACCGAATCCTAATAGCAAAGCCAACAATTTGCAAGTACTTCTGGGATGCCGAGGCGGTGCGCGAAGGCGTCACTGGCGGCACACATAGCCGTGGCACTAAACTTTCTCCACCGAGTGAGACGACTTCCGAGGAACATGTCCAGACAAACGGAAAACGGTCACACGCTAATTGGTCGCTCTATACCAGCGAGGTTCTAAGCAGCCGCAACCTGCGCAACGTCTGGACGTTTCCGACTCAACCCTACGCGGGCGCGCACCTTGCCACGTTCCCCGAAGAGCTGCCGCGCATCTGCATCAAGGCCGCGACCAGCGCGAAGGGCGCCTGTGCGCAGTGCGGCGCGCCTTGGGAGCGGATCACCGAATCCGAGACGCATTTCGAGAGCGGCAGCGGCCGTGCGATGTCCCGTGATCCTGAATCTTGGCACAGCAGCAAATTCGATACAGGTAAAACCGCTGATCATCAGGGCCAGCGGATGCAACTTAGAACCGGGAAATACGCGGAATCTCAGCAAGCTGAGAGCGGCGACTACGACATCCGCATGGGGCCGGTGTTGGAATCGCGCACGGTCGGCTGGCGGCCGACCTGCCTTTGCTGCGGTCAGCACGGGAAGACGGTGCCTTGCCTTGTGCTCGACCCATTCGCCGGCAGCGGCACCACCGGCCGTGTGGCAACTGAGCTGAACCGCCGCGCGCTTCTGGTGGACCTGGCCTACGCGCGCGCAACGCCGGAAGATGTCGAGAAGAAGCGTGAGTACGACCGCCTAGCCAGAAAACGCATCAGCGAAGTACAGCTGAGGTTAGCGGTGGTTTGATGAGCGGGCAGGCCCAAATCGAAGAGGCGCGGCGCGAGGAGCTGGACGATCGATGACTTACGAAGATGTCATCCTTACGCTGCAAGCTCGGTTTCCGCACCCGAGATATGCCTTTTTCCGAGAGGTTGGAAACGCGGTGGGCTTTCATTCAAGCCGCATAGATGCTCTGGCCATGGCCATGTGGCGCAGCCTTGGGCTAGAGGTCCACGGATTCGAGATCAAGCAAAGCAGGGGAGATTGGCTGCGCGAGATGAAGGCGCCATACAAGGCCGAGGACCTATTCTCCTATTGTGACCGGTGGTGGTTGGTTGCAGGCGAACCGGCCATCGTCAAGGATGGAGAATTGCCCCCAGATTGGGGCCTGCTGGTCGTTCACGGGCAAAGCCTGCGGATGGAGATCAAGGCAAAGCAGTTGAAGCCAGCCGCGCTGGACCGGGAATTCGTGGCCGCCATACTGCGGAAGGCAAAAGGCGCCGATAAAGAAACGGTCCGGCACACTGCCAGACCATACGACGCCGCCGGGGAAATTGCCTCGGCAACGCGGAGCCTCTCGATGACCCTCTCAAATTTCGAGCGCCGTATCGAGCGCTTGCCGTATGCGATCCAACGAGCCAAACGCGAGCTCGGAGATGGGCGGCCCGAATGACACCGCTGGAGATGAAGCTCCACGAGCTGACGTCGGGAATTTCCACGCCGGCGCTCGAGGAGAACGCGCGCGAGCTGGTCCGCGTTCTCTGGACCCGCCAGGGCGCGGCGCACGCCATCCGCGCAGGCGAGATCCTGGACGCGCTGCGTCTGTCGCGGAACGACAAATGGCGCCGCTGGCTGAAGGACGCGATGAACGATCTGGTGGTGCTGCATCGGCTGCCCGTCGGCGGTCTGCGCGTTCCGCCCTACGGCTATTTCCTGATCGTGAGCGCGAACGATCTAGACCTGGCGATTCATCCGCTGTGGGGCGAGGTCTACGCGCTGCTGCGGCGGCTGCGCGCGCTCACTTCGAAGCACGACGTCGCGAGCCTCTTCGGCCAGGCCATGCTCGACCTCGACGAAAAGAAAACGAAGGAGGCTGCATGAGCGGGTCCGCCACGGTGGCGCCGGCGACACCATCGCTGGAAGCTCGTTCGATTCGAGCGGCCCGCTCCAAACACACGCCTCGGGATAGCGCTCCCCGATGCCCGGTACATCTCTGCGTCGAGATGAGGCTCTCTTCGGGATGGCGGCCATCGTTCGTTTCCGTGGGTGCCGTGGCCGCCATTGAGCGGGCGCGCAAACGTGTGCGAACATTCTGGCGGTGTCCCGTGGCCGGCTGCGCGCGCGTCGCCGCGGCCGCCTCCAAAGAACCCGACGAGGCGGAATGAAGCGCGTCTTCCTCGAATCGTGATTCTGGGACGAAGGGAGAAACAATGAGAGGCAAGATCCTGCGCCTCGCGCTGGTCCTGCTGGCCTCCGCCGGCCCAGCCGCGGCGCAGACCGGGACCACCATCACCGGCACGTTCAAGACGGCCGGCCAGCAAACGCCTGCGCAGGCGGGCCTGAAAATCATCAAAAGCGTCGCCACCATCAATGTCTACGGCACGGTCAGCTTTGTGCCCGGCACAGTGGACGCTGCCGGGCGCTTTGTCGTCGTGCGGGAAGTGACCTGCGGCGGCGTCACCTACGTGCCGCAGCCCACCATCGGCTACATTCGCGATACCGGAGTGCTGATGGATGAAGCCGGAGGCACGGGCGTGAAGCAGGTGCCCAACTCCGGCTGCTCGCCTGCGGGCCTGGCAACGCGCGCCGAAATTTTTTTTAACGCTTCGGTGACGGAGCCGCTGCGCCGGCCGGCCACTACTCTATTCCAGGTGAAGGTGGTGCCGGATCAAGCCACAGCGGACTGGGCCGCGCTCGCCGTCGCCGCCGTGGCCACGCCTGCGATCGCCTTCCAGGCGCAATCCAATGGCAGCATCCTCGACAAGGAAATCTTTGCGGCCGCTCCCGATCCGGGCAACGCGCCCGCCAGCTCTGCGCATTTCTGGTTCGAGCAGACCACGCTGAAAATGAAGTGTAAAACCGCGACGGGCGCAGACTGCAATCCCGCCGGCGCTGGCGGGTCCGTGCCTACCGGCACCGGCTTTCGCCACGTCACCGCCGGCGCCGAAGATGCTGCGGCAAAGCTCGTGGCCAATGCCGATGTGGACGCTGCCGCGGCCATCGTCGATACGAAGCTCGCCCAGATTGCCACCGCTTCGAAAGTTTCTGGCGCCGCGCTCACGCTTTTGCCCTCCGTGCCTGCCGGCGCGGGCCAATTGCCTTTGGCCAATCTGCCTTTCGGCACGGCCAACCAGCTCTATAAGACGAACGCCCTGGCCACAGCCATCGAGCAGGCCACGCTCACCACGGGCACAGCGGGAACCGATTTTGCCGTAGCCTTTGCTGCCGGCAGCATCACCCTCAATCTGCCCACCGCTTCGGCAACCGCGCGTGGCGCACTGGCATCCGCTGATTGGACGACGTTCAATAACAAGGTGCCGGCCACGCGCACATTGATCGGCGGTGCGGGCATCGCCGCACTTGGCGACCTTTCCGTGGATCGCACGATTGCCACCGCCAGCGGCGAGGCTGATTTCCTGGCCTCGGGCGCGCTCGTCTGCGGCGCTGCCACGCAGGGCAAGATGCAGGTGCACACCACGCCCTTGCAGTACTGCGACAACGCCGCCACGCCCGCGCTGCAATATGCCGCGTATGGGGATTCCGCCGGGGCCGCGCTCACCGGCGATTCCGCCACAGCGTTTTTCGCCGCCGGAACCCTTGAGGATGCGCGACTCTCGGCGAATGTGGCGCTCACGACCAGGGCCAATACATTCGGCGCG
>Ga0184639_10000601_pt1 | contig 14343 bp, 14 predicted proteins | sample PLM31_170_b2_FD_133155 | JGI IMG/M metagenome (GOLD analysis project Ga0184639, IMG submission 133155) | Groundwater sediment microbial communities from an aquifer in East River, Colorado, USA - PLM3-1_170_b2 | ecosystem: Environmental > Terrestrial > Soil > Riparian zone | place: USA: East... | reverse complement strand
GGCGCTCGGCGACGAGCGCAAGGCGCGCGAGATCGCGCTGTTCCGCCAAGGCAAGTTCCGCGACGTGAAGCTCGCGAAGCGGCAGGCGGCGAAGCTCGAGGACATGTTCGAGAGCCTCAAGGACGCCGAGGTCAAGGTTCTCGCGCTGGTCATCAAGGCCGACGTCCAGGGCTCGCAGGAGGCGCTCGCGCACGCGCTGTCGCGCCTGTCGACCGACGAGGTGAGGATCAACATCGTGCACGCCGGCGTGGGTGCGATCACCGAGTCCGACGTGAACCTCGCGCTAGCGTCGAAAGCGGTCATCATCGGCTTCAACACCCGCGCCGACGCGACCGCCCGCAAGCTCGCTGAAACCTCGGGCGTGGACATCCGCTACTACAACATCATCTACGAGGCGGTGGACGAGGTGAAGGCCGCGCTCTCCGGCATGCTCGCGCCGGAGAAGAAGGAGGCGGTGCTCGGCCTCGTGGAGGTGCGTCAGGTCTTCCGGATCTCGAAGATCGGGACGGTCGCCGGGTGCTACGTCACCGAGGGGCTCATCCGCCGCAACGCGCGCGTGCGGGTGCTGCGCGACAACGTCGTCATCCACGACGGCGAGCTCGAGTCGCTCAAGCGATTCAAGGACGACGTGCGCGAGGTCAAGTCGGGCTTCGAGTGCGGCCTCTCGGTCAGGAGCTACAACGACATCCTGGTCGGGGACCAGCTCGAGGCGTACGAGGTCCAGGAAGTCGCGCGGACGCTCTAGCAAGCCAAGCCACGCGGGGAGATTCCCTGGTGGCTGAGGTTCTTCCGTGGCCAACCCACAGCGGCTCCGCCGCATCGCCGACCAGATCCAGCGCGAGCTGTCGGAGATCCTGCGGACCGAGCTCAAGGATCCGCGCGTCGGCCTGATCACGCTGACCGGCGTGGAGGTGTCGTCGGACCTGGCGCACGCCAAGGTGTTCTTCACTTCGCTGGCGGGGGTCGAGCGCCGCGATGAGACGCTGAAGGGCCTCGCGCGCGCCGGCGGTTTCCTGCGGACGATGCTCGGCGCACGGCTCAGGATCCACAACATTCCGGAGCTCCACTTTTTCTATGACGCGTCGGTGGAGTCCGGCATCCGGCTCGCGCAACTGATCGAGGAGGCGGTGGCGAGCGACGTCGCGCGACAAGCCCCTCGGCGCAAACGGCGTTCCCGGTGAGCTCCGGTTCCGCGCGCGTCCCGTGGCAGCGGGTCGACGGAGTGCTCCTCCTCGACAAGCCGCCGGGGGTGAGCTCGAACGCGGCCCTGCAGGCTGCGCGGCGGCTCTACCGGGCCCGGAAGGCCGGACACAGCGGGACGCTCGATCCGCTCGCCACCGGCCTCCTGCCGTGCCTGTTCGGCGAGGCGACCAAGTTCGGCGCCGAGCTGCTCGACGCCGAGAAGACCTATGAGGCGACCGTTGCGCTCGGCGTCACGACGACCACCGGCGACGCGGAAGGCGAGGTCGTCGAGCGCCGCCCGGTCGCGGTCGGAACGGCCGACGTCGAACGGGTCCTGGCGCGATTTCGCGGGCCGATCTCCCAAGTGCCGCCGGCGTACTCCGCGCTGAAGCATGAGGGTCGCCCCCTGTACGAGTACGCGCGGGCCGGCGTACCGGTCGAGCGGCCCCCGCGAGCGGTCACGATCCACGAGCTCGCGCTGCGCCGATTCGGCGGCGACAGTCTCGACGTGACGGTTCGCTGCAGCAAGGGCACCTACGTGCGCACGCTGGCCGAAGACGTGGGGCGCGAGCTGGGTTGCGGCGCGCACGTCGCCGGGCTGCGGCGCACGGCCGTCGGCCGGTTCTCGATCGCCGACGCGGTGCGGCTGACCGCGCTCGAGGCGCTCGGTCCCGATGCGCGCGATGCGCACCTGCAGCCCGTCGACGCCGTGGTGGGACACCTCCCGGCGGTGGCCGTCGCGGATCCTGCGGCAGCGAGATTTCGACGCGGTCAGACCGTGGCGGCGCCGCCCCTGGCCGCCGGCCGGTTCCGCGTGTACCACGCCGACGGCGCGTTCATCGGGATCGGCGAGATCGGCAGCGGCGAGCTGCGGCCGCGCCGGCTGGTGCGGCAGGACGCGGCTTCGCCCGAGGCGGTTCGCACCGCTGCGTAAACCTTGTGAAAGGCATTGATCTCGGGCTAAAATCCGCCGTTTCCCAGGAGGCAAGGATGGCCGTCACGACCGCCGACAAGGCGAAGATCATCGAGACCCACCGACGCCAGGCCGGCGACACCGGCTCGCCGGAGGTGCAGATCGCGCTCCTCACGGCGCGCATCAACGGCTTGACCGATCACTTCAAGACCCACGTGAAGGACCACCACTCCCGGCGCGGGCTTCTTAGAATGGTGAGCGAGCGGCGCAAGATGCTCGACTACCTCAAGCGCACCGACGCCGACAACTACCGCGCACTGATCGAGCAACTTGGCCTGCGCAAGTAACGATCGCCCGCGTCCGCTGGACCTCCTCCAGAGGCGTCGGCTCCCGCAACCCGTTCCCCCCCGCCTGCCACGTCCCGTCGCACCTGCAGGTGCGCTGCCGGCGCTCCGACTCGGAAGGAGATGGCATTGAACCCCGTCAAGAAGACATTCAGCTACGGCGCGCACCACGTGACGCTCGAGACCGGCGAAATCGCGCGCCAGGCGTCCGGCTCGGTCCTCGTCAACATGGACGACTCCGTCGTGCTCTGCAGCGTGGTCGCGTCCAAGGAACCGCGTCCCAACGCGGACTTCCTCCCCCTCACGGTCGACTACGTCGAGAAATACTATGCGGCGGGGAAGATCCCGGGCGGCTTCTTCAAGCGCGAGGGCAAGCCCTCGGAGAAGGACACGCTGACCTCGCGGCTCATCGATCGCCCGATCCGGCCGCTCTTCCCGGACGGTTTCTACTACGAGGTGCAGGTCGTCGCGACGGTGATGTCGGTGAACCCGGAGGTCGATCCCGACATCCCGGCGATGATCGGCGTCTCGGCCGCGCTCGCGCTGTCCGGCATTCCGTTCAACGGTCCGATCGGCGCGGCGCGCGTGGGCTACCTCGACGGACAGTACGTGCTCAACCCCACTGCGACGCAGCTCAAGGATTCGAAGCTGAATCTGGTCGTGGCGGGAACGGAGCACGCGGTGCTGATGGTCGAGTCCGAGGCCCAGGAGCTGTCCGAGGAAGTGATGCTCGGGTCGGTGGTCTTCGGCCACCAGCAGATGCAGACCGCGATCAACGCGATCAACGAGCTCGCCGACGAGGCCGGCCGACCGGGCTGGGAGTGGCAGACCCCGACGAAGGCGGCGACGCTGATCGCCAAGGTGACGGAGCTCGCAGAGAACGATCTCCGTGAAGCCTTCCGCATCAAGCAGAAGCAGGCCCGCAACGCGCGCCTGGAAGAGATCCGGAAGCGCACGCTGGCGGCGGTCGCGGGCGCCGAGCCTCCGCCCGATCCGAGCCACGTCAAGGACCTCCTGTTCAACCTCGAAGCGAAGATCGTCCGCAGCCAGATCCTCGACGGCGAGCCGCGCATCGACGGCCGCGACACGCGCACCGTGCGCCCGATCTCGGCCCGCGCGGGCGTGCTGCCGCGCACCCACGGTTCGGCGCTTTTCACGCGCGGCGAGACCCAGGCGCTCGTCATCGCGACGCTCGGGACCGGTCGCGATGAGCAGATCGTCGATGCGGTCCAGGGCGAATACAAGGAGCGCTTCATGCTCCACTACAACATGCCGCCGTACGCGACCGGCGAGACCGGCCGCATGGGACCGCCGAAGCGCCGCGAGATCGGCCACGGCCGGCTGGCCAAGCGGGCGCTCGTGGCGATGCTGCCGAGCCAGGAGGAGTTCGCCTACTCGATCCGAGTGGTGTCCGAGATCACCGAGTCCAACGGTTCCTCGTCGATGGCTTCGGTGTGCGGCGGGAGCCTCGCGCTGATGGATGCCGGCGTGCCGATGAAGGCGCACGTTGCCGGCATCGCGATGGGGCTCATCAAGGAAGGCAAGCGGTTCGCGGTGCTCAGCGACATTCTCGGCGACGAGGACCACCTCGGCGACATGGACTTCAAGGTCGCCGGGACCGAGCGAGGCATCACCGCGCTCCAGATGGACATCAAGATCGAGGGGATCACCAAGGAGATCATGCAGATCGCCCTCGCCCAGGCCCATGAAGGCCGGCTGCTCATCCTCGCCCACATGAAGCAGGCGCTCGAGGGCTCGCGCGCCGAGGTCTCGAGCTTCGCGCCGCGGATCATCAAGATCAAGATCAACCCCGAGAAGATCCGCGACGTCATCGGCAAGGGCGGCGTGGTGGTGCGCGGCATCCAGGAGGAGACCGGCACCACGATCGAGATCGCCGACGACGGGACGATCAGCATCGCCAGCGTCAGCAGCGAGGGTGGCGAGGCCGCCAAGCGCAGGATCCAGGAGATCGTCGCCGAGGTCGAAGTCGGCAAGGTCTACAACGGGACGGTGCTGCGGCTGCTCGACTTCGGCGCGATCGTGAGCCTGCTGCCGGGCAAGGACGGGCTGCTGCACATCTCGCAGATCAGCCACCAGCGGGTCAACAACGTCTCCGACCACCTCAAGGAAGGGCAGCAGGTGAAGGTGAAGGTGCTGGAGTCGGACGAGAAAGGGCGCGTGCGGCTGTCGATGAAGGCGGTCAGCGAACAGCAGCCCGCGGCGGCGGAGTCGTCGGGCTGAGCATTTCGGCACCGCGCTGAAAGAAAAGGGGCCTCGCGAGGCCCCTTTCGTTTTCCCGCGTCCGACCGACTACTTCCCGACCTGGCGTTCCCGCATCTCCTCGAGCGTCTTGCAGTCGATGCAGAGCGTCGCCGTCGGGCGTGCCTCCAGGCGCCTGAGGCCGATCACGGCCCCGCAGTTCTCGCAGTAGCCGTAGTCCTCAGCGTCGATCTTCGAGATCGTCTCGTTGATCTTCTTGATCAGCTTGCGCTCGCGGTCGCGGTTGCGGAGCTCGAGCGCCATGTCCGATTCCTGGCTCGCGCGGTCGTTCGGGTCGGCGAACACCGTCGCTTCGTCCTGCATCGTGTGGACGGTGCGCTCGATGTCGGCGGAAAGCTCGTCGCGCAGCGCGGCCAGCACGTGCTTGAAGTGCGCCCGCTGCTGGGCGTTCATGTACTCCTCGCCCTTCTTCGGCACGTAGGGCGGGTACTCCTTGTGCAGGGTATCGATCGGCATCTCGAATCCCATCCGGCCCGAAAAACGACGGCGCTGTTATGCCAGAAAGACCGGGGTGCGGCAAGCGCAAAAATGCCCGGTTGTGCGCCGCGTTGACCGGCCTTCGGCGGCCCGCGTAAACTACGCCCCTCCTCGCGGGGTGTGGCGCAGCCTGGTAGCGCGCTTGCTTTGGGAGCAAGATGTCGGGAGTTCGAATCTCTCCACCCCGACCAGTTCCGGGCCACGCGGCGGTTGCGGGGCGTGCCGGGCCGGGTGCCCGTAGCTCAATCGGATAGAGCACCAGCCTTCTAAGCTGGGGGTTACAGGTTCGATTCCTGTCGGGCACGCCAGTCGCGCGGGCCCGAGTTTCGCGGACGACGGTGGCTATAGCTCAGGGGTAGAGTCCCGGATTGTGATTCCGGTTGTCGTGGGTTCGAATCCCACTAGCCACCCCAGACACAAGCAAGCGCGGCGGCGGTCCCGAAGGAGACACCTAACAACGTGTCAGGGGCGCGTGAGCGGCTTGAGGAGCGCCTTGCGCGGCGCCGGGGCGGCGCCGAACTTGTTGCGGTAGTCCACGACTGCCGCAGCGTACTCGTCGCGGATCTCGGCCTTGGTCACCTCGTGGAACTCGTCGCGGTGCAGGCGAAGCGTGCCGACGTAGATCGCCTTGTCGCCGGGCCGGATGTCGAACTCGACCGGCGCCGGGAACAGCAGCTCCGTATGGTCTACCACGGACTGCCGCGCCGACACCGCGCGGGCCACGAGCGCCATCGTCACCGAGCCCTTCACCATGAAGCGCTGCGAGCGCGGCACCTTGAGGAAGAAGGTCTCCTCGAGCGCGGGGTTCAGCGCGTTGCCGGTGCGCTCCTGGTACTTCGGCTGATCGGAGACATAGAGGATCGCCCGGCCGATGTGATGGCGCCTCATATTGAAGACGTCGACGCCCGCCCTGAACGTCTGCTCCTCGGGCTTCACCGCCGGAATGACCTGGATCTTGCCGACCAGCACCACGGAGTCGGCGCCGACCTCGCTCAGGCTGCCGACACCTTCGCTCACGGTCACCGACGCGCAGCCGGCCGTCGCGAGGGCGGCCGCCGCTCCTAGCGTGGCGAGGAGTCTCATAGCGCGGCGAGCCGCTGCTTGGCCTGGTGCAGCTGGCGCGTGTAGCCGGCGAGCTCCGGGTCGGCCTCGATCGCCTTGATCACCCGCTGCAGCAGTTCCCTCTCGCTCGGCGCGTTCGCCTGGCGCATCTCGAACTTGTCGGCGGCGAACAGGCCCTTGCCGGCGTGGTTGACGTACTCGTGCTGGCCCAGGAAGTAGACCCCGGGCTTGGTGATCCGCACCGCGGTGCCGTTGCGTCCCTTGCCGCCGAAGCTGTACTCGAACGGCCGGCGCGTGAGGAGGATCCCGCCCATGCCGCCGAACCGCTCCACCTGGTAGGAACCCGGCTGGAGGCCGACGTGGAAGAACAGGCCGTCCTTGGCCTCGAACCGGTACCACCGCCCTTCCTTGACCGTGGAGTCGTACTTCTTGATCGACACCCACTCAAGGGTTGACGGCGCGTCCTTCATGTCGAAGTAGCCGTAGACCAGCGAGACCGTTTCGTCCCTGGTATCGACCGGCGGCGGCGTGCTGCCGCATCCCGCGAGCCCGAATGCCAGGACCGCAGGCAATAGCCAACGCAGCTTCATGGGGTCACCTTCGTGGATTGATGCCGCCAGCATAATCAGCCGACGCCGGGCCGCCGCAGCACTTCGTCCTGCTACGGGGGAAATTCCACGCGCACGCCGTTGCTGCGCGTGACATTCTTGGCGACCCGCGCCATGCCGTTTGGGAACTCCCGCGCACGGCGGGTGCGCCGGGTCAAGCGTGGGCGCTTCTCGCGCGCGCGGCTGGAGCGCATCGTGGACGTCGAGAACGGGACCAACTCTTGCGCACGCTGCCAGACCCAGCGCAGGATACGCGCCGACGCGAGTCTTGGGGGACCGCATGATCACGCTGTGGGAGCTGAAGGGCAGGGGCGGCAGGCGCTACAGCCTGTTCTCCTGGCGCGCGCGCATGGCGCTCAGGCACAAGGAGCTCGAATTCGAGAGCGAGCCGGTGTGCCTTACCGACAAGGCGACGATTGAGTTCTCCGGCGGCAGGACCGTGCCGGTGATCCGGGACGGCGATGCCGTGGTGCGCGACTCGTGGAAGATCGCCGAATACCTCGAGCACCGCTACGCGGAGGCGCCGCCGCTCTTCGGCGGCGAGATCGGACAGGGCGTGTCGCACGCCTTCAACGCGTGGGTCGACCGGGTGGTGGTGCCGGCGATGTTCCGCGTCATCGCCGCCGACGTGCATGAGCGCGTCGACCCCGCGGACGCGGACTACTTCCGCGCCTCGATCGAGAAGTTTCTCGGGACCACGCTCGAGGAAACGCGCGCCGGGGGCGACCAGGCGCTGCGGGGGCTCGGCCGCACGCTCGAGCCGATGCAGGCGGCGCTCAAGCGCCAGCCCTACGTCTGTGGGTCACGGCCGGCGTACGCCGATTACATCCTGTTCTCGGTGTTCCAGTGGGCGCGGGTGATGAGCCCGCAGGAGGTGCTGGGGCCTGAGAACCCGCTGTGCGCCTGGCGTGAAAGAATGTTAGATTTGTTCGGGGCCTTCGCGCGGAACGTACCGGTCGCGTAGCCGATGACGCGCGCGGGCCGCTCGCTGCGTCCAAACGGATTGAGCTAGCCCGGAGCTAAGCTCAGAACGGAACCGGCGATCCCCGCCAGGCGTCGTCCCGCGGGCGGGCGCGAGCGATTGCCTCGTCGGCATTGCACCAGCCGTCGCAGGCGTTGCGTCCCGGCCGCCGGCGCAGAAAATTCAGCAGTCCCTTGCACTTCGCGTAGAAGTGGAAGAAGCGCAGCACCGCTAGGCGCTGCCTGGGACTCAGCGGCCGCTGGCTGCAGATCAGCTTGTCGTCGGTCATGCCGCGATCCGTCAGAACGACGGCGCCCCAGGCGCTCACGTGCGTGCGGGTGCCGAGCGGAAGCCGCGGCCCGAGCACCACTGCATCCAGCAGATCGCCCTCGAGGCCTACGTACTGCGGCACCGAGCCATAGTTGAACGGACACGGTAGGGGCGAAACGAAGTCCACGTGCCCGGTGGAGCCGCGCTTGACGAAGCTGCCGCGCGGGATCTCGATCAGGACCTCGACCCTGGGCGGCTCCCGAAGTCTTTCGTCGCCCGGAACTCGGTGGGATTCCACGTCGTTCACCCTGAGGGTTGTGCGGAAAGCTGTCCCCGTCTGAGTAGGAAGACCAGATCGTCACCGGCACTGGTTGCGAGCCAGGTAAACGGCACGCTTGGGACCGCTTTCTCCAGCGCCCTGCGATTCGCACCGATCTCGACGACCAGTGCCCCCTCTGGCGCCAGACGATCCCGAGCCTCGACCAGCAATCTCCTGACGAAACTCAGCCCGTCGCGTCCCCCGGCAAGCGCCAGGCGGGGCTCGGCGCGGTATTCCGCGGGCAAGCGACGCATCTCGGCCTCCGGCACGTAGGGCGGATTGCAGAGTATCAGGTCGTACCGCCCGGCGAATGCCGCAAAGAGTTCCGATTTCAGGAGCCGTACCCGTCCCTCGAGCCGATATGTCTTCACGTTCCGTCGCGCGACGGCGAGGGCGGATGCAGACACATCCGATGCGTCGACGCGGGCCTTGGGGAAGGCGAGGGCGGCGAGAATCGCGAGGCACCCCGAGCCGGTGCATAGATCGAGGACTCTCTTTACTGGGCCTTGCGGCAACCACGGGGTGAGCCCGTCCGGCAGCAGCTCCGCGATGTGCGAGCGGGGCACGATGACGCGCCCATCGACGTAGAAGCGGTGATCTGCGAGCCACGCCTCGCGCAGGATGTATGCGAGCGGCTCCCGCGTCGTAATGCGGCGCGCGGCGAGGCGCTCGAGCCGTCGCACCGTAACTTTACTTACCGGGCGGTCGAGCGCCCGCGAGAGATCCTCGAAGGGGATCCGCAATACGTGGCACAGCAGCCACGCGGCTTCGTCGCGCGCGCTGTGCGTGCCGTGGCCGAAGAAGAGCCGTGCTCGGGCAAACCGTCGGGCAAGCTCCTGCCACCACCCGCCGACGGTACACGGTCCGGTCGCGCGGCGCCTCGTTGCCCGCTTCAAGCAAGCAGCTTCTCGAGCACGCGCTCGTAGATCCGCCGCAGCGGCTCGATGGCGGCGAGCTCGATGTGCTCGTCCAGCTTGTGGATCGACATGTTGACCGGGCCGAACTCGACGACCTGCGGGCAGATGCGCCTGATGAACCGGCCGTCGGAGGTGCCCCCGGTCGTCGACACCTCGGCGGCGACGCCGGTGATCTCCTTGATGGCGGCGAGCGTCGCTGAAACCAGCTCCCCCCGGGGCGTGAGGAACGGCTCGCCGCCCAGCGTCCATTCGATCGCGTACTGGAGGCCGTGGCGCGCGAGGATCTCGTTCACCCGGGCCTTCAACCCCTCCGCGGTGCTCGCGGTCGAGAAACGGAAGTTGAACTGGACCTCGAGCTCGCCCGGGATGACGTTCGTCGCGCCGGTCCCGCCGTGGATGTTGGAGACCTGCCAGCTCGTCGGCGGAAAGTCCGTGGTGCCCCGATCCCACTGGGTGGTCACGAGCTCGGAGAGCGCCGGCGCGAGCTGGTGGATCGGGTTACGCGAGCGGTCCGGGTATGCAACGTGGCCCTGAACGCCCTTGACGACCAGGCGGCCCGACAGCGAGCCTCGCCGGCCGTTCTTGATCATGTCCCCGAGCCGGTCAACCGACGTCGGCTCCCCCACGACGCAGTAGTCGATGGGCTCGCCACGCCCCTGGAGGCGTTCGACGACTTTCACGGTACCGTCGGTCGCGACGCCTTCCTCGTCCGAGGTGATCAGCATGGCGATGGAGCCGCGGTGATCCGGGCGCGCGCCGACGAACGCCTCGGCCGCGGTGATGAAGGCGGCGAGCGAGGTCTTCATGTCCGCGGCCCCGCGCCCGAAGAGCTTCCCGTCGCGCTCGGTCGGCACGAACGGATCGGACCGCCACTCGCCGAGCGGTCCGGTCGGCACGACGTCGGTGTGGCCGGCGAAACAGACGAGCGGGCGTTGCGTGCCACGCCGCGCCCAGAGGTTGGTGACGCCGTTACTCGCGAGTGGCTCGACGCGGAACCCGAGCGGACGGAGACGGCCGGCGAGCAGCTCCTGGCAGCCGCCGTCCTCAGGGGTGATGGAGCGCCGCGCAATGAGGGCGCGCGCGAGCTCGAGGGTGCCGCTCATTTGCGGGAGATCTTTCGCGCCGAAGGGACCGGCGCGAAGTTTAGCGTTGAAGCGAGCTTCCCGGCTAGCGCCGGGGCCCTGCAGGCGCTTCAGGCCGCCTTGTCGTCGAAGGTGAGCTTGAACTCGCTGAAGGACGCGCCGCCCGGCGCCCGCTCGACCTGCTGCTCGATCGCCGGCTTCGGCGCCATCGTCGCGGCCTGGGTCGCGCTCGCGTCGGCGTTGTTCATCAGCCAGAGCAGGTTGTTCGCCGAGTCGGCGTTCGCGAGCGCCTCCTCCTGCGTGATGATCCCTTCCCGGTACATCCTGAAGAGGTCCTGCTCGAACGTCTGCGAGCCCGGCGAGAGGCTCTTGTCGATCGCCTCCTTGATCTCGTTGATCTTGCCTTCTTCGATCAGCTCCGCGATGTGACGGGTGTTGAGCAGCACTTCGGCTGCAGGGCAGCGGCCGCCCTTGGTGTTCTTGACGAGCCGCTGCGAGCTGATCACGCGCAGGGTCGAGGAGAGATCCGATAGCAGCGCGGCCCGGTTCTCGAGCGGATAGAAGCTGATGATCCGGTTGAGCGTGTGGTAGCTGTTGTTCGCGTGCAGCGTGGCGAGACAAAGGTGGCCCGACTGGGCGTAGGCGATCGCCATGCCCATCGACTCGCGGTCGCGGATCTCGCCGATCAAGATCACGTCCGGGGCCTGGCGGAGCGCGTTCTTCAGCGCCACGTGATACGACTTCGAGTCTGTTCCGAGCTCGCGCTGGTTGACGATCGAGCGCTTGTGCTTGAAGAGGAACTCGATCGGATCCTCGATCGTGATGATGTGGCCGGGCGTGCTCGTGTTCCGGTGGTCGATCATCGCGGCGAGCGAAGTCGACTTGCCGCTGCCGGTCGCGCCCACCATCAGAATCAGCCCGCGCTTCTCGAGCACGGCCTCCTTCAGTACCGGCGGCAAGCCCAGCGTGTCGAAGGCTGGGATGTCGCGGGGGATGAAGCGCACCACGAGCGCCGGGGTCGTGCGCTGAATGAAGCAGCTCACGCGGAAGCTCCCGAGGCCGGGCATGGGGTAGGAGGTGTTGAGCTCCCACTCCTCAGCGAACTCCTTGAGCTGCCGCTCGCTGAGGATTTCCGCCATCAGGGCGCGCACCGCGTCCGGGGTGACGATCTGCTGGTTGATCGGCATCGTCACGCCGTTGATCTTGATGCTGATCGGCGCTCCGACGGAGACGAAGATGTCGGAGGCCTTCTTCTCGGCCATCAGCTCGAGGAGCCGTTTCATTGCCATGGTGGGTTCCCCTGAAGGACGGCGCCGGGAGCTTCCAGAGCCGTCAGTCCCCTCTGAGCAGCTCGTTGATGCTGGTCTTCGCGCGGGTCTTCGCGTCGACCTGCTTCACGATCACCGCGCAATAGAGGCTGTATTTTCCGTCGGCGGAGGGCAAGGTACCAGGAACTACTACCGATCCGGCCGGCACCCGGCCGTACAGGACCGCGCCGGACGCCCGGTCATAGATCCGGGTGCTCGCGCCGATGTACACGCCCATCGAAACGACCGCGTTCTCCTCGACGATCACGCCCTCGACGATCTCCGAGCGGGCGCCGATGAAGCAGTTGTCCTCGATGATGGTCGGGTTCGCCTGCAGCGGCTCGAGGACGCCACCGATGCCCACGCCGCCGGACAGATGCACGTTCTTGCCGATCTGCGCGCAACTGCCGACGGTCGCCCAAGTGTCGACCATGGTCCCTTCGTCGACATACGCGCCGATGTTAACGTATGAGGGCATCAGGACCACGTTACGCGCGATATAGGCGCCGCGCCGGGCCACTGCGGGCGGGACCACCCGGAACCCGCCGGCCGCAAAGTCCGCGGGCGTGTAGCCCTCAAACTTGACCGGGACCTTGTCGTAGTACTGGGTGGACGCCCCCGGCATGACCTGGTTGTCGTTGAGCCGGAAGGAGAGCAGCACCGCTTTCTTGATCCATTGATGCGTGTGCCACGCACCGGCCAGCTTCTCCGCCACCCGAAGCTCGCCCCGGTCGAGCTTTGCGAGCACCGCCTCAACCGCCTCGCGGAGCTGCGGATCGGCCGAGGAGGGGGAAAGGTCCGCGCGACGCTCCCACGCCGTCTCGATCGCGTCCTGCAGTGGGGGCATGACTGCCTCTCAGACTGAGCGGGCGAACTCGGCGATCCGCCGTACGCCCTCGAGGCACTCGTCCGGTGGCGCGACGAGCGCGACGCGGATGTACTGTCGGCCGGGGTTGGTCCCGTGCGCTTCGCGTGCGAGGTAGCTGCCCGGCAGGACGCTGACATTATATTTCTCGTAGAGGCCCCGCGCGAAGCCCGCATCGTCGATCGGCGTGGGAATCCAGAGGTAGAACCCGCCCTCGGGCATCGCCGCATCGAGCGGCTGCCGGATGACCGGCAGGGCGGCGGCGAACTTTTCCCGGTACCAGGCGCGGTTGGCGGCAACGTGGGCCTCGTCGCCCCAGGCGGCCTCGCTGGCGGCCTGGACTGCCGGGCTCATGGCGCTGCCGTGATAGGTCCGGTACAGGAGGAAAGCCTTGAGCACGGCGGCATCGCCGGCCACGAACCCCGACCGCATCCCCGGCACGTTCGAGCGCTTCGAGAGGCTCGAGAACACCACCAGCCGTGCGAAGCCGCTTCGTCCGAGCCGCTCCGCAGCTTCGAGTGCGCCGAGCGGCGGACGCGCGTCGTCGAAGTAGAGCTCGGAGTAGCACTCGTCGGATGCGATCACGAACCCGTGCCGGTCGGCGAGCTCGAACAGGCGCTGCCACTCCTCGAGGGTCATTACGCGGCCGGTCGGATTCGCCGGCGAGCAGGTGTACAGGAGCTGGACTCGCGACCACTCGGCCTGCGGGACCGCTGCGTAGTCGATCGCGAAGCCCCGCGCGCGATCCGCATTCGCGTACACGGGCGCCGCCCCAGCGAGCAGCGCGGCGCCCTCGTAGATCTGGTAGAAGGGGTTCGGACAGAGCACCAGCGCGTCGCGAGCACGGTCCACGACCACTTGCGCGATCGCGAACAGCGCCTCGCGCGAGCCGTTGACCGGCAGCACCTGGGTCGCGGGATCGATGCCGGAGAGCCGGTAACGACGGACGAGCCATCCCGCGATCGCCTCGCGGAGCGACGCCGACCCGACGGTCGGCGGATAGGCGGCGAGCCCGCCGAGGCTCCGGGTCAGCGCCTCCTTGATGAAGGCGGGCGTCGGGTGCTTCGGCTCGCCGAGCTGGAGGCTGATGGGGGCGAGGCTCGAGTCCGGCGTCACGCCGGCGAAGAGCGCGCGCAGCTTCTCGAACGGATACGGCTGGAGCTTCGCGAGGTCTGGGTTCATCGCGCGGGAGTTGAGCTCGGGACGCGCTAGATCGCGCCGGAAGCGGCGCTCTGGAGTGGTATTATACGGCCCGCCTTGAATCGTCCCGACAAGCTTCGACAACCGCGGCGCATGAGGCCGCTGCCCGATCGTCGGTAAGTTGCGCCTCACGCAGATCAAACTGGCCGGGTTCAAGTCGTTCGTCGAGCCCACGACCATCGATGTCCCGGGCCAGCTCGTCGGCGTAGTCGGTCCCAACGGCTGCGGCAAGTCCAACATCATCGACGCGGTGCGCTGGGTGCTCGGCGAGACGCGGGCCTCCGCGCTCCGCGGCGAGTCGATGCAGGACGTGATCTTCAACGGCACGCTGCAGCGCTCGCCGGTCGCGCGCTCGAGCGTCGAGCTCGCGTTCGACAACAGTCTCGGCAAGGCGGCCGGCCAGTGGTCGCAGTACGCCGAGATCGCGGTGAAGCGCGTCCTCCAGCGCGACGGCGAATCGTCCTACTACATCAACAACACCCAGGTCCGGCGCCGCGACGTGCAGGACATCTTCCGCGGCACCGGCCTCGGCCCGCGGGCGTACGCGATCATCGAG
>Ga0184639_10000600_pt1 | contig 14344 bp, 10 predicted proteins | sample PLM31_170_b2_FD_133155 | JGI IMG/M metagenome (GOLD analysis project Ga0184639, IMG submission 133155) | Groundwater sediment microbial communities from an aquifer in East River, Colorado, USA - PLM3-1_170_b2 | ecosystem: Environmental > Terrestrial > Soil > Riparian zone | place: USA: East... | reverse complement strand
TCCCCTGCCATCTTCGCGAAAGCAGGTTTTCAGGAAGTGGCCGTCACGGACAAGGGCCGGCGAATCGTGCGCTTTGTCGCGGGCAAAGGCAAGCGGCAAGATAGAAAATAGAGCGGTTTCACCTGAGCGGCAACTCGAATAAAGTCAAAAGAAAAGCCGGGCGCTGCACAGCGCCCGGCTTTCTTTTTGCTGGTGCGTCGGGGCTTGCGCGTCAGGGTCGCGTCATCCCCTTCACGTCGCCGCCGACGTCCTTCAGGCTGTCGTACAGGAACTGGATCACGTACTTGCCGTTGTGGGCAAACGCACCCGGGTCCTTCTGGCTGTACTGGTAGTTGTAGGCCGCCTTGAGCAGGCGCGGCGTCCACTTGTTGTAGCCGATCGAGGCGCCCGTGTCGTTCTTGTCCGGCTGGCCGTCGCCGTCGGCGTCCAGGAAGAAGTAGGGGTAGGCGGCTGGATCGTACACGATGCCGAATCCCACTTTGTCCCTGGCGTGAGCCTGGATCGCGGCGTAGAGTTTCTCGCGAAACGTGTCGAGCTCGCCGTAGAGGCCTTCTTCCACATTGCCGTCGCCGTCATAGTCCTCGTCCGAAGACGGGCCACGGACATCCTTCAGATCCTCGACGGTCTTCACGGTCTTGTGGCAATTCAGGCACAGGTCAACCTTGACCTCCAGCGTGTGGACGTTGTGGCATTCCACGCATTGGGTCGGGCCTTGCAGTCCGCCGGCCGGATCCTGATGCTGGAATTGGCCGAGGTACGTCTGCCTGTCGTACTCGTACGCACCCTTAGCGGCATCGCCGAACAGCGTGGCGCCCGCGGCGAAGTAGTGGATGTTCCGGAAGCTCAACACGCTCGTCTGCCCATCCTCCCTCAGCCTGAGCTCGTCATCCCCGATGCCCTTGACCGCAGTATTGACGCTCACCGTGGACTCGCGGCCCTGGTGGCAGGCGATGCACAGGTTGGCGTCTTCGCCCTCACCGAAAGTGAGTGTAGCGCCGCTCGGGAACTTCGCCGCGTCGAGCGTGCGGCGGGTGAACGTGGCCAGGTCGTCGTGGCAGTTGGCGCACAGGAAGCCGCTGGTGGCCGGCGGGACGGAGATGTTCACGCCGTCTTTGACGAAGGTCGCCAGGCCCATGGCGCTGTGGCAGCGAGCACAGCCGGCGGGGACTTCACCTTCCGCGTCCCAGTGGCGGAAAGGTTCCGTCGAGGAAGCGAAGTGGCCCGCGTCAATGCGCTGCGCCTTCGAGAGGTCAACCTGAGCCGAGAGCTTCTCGTTCAGGTCCTCGATGGAGTCGTACATCAGCTCGATGATGTACTTGCCGCCGTGCGCAAACGCGCCCGGATCCTTGATGGAGGTCTGATAGTTGTACGCGGCCTTGGCGAGGCGGCCCGTCCAGGCGTCGTACTTGTTCTCGAACTTGACCTCGTCCGCCTCCGCCGCGCCGTCGCTGTTGGTATCCTTGAAGAAGTACGGGTAGGTCGCCGCATCGTACACGATCGGGGTCTTGGACACCTCGTTGGCGTAAGCCTGAATGGCCTGATAGAGCATCGTGCGCAGGCCGTCGAGCTCGTAGTAGATGCCCTCCTGGGTGTCGCCGTTGCCGTTGTAGTCCTCCGCGGACCCGAACATGCGGATGTTCTTGAGATCGTCCTCGGTCTGCACGCCCGTATGGCAGACCTGGCACTTTTCGAGCCGCAGTTCCAGGGTGTGCGGGTTGTGGCAGCCGACGCAGGTGTTGAGGCCCTCGACGTGCTGGAACTTGGCGTCGTAGGTCTTGCCATCGTACTCGTAGCCGCCTTTGGCCTGGGTGCCGTACATCGTGGCGCCCGCCGCCAGGTAGTGGATGTTCGTAAAGCCCAGGTCCCTGCCGATGGTATCGTCGTCAGTCAGATTGGCTTTCGTGATGGACTCATCTACCGAGGTCTTCGACGCGCGGCCCTGGTGGCACTGCAGGCAGCGCGCTTCCGGCCCGAGGCCGGTGATCTCCGCGCCGGAGGGGAACGTGACGCTGGACAACGTGGACGCGACCGGATTGTGGCAGGCATCGCACTGGATCACCGTCCCAACCGGCGCAGGCTGGTCCACCTTGCCGGCCTCGCTCCCATCCGCGCCGATGAAGTCCTGGAAGCCCGGCGTGCTGTGGCACCGGGCGCAGTCCGGCGGGACCTCCGGCGGGTTGGCTTCGTTCCAGTCGTTGAAGGCCAGGGCCGTCTTGTCGGCGTGCGGGGAACCGGCCCAGGCCTCTTCATTGGGGATCACTGGCACCACCGGCGCGGCGGTCACTTCGACGACCTGGGTGACCGTGACCTCCCGAGTGACCTCGACCCTCACTTCTTTGACTTCCGGGGTGGGCGTAGCGCAGGCGGCCAGCAGCAGCCCCGCCACCGCCCCGGCCAGCAGCCCGAACGCTTTCTTGTGCATCGTAACTTCTCCGGCGCGGTTGTGCGCCCTCATCTTCTGAAGGACGCTCTCTTGTCCCCACAGAAAAAGATCGGGGCGGGCCTCACACCCGCCCCGATGGTCGTCCTGGCACAGGATGGCGCAGGGCGCAGCCTTACTTGACTTCAGGCCGCGTCATCTGGCTGACGTTGCCGCCGATGTCCTTGATGCTGTCGTACAGGGCCTGGATGACGTACTGGCCGTTGTGAGTGAAGGCGCCCGGGTCCTTCACCGAGTACTGGTAGTTGTAGGCGGCCTTCAGCAGGCGTGGGGTGAAGGCGTTGTAGCGGATGTTGGCGCCCTTGTCGTCCTTGTCGGCCTGGCCGTCGCCGTCCTTGTCCACGAAGAAGTACGGGTAAGCGCCGGCGTTGTACGTGATGCCGGCGCCGGCCTTGGTGGCGTAGGCCTTGATCGCCTCGTACAGGGCGGCCTGCATGCCTTCCAGTTCGCCCTTGATGCCTTCCGCGACATCGCCATCGCCGTCGAAGTCTGCATCAGACGGGCCACGGACCTTGTACACGTCCTCGATGCCTGCTACGCCCTTGTGGCATTGCGCGCAGACATCAACCTTGACTTCCAGTTCGTGCACGTTGTGGCATTGCTTGCACTCGGTCGGGCCGAGATCGCCGTGCTTGAACTGGCCGTTGTACTTCTGGCCGTCGTACTGGTAGATGCCCTTGGCCAGATCGCCGAACAGGGTGGCGCCGGCGGCGAAGTAGTGGATGTTCTTGAAGCTGATCGCGGCATCCACCGTGTCCGCGTCCTTGCCCCGCAGCGCGTTGTTCACGCTGCTGGTGGACTCGCGGCCCTGGTGGCACTCGATGCACAGGTTGGAGTCGTTGGGCACGAACTTGCCGTCGGCGTCCTTCTCAAAGCCGATCGTGGCGCCGGAGGGGAAGGGCACGCTGGCCACTTGGCGCAGCTCCGGCTTGGTGGCTTGTTCATGGCAGGTGACGCAGGCGAAGCCGTTGGTCGGCGCCCTGGCGCCCAAGCCGGCCGTCAGGGTATTGCCGCGTGAGTCGAAGACCACGGTGCCGCCGTTCTGGATGAACTCGGGCAAGCCGCTGGCCGTGTGGCACTTCACGCAACGGAACGGAACCAGACCCGCATCGTCCCAGTCGCGGAAGGGCAGGGTGTTGCCGGCGAAGTGACCGGCGTCGTTGCGGGCCAGCCCGCTCACGTCACCGCCCATGTCCTCGATCGAGTCGTACAGCAGCTGGACGATGTACTTGTTGCCGTGCGCGAAGGAGCCGGGATCCTTGATGGAGACCTGGTAGTTGTAAGCCGCCTTGAGCAGGCGGGCGGTCCAGGCGTTGTACCCGATGTTCGCGCCCTGGTCGTTCTTGTCGGGCTGGCCGTCGCCGTCCGCGTCCAGCAAGAAGTACGGGTAGGCAGCCGGATCGTACACGATGCCGGCGCCCGCCGTGTCCTTGGCATAGGCCTGGATCGCCGCGAGCAGGCTTTCCTGCAGGCCCTGGATCTCGTAGTACATGCCCTCTTCCACGTTGCCGTCGCCGTCGTAGTCCCAGGCGGAGGCCTGCGGCATGCGGATGTTCTGCAGGCCGCCCTCTTCCTTGACACCTTCGCCGTGGCACTCGGCGCACTGATCAACCTTGATCTTCAGGGTGTGCTGATCGTGGCAGCCGATGCAGGTGTCATAGCCGGCCACGTGGTCGTGCTTGGCGTCGTACAGCTTGCCTTCGTACTCGTAGCCGCCCTTGACGTAGGTGCCGTAGAGCGTGGCGGCCGCGGCGAAGTAGTGGATGTTGCGGAAGCCGAAGCGGACGTCTTGGCCCTGGTCATTCTTGATCGGGGCGACCACGGCGTCCACGTCGGTCACCTTGAACTGTTCGATCTGCGCGTCCACGGAAGCCTTGGACTCGCGGCCCTGGTGGCAGACCATGCAGCGCGCGGCGTCGCCCAGGCCGCTGATGACGATGGTGTTGCCCTCGTCGTCCTTGCCGGGGAAGGCCACGCTCGTCAGTTGGAAAGTCGTGACGGGGTTGTGGCAGGCTACACATTGAATGCCCTGCGACTCGGCGGCGGGCACGGCCTTATCCACCTTGAGGGCCTCACTGCCATCGGCGCCCAGATAGTCCCGGTAGCCGGCGGTGGTGTGGCACCGGGCGCAGGCGGTGGGAACTTCAGCCGGATCTGCCCCGTCCCAGTGGCGGAAGGGTTCGGTATCCACGGCGTTGTGCGCGGAGCCTTTCCACAGCTCCTCGTACGGGATGCCACCGTTGGGCTTGACCTCGACCACCTGAGTGACGGTGACTTCCCGAGTGACCTCGACTTTCACTTCTTTGACCTCGGGAGTCGGGGTGGCGCAGGACGCCACGATGAGCGCCAGCCCCAGCAGGGTCAAACACAAAATCAGGATTTTCTTGAACACTGCATTACCTCCTCTTGAGAAATTCGGATTAGGCTGATCAGCCTTTTGAGTTCGTCGCTTCGCCGTGGGTACCGGTGGCCTCCTTTCTCTTCATCTCCTCGTGGGGTGGCTCTTCCGCTTTGGCTATCTCCCCTAACCCGATCACGTCAATCAGATCGCGCACTTCGTCTACCACACGCTGTTCGCTGACCACCACCTGAATCTGCTTCTGCTGCGGATCCAGACGGATGATCTTCAGTGAAGGCAGGGCCTTCAAAAGATCGCCCACCGAGCAGGCCTGCGCGGCCTCGACATCCGTCGCGTCCAGGATGACCACGGAGGGCTGGGCGGCCACGACCGACGTCAACACGTCGGCCTGCCGGGCGTCAACCGTCACCACATCCTGCTCGGCCAGATGCTGTCTCAGCCGGGTGGCGACGCCTTCCACAAAGAGCGAACGGCTCGATAAGATAATGACCCTCGGCCCAGCCACACCCGCCTCTTCTGCCCTCTGTCCTGACAACCTTCGTGAAGATTAGCGCAAGACGGGTCTGCATGAAACATCAATTCGTACAAACTTACGGGCGAAATTGGGTGAGGGGGAGGCTACTCGGAAGAGTGAGGGGCCCTTTACGATTGTCCAATGACATTTTGGGTAAGACTCATCTCCAATGCCCATGCAACCGCACATTCAATTTCAGCGGCTGTGTCCCGGAACAGAAACGCCAGATGGCGTGGGAGGGCCATCTGGCTCAGGCAGGTAACGACTCTGGCGCGCGATCAGTTGCTCTAGCCGATGAAGGCTATGTGGATTGGGGAGCCTCGGGGTTCCCGATAAAGCGCCACGCAGAGCCTGTGAGAAGTTGCGGCTTCATCCTTCTATTTCGTGCTGATGCAAGGCCGGCGTGGGATACGCATAAGTCTCCTTTTCCTCAACCTGAGCGCCCGCACGAATCCAGCGCAGGGCAAGAGCATAGGCGACCACCGAACCGCCGCCCACGAGGGCAACCGCAATCCCACCCAAACCAGGGGTATTCACAAGCCAGTAGAAGAACTGGAAAATGAGCAACTCCATCGGGAAATTCATAGTGGTTCCTCGAACAAGGGGCGGCACGCCGAACAATAGTCCAGCCACATTGGATGTCCGATCCGCGCGATCACAAAATCCAACTCGGCTAGGCTTACGGTGGGCTGGTCACAGGCGCGACATCGAGCGCGAGGCGACTGGCGCAACACAGTTCGCGCGCCAAGCGACTGCTGGCTCGCGGTAGGCGGTTGCATCTTGATGGCGTGCGCCTCGCATACACGTTCGCATTGGTGACACCCGGCGCAGTGGGTAGAGAATAAGAGGAGCGCTGTTTCGCGCTCGGTCTCGTGAATGACAAGAGCCCGCTTCGGGCAAACTTGCGCGCAAAAGCCACAGAGGCTGCACACCGTTGCCTGAGGGATGACAGGCAGGCGCGTGGCACGTGGCGCGTGACGAGCAGCGTCGGGTCTGTCATCCGGTTCTCGTCCCCCGGCACACTCCTCCAACCATTCCGCTAACAACTGCCCGATGGGTGCGTAGACCTCGTCCCCCGAACGCGCCAAGGCTCGGCCCAAATCGGGCAGCCAGCGGCCCGCGTGCTGAGAAATGAAGTCGCGCTCCAAATCGCGCGCGCCCTGTTCGGCCACGTGCGCCAGAAATGCCAATTCCATCGAAGCGTGGTCAGGCAATTCCGCGCCGACAACTTCCAGTCCGGCCCTCTGGTAGTGACGTTCGACCGCCGCGGCCGCCTCGCCCAATACCCGCCCCGTCAGCGCTTCGGACTCATACTGACAGAAGCGTGGGCGGCTCGGCCCCGCGAACAGCCCTGCATAGCGCGCCCGACGCACAGCCAGGGGTTCGGAACGGATTTCGGCGAGTGGCTGGACTGCGCGCCGCGCGGACGCCGAGGCTGCGGCCAGACAGTTCGCGCTTTCAAACAGCGGCCAATCGCGTCCCGGCACGGCCAGCCAATCCGGCGGCTCGGCCAGCGCCTCGGCGAGAGCCTGATACAAATCTGCGCGCAACATGAACGCAAGGGTGAAGGTGGAAGGATGAAGGATGAATTTCTCCTTCATCCTTTATCCCTCATCCTTCATCCTTTCACCGCCCCGACAAACTGGTGAATGAGATCCAACGGGATGGGCAGGATGGTAGCGTTCTTCTCGCCCGCCATTTCCACCAGCGTTTGCAAATAGCGCAATTGCAGGCTGGCGGGGGCGGCGGCCAGGCGTGTCCCGGCCTCGGCCAGCGCTTCGGAGGCGATGCGCTCGCCGTCGGCGTGGATGATTTTGGCGCGCTTTTCCCGCTCGGCCTCGGCCTGCCGCGCCATCGCGCGTTGCAGGTTTTCGGGCAACAGCACGTCTTTGACTTCGACGATGCCGGCTTTGACGCCCCACGGCTCGGTGTGGGCGTCAATGATTTCGCGCAGGCGCGCGTTGATTTTGTCGCGGTGCGACAGCAACTCGTCCAAGTCCGATTGGCCCAGCACGCTCCGCAGCGTGGTCTGCGCGATCTGGCTGGTGGCCTTGGCGTAGTTTTGCACTTTGACGATGGTGTCGGTCGCGTTGACCGGCTGGAAGTACACCACCGCGTCCACCTGCACCGTCACGCCATCGCGCGTGATGACTTCCTGCGGTTCGACCACCAGCGTCTCCACGCGCATATCCACTCTAACCATCCGGTCTATATACGGCAGGATGAAGTTTAGGCCCGGGCCGCGTTCGCCGACGAGCTGACCGAAGCGAAACACCACGCCGTGCTGATATTGCTGGACGATTTTGACGGCTGGGACGAGCAGGGTCAGCAGGACAACCAGAGCGCCAAGATAGTAATAGTATTGAGTGGGCATCGTAGACTCCTCTTGTAATGGGTGAAGGATGAAAAGGCGGTTCGTCATCCTTTCTCATTTACTTTCGAATTCCCCACCGCCGCCACCGCTTGATCTCCGTCGATTCCGGCGCGGGGATAACGACTTTGGATCGTGCTTCCTCGATCACACGCCCCTCCGCCACTTCCCAGATGGAAACAGCGGGGAAGAGTTTGAAGAAGATCAGGAACATCAGGCCGAACAGCGCCAGCGAGGCCGCCGTCAGCGCGATTTCCGTGAGCGTGGGCCGATAGACCGCATAAGGAATCAGGCGCGCGTGCGTCAGCGTGGGCACGATGATGTTCCAGCGCTCCAGCCACATGCCGACGACCACGCACCCGGCGGCGATCACCGAGGCGGTCACAGGCCGCGCCTTGAGCCACGGGCTGATGCCCAGCCCCGCGCCCACGAGAAACACCATCAACAGCGCCCACGCGAGCATCCGAGAATTAGCATCGGTCAGGGCCGCGCTCACGGGCGTGGGTTGTGGCGAGACGAGAACGAACAGCGTGATCGCCGCCGCGCCCGCCGTGGCCAGCGCAAAACGTGGTCGAAACACGGGCACGCGCCCGGCAGCCGCCGGGAGCAACTTGGGGACGACCAGCACCCAAAACGCCACGCCCATCAGCGCGACCATCACCCAGAAGCCGGGCGCAAACTCGCCCCACAGTTTGCTCGCCAGCACCGGGAACTCCTCGGTCTGCTGCCCCGCCGCGATGCTGAGGTGTTCGGCGTAAGTGAAGTACGCCCAGATCGCGTTCATCGCGATAAAGAGCAGGCCGAGGTTGCGGTATTGCCGTTCGGCGATATATTGATCCAACCCCAGCACCTTCCGCACGGCCGTCATGGCGATGAACAGCGCGCCGATGCCGGAGAAGATCGCGCCGACGACGAAGTACGGGCCGAAGATGGAGGAATGCCAGCCGGGCTGAACCGTCGTCGCCAGTATCCAGGAGATGATGGTGTGCACCGAGACGGCCACCGGGATGATGAAGACCGCCATCACCGAAATGGCCCTTTCGAGCCGCGCCCACTGCGCGCGGTTGCCGCGCCAGCCGAGGGCCAGCACGGCGTACAGCGTGCGCCGCCAGGCGGGCGCGTAGAGACGCCCCGGCGGGGCGTCTGTACCGTAGTCGCGCAAGAGGGCGAGGTCGGGGATGAGGGGCAGGTAAAGGTACGTCAGCGAGCCGAGCAAGTAGGTCGTCACCGAGACCACGTCCCACAGGATGGGCGATTGCAGGCGGCCATGCAGAATGACGAACAGCAGCCGGTCGGGGCGACCCATGTCGATGATGATTTGCAACGTGCCGACGAGGAGGGCGAAGGTGGTGATGGCCTCGGCTACGCGGGTGATGGGTCGGCGCCACTCCGCGCCGGTCACCCGCAGGATGGCGGAGATGAGCGTCCCGGCATGGCTGATGCCGATGAAGAAAATGAAGTTCACCATGTACACGCCCCAGTAGGTGGGGCGATCCATCCCGGTCTCGCCGAGGCCGAGGAGCAATTGCCGCAGATACATGAAAGCGCCCCAGCCGATGACGGCCAGCAGGGCCAGCACCGCCAGCCAGAAGCGCGGGCCGGGAGCGGCGAACAGCGGGTCAATCAGCTTGGCTTGGTCGCGGGGATCGGCTTTGAGCATAACTTATCCTTCCCGCAGATAAATGACTTTGGGATGCGTGCCTACTTCCTCGAGCAGGCGGAAGGCACGCGGGCTTTTGGCCAGTAACGAGACGGTGCTGTTGGGATCGTCGAGGTCGCCGAAGAAACGGGCTTTGCCGGTGCAGGTCTGCACACAGGCCGGGACGTATTCGTCGGCGCGGAAGGGACGGCCCTCGGCTTGGGCACGGGCGCGCGCCTTTTGCAGGCGATGGATACAGAAGGTGCATTTTTCCACCACGCCCTTGGGCCGCACCGCCGGGCCTTCGAGCACGCCGCCGCCTTCGATCCGGTCCGGGTTGAGATACCCGGCCAAAGCGCCTTCCCACTCCGGCGCGTACCAGTTGAAGTAGCGCACGCCGTAGGGACAGGCCACCGTGCAGAAGCGGCAGCCGATACAGCGGGCGTAGTTTTGCTGAACCAGCCCCTCTTCGTTTTTGAAGGTGGCCTGCACCGGACACACCTTCACACACGGCGGGTTATCGCAGTGCATGCACGGGCGTGTGAGGTAGCGTGTCTTGACGTTGGGATAATCGCCGGTCTCTTCGGTCGGGTTGACGGGTAGAGGGAAGACATCGTTCCAACGCACGGCCCGGCCTTTGACAGCCTCACCCGCCTTGACGACCGGCGTGTTATTCTCGAAGCGGCAGGCGATGCTGCATCCCTGGCAGGCCACACATTTGTCTAAATCAATCACCATTGACCAACGCATGAGGCAACTCCAAACTTCAAATCTCAAACTCCAAAATCCCAAACCCCAAAATCTCGTCACGCCTTTTGAATTTTGGGGTTTGAAGTTTGGAGTTTTACGCTCGATACACTTTCACTCGCGTGTTCGTAAACGCCGCCAGGCCGCTGGCCGGTTCGCTGGCCGGGTTGAGCAGGGCCAGCCCGTTCACGCCGCGGTCTTTGGCCCAGCGGCCCACGGCGGTGTGGCCCTGGTTGTGTGGCAGGTTCACCACGTCCGGGCGCAGGGCCTTCACCAAACGAACCTTCGTCCGCGCCTTGCCAAATGGGCTTTCCACCCACACCGAGTCTTTGTCGCGCAGGCCGAGCGCGTGCGCGGCCTCCGGGTTCATCTCCAACCAACTGCCCCACGTCTCGCCCACCGTCATGCCGCTGATCTCTTGCAGGGTGGGCAGGTTGGCGGCCGCGCTGTACGGGCCGAGGCTCATCAGCGTGATCACGTTGAGCAGAAATGGATATTCGGCCTCGTCGCCAACATGCGCGATGGGTTCGTAGTGCGGCAGGCTGACGGTGTCGCCGGTATGCGAGAGGCCGAGCGCGGCCAATTGTTCGTTATCCAGCCCACCCAGCAACGCATATAACTCGCGGCTGAAGAAGTCGAAGCGGCCATCGCGCGGCGCGTTGAGGCGGTCGGCGCCTACGACTTCGTTCACCCAGCGCGCGTTCCCGCGGCGGGCGAAGCGATAGCCGGGCGTCATCCACACGCCGAGCTCGGTCAAGGTCGCCCAATCCGCGCCCACCTCGCTCAGCCGGAATTGGAGCACTTCTTCGTATGCCTCCCATGCGAAGGCGCTCGCCACCTGACCGCCCATCGCCGCCGCCACGCGCAGGACGAAATCGCCCACGTTGAGGGTGTCGTAGCGAGGCGGGATGACCGGCTGGCGCAGGCCGATGCCGGGGTAGCCAAGGCCCTCGATGTAGTCATCCTGATAACGCTCGAGGAACGTCGGCTCAGGCAGGACGAGATCGGCGTATTGCCCGCTTTCATCCATAAACGACGAATACGAAACGATGAACGGGATCCTTTCAAAGGCTTTGATAAAGCGCGCGCCGCCGGGGGTCTCGTACACCGGGTTGGCGTCGTACAGGAACAAGGCCTCCACCGGATATCCTTCCCCGGCGAGGACGCGGTCGGCGACGGCCTGATAAGCGTGCCGCGCCAGCGGGAAGCGCGTGCCGGCGCCGTCAATCCGCGGCGCGGTGCGGCCCTGTTCGGCAACGCGGTCGGCCGGCAGGTCGGGCCAGTCGGGGACGTAGGGATAGCGCTGGGTCATCACGCCGCCCGGCACCTCGATGCTTCCGACGACCGCATTGAGGCAGTGGACGGCCATCGCCGCGTACACGCCGTTGATGCTGCCGTTGAGCAGGCCGCCCTTGCCGGGCAGGATGGCGATGGCCGGTTTGTTTCCGGCGAACTCGCCCGCCAGCCGCGCAATCGTCGTGGCCGGCACACCCGTAATGCTTTCGACACGGGCCGGCTCGTAATTCTCAAGCACAAACGACTTGAAACCCTTGTGCGGCCGGCCCTCTTCGTCCACGAAATCGGCAAATCCGAAACTGAATTCGCTGGTGAATTCCGAGTCGAACAAGCCGGAGCGGACGAGGACGTGCGCGATGCCGAGGGCCAGCGCGGCGTCGGTGCCGGGGGTGATGGGAATCCACTCGTCGGCCTTCGCCCCGCTCACTCCCTGGCGCGGGTCAATCACCACCAGTTTGCCCCGGTCGGCGCGGCCCCGCCGCATGAACGAATAGCCCGAGACCGTGCGCTGGGGAACCCGCCCGGCTTCCAGCAGGCTCGCGCCAAAACTCAAAATGTAGTTGACGTTTTCGATGTCGTAAGCGGGCAGGTCATAGATGCCCTGCGTGAGGTACATCCCCTGTTTGGCGGCGGCCACGTTCAGGCTCTCGCGCGAGATGGTGTTGGGCGATCCGACCGCCTGGAAAAATCGCTCGAAGAAGGAGCGGAGTTGGCCGCGCGTCTCGCCGTACATGAGCACGGCGCGCTCGGGATGGCCGGCCGAGCGCAGGTCGTTCAGCTTCTGCGCGACGAGCCGGACGGCCTCGTCCCAGGTGATGGGTTCCCATTGGCCGGAGCCGCGCTCGCCGGCGCGTTTTATCGGACCGGTCAGCCGGTCGGGGTTGTAGAGCAATTCGGGCGCGGCCTGGCCCTTGGGGCACAACGCGCCGAGATTGATAGGGTGCATCGGGCTGCCTTCCAGCTTCACCACGCGCCCATCGGCGACTCGCGCGAGCACGCCACATCCGCTCGGGCACAACAGGCACACACCCGGAACGATTTTTTCTTGGGCGGCGGTGACGAGCACGCCCTCGGAGGCGTGGACAGGTGCCGCGCCCAACACGCTTTGTAAGCCGGTCATCACGGCGACGCTGGCGCCGGTGGTGGTCGCCAGTTTCAAGAATTGGCGGCGAGTGACAGGTACGGCCATGTCAGTTTCCTTTGGACCGTGAAGGCGTCTGCGCGCAAGGGGTTGGCTGGCACGTCAATTTGCCCGGTTGCAGGGGAGACTTGTCCAGCGGCGGCGCGAGCAGGCCGTTGCCTAGCCCGACGACGTAGGGCACGAGGGTATTGAGTTGTGCGTCGGTGAATTGCCCCTCAAACCCAGGCATCCCTAAAGCGGGTATGCCGTAGAGGATGAAGGAGCGCGTGGCGGGCGCGCTGATGCCGGTGCCGATCAACTCAATCGCGAACAGGCCTTCGCCTTTCAGCCCGTGACAACCCGCGCAGGCAATGTCATACAGTTCTTCGCTGGCGCTCACGCGCGGGGCGATGAGCATATTCGGCAATGACGGCACTTTGTCAGGCCGGCCCCGCGCCGCCCACAACAGGCCACGCAAGGTGCGCGGCCCGCCGCCGCCCGCGCTCACGTGACAGGCAGCGCACGCTTCGCCCGTGCGCGTGGCATATTCGGGCAGGGCGTGCGCCACCGGCGTGCTGACCCACAAGATCAGGGCCAGGAGCAGGGCGCCCGCCAACGCCAGCAGGAGTGGAGGTTGGCTAAGAAGGCGAAGTGAAAGGCGTTTCATGAGCATTCCTCCGGCAAGACCTCCAGGGTCTCGCAGACCCTGAAGATCTTGGGGCAGCTACCGGTGTACCTCGTAAACGTCGAACTCGCTGCCCGCGCCGTGGCAGACTTCGCAGGTCTCGATGCCCGAGGCGGTCGTCTGCAATTCCGCGTGGCCGCCCGCCGCCTGCGTGTCGTGGCACGCGCCGCACACTGAGCGCCCGGGCAGTATCATCGAGATGGTCGCTCCGCTTTGCGTGATGACGGTCAGCTGAAGTCCGCGAGCGAGCGGCAGGCCGTACGTACCGGGCAGGTGGCAGGTTTCGCATTCCGCAAGATTGCCGGGGAAGACGACGGCACTGAAATCAATCGGCCGCCCGCCAAAACCGTACACCGTCAAGGGTTGCGAGGCTTCCTCACCGCGGTGGACGCGATGAATCAGCACGCGGAAATTGATGCTGGTCGGCGGCATGGCCTCTTTGGGGCGGCGGGCCTCATCCGTCGCATTGGGGTTGTGGCACAGCACGCAGTATTCCGTGTTCTGGCGGATGGTGCCGTGCAAGGCGAGATTGTTGTGGCAAGCGTTGCACTTTTCGCGGTCCACCACCTGCCGCCGCACGGCCAGTTCGCCGCCGCTCAGCGACACGTAAGTCACCGGGTTGAAGGCCGCCACGCGCACTGGCGTTTCCAGGTCTTCGAGGGCCTCCAGCCTATACGCTTCCAGGCCGACCGCGTAGGTGCCGGTGGCCTCTTTGGGGATTTTCGCTCTGAACGTGTAGCGATATGCGCCGCCTCCGACACCTTCAGCCGTCGAGGTGACGGTGAGCGCTGTGGAGGCGATGATTTCCGTCCAGCGATTGGTATAGTCGCTGGTCGGCCCAGCCAGCGTCACCGCGAGGTAGCCCATGTTCGCCGGGTCAATGGCCGTGCCGCCGTTGTCAGTGACTTTGAAGGTCACGACGGGTGAGTTATCCGGAGCGGCTTTCTCGACGCTGACGATTTCGAGTTTCACGCCCTTGAGTTGTTGAGAGTCGGCCGGGAGGGTGTGCGCGCCGACCACCGAAGCGTCGAACTCCCTGCGGCTGGGCGTGTGGCAAGCGGCGCAGGAGGTATCATCTTGGATGCCGCCCGGGTGATTGTCGCCGGTGGTCGGATTGACGTCGTCGTGGCACGCCACGCAAGCGGCCGAGTTAGGCGCCGTCGTGTAGTTGTC
>Ga0184639_10000598_pt1 | contig 14347 bp, 8 predicted proteins | sample PLM31_170_b2_FD_133155 | JGI IMG/M metagenome (GOLD analysis project Ga0184639, IMG submission 133155) | Groundwater sediment microbial communities from an aquifer in East River, Colorado, USA - PLM3-1_170_b2 | ecosystem: Environmental > Terrestrial > Soil > Riparian zone | place: USA: East... | reverse complement strand
TGGGGGTCACGCTTCTGGAGCAGGGCCAGGCTGACCAGGCGATCCGGTGGCTGAACGCGGCACTGCGGGAGGACCCGAAGCGGGCCGAGACCCACTACTACCTCGGCCTGGCGCAGCAAAAACGGCGACGGCTCCCCGAGGCGAGGGCGGCGCTCGAGAAGGCGGTTGAACTGAATCCCAAGCATGCCTACGCCCTCGCCGCGCTCGTCAAGGTCTACCTGATGCAGGGTGAGCGACAACTGGCGTTGGACACGTTGGCCAAGGCCCAGGCGAAGCACCCCGGCCCGATAAAGTAGTGAAGGGCCTGCAGCAACTCGCCCCAGTTTCTCTCCTCTCATTTGAGCCCCTGAACTCCCCTCATCCCTGCCTGCTCCCCTCCCCTCTGTCCTCTCCCCGCTGGGGAGAGGGGGAGGGTGAGGGGATGGTCTAGGTGAGTTACAGAGGGGAAGTGGGAATCCGGGTGTAGGACGAGCGATGAAGCTCTCCGTCATCATGCCGGTCTACAACGAGCGGACAACGATCGCCGAGATCGTCCGCCGGGTGCTGGCGGTGGAACTGCCGAAGGAGCTGATCATTGTGGACGACGGCTCCACCGACGGGACGCGGGAACTACTCAGGCAGATCCCGGCGGAGGTCGCCACCGTTCTCTTTCACGAGCGGAACCTGGGGAAGGGGGCGGCGATCAGGACAGCGCTTGAACGTGTTACCGGGGAGATCGTCATCATCCAGGACGCCGACCTGGAGTGCGATCCCAACGATTATCCTGCCCTGGTCCGGCCGATCGTCGAGGGAACGGCCAGCGTGGTGTTCGGCTCTCGGGTTCTGAGACCCGACAACCCCCGCCTGTATCTTTCGTTCTACCTGGGAGGCCGGCTCCTCTCACTCATCGCCAATCTCCTGTACGGGATCCGGATCACGGACGAGCCGTGCTGCTACAAGGTGTTCCGCCGGGAGGTGATTAAAGGGCTCTCCCTGGAATGCCGCAGGTTCGAGTTCGACCCCGAGGTCACGGCGAAGATCGCCCGCCGTGGCATCCCGATCTACGAGGTCCCGATTCGCTATACGCCGCGCACGATTGCCGAGGGGAAGAAGATGTCCTGGACGGACGGGCTGTACGCCGTCTGGATCCTGGTGAAGTATCGGTTCGGAAGGGACCAGGATCGCTGATCACCTCTCATCCCTGCCCTCTCCCCAGCGGGGGGAAGGAGATTCAGGGACTTGAGGCGAGGAGGCCTTCGAAGCGGGCAAGCTGGCGCCTGAAGCAGATCGTGGCGAGCAGGGTGCAGGCGCCAAAGAGCAATAGGGCGGTCTTATAGAGTGGAGATCGGTATTCGGCGCGGATCTTGTGGGGGCCGGCAGGCACCTCCACCCCGATGAAGCTTGGCGAGAGCATGAAGGGCAGCCCATCCCGGCCGTCGATGGTGACGCGCCAGTTCGGATGGTAGGTCACCTTCAAGACCAGGGTAGTCGCCTCGGGGCACTCGACCTGCAGGGCAATGCTGCTTGGCAGCACACGTTCCTCCGTGATCTTCCCGCCACCAGGGCAGCCCGGCCTGCCGTTCGGCGGGGACCCTCCTGTATTCTCGGCGCTTCCTGATGTTCCCCTCGCTGCGGGATAGTCATATCTGCTGAATCTCCCCCCGGCCGGATCGCTGCCTGTCAGCCAGCTCAGATTCTGGACGAAGAGCGCTGACTGGGAGCCGATCTTCCTCGTCTCCGTGACGGCGGCAAACGAGGCGTAGCCGTCGGTCTCAGCCTGGTACAGGATATACCTGGGCGTCTCCTTGATCCGGCGAAGAAACTCCGGCATGGTCACGCGACTCGGCGCGATGAGGTATCTCACATTGAACAGATTGTAGTGGGCGAGATCGCGCTCGTTGAAGTGAAAGGCGAGGTCGGCGTTGAGGGAGAAGCTCGGGTAGGGGGGTCCCGGCGCCGCCATGCGGTAAAAGGTCAGCAGATTGAAGAAGTGCAAATCGCCGAACTTCAGGTCCTTCCCCCAATTTCCGTACAACCCGGCATAGACACGGCCCGGAGGGAGCTCCTCCAGGGCCGAGAAGATCGCGCGGCCATCCCCGTCCGTGACGAGCGCCCGCCTCGACCGCTCCATCCACTGCCTGTTCAGCGAGTAGAATTCCTGCCGCTCCCGCAATGCCGGGACCATCACGGCCAGGAACACGAGCGCGGCGGCTGCGGCGCGCCAGCGACCTGAAAGCGATCCTAATCGTTGCCAGACCCACTCGCCGCCAAGACCGATCAAGAGGATCGCCGCCAGGTGCACCCCTCCGATGAACCGATGGAACAGGAGGCCCTTGGCCATCGGCAAGAGGTCCACTAGTCTGCCCCACGTGGGGCGTCCGAAGAAGAGCGCGAGCCACAACAGGAAGAGGGCCAGCGCGAGTCGGGCCGCCCGCGTGCTGGCGAGTAAGGCCGCAGCGATGCCAAGGGCCAGCAAGATAGTCAGCACCGGAAGCCGGCCGGAGTCGAGCAGATCGCCATTGACCAGGCGCGTGAGGATCTCGCGGGCCCCGAATGAGTCGTACTTAAAGCGTTGCAGGTAGGGGCTCGCGTTCAAGTATGCGTGGGAGAATGCCAGGGGTAGCCAGAAGTAGGAGCTGATTGCCGCACCCAACGCTCCGGTAACGGCAAGCCGGGCGATGCGCGGACGGGCGTTGGCCCGATTCAGCCCGAGTAGCAAGAGCACTATAGCCGTCACCGCCATCATGTAGACATAGATCAGATGCGACAGGGCCAGCATGGAGGAGGCGACGACGGCCGCGGCGAATCCCTTGCCTCGGTCCAGGACTTCGTGCAGACAGGCCAACGCGATGAAGAACAGGTGCATCGCCCAGAGCTGGGTGTACATTCCCAGGCCGCGCCAGGCATAGCTGTTGTAATCGAAGCCGTATGCGGGGCTTGAGGAGAGGAGCGTCGCGCCCGAGGCCGAGACGGCCGCCGCCACGGCGGAGAACTGGAGCCGGCGCATCGACCAGTAGACGGTCAGCGGGAAGGCGAGCAGCAGCAGGTCGCGGATCAGGTTGAACACCGTGAGGAGGTCCACCTGTTTCAGGAGCAGTCGGTGCAGGAATACCACCGCCAGGTGTGGCAGGTGCTGGTAGTAGAAGAACCACGGGAAGCCGAACTCCAGCTCCGGAACCCAGTGGTCGAAGGGATTCTCGCCCCCGGCCAGCGCCTCGCTGGCCCGCTGGACGAGCAGGTAATGGACCGCGTCGTCGTTCAGGCTGGGGACCGGGAGGAAGATCTCTGGGAGCAGGGCCTTCGCGTGGAAGGCCGTCGGGACGAGGACCAGGAGCAGCAGCGCCACCCTCGCCCATCGGCCATACGCGGCGCCTGGAGCCATGCTGTTAGTACGGGTCAAGGGGTCCTCTGTGTCGCCGTGTCATCACACCCTGAAGACGTAGAAGGAATAGCCGATGACATACACCAAGGGGTATCGCGTGAGCCAGTCGATCCCGAAGAGGGCCCTGGCACGCACCAACGCGTTCGCACTGATGATGTAGATCCCCGGCTCCGGCGTACGTCCCAGATCAGCGAATGGTATCTGCATGGCGTGTATCCCATAGTACTCTGGTCGCCCCGTTCCCCAGTAGTGCAACCTCACGCCTTCGAACCTTTGCGCGTCAAGGTAACGCTTTAATCGCTTCAGGTTCTGTCCCCAGTCGATGTTGGAATCGTCCAGGTACGCGATTCCGTGCTTCGGTCCACCGACGAACTCGTTGAAGTAGGCCAGATAGTCGGGGTGGATGCGGATCGGCGTAGAGAGGTACCAGGAGGCCAGGATGAGGCCGGCGGCAATACCAGCCCACTTTTGTCTGAAGAGCGGCGCCGTGCGGCTGATGAAGATGAACAGGAGCGGGTAGATTGGAAGCAGATATCGGACGCCGAGGGGATCGGCCAGGGCCGAGATGAGGATGAAAAAGGCCAGGGCGGGCAACAACAGGAACGCTTCAGGAAACAACCCGGTGGGCCGCCTGAGCCATCGCCAAAGCGCAAGAAGGATCAGGAGGAGCGTCGGGATCGGGGTCTTGATCGCAACTGCCACCAGGAAATAGTACCACCACCCCTCCGTGCTGAACTGTCCCATCAGATACTTCGGGTAGCCAGGGTGCAGGTCAGGGGCGAGGAGAGTGGCCCTCAGGTAAAACAGTGGATCGGGTGGAAAGAGATAGATCGTGTAGAGTACGCCGAACGCCATCAGGAAGATCAGCATGAGCGCAGCCAGAGACAGGCGAAGTCGGTCTCGAAGGGCGGGCGCCCCGAGAGGGAACGACAGCCGGACCGCCGGCGCCGGGTCTGAGGTTTCAGGCCTCGGACGCCACCAGACTGCCAGCAGCATCAGGCCGGCGAAGACCGGAGGCAAGATGATGGCAGGGGTTTTGCTGGCCAGCGCGCATCCGAGCAGCAGCCCCGTCCAGAGGAGGTGATGCCATGTCCCCTCTTGGGCGAAGCGCCACAGCCAGTAGAGGGAGAGCGTGGAGAAACAGCTCAAGCCAATGTCGTATGAGATGAAACCGGAGTGAGCGATGATGGTGGGGCAGAAGGTGTAGAGCAAGAGCGCCATCAGGCCGGCGTTTCGGCCGTACAGCTCATCTGCCCACCGGTACACAAAATAGCCAAGCAGGAGTGCAAGCAACAGGATCGGCAGGCGTCCCCAGAGGAACAGTCGGTCGTCATCCTTGTTCGTGGAGAGAAACCTCATTGCGACAGGGTACGGGTTTTCTGACCGCAAGTTCGGGTCTGTCGGATCGAGGTGGGGTTTGAGCGCTAGCAGCGGCAGGGCTGAGAGCGCGAAGATGAGGGGTGGATGCGCCGGCACTAGGTGCCATTGCCCCGTCTTCAGAAAGACGTACCCCGGAGCGAGCACCAGAGGCTCGTCCCAGGCAGGAGACGTCTGGCGGGAAGTGAGGAAGACCTGGAGGGCGAACAGGCTGAGAAAGGTCGCGACGAGGAAGCGCTGGGTCGTTTTCGATACGCCTGGGTCAGCACCTCGATTCGGCGCGATCGTTCGATTCGGGCAGTCGCCTTCAGTGTCTCCAGGTCTCGTCATCTCTGCCTAGCGTTCTTGACCAAATCAGTGAATGGGAGCCAGTGTCCGGATCACAGCAGGACCTTTCTAGCCCATCCCTGGCCGGGGTGTCAAGGAAAACGCCGCAGTCACCTCCGCTTTGAAAAAGACCAACGCTATGGTACATTGGGTCTAGTGCTCCTCCAACTATTTCGCCCTCACAAGGTGGCACGTTGTGCCGAGCCAAGAAACGAGCATAGCAAGGCGCGGACCCCAGGGTTGCACCCACTTCGCGGGTACCCGGCGTACACTATCTGGTACGTCGTCCCGGTCCGTGAGCCCGTCCCGGGATCGCGGACAGGGAGCGCCCTGGGCGCCAGCAACACCGCTAGGCGAAGTTAATTGGAATGGCACTAGTTCACGGGCGGTGAGCTGGCAGTGGGGCAGGCTGCTGTAGTAAAGGTGGATCGCTGGGTCCGGCGGGGCACTGGATGCGGCTCGTTGAGAATTTCGAACAGTGGAACGATGAAATGTCCCGGAAGTACAATATCGATTCCTACCGGGCGCAGTCCCATTGGTTCATTCGGTGGGTGGAAAGTCTTCGCGATAGATTGATCTTGAAGGCGTTGGATGTGGGGCCACTGGATCATGTCATCGATTTAGGCTGTGGAGCAGGGCATCTACTCTCGAAGATTGGCTCAGGACGGCTAACGGGAATCGATCTCTCCGAATTTTCTCTGGAATTGGCGAAGAGAAGGCTCGGGAATCAAGCGGAGTTGATCAAAGGAGATGTGGCTGCTCTGCCAGCGAGCGTATTGGACCGGCGGTTCGACAAGATCGCCTGCTCCGAGGTGTTAGAACATGTGCCTGATCCGGGAAAAGTCATTGAGGAAATGGTGTCGATTGCAAAACCGAACTCAATCATGGTGATATCTGTGCCGAACGAAAAGCTGATTGATTTCATGAAGGGAATCTTCATCAGGCTAGGAATCTTCAAGTTTCTCTTCCCGACCATTCCGCAGAGGAATACCGACGAGTGGCATCTCTGGGATTTCAATAAGGCGTTATTTGAGCGGGTGATTGCCGGTAAATTGGTCATTACAAGAACCAAGCGTGTCCCGTCCGTACTTCTGCCGTTACGATTCGTGTTTGTTTGTAAGAGGGCGTTGTGAAGAGGATAAAAACGCCTGTCCTGACCAGGTCGCGTCGGGGCCTGTGCGCCAGACCTTCTTGATCTATCTAAAGTGCCCCGAGTGCCGAGGCGATCTTGAGGCACGCCAGCCTTGGGCTGACGATGATCGGTCTGACCCGCAAGGGCTGCGCTGCCGCTCGTGTGGCCAAAGCTACCCGATCGAGGAGGGTGTGCCGAATCTGCTTCTCGATTCAAGGAAGCAGGGGCATGAGGAGAGGATGCGTGCCGGCTTTGAGTTCGAGTGGAGGCATTTTTTCCGTGGGGAGAAGCCCTATCTGACCCAGATGGCGTTGGAGTGGGTTCACCCGCTGCGCCCTGAAGACTTTTCCGACCGTGTGGTCCTTGACGCCGGGTGCGGCATGGGACGGAATACGCGCGCCTTTTCGTCAATGGGACCAAAGGCTCTCGTCGCGTTCGACCTGCACGACGGCGTGAAGCTTGCCTATCGCCAATGCAAGGAGTGGACGAACGCGCACTTCGCCAAGGCGGATCTTTTCCGGCCACCGCTGGGGCCGGTGTTCGACATCGTGATCTCGATAGGGGTCCTCCATCATACGGTCGATCCGGCGGCTGCGTTTCACTCGCTGGCGATGCTGCTCAAGCCGGGGGGGCGGATCGCCGTGTTCGTGTATGGGAGGCAGCAGGAACGGCTCATCATGCAAATGGTGACAGCGATGAGGCTGGCGGCGTTCAGCCGAATGCCGCGTCCCCTTCTCCTGGCGTTCTGTTATGGCTTGGGATGCCTGCTGTACCCAGTGGTCTTTTGGCTCTACCCGTCGATCGAGAGGAGTCGCCTCGGGCGGGCGACGAAGCTGCCGTTCTCCGACTACTTCGGATGGGTCCGCAAGACCGACTTTGAAAACCTCGTTCACGTCCTCTTCGACCACTTGATGACCCCAATTGCGTCCTACCACTCCGGGGAGGAGCTCCTCCACTGGGTGGAGGCGGCGGGGCTTGAGCTAGAGAGCCTCTGGAACCGATACGGGATGAGCTGGGTGGTCGTTGCCCGAAGGCCCCTCACCCTACCCCTCTCCCCAAGCGGGCAGAGGGTGGTGGAGAGGGAAGATCGAAGGGAGTCTGGACCGATCTTTCAGGGGTAATACCGATGTGCGGGATATGCGGCTTTACCGCCGGATCACTGGACCCAGAACGCGGCCGACACGTCCTGACGGAGATGCGGGACACGCTCGCTCATCGCGGGCCGGACGATGCCGACAGCTTCGTTGATGGCGAGGTGTACCTTGGGCACCGGCGGCTCAGCATTATCGACTTGCCGGGCGGCCGACAGCCGATCCGGAACGAAGATGGCTCGATCTGGGTGGTCTTCAATGGAGAGATTTACAACTACCGGGAGCTGAGAGAGGAGCTGGAGCGGTCAGGCCATACGTTCTACACGAACTCCGACACCGAGACGATCGTGCACCTGTATGAGGAGAAGGGGGACGACGTCGTCGCCGGTCTCAACGGCATGTTCGCCTTCGCCATCTGGGACCGAAACAGGAAATGTCTCCTTCTGGCCAGGGATCGCCTCGGCGTGAAGCCGCTCCACTACACGCTGGCAGGCGGCAGCTTCATCTTCGCCTCGGAGATCAAAGCGATCCTGAGCCATCCCGCAGTCGCACGGGAGCTGGATCTCGAGTCGCTAGGCAAGTACTTAACCTTCGAGTACGTTCCGGCCCCCCACACAATCTTCAAGGGGATCAGGAAGATCGAGCCGGGCCATACCGTCCGCTTCGATCTTCGCGAGCAGCGCCTCTTCGATAGGAAGTATTGGGATATCCCCCTGCTGGACGACAGCATCGGGTACAAACGAGAGGAGGAGTACCGTGAGGAGATCCTTCACCGTCTGAAGGACTCGGTCAAACGGCGGCTGGTCAGCGACGTTCCGATCGGGATCCTCCTCAGTGGCGGGATCGATTCGAGCACGGTGGCCGCACTGGCGGCCCAGACGACTGACCTGCCTGTGGAATGCTTCTCGATCACCTTCGAGGACCCAACCTTTGATGAGTCGGTGTACGCCAAAAAGGCCGCTGCGTTCATCGGCGCAGAACTCCACACTCTACGGTTCAGCACCCAGGCGATGACCGACATACTGCCCCAGATCCAGCAGACACTCGACGAACCGCTGGCTGACGGGTCCATCCTCCCGACCTATCTGCTGTCGCGGTTCGTCAGGGAGCATGTCAAGGTGGCCCTCGGCGGGGACGGCGGGGACGAGCTGCTTGCGGGCTACCCGATGTACCAGGCCCTGAAGCTGATCCGGTACTACAACATCTTCCCGACGGAGATCCGGGAACTCCTCAAGAAGGCCGCCAGGATGCTGCCGGTCTCGTACGGCAACCTCAGCCTCGATTTTCGCATCAAGCAGTTTCTCAGGGGAGCCGGGGTCTCGACGGAGGTGATGTTCTTCCTCTGGCTGGGATCATTCTTGGAGACCGAGAAGAACGAGTTGTTCACCGAGGATGTGCGGCGCCAGCTTGCCCGACACAACACCTTCGAGAACGTGATAGACCACATCCGAGAGAGCATGCTGAAGAATGATCTGGAGCGGACCCTGTACCTCTCGATGAAGCTGTACCTTCAGGATGACATCTTGGTAAAGGTGGACAGGGCCAGCATGGCCAACTCGCTCGAGGTGCGATCCCCCTTCCTCGATTACACCTTTGTCGAGTTCGTCGCGCAGCTCCCCATGGTCTACAAGCTGCGTCGGTTGACGACGAAGTACCTCCTGAAGAAAGCGGTGGTGGGCCTCATCCCTAGGGAGATCATCCATCGCAAGAAGAAAGGGTTCGGCGTCCCGATCGGCCGCTGGATCCACCATGAGCTGAGAGAGCTGTTCGAGACCTACCTCGATCAGGGCCGGATAAGGAAAGCAGGTCTCTTCAGGCCGGAGTACGTGAGCGGTCTGCTTCAGGAGCACCTGGAGCGCCGGCGGGATAACCGGAAACTGCTCTGGACCCTGCTCGTCTTCGAGATGTGGCGGGAACGGTGGATGCCCTGACACCTGCGAGGCGCTTGAAGGCTGCCTTTCGCTCCTGGAAGCATTAGGACCACTAGTACTTTGTTGCCATAGTACACGTAACGTCATTCCCGAAGTCCTTAAGCGGGAATCCATTGATTTTGCTGGATACCCGCTTTCGCGGGTACGACAATTTCTATGCGCTAACTTTCGCAACCAAGTACTAGCGTACTCTCCCTCGTAGCCGCCACCCAATCACTCCGACGATTGCCAGAGAGCAGAGGCTGATTATCCCCCCAAGGAGGACCGAGCGGGGGCGGAACTGGAATTCTACCAGGTGGCGGCCCGGCGCCTCGAGGAGAACTCCGCGCAGCAGCGCGTTGGCCGGCAGGATCGACACTGGCTGCCCGTCCAAGCGTGCCTCCCAGCCCGGGTAGTAGGTGTCGGCCAGGACGAGGACAGCGGGGCGCTCCGTCGTGGCCGAGATCAGCACCCGGTTGGGGGTGTACTCCACGATGGTGGCCGGGACAGCGGGCATTTTTGGCGCCGACCCCTCGGGTTGGCCTAGGCCCTGGCCGGTGACCTCGAGGAGGACAGAGGAGCGGAAGTCGAACCCCGCCTGCAGGGCAGCGAGCGCCTCTCTCTCCGTGGGCACAGCCGTCCACTGTGTGACCGTGTACGCCCGGGGCATTGCGCGGGTGCGGCGAAAGATCTTCACGTCGGCGTCGTAGACGAGTTCTATGCCCTGCGGGATCCTCGTGACGGGGCCGGCCTGGGGCACGATCAGGTAGCGGAGGTTCAGCAGGTCGAGGAAGGGGCTGGTGTGGTCGGGAAGCCTGATCCGCAATGCAGTAAGCTTGGCGCCCTCTCCGAATTGGGAAGGGTCGATAAGTGTCCTGACGAATCGAGCAAATCGTCCGACGCAGAGTCCATCTAAGACCCCCAGATCATCGACCTGAAAGGCCGTGGCAGTGTTCGGGTAGAGGGCCCCGTTGATCCCGAACACCCGCTCCCGCTCCGGCTGTGTCTTGAGCCAGCGGATGTACGGCGCCTCGACGAAGGGGTCGTACCGGAGCGGGTGGTCGCCCGGCTGATAGATGAGGAGTTCCGCGACCACCAGAGCAATGAGCGCGATGACCGCGTGGCGGGAGGCGAGCCAGTTCCGTTCCGCGAGGAAGAGCAGCGCCGGGATGAGCAAGAGCAGTGACACAGCCGCTAGCACGGCGGGGACCGCTTGGGTGGGCGTTAACGTCTGGAGATGATACAGGATAAATCCCATTGCTATCGCGAGCAAGGCCAAGGCGATCCAGGCGGCCTGTCGGGCAGTTCCCCGGCCCTTCCCGATCCGGTCCAGTGCAAGGCCAATCAGGGCGGCCGCCAGGAAGGCGATTGTTGGGGAAAGATGGATGGAGAATCGAAGCTGTTGGAGCAGTGGCAGGGCGCCCAGGAGGTTGATCCCGGGGACGCTGTAGGCCTTTGCGAGGGCGATGGCACACAAGGTCCCAAAGAGTGGGCCGAGCCGCAGGGGCGAAAATCTGGTCACCCCCAGCGGCGCCAGCAACAAAGTGGCAGCGCCGAGATACCCTCCCCACCACCCTGCATGGTGATAGTCAAGCGTCACCAGTTTGGATTGGAAGAGGTACGGCATGAGGATGGTGATGGCCTTACTCGGAATATCCTCCGTTTCCAGACCGATGGTTGTCGAGCGATGGGTCCAGGCGAGGCCGAGGAACTCCAGGAAGGGAAGCAAGAGCACCGCCGCCAGACCAAGTCCGAGGAGAGACACAGCTCCCAACGAGCTGAGTGTCCGCAGTGATCTCGACTCGGCGTCCCCGGTCCAGAGACGATAGATCACGTAGATCACCCCGGTCAGACTAATGTAGAAGGCGCGATCTGGGTGCTCTGCCAGGAGGGTGAGCCCGAGGACGGAGGCGGCAAGCGGCAGCGCCCACGGCCTGTCTCGCCGGAGGAGCCGTTCCAGGGCATAGAGCAGGAGGGGGAGCAGGCCGTCGGCATGGATCGCGATCGCATTCAGGCGCACCATGAGCGGTCCGCTCAGCATGTACGCCGCGCCCCCGCCGATGGCGGAGAGCTGGGCACACCCGATCAGACGGAGGAAGAGGTAGGTGAAGAAGCCAGCGGCGAACAGTCTGAGAGGGAGGACCAGGTCCCAGGCGAACGTTGGCGGGACGAGATAGAGCGGGAGGTGGGGGACAAAGACGGTCGCCATTGGATTGGCCGCGAACGGCACGCCGGCAGCCTGATGCGGGTTCCAGAGCGGGAATCGGCCGGCGGCGAGCTCACGCTGCTTGAAGGCGAGGTACGGCTCTCGAAGAACCCCTGAGCTATTGTCGATAACTGGAATCGACGAGGGTCGCGGCCCGGGCGCCTGGTACGGCCCTGACGGGTACACGGTGGCCATGGTCCTGGAGACCTGGAGCGTTCTCCCCAGGAAGAGGATGTCAAAGAAGGACACAACGAGCAGGCCCCCAAGGACCAGCGTGGCCTGCAGCGTTGGACGGCCGGACAGCCAGAGACGTCCCATTACTTCTTACCTTGGTTGGAGCATGGGGAACCTGAGAATCTGCCGTTCCACGTGGCGCAATGCCGGACGCATGGCAAAACTATAAGCACGACTTTGTGGAGGTGTCAAGGCGGCCGCGTGGTGTCGGGACGGATGAAACTGGACAAGACGCCGCCTCCTTTGCCATTGCCTTTTGCCGGGTGTTCGGATAGGCTTGCTCAGCGCATCCGGACCGGGGAATACGGTGTCGCGAAGATGGAATCTCGACAAGCACGGCAGTCCGTATCTGGGAGGCCATTGTCGCACCTGATCTTATCGGGAAGATGGCGGTTCGGCTTCGCGCTCGCCTCGACGGAGATCTTCCTCATCGCGGCTGCGATCAGGTGGTGGTTTTTTGATGTCACCGAGTTCCGAGGCGATGAGCTGGTGTACCTGTCGTTCGCGAAGCGGCTCAGCACCGCAGGGCTCACCCAATTCAGAACCCTTGCTGAGACGTACGCCTCGGATCCCTCCCTCTGGGTCTACCCTCCCCCCCTGAGGGCCGTGTATCTCCTCCTTGCCGCAGTCGCTTGCAGGGTGGCCGGTGACTGCTCAGGGACGGCTGTCGCGGCCATTTCGCTCCTTTCGGGGCTGGCCTTGGTCCTCCTGACGCTCGTCATGGCTCGAAGAATGTTCGGCGAGTGGGTGGGGCTCCTTTCCGGCCTGCTCGTCGCCCTTTCCCCCCTTCAGCTCGCGATGAGTCGGAGGGTCTGGGCGGACGCATTTTTCTCTCTCACACTTCTCCTGGCGATCTGGGCGTTCTGGGAGAGAACCCGGAGTCCCAGGAAGGGATGGGATCTCCTGTTGGGGTGTTCGCTCCTCGCCGCCATTCTCACCAAGGAGTCGGCAGTAGTCTTTTACCTGGGCCTTCTTTGTGCCTTGCTCTTCAGAGAGCAATCCCCGGCGGCTCCGATCGCGCGATCGACCCTGGCGGCCCTCCTGCTCCCCCCGGTGTTGGCGTTCCTGACATTGCTGGTACTCGTACCCGATCCTGCTCGCCTGATCATGCTCTATAGCGGTACCTACTCGGCGACGAAGACGGGCGAGTACGCCATGTCCTACTCTCAAGGCCCGTGGTTTCGTTACCTCATAGACTTTGCGCTCCTCTCCCCCCTGACGACCATACTGGCCATCGGGTATTATTTCACGCAGAGCGGGAAAGACAGCCCGTTCCTCGGCCGCTGCGCGCTTATCCTGTTTATGCTGTTCAGCCTGGTGGCGCTCAAGAACGTCAGGTACGTCGGCTTTCTCGACATCCTGATCCGGATCCTCGCGGTCCTGTCCCTGACCTCTCTGTCTCACCGCCCCCCATTCGCCCGACTGGGGGAGCGATGGCTCCTCCTACCGGTCCTTCTTCTTGCTGCCTACGATCTCTTCGCCTTCTACAGGATCTTCATTGGCGGTGGAGTGTACGATCCGGTCACCGCAACCCTCGCCAGAGCAGAGCGCCTGATCCCATAAGGCGGCAGAGGCAGCCCGACGATGGGAAATACGTTGTGCGCTGGCTTTAGTCGAAGGCTTCGCGCATAGGCTTTCCGACTTCAGCCGAATGTCTTGTGAGTGACAGGAAAGCGACAAGGGCAAGGGCTGGGGGATGCAGGAGGAGGCGATTCAGGGCGTTGCCCAGATGCCAGGTCAGATTCATTGGCGTGACGAGAAAGATGCTGAATATCCAGATGGCCCAAACGGCCGAGACCAGCAGGTAGGACTCCTCCTGCCCTCGTCCCTGCCCCCGTGATCCGGACCCTCTGGCAAGGAGGAGCAGGCAGGCGGTGGCGCCAAGCATCCCTTGCAAGACCAGTGGAATGTCACCGACCGCATTGAGGGCAGCTTGCCCAATCACCCCGCTCCGGTGTCCCAACGTCCCAAAGATCCCCCTCCAAGGGATCCCGGAGAAATCACCCTTGAACCCCAGCGCATACCCCCAGGAGAGGTGAAAGAGAGCCGGCAGGAAGAGGAGCGTCGGCCGCCAGCGGGCGAGCGAGCGCGTTCGAGCTTCGGTGTGGCGAAGCACATAGATGACGGCCACACAGGCCGCAAGAGGTAGTCCCTCATTTTTTACCAGGCTTGCGGCCAGCAAAGCCAGCCACCCCACCGCGCGGGTGCGGCGATCGGGAAGTCCAAGCGCTCCCGTGACAAGCGCTAACTGGAGATAGCCGTCCGCGTACCCTTGTAGCAACCAGGCTTGAATGGACGAGAACAAGACAGCGGGGAGAATGAGGCCCCGCAGGATGCCCAACCTCGTAATCGCGACCCCTGCCAGCGCCCAGACAAACCCTCCGGCCAGGATGGCAATGCCCAGGCTTGCCATCCGCTCGTTCCAGGTCGGTCCCATCGCGGTGAACAAGGCCAACCAGGCAGGGAGCAGTTTCGCATACTCGGGGTGCGCGAAGGCGAAATCGGGATGCATCAGATCGCGCTTCGAAAAGGTCCCTGCGAAGTAGGCCTGCTTGGCCTGGAACAGCCAGATCGACCGGCCGTCCCACCAGGCGATTGGATTCGCCTGAAGCCGCATGAACAGGAGACCAGCGACGACGACGCCCAGCCAGAAAGCAGGCTGCTGAAGCGCCAGTCGAAGTCGTGCACCCGTCACCCGGAGATGTGTGG
>Ga0184639_10000597_pt1 | contig 14366 bp, 12 predicted proteins | sample PLM31_170_b2_FD_133155 | JGI IMG/M metagenome (GOLD analysis project Ga0184639, IMG submission 133155) | Groundwater sediment microbial communities from an aquifer in East River, Colorado, USA - PLM3-1_170_b2 | ecosystem: Environmental > Terrestrial > Soil > Riparian zone | place: USA: East... | reverse complement strand
TGAACCTGGACGAGGCGCTCGTCATCGTCATGGACGCCGCCATCGGCCTCACCCGCGCGGAACGCGGCTTTCTCATGCTCTTCGAAGACGAGAGCGGCGAGCTGGCTTTCCGGCTGGCGCGTAGCAACCGACAGGAATCGCTGGAAGAAAGCCAGTTCGAGGTGAGCCGCTCGGTGCTGCGGGAAGTGGCGCAGTCGGGCACGCCGGTCGTCACCACCAACGCGCAGGACGACCCGCGCTTCGCCAAGCAGGAGTCGGTGGTGCAGTTCGCGCTGCGCTCCATTATGGCCGTGCCCCTCAAAGTGCGCGGCAAGACCATCGGTGTGCTGTACGTGGACAACAAGATCCGGGCCGGCTCGTTCGAGGAGGGCGACCTGAGCCTGCTGAACTCGTTTGCGAGCCAGGCGGCGGTGGCGATTGAAAATGCGCGGCTGTACACCCAGACCGACCAGGCGCTGGCGGCGCGCGTGGCCGAGCTGCAGACCATGCAGAAGATTGACCGCCAGCTCAACGCCGCCTTCGAGCTGGAGAAGGTGGTGACGTTGACACTGGAATTTGCCAAGCAGCGCACGCAGGCGCACGCCGGCTGGATCGGGCTGGGGACCGACGACGGCATGCGCGTGGTGGCCGGGGCCGCCGCCGGGCTGGGCGAGCTCGTGCCCTTCGATCACCCTTTCCTCAAGCGCGTGCTGGCCAAGGGCCAACCCCAGCGGCTGACCCCGTGGCCCGGCGAGGCCACCTTCCGCCTCGTCGTCCCGGCGGTGGTGCGCGACGGCAAGGTCATCGGCGTGGTCGTGGTCGAGCGGGAGGGGCATCCCTTCTCCGGCGCGGCGGAAGAATTTTTGGGACGCCTCGCCGACCACGCCGCCATCGCCATCGAGAACGCGCGGCTGTACGCCGCCGTCAAGCACGCCAACGATGCCAAGAGCAAGTTCGTCTCCATCGTCTCGCACGAGCTTAAGCTCCCCATGACCTCCATCAAGGGCTACGCCGATTTGTTGCGGCAAGGCGTGGTCGGGTCGGTCAACGACCAGCAGGCGCAGTTCCTCAACGTCATCCGCACCAACGTCGAGCGCATGGCGGTGCTGGTGTCGGACCTGTCGGACATTTCGCGCATCGAGACCGGGCGGCTCAAGATCGAGATCGGGAGCGTGGAGGTCGCGCCGTTCATCGAGGAAGCGCTCGTCGGCCTGCGGGGGCAGATGGAGGTCAAGGGCCAGACGCTGACGGTGCGCGTCTCCCCCAACCTGCCCAAAGTGCGCTCCGACAAGTCGCGCCTGATCCAGATTCTGGCGAACCTCGTCAGCAATGCGCACAAATATTCGCCTTCGGGCAGCACGATCACCGTCGCCGCCGAGCGGATGATGGCCCTGCCCCCAAGCGCCCTCTCGAAGACGGGCCTCCTTCCCCTGCCGCACGTCCGCATCGGCGTCACGGATCAGGGCTACGGCATCTCGCCGGAAGACCGGGCCAGGCTCTTCTCACAATTCTTCCGCTCGGATGACCCGCTGGTCCGCGAGCAGGCCGGGTGGGGGCTGGGCCTGCATATCACGCGCCGGTTGGTGGAGCTGCTGGGCGGCGAGATCAGCCTGCAGAGCGAGCTAGGCAAGGGCAGCACTTTTGCCTTCATCGTCCCGGTGGATGTGTGAACCACGGTTTACACACCCCCCTCTGCCTCCCCCCACCGGCCTAAAGACACCGTCAGCATTTCGTGGTGGAATCAACAGGCAAACGGCGCGCAACGATCCGCCCCATTTGTTGTTATAATCTGCACACAACGGAGACACCGGCGGTCTTCGGGACACCCGGTGTCTGAATAAAGAACGAGGTGAACTATGTCTACAAACACTCGGGACGATCCCCCTGCTTCCTCCCGCCGCCGCTTCCTGTTGCAAGCCGTGGGCGTGACCGCCGCCGGATTAGCGGTGGGCGGCGGCGCGGCGTGGGCCAAGAGCCGCTCGGACGAGGCCGACGCGGCGGAGGCCGCCGTGCGTGAGCTGCAAGCGCAGCTCTCCGCCGCCGCAAACACCAACACCGCGCTCGACGTGTCCACCGTCAACCTCCAACAGCAACTCGCGAACCTGCAGAGTCAATTGGCGGCGCTCACCGGCCAGAACGGGCCGCTCGCCTCCGCGCTCTCCGCCGCGCAGAAAGAATCCGCCGACTTGAAAACTCAGCTCGCGTCGGCCCAATCGCAGTTGAGCGCCGCGAACGATCAACTCGGCAAATTCAAAACCCTGATCGCGCTGTACGACCAGCTCGAGGGCATCGGGCTGGACACGCTCGTGCGGGAGGGGCTGACCGCCGTGGCCGTCGGATTGACCAGTGCGCTCGGCCTCACCGCGCTGTTGAAAGACGGTGTGCTGCTCGCCCACACGTTGCTCGACAACTTTGAAAAACTGCTCCCCGACTTCCACGCGGCGATGACCTGGCTGGGAAGCCAGATCGTCAACTTCAAATTGAGCTTGTATGCCGTCGAAACCGCCGCGCAGCGAACCGTCAATGGCGCGCTCACCGGGCTGACGGTCGTGTTCGGCGGGTTCGTGAGCTATGTCCTCAACCACCTGCCGTTCAACATCGGCGGCAACGTACGCGCGACCCTGACGGCGACGCAGGACCTGCTCGTGAATGTGGAAGAGGCCGCCGCCGACATGAGCACACAAGTGCTCGACCGAATCTCCAAATACGTCAGCGACGGGCCGCAGAACTGGAAGCGAACGCTGGTGACGCCGCTCCGGAGCAAGACGCTGACACCGGCGGCGAACCTGCTCTCCGCACTCGCCGAGGCGGACACCGCCTTCACCACCGCGCTCCACGAACCCGTTACCGCCGCGCTCGATCAGCGCGCGCAAATCCGCGCCCAAATAGCCGCCCTCCGCGCGGCCAATCAGCTCTGAGCCTCACCCCAGACCGGCCGGTCTCGAACTTCAGACGCCGAGTGTTTCCCAGACACTCGGCGTCTTAGTTTTGAGGTGCGTTTGGGATAGTGCTATACTCGCGCGCAGGCGTGCGGCGGGGCAGGCCTGTGTCCCGCCCGCCGGTCAGTCCCAGTCCCGGCTCCACACTCGACGATTCCCGACCACATCCTATGGCCGCTCCCGGAAAACGTCATCAACTTCTCTTGTACGCGCGCCTGTTCGCCATGCTGCGCCCCCCGGCTTTCTTCATCGCCCTGCTGTGCGGCGTGCTGTGGTGGTTCGCGCCCCGCATCCCGCTATTCTCCTCAGAGCTAGCCCAGGTCTTGTTGCTGGTCGTGATCGTGCTGTGCGGCCTGCTGTTCCTTTACACGGTGGTGGGGCCGGCCCTCTCGTACGTGCAGTGCCGCCCCACGCACCTGCTCGTCAGTACGCCCCTGTTCCGGATGGCCGTCTCCTACGCGCGCATCCGCAACGTGCGGCCCGTGAAGTTCGTGCCCCCGAACCTCGGCTGGAGCCAGCGGCGCTTTCTCGAACCATTCCTCGGGATGACCGTCGTCTCGGTTGACTTGAAAAGCTACCCCCTCAACGAGAGGCTGCTGCGCCTGTGGCTCAACCCCTATATGTTTGCCAGCGATGTCTCGGGCCTGCTCCTGTTGACCAGAGACTGGATGGCGACCAGCCGCGACATTGACGCTCACCGCACCGCGTGGAAGATGCGCAACCAGTCGCTCGCGCCCGCCTCGCCGCTGAGCGGCCTCCGCTGAACGCAGCCTCGCCGGGTTTCCAAAACCCGGCGGGGCTGATGGCTCACACAGATGAAACCCCGGCTGCCTTCCGACGAAAGCCTCCTGCTGATCCCGGCCACGCTCTTGTTATGCTTGTACCCCACGCTGGCGTTCACGCTGCCGCTGACCCCGCGTGACCGCGCAGCGTTGCTCATTCTAGCCCTGCTGGCGACTCTCTTCACCGCAACCCTGATCTATCGCGCCGCGCAGCTTGGCTTGCGCCGCCAATACCCGTTGGCGCCGTTGCTCGGCCTGGCCTTCAACCTGACCAGCGTGTTCATCCTCCACCGCTACTTCCCCGCCATTGACCTTGTGCTGTTCATCACTTTGGCCGCCTCGGGCGCGCTGTGGGGGCTGAGGGCCGGACTGATCCTGAGCGGGGTGGCGGCGGCGGGCTATACCGCCACGCTGCTCATCCTCGAGCCAATCTCGTCACTCAATCTGCTCGCCCTCGTCGTCTTCGCTCTGCATCTCCTCTTCGTCGGAGGCCTCACCGGTTTGCTGGCCACACAAGCGTTGAAACGACGGGCGCAAGTGGAAGAGGCAGGCACGCAGAACGCCCGGCTGGCGCAAAGCCTGCAAGCTGCCAACACGGATCTGGAAGCGCGCGTGACCGCCACCGCCGCCGAACTGCGGCAAGCCCAGACTTTGAAAGCAGAACTGTATGAGATGCTCATGCACGACCTCAAGAGTCCGCTGGGCACGATGATCAGCGCCCTGCACATCCTGCGCGATGCCCTCCCACAGGAAGCGGACGTGGCGCGCGCCGCGCTGGAAGCCGCGCTGAAAGCGGGCGCGCGCCAGACGACGCTGCTGGAGAATCTGCTCGACTTGCAGCGCCTCCGCGCCGGGGCTTTGCCGCTCAACCTCGAGCCGCTCGACATCGCTTCGCTCCTGCATGCGCTCGTCGAACAACTCGGGCCGCGCGCCGACATGAAAACGATCCAGGTTGAAGAGCATATTCCTCCAACGCTCCCCACCGTCCACGCCGACCGGCTGTTGATCTCACGTGTGATCGCCAACCTGCTGGACAACGCCTACAAATTCACGCCGCGCCACGGCAAGATCACCGTCACGGCAGAAGCCGGGCCGGAGGCCTTGCGCGTCACCGTGGCCGACACCGGCCCCGGTGTGCCCGGCTCGGCGCGCGAGGCCATCTTTGAAAAATACCGGCAAATCGTCACCGGCGAGGCGGGCGCGCGCGATGGCACCGGGCTGGGGCTGGCATTCTGCAAAATGGCGCTGCAAGCGCATGGGGGGCAGATCAGCGCGGAGACATCCCCTGGCGCAGGCGCACTGTTCGAGTTCACGCTCCCGCTTCGCCCGAATGAAACCTGATGTTGTTTGACGGCGTGTAAGCGGGCGGCTATACTCCGCCCACTCATCTGATCGGAGGCGACATGCAAGCGAAAGTTACAGAAGGCACCATCGTTCTGCGCCAGTGGGATCGCGCCGGCCTGACCGAGACTCCCAGGACATTCCATTCGCTGGACGAACTGTATGCCTATTGCCTGGGAACCACAGACCCGGAAGTGGTGGATCGAATTGTGATTCACGGACGTGATGAGAATGGTCTGCCGCGCGTGCTCACCTTTGTGTTTCAATCCATCACGGTCACGCCGCACAAGTGATGCACACGCCGCTTGAAGACAGCGCAAGAGAGTATCTGGATAACTCTATAGATCTATATAAACAGTTGTAGTAGTAGGGCCTGGGGATATGTGGAGAGGCTCGAAAAGCCTCCGGTTGTGGCGTAGATGCGGGGTGGTCCCGATCCTCCGACCGAAATACAGCGCTGAGGCGTGCTTTGGCTCTCCCCAGCCCGCATGGGGGCAAATTGTGGAGGGTGGGAGAGCGCAAAGCCTCATTTGACGGTAGCCGGAATCCACCCAAATATTTGCCTTTTGTGCTACAGCATCCCCCATATATAGGCACTCCCTTGGTCATAAAAAACGTATTAGCATGAGATAAAAGAAGGGACTTTCCCCAAAAGAGTCCCCTTTTCCACAGTTTTCAACGACTTATCCACACACGGGCGACCTGGGGAAACATAATGTTCAGGTGGCTCCCATGATAACTGCCGCCAAATATGGGTGGTCTGGTGCGATGCGAATAAAAAACCGGAGTAGCCATCATGGCCACTCCGGTTTCTTTTGGGCCTGGACTGCTCAAGCAGGGACTCCGGCCTGAGAGTAGAGACGCTCACGGATGGCGATGAGCTGTCGGCGGGCGGCGTCGTCACGCTCGACCCTATCGGCCACTTTCTCGCAGCCGTACATGATCGTGGTGTGGTCGCGTCCCCCCAGCGCCTCGCCGATGGAGGGCAACGAGGCCTCCGTTTCCTCCCGCAAAAGGTACATAGCCACCTGCCGCGCCCACGCGATCTCCTTCGTGCGGTCGCGCCCGATGAGTTCTCCGGTTGTCGTGTTGTAGAACACAGCCACCGTCTCGATGATTTGCGGCGCGGCGATGGAGCGGCGGCGCGGGAGGAGATCGGCCAGGGCGGAAGTTGCCAGCTCCATCGTGATCGTCTGCCCGGTGAGGTCTGCGTAGGCCATCACGCGCGTGAGCGCGCCTTCGAGCTCGCGGATGTTGCTTTGCACCCGCCGGGCGATTAGCTCGATGATGGCGGGGTCCACGGTGCGCTGGGCGCGCTCAGCTTTCGACCGCAGGATCGCCTGCCGGGTTTCGATGTCGGGCGGCTGGATGTCCACCGCGAGGCCCCATTCGAAGCGCGAGCGCAGGCGCTCTTCCAGCGGAGCCAGCGCCTTGGGCGGACGATCGGAGGTGATGACGAGTTGTTTATCCTGGCCGTGCAGAGTGTTGAAGGTATGGAAGAACTCTTCCTGCGTGGCTTCTTTCCCGGCGATGAACTGGATGTCGTCAATCAACAGCACGTCAATGCTGCGATACTTGTCGCGGAACGCCTCGGTGGTGTGCGTGCGGATCGCGTTGATGAGGTCGTTGGTGAACTCTTCGGAGGAAACGTACAGCACGTGCAAGCCGCGCAGGGCGCAGGCATTGCCCACGGCTTGCAGCAGGTGGGTCTTGCCCAGCCCGACGCCTCCATAGAGGAAGACCGGGTTGTAGGCCCTGGCGGGATTCTCGGCGGCGGCCAGACAGGCCGCGTGCGCCAGCCGGTTGTTCGGGCCGACGACGAAAGTCTCAAAAGTGTATTTGGGATTGAGATTCGTCGGCAGGGAGAACGCGAAGGTCTCCGCAACGGCAGGGGCAGCCTCATGCAGCAACGGCGCTGACGCGGGGGCGACCCGTTCGCCGTTCTCGTGAAGCGTCTGCGCGGGCCAGACCACGAAGCGCAGTTCCACTGTGCGGCCCACGATGCTCGTCAGGATGCGCTTGACCGTGCTCCGCAGCCGATTCTCCAGCCAGTCTTTGGCATAGGCATTCGTCACCCCAACCACGAACGCGCCGTCCTCTTGCGTCAACAGCTGCGTATCCCGCATCCACGTCTCGAAAGTGGCTTTGCTCATTTCGAGTTGAAGTTGACCAAGGGCCGCTTGCCAGACCTGTTCCGATTGCATCGAAATACTCCGCCTCACGAAAAGTTGATAATGGTTCTCGGCCGACAGAGCCAGAAGAGGAGCGACGGCAGGGCATGCTCCTCCGGCTCGACTGCGCGGTTGTTAGAAACTGTGGTGTTCGGGTTCAATCCGACGGACTTGGGAGACATCTGCGCCGTGCGGGCGGCCTGCCAGCCGGAGGCCGGTTCACTCACAAAGCTGCGCCTGCTTATCTGCTACAGAGAGCGGGATTGTAGCAGACTGGCCGATTCGATTCAAGACTGAATCCTGATGCCAGTGTAAAAGAATCGAATCTTTTAAGAGTCGTCTACCTTAACGAAAAGGTGTCCTGCGGCGGCGACGGCAACGAAAGAATTCCAGCCCAGTCAAATTTCTCTCTGGCCCCCACGCCTGCCCCTGTGGCGGGCGACAGCTCCCATAGATAGGGCTATCAGCGCCGCAAAGTTGTCGGCAGGTAGAGGCAGACGCTTACCCGCTTAATAGATTTCGAAAACTATCGCATCATCCTCAGAGCCTGCCAAGCCTCCAAAGAAGCGTTTCAACTTGGCCTGACCACCTGACTCGCTCTTTCCGCACAAAGATTGAATCAGAGAGAGCGCACCGGCGTGCAAAAGGAAAAATTTCTCCAGAGTTTTCCAGAGATTAGCGTTACGCCTCCACAAAGTTATCCACGTTTACAGCGCGTTATCCACAGAAACGGCGCACTTATCCACAGGCGCAAGCGCGATCACCCAGGTATAATCGCTGCCATGCCGCGCAAACTCGCCACGCTTTTGCTCGACTGGTATGCTTTGCACAAGCGCCAACTTCCCTGGCGCGATGAGCGTGATCCCTATCGCCTCTGGATTTCGGAGATCATGCTTCAGCAGACGCAGGTGGAGACCGTCATCCCCTACTATCGTCGCTGGCTGAAACACTTCCCGACGGTGCGCGCGCTCGCGGCCGCGCCGCAAGCGGAAGTCCTCGCGCTGTGGGAGGGGTTGGGCTACTATGCCCGCGCGCGCAATCTACATCGGGCCGCGCAAAGAATTGTGGGCGAGCACGGCGGCCACCTGCCGCGCACCCTCGACGGGCTGCGCGCGCTCCCCGGCATCGGGCGATACACCGCGGCGGCCATCGCCTCTATCGCCTTTGGAGTGGATGCGGCCGTGCTGGACGGCAACGTCAAGCGTGTGCTCGCCCGCGTGTTTGATGTTCGCGAAGACGTGAAGTCGCCGCGCGGCGAGAAACGTTTGTGGGAAATCGCGGAAGCGTTGGCGCCTCGCGGCCGCGCCGGCGACTACAATCAGGCCATTATGGATTTGGGTGCGACCCTCTGCACGCCCCGCGCCCCGAAGTGCGACGTGTGCCCGCTCCGCTCGCCGTGCGCGGCCCGCAAACTCGGCGTGCAGTTGGAGCGCCCGGTCGCGCGTTCACGCGCGGCCATCCCTCACCACATTGAAGTTGCGGGCGTGATCCGCAAAGGCAACCGGGTGCTCATCGCGCAGCGGCCCGCACATAAGCTCCTGGGCGGACTGTGGGCGTTTCCGGGCGCGCGGCGGCTGGGGAATGAAAGCCTCGCGGCCTGCCTGCGCCGAGTTGTGCGCGACGAATTCGGGATTACAATCTCCGTCGGCCCGCAGGCGCAGACGCTCACCCACGCCTTTACGCACTTCCGGATCACGCTGCATGTGTTCGACTGCCGCTGGCGGAGGGGCGGCGTCCGGCGTGCGGCAGCGCGCTGGGTGCATGTCGGCGCGCTAGGCCGTTATCCCATGGGCAAGACTGACCGCCAGGTCGCCAAGCGGCTTTTAGAAGAACGAGTAAAATAGCCCCATATGATCCCCTCTCAATCCGACCTCCTGATCGGCCACGGGACGCACGCCGGCGAGACCGGAAAGAACAACGAGGACCGGTATGAGGTCAAGGTGTACCACGCCGAAAAGGGCGAAGCAATTGCGTTTGCCATTGTGGCCGATGGCATCGGCGGCCACCGGGCGGGCGAGGTGGCTTCCGGCCTCGCCGTCGAGACGATCCTGTCCGTTGTAGAGCAGACGAAAGACAGCGATTATCTGGCGAGGCTGAACCGCGCGATGGGCGAGGCGGCCCGCGTAATTGCCGAGCGCGCCAAGTCGCACCCGGACTATCTGGGCATGGGCACCACCTGCGCGATCGCGCTCATGGCGGGACGCCGACTGTACACGGCGTATCTCGGCGACAGCCGTATTTATCTGATGCGCGGCGGCGCCCTCCAGCAGATCAGCGTGGATCACACGTGGATGCAGGCGGCGATTGAGCATAATCTGATCACGCGCGAAGAGGCCCGCAACCACCCCAACCGGCACGTCGTCCTGCGGCATCTGGGCGACGACCCGGACGAGCAGCCGGACTTCCGGCTGCGCCTCTCGGACGACGAGACGCCTGAGCAGTCCAAAGAGAATCAGGGATTGGAGCTTGGGCCGAAGGACACGGTGCTGGTGTGCTCAGACGGATTGACGGACGTGGTAGAGGATGCGATGATCGCGCGCGTCCTCGCCGGGCGCGCGCCCCAGGCCGCCGTGGACGAGTTGATCCATCTCGCGCGCGAGGGCGGCGGGCCGGACAACATTACCGTGATCGTTGTGCGGGTGCCGGGATAATGTGACCGACCCGGTCCGCCTCGAAATCTTCAAGCACCTCTTCGCCTCCGTGGCCGAGGAGATGGGCGTTACGCTCGGGCGCACGGGCTATTCCCCCAACATCAAAGAGCGGCTGGATTATTCGTGCGCGCTGTTCACGGGTGACGGGCGGCTGCTCGCCCAGGCCGCGCACATCCCCGTTCATCTCGGCGCGATGCCCGCCTCCGTCCGCGCTGCGCTTGACCACTGCGCCCCCTTCGCCCCCGGCGACGTGGTCATCCTCAACGACCCCTACCTCGGCGGCACGCACCTGCCGGACATCACGATGGTGTCGCCGGTCTTCATCATGGGCGGGGGTGAACCCCGCGTGGGCGGGGACGAGCCCCGCCCCTACTTCTTCGTCGCCTCCCGCGCCCACCACGCCGACATCGGCGGCATGTCCCCCGGCTCGATGCCGCTCTCGACGGAGATTTATCAGGAAGGCGTGATCATCCCGCCGCTGAAGATCGTCGAAGCCGGAAAGCGCAACGAGGCCGTGTGGCAGCTCATCCTCCGCAACGTGCGCACGCCGGAGGAGCGACAGGGCGACCTCGCCGCGCAGCTCGCCGCCCACGCCATCGGCGCACGGCGCATGGAGGAGATCGTCGCGCGCTACGGCCTCGCGGAGACACAGCGGTACGCCGAAGCGTTGACGGCGTACACCGAGCGCATGGTGCGCGCCGCCCTGGCCGCTATCCCGCCGGGCCGGTACGAGTTCACCGATTACCTCGACGACGACGGGCATCAAACCGATATCCCCATCCGCGTTGCCCTCATTGTCCCACCTGCGCCCTTGCCCCCCAGCACCGTGGCCCTTCTTGTAGACTTTACTGGTTCATCTCCCGCCGTAGACGGCAACCTCAACGCTGTGCGCGCCATCGTCGAGAGCGCGGTGGGCTACGTGGTGCGCTGCCTCGCGGGCGCCGATCTTCCTATGAACGCCGGGGCTTTTGCGCCGTTGCAGATCATCATCCCGCCCGGCAGTCTGCTCGACGCGCGGCCCCCGCACGCGGTCGCCGCCGGAAATGTGGAAACCTCGCAGCGCGTGGTGGACACATTGTTCGGCGCGCTGGCGCTCGCATTGCCGGAGCGTATCCCTGCCGCGTCGCAGGGGACGATGAACAACATTACCTTTGGCGGGCGGCATCCGGTAACGGGCAGGCCGTTCGCGTATTATGAGACCATCGGCGGGGGCGCAGGGGCGGGGCCTGTAGAGACGCGCCACTATAGTCCCCGAAGCGAAGCGGAGTGGGATGGCGCGTCTCCACCACGGGCCGCCAGCGGCATCCACGTCCACATGAGCAATACGCGCAACACGCCGGTCGAGGCGCTGGAGTATGCGTTCCCGATGCGCATTGAACAATATTCACTCCGGCGCGGCTCGGGCGGCGCGGGCCGCTGCCGGGGCGGCGAGGGATTGCGGCGCGACATTCGGTTTCTCGTCCCGGCTCAAGTCACCGTGCTCTCCGAGCGCCGCCGCCGCGCGCCGTGGGGATTGCGGGAGGGCGGCCCCGGCGCGCGCGGGCGGAATGTGTTGATCAATGAAAAAGGGGAGGAAGAGTTGCCGGGGAAGTTCACGCGGGCGATGGAGGCCGGGGACGTGCTGAGCCTCCAGACGCCCGGAGGCGGAGGGTGGGGAAAGGATGAAGGCTGAAGGATGAAGGATGGAGACGGAAGAGGAACTACACAATACGCCGCTCTCGTTGATGAGGCGCTCACCTTCGCCGCGCGCGCCCACGCCCGGCAGGTGCGCAAGGCCACCGACATTCCCTACATCGTGCATCCGGTGGGGGTGATGCTGGCGCTGCTGGAGTCCGGGGAGAACGACCCGGAACTGCTGGCCGCGGCGCTGCTGCACGATACGGTGGAAGACACGGGCGTGACGCTGGCGGAGTTACGGGAGAAGTTCGGGACGAGAGTCGCGGAGATTGTGGCAGGCTGCTCGGAGCCGGACAAGCGCGACACGTGGGAGGCGCGCAAGCAGCACACGGTGGCCTATCTCAAAACTGCGCCGCGCGCGATCCAGCTTGTGTCCGCCGCCGACAAGCTGCACAATATCCGCTCGATGACCGCCGATTATGCCGAGCAGGGGGACGCGCTCTGGTCGCGCTTCAAGCGGGGCCGCATCGAAATCGCCTGGTATTACCAGGCCGTGACGGCGAGTCTCAAAGGAGGCGAGCTGCGGGATCATCCCCTCATCCGGCAGTTGGACGAAACGGTCACGAACTTCTTTGGGGATGAAGGGTACGAAATTCAAAGGTAGGTCACCCTTGCAGGGTGGCGATGCCTGTCACCGAAGCCGTCACGCTCAAAGCGTGACCTACCCGCAAAGAGACTCAAAACGGGCATCGCCTCGGCGATGCCCGTTTTCATTCACTGGGGGAGCAGGGTCACTCCAACGCGCCCTCGAAGGCCGCGACGAGTTCCTCTTCGGGCACAAGTCCGAACCATTCCTTGACGACGTTGCCGCTGCCGTCGAGCAGGAAGTATTGCGGCTGCACGCGGAAGCCGAGCGCCGTCTTGAAGCTGTCGGTGCGAGAGTCGTCAATGTCCAAGTAGGTGAACTGTATCCGGTCGCCGTACTTTGCTTCCAGCCCATGCACGATGGGCTTCATGCGCTGGCAGGTCGTTCACCAGAAGGCGAAGAACTCGACGAACTGCGGCTTGCCTGCCGCGAGGTTCACGGTCGCCGGGTCGGTGGGGGTGAATTCGGTTTTGATGGCCGGTGCAGTGGCGGAGACAGCCTCGGTGGGGGCGCTGGCGGGTTGGGTCGGGGCTGGCCCCTGGGGGGCAATCGCCGCCGGGGCCGGGCTGGCCGCCGCGCAGGCCGACAATATCACAGACAGCAGCGTCGTCAACAAGCGCATCCTGCGCATCCTGTCACCTCCTTTCAGTGCGGCATAGACTTCCGAGGTTTCGCAAACTTCGGAAGTCTCACCAGTCTAGCCCCACATTCTTACGGCAGGATTAATACGATTTTGCCTGGCGGGCCAGTGAGTGTATTATTCCCGCCATTCCCCGCCGCCTCAAGGAGACAAACATGGCCGCCGCATCCGCTCCACTCGTCAACGACAAACGTGAAATCTTCGGCTGGGCAATGTACGACTGGGCGAACAGCGCCTTCAGCACAACCGTCGGCACGGTGTTCCTCGGCCCATACGTGGCGAGCCTCGCGGCCGCGGCGGCCAAAGCGGAGTTCCTGCTCCGCAACGGCGTCGAGTGGAACGAGAAGTTGCATCCGCCGCTGCTGGCGTCGCTCTTCGGCCTCCCGGTGGCGCCGGACTCGTTCCTGCCCTATTGTGTGTCCATCTCGGTGGGCTTGCAAGTGTTGTTCCTGCCCATCCTGGGGGCCATCGCCGATTACTCCCACCTACGCAAGCGAATGATGCAAATCTTCGCCACCTTCGGCGCGCTGGCGACGGTGGCGATGTTCTTACTGACGGATAGCGTGTGGTGGCTGGGCGGCCTGTTGTTCATCCTCGCCAACCTGGCCTTCGGCGCGGCCATCGTCTTTTACAACGCCTATCTGCCGGACATCGCCAGCGAAGATCAGCGCGACCGCGTCTCGTCTTACGGCTGGGCGATGGGGTATCTCGGCGGCGGCCTGCTCCTGCTGCTCAACCTGGCGCTCTATCAACTCCGCGACCAGATCGGACTGGAGACCGGGTTGGCGGTGCGGATCAACCTGGCCTCCGCCGGGGTGTGGTGGCTGGGCTGGGCGTTCCTGACCTGGACGCGCGTGCGCCCGCGCCATGCGGCCCGCGCGCTGCCTCCGGGCGAGAATTACATCAGCATCGGCTTCAAGCAACTGCGGCAGACCTTCAGCAAAGCGAACAAATACCCGCACACCCTGCGCTTCCTGCTGGCCTACTTGATCTACAACGACGGCATCCAGACCGTCATCGCCATCTCGGCGACGTTTGCCGCCGCGCCGCTCATCCGGGGCGGCCTGCAAATTGAGCAGGGCACGCTGACGATGATCATTCTCATGATCCAGTTTGTGGCTTTTGGGGGCGCGCTGCTCTGGGGACGGCTGGCAGGCCGGGTGGGGGCCAAGAACGCCATCCTGATCAGCCTCGTCATCTGGGCGGCGGTGGTGATCTATGCCTACTTTGGAATGAGGGGCGACAGCCGCGTGACGGAGTTCTGGATTCTGGGCGCGTGCATCGCGCTGGTGCTGGGCGGGAGCCAGGCCATCAGCCGCAGCCTGTTCGCGCAGATGGTTCCGCCGGGCAAAGAGGCCGAGTTCTTCTCGTTCTACGAGATCAGCGAGCGCGGCACGTCGTGGTCGGGGCCGCTCATCTTCGGGGTGGTGAATCAGTGGCGGGGCAGCCTGCGCCCGGCCATCCTCTCGCTGATCTTCTTCTTCGTCGTTGGCCTGATCCTGCTGGCGTTCAACGTGAACGTGCCGCGCGCCATCGCCGAGTCCGGGCGCGCGCAGGCTCCGGCGGGCGCGGCGGATTGAGCCACAGTGGGCGACCAGGC
>Ga0184639_10000596_pt1 | contig 14367 bp, 11 predicted proteins | sample PLM31_170_b2_FD_133155 | JGI IMG/M metagenome (GOLD analysis project Ga0184639, IMG submission 133155) | Groundwater sediment microbial communities from an aquifer in East River, Colorado, USA - PLM3-1_170_b2 | ecosystem: Environmental > Terrestrial > Soil > Riparian zone | place: USA: East... | reverse complement strand
GCTGCAGCGCCTCCCGCTCAGGCAGCGGCAGCCCATCCAGGCGTGCCTGAAGCACGCCCGTCAACGTTGCCGGGACGCGCGCCTCCGCCAGGTGGTCCAGCTTCACGTACCACTGTTCATCGCCCGTCACAATGACGCCGTCCTCAATCAACATCTTGATCAGTTCTTCGACGTAGAAAGGGCTGCCCTCCGCCCGGCTCACCACCAGGTCTTGCAAGGCCGGTGGTATTTCAGGGACCTTGCGCAGGACCTCCGCCACCAGTTGGCGGCTGTATTGCTCGGAGAGGGGTTGCAAATCCAGGCGGATATGGGTCATCGGCCCCTGGCCCCAGGTGGGCCGCTGCTCAAACAGCGTCGGGCGGGTCGGGCCGATAATCAACAGAGGCAGATCGGGCCGGTCGCGCATCACGTGATCCATCAAATCCAGCGAGCCGTCGTCGGCCCAGTGAATGTCTTCCAGGAACATCACCACGGATTGATCGCGCGTCACCTCGGCGAGGAACTCGGCGGCATAATGAAAGGCGCGGTCACGGATTTGCCGGGCATCGTGGAGGATGCCCTGCAGGTGGGGACTGCTCGAAAAGTCGAAGCCGATCAGATGGCCGATGAAATGGGTGCGCATGGAGGCCTCTTCGCTCTCGGCGCCGATGAGGCCGAGGAGGCCCTGCTCGAGCTGGTCCCGCGCGATGGTGGCCCGGTCGCTATCCTGGATTTCAAAGCGGGAGGCGAGCACGTCCCGGATGAGTGCGTAGGGGAGCCGCATGGTCTCCTGGGTCGCGCGTCCTTTGAAGAGAAGCGTGCGCTCCGGCAGGAGCTCCAGCCAGTTGCTGAACTCGTAGACCAGGCGCGATTTGCCCGTCCCGGCCTCGGCGACGATGCTGACGAGGTGCGTCTGGCGATTGTCGCGCGCTGCGGACAGGGCGGCTTTCAACTGCTGCAGTTCGGCTTCCCGCCCCACCGTGCGGGTCTCAATGCCTTCCACCCCGCGGGTGGTGACGCGAAAGGTGCGGGGCTTGATCCCACGCACCACGTAAGTCTGCACCGGCTCCGTCTTACCCTTGACGGTGAGCGGGGCCTGCGGCTGAACGTCGAAGAGGCCGCGCACATGGCGATACGTGTCATGGGAGATGAGGATGCCGCCCACGGGCGCAGCGTGTTCGAGGCGGCTGGCGAGATTGACCGCGTCGCCCATCGCGGTGTATTCGCCGGTCGTGCCCACCACGCCGAGAAGTGCGAGGCCGGTGTTGATGCCGATCCGGATGGCGATCAGGGATTTCAGGCCGCCGAGGGCGGTGTGGAGCGTGGGGTCCGATCCCAACTCCGCGTTCAGCAATCCAAAGTCGGCGATTTCCTTTTGCATGGCGAGCGCCGCGCGGATCGCCCGCTCGGCGTCGTCCTCGCGCGTGGCGGCCATCCCCCACAACGCCATCACCGCGTCGCCGATGTGCTTGTCTATCTTTCCGCCGTGCTCCACGATGATCCGATCCAGCTGCTGCCACAGGAAGTTCATCGTCGCGCTGATGTCCTCGGGGTCCATCGTCTCGGACATGGCCGTGAAGCCGGAAACGTCGGCGAAGAGCACGGTGATCTGCTTGCGCTGTTGCGTTTCGCGGGCGGGCGTCGCCTGGGCCTGCAAGGCAGCGAGTTTTTCGCGCATGGGCGCCAGGGCGGCGTTCACGACGGCATCGCCTAAGACGGCTCGTTGCGCATCGAGGGCGGCGATGGCCTGCTCCAGTTGCTCGCGTTCGTTCATCACTGAATGAGTATAACTTAAAAGTTGACTTTCTTGAATTTTTCCCGCATACTATCTGCGTACGTTGTGCCTCTGAGCGCCTAGCGACCAACCCCACGGGTCCCGACATAGGCCGGCGGTCTTTACCTTCGTGTGCTGGTTCCGATAACCGAGATGACGCCCGCCCCAGGCGGAATGGAGGGCTACCTTTGGCCCGGCGTTGCCGCCTTTTCAGGCAAGCGCCTCGCTGGCGGAGGCCGTGTCGGGTGGGCGACACCGCTCCCGGAACCGATAGCTGCCGCGAATGGGCAGGGACTGCGGTGGCTCTATTCGGTGAGGAGGTGATGACGAGGGGAGAATAACGTTCCTTCTACCCATCGCGCCAACGTCGTTGACCGAGTCAAAGAAAGCGAGGCAACTCATGCGTCGAATACTTCGTGTCACCCTGTTTGCTCTGGTCGCGATCGCCGTCACGGCTTCGCCGGTGTATGCACAGAACGTCCGCATCCGCGGAGTCAGTTTCAGCCTGAGCTTGCTGGAGGCTGACGGGACTGTGCAGTTTTTTCACCTCGACCCCGAGGATGTGACGGTCATCCTGCTCGCCACTGGCAAGGCGGAAGTAACATGCCCGGACAACCACGAGGTCCACTTAGTTCCGGTGGAGACGACAGGCACCCAGTTCCTCAGTCATGAATCTTTCAACCACAAAGGTGACAGTCCATTTCACGTCGAAGCGAGTGAACCAACGCTGCTCGAGGAGGTGCATTGCGATGACGATGAACGTGACGATAGCGAGGACGTCGAGCATGACCTGGAGATCGGCTTTGTGTTCTGGAACTCATCCACGATCCAGGTTGTCAGGGGGGATGTCACTGAGACCGTCGGCCTCTCAATTGACGACGAACCGGAGCACGAGGTCTTAGCCGAGAACAACTATAAGTGCAAGACCAATGAAAAGGCCCATCGTATTAAGTGTCGGAAAGACGGCCACGACGATTAGCCCAAAACAAAACTGCGCCTCTTGGCGCAGTTTTGTTTTCAGGTCAGGGCATGGGCGTCGGGAATGAACGCACGGAACTGACCAGCGCCAGTTGAAGAAAGATGCATCCGAACATCAGGGCGAACAGGCCCAACACGAACACAAAGAAAACGCCCCCGCTCGCCATGCCGATCACCGCCAGCCAGCGCGTCCGCTTGGCGTTGATCGCGTCTTTGGATTGAAGCCAGCTCACCAGCCCGAGCGCGAGCGCAATCAATGGAATGACCCACGCCAATCCCGCGCACGAGGCCAGCGCCACGATGCCCGCCACCGCCGCCACCAGCGCGCCCACATCCGTGCTGTTGCCCCGGTAAGGCACGTCCGCCGCCGGGGGGCGCGCCGCAGCAGCCTCGCTGAGCGCGATGCCCTCGACGTACCGCTCCGGCGGGTGGACGACCTTCCCCTCTTTCTCAAACTCAGCCGCGTGCGCGGAGCACAGCCGCTCGCCGGACTCTGCATACCACAGGCATAGGCCGCACACGGGCCGCCGGCAGATTTCGCAATGCTCGACAGCGGGGCGGCCGGGGTGCTGAAAGCAAGTTTCGGCGGGCATGCCCAGTTCGAGGAACGGAAGGAGCTTGAGGGAACCCAAGGAGCTCGGGTTTCAGTTCCCTGAGTTCCTTCAGTTCCTCGAGTTCCCGGCTCTTACGTCCCCTCTTCCCACGAATTCAAATACTTCTCCTGCTCCGGCGTGAGCGTGTCAACCTTCACGCCCATGGCTGCGAGCTTGAGGCGCGCGATCTCGCGGTCAATCGCGCCCGGGATGGAGTAGACTTTATTCTCCAGTTCTTTCGCGTGCGTGACCATGAACTCCGCGCCGAGCGACTGGTTGGCGAAGGACATGTCCATCACGCTCGCGGGGTGGCCCTCGGCGGCGGCCAGATTGATCAGGCGGCCCTCGCCGAGCAGGTTGATGCGGCGGCCGTCGTTGAGCACAAACTGCTCCACGAACTCGCGCACTTTCTTCTTTTCTTTCGACATCGCCTCGAGCGCCGGGAGGTTGATCTCCACGTTGAAGTGGCCGGAGTTGGCGATGATCGCTCCGTCTTTCATGACCGTGAAGTCTTCCCGGTCCAGCACGTTGATGTCGCCCGTCACCGTGCAGAAGATGTCGCCGATCTTTGCGGCCTCTTCCATCGGCATCACGCGGAAGCCGTCCATCACGGCCTCGAGCGCAGGCAGCGGGTCTATCTCGGTGACGACGACGTTGGCGCCCATGCCGCGCGCTCGATTCGCCAGCCCGCGCCCGCACCAGCCGTAGCCTGCCACCACAAACGTCTTCCCGGCCAGCAGCACGTTCGTCGCGCGGACGATGCCGTCCAAAGTGCTCTGCCCCGTGCCGTAACGGTTGTCGAACAAGTGCTTGGTCGAGGCGTCGTTGACGGCCAGCACCGGGAACTTGAGCACGCCGTCGGCGGCCATGGCCCGCAGGCGGATCACGCCCGTGGTCGTCTCTTCCGTCCCGCCGATGATGCCCTCCAGCAGGTCGGTGCGCTCTTTGTGGATGGTGCTCACGAGGTCCGCGCCGTCGTCCATGGTCAGGTGCGGCCTGTGGTCGAGCGCGGCCTTGATGTGCGCGTAGTAGGTCTGGTTGTCCTCGCCCTTGATGGCGTACACCGGGATCTCAAAGTGCGTGACGAGCGAGGCGGCCACGTCGTCCTGCGTGGAGAGCGGGTTAGAGGCACACAACACCACGTCCGCGCCGCCCAGTTGCAGGGTGTGCATCAGGTTGGCGGTCTCCGAGGTCACGTGCAGGCAAGCGGAAATGCGGATGCCTTTGAGCGGTTGCTCTTTGGCAAAGCGCTCGCGGATGAGGCGCAGCACGGGCATCTCCAGCTCCGCCCACTCGATGCGGTAGCGGCCGCCCTCCGCGAGGCGCAGATTTTTCACGTCATGCGTTTTCATGTTCTCCGGGTGTCCTCTCGCAGATAGGTATGAGACCTCGCGGGTCTTGAAGACCCGCGAGGTCTGACGCTTTTCTCAAGGGCTATATTATCTCCAGATTCAGAAAAGCTTCCACCACCTGCGGGTCGAAGTGCGTCCCCGCCAGCGCGCGGATGTGCTCGCACACTCTCTCGTCGGGCCAGGCTGGGCGGCATGGCCGGTTGGAGCGGAGCGCGTCCCACACGTCCACTACGGCGAGGTGTTCCCACAAATGACAGGGGACAGGAGACTTTGGAAGCCTAATGACGTATCGCCATCCCTTCGTAAAATGGGCAATAGCGCCTATACCCCAACCCATCATACACCCTGATGGCGGGTGCGTTACGCTGGTTGACGTTGAGCGCGACGGTGCGAAGGCGCATTTCCAGCAGCGCGGCAGTGACGGCGCTGGTGACGCGCGCGGCCAGCCCGCGCCCGCGGCGGTCGCGCCGGGTGTAGACATTGCCAACCGCGCCCACGCTCTCCGCGGGCGCGACGAGGTGGGTTCCCGCCGAGGTCATCAGTTCTTCGCCTTCGTAGATTCCGAAGAACACGCCCCGCGCGAGCATCTCCGGGTTGAAGAAATCGGGGACTTCGCCACTGGGCTGGCCGTCTGCGTACAGGCGGCGCAGCGCCGGGAGGTTGCCAAGGCTTAGCCGGACTGCGCCCTCGGTGGAGACGGGCTGGAAGGTTCCCGGAGTCACGATCATGCGCCACATGGCCGCCGCCTGCTCCACTCGCCAGCGCGCTTTGACGAGCGAGAGAATCTCGGGGCGGATGGATAAATACATTTTGGGTTCGTTTTTGATCTCGTCGAGCAGGCGGGTCGCAGATTGCGGATCGCCCAGCGTGAAGAGGACGGGGACTTCAAACGCGCGATACAGCAGGGCGAGGGCCTGTCCCTCGCCAGAGGCTGGCCCATTGCCTTCCCCTTCGGCGAGCCATTCGGCATATTCGGCAAAGCCGGGCGCGAGGTCGCCGAGGGCGTAGGCCGCCCACGGGCGGTCGGTTTCGAGGAGTGCACGGATCGCGGCGGGGTCGGTGAGGCGAGGCACCTCACCCCTCTCCCCCGCCCCCTCCCCCCTCTCCACGGCCCAGGGCCGTGGAGAGGGGGGAGGGGTGGCCGAAGGCCGGGGTGGGGGGTGAGGTCAGCAGCTCATCCAGCAGGCCGTTGTCGTCGAAGTGGCGGCGGAAGCGCGCGACGAACTCGGCGCGCGTGTAGTGGTGGTTCTGCGGCCCGGTCTGCTCGAGGCAATAGGTGGCCGCGAGCGCGCCCACGCGCCCGCACACGTCCCACGGCCAGTTGGAGGCCACCCCGCGCAGGAAGCCGCCCCGGAAAGCGTCGCCCACGCCGGTCGGGTCGGCGATGTGCACTTCGGGAACGGCGGGCACATCCACACGCATCCCCGCGGCGTAAATCGTCGCGCCCTGCTCGCCGCGCGTGACCACCAGCACCTTCACGTGGCGCAGGACCTCGGCCTCGCCCCAGCCTGTCATCTTTTCGACGAGGCCGAACTCGTAGTCGTTGACCATGAGCACCCACGCGCCATCCACGCCTTCCAGGACTTCTCCGGCGCTCACGCGTGCGAGTTGTTGGCTCGGGTCGTAGACGTAGCGCAGGCTCATCGCTTTGCACTCGCGGATGAACTTCTGCATCGCGTCGGGCGCGTTGGGCGAAATGACGACGAGGTCGGGGCGGTAGTCGAGGTCGCGCAGCGATTGCACGGCGGCGTAGCCCATCGCGCCGGGGGAAAAGGTCGCAATCTGCGCGTTGGCGCGGTCGGTGGTGGCGAAGAACGAGGCTGTGAACACGCCAGGGATCACGCGCATCACGGAGGTATCCACGCCGTGCGCGTCCAGCCATGTCCGATACTCTTCAAAATCCTCGCCCACGGTCGCCATCACCGCCGGGCGCCCGCCGAGCAGCGCGAGCGTGTAGGCGATGTTCGGCGCGATCCCGCCGCGCTGGCGCGTCATGGAGTCGACCAGAAAGCTCAGGCTGACCTGCGCCAGCCGGTCCGGCAGGAGGTGGTCTTTGAAGTAGCCGGGGAAGGTCATGAGGTAGTCGTAAGCGACGGAGCCGGTGAGGAGGATGCGCATATGAGAAGTCGGAAGTTGGAGATGAGAGATTGGAGATGCCAGCCGCGTGAAGCGGCCATCTGCCGCGGCTATCGGCTCTCAGCCGTCAGCGAGCCGTTGACAGCGCGGGCGAGGTTTTTGAGGAAGGGCGGGCGGACGATGCCGTTCTCGGTGACGATGGCGGTGACATAGCGATGCGGGGTTACGTCAAAGGCCGGGTTGCGGGCGGTGATGCCCTCGGGGGCCACGCGCTCACCCTCGAATTGCAGGTTGAGCACCTCGTTCGGATTGCGCTCTTCGATCGGGATCAAATCGCCGTGCGCGAGCGACAGGTCCACGGTCGAGGTGGGCGCGACAGAATAGAAAGGCACGCCGTTTTCTCTGGCGACGACGCCCAGCTTGTACGTGCCGATCTTGTTCGCCACGTCGCCGTTGGCGGCGATGCGGTCTGCGCCGACCAGACAAAGACGCACCTGCCCGGTGCGCATGAAATGCCCGGCGGCGTTGTCGGCGATGAGATCGAATGAAATGCCGCGCTGTTTGAGTTCCCACGCGGTCAGGCGCGCCCCTTGCAGGCGGGGGCGAGTCTCGTCCACGAGCACGTGCACGCGCTTGCCCTGCTCGTGCGCGGCGAAGACGACCCCCAGCGCCGTGCCCCAGTCCACCGCGGCGAGTGCGCCTGTGTTGCAGTGGTGCAGGATGGTGTCGCCGTCTTCGACGAGCGCCGCGCCGTTGAAACCCATGCGGCGGTTGAGCGCCACGTCCTCGTCGGCGAGCTGCTGCGCCTCGGCCATCAGCGCCGCCCGCACGTCGGCGGCGGTCTCGAGGTCTGCCCGGGCCGCCACGCGCATCAACCGGTCGAGCGCCCAGCTCAAATTGACGGCGGTGGGGCGCGCTTGGCGGAGGACGGCCGCGGCCTCTTCCAAATCGCGCATAAGCTGCGCGCGATCTTTAGCCTGGCTCTGCCGTCCGGCAAGCGCCAGCCCGAAGGCGGCTGCCGCGCCAATGGCCGGAGCCCCGCGCACGACCATGTCGGTGATCGCGCGCGCTACGTCGCGATAATCGTGGTAGACCGGCGTCTCGAAGCGGTTGGGCAGGAGGCGCTGGTCAATCATCCGCACGCCGTCGGCGTGCCAGTCTATGGTGCGCATCATCATCACTGACCACAGTATAACCGTTTGCAAAACACCGGGCAAACGCCGTTCACGCCTTTGTCCGGTGTGCTATCATTCGCCGCATGTTTGCCACCCTGTTTGGACGACTGGCGAGCGACTGCCGACCATCGAATGCTGTCCGTCGCCTTTCCTTCTTCCTTCTTCCCTTCTCCTTCATCCTTTTCGCCGCCTGCGGCCGCCTCCGCGTCCCGCCCCCCTTCGGCCCCACACTCACGCCGACCCTCACCCCTACTCTGACTCTCACTCCCACTCTCACTCCCACGCTCACCCCCCCCCCAACACCCACGCCCGTCCCCGCGGCCCACATCGCGTCCGCCGATCGCGCGCTATTCGAGGGCGATTGGAATCGCGCCATCTCCGAATATCAGGCAGCGCTTGCAGGGGCAGACCCTGTGTCTGCCCCCGCCGCACAGTTGGGGCTGGGCAAAGCGCGCCTGAGCACGGGCGACGCCGCCGGGGCCATCGCCGAACTCACCGCGTTTCTCCAGCAGTTCCCCGAGTCACCGCAAGTCGCCGATGCGAACTTTCTCCTCGGCGAGGCGTATCGCGCCTCCGGCGAGTGGGCCGCCGCCATCGAAGCCTATCGCGCGGATCAGCACTCGCGCCCCGGCGCAATTGACTCCTACGTCGAGGAAAGAATCGCGGACGCGGCCTCCGCGAAACAGGATTACGGTACGGCGGAGCAAGCCTATCTCGCCGCCATCACCGCGCCCCGAGTCGGGAGCGTGCTGGACTTGCGTGAGCGGCTGGCGCAAGTGTATGCGGCGACGGACGACCTCGAAAGCGCGCTCGCGCAGTACGAGACCATTTATCAAGACACCGATCAGAACTGGCGCAGGGCGCACGTGGAGGTCGCCGCCGGGCAATTGCTCTACAACGCGGGGCGAACAGACGAAGCCTATCAAAAATTTCTGGACGTGGTGAACAACTACCCAGAGGCGAAAGACACTTTTCAAGCGCTGCTGACCCTCGTGAACGACGGCGTGCCCGTGGACGACCTGCAGCGCGGGCTGACAAACTACTACGCTGAGAACTACGAACCCGCGCTCGCCGCGTTTGACCGCTACCTGACCGCGAACTCCGAAGCCCCTTCGACCACGCTCAGGGCAGGCTCTGCGACCGCGCTCTACTACAAAGGGCTGACCCTCGCCGCGCTCAACAGCGACGCCGATGCGATTGCGGTCTTCCGCCAGGTCGTGACAGACTATCCCAACCATCCCCTCTGGGTCAAAGCCTATTTCCAGATCGCCTTCATTCAAGATTACCCGGACGACGTGCAGACCTTTCAGGACTTCGTGGCCGCCGCGCCCAACTCGCCCGACGCCCCGGATGCGCTTTACCGCGCCGCGCGCCTCGCCGAGCGCCACGACGACTTCAAGACCGCGGCGGCCCTGTGGACGCGCATCGCCAACGAATATCCCGCCTCTGCGCAGGCCGCCGACGCTGCGCTGCAGGCCGGAATTGTCCTCTACCGCGCGGGCGAGTTCGGCTCCGCCGGAAAGAGGTTCGAATGGGCGGCCACGCTCGGAGATAATCCCGAAGAACACGCGCGCGCATGGCTGTGGATCGGCAAAGTGAAGAAGAAGCTCGGAGATGCGGAAGCTGGGCGGACAGCGTGGACGACGGCGGCCTCGCTCGCGCCGCACACCTACTATGCGCTCCGCGCGGCGCAACTGTTGCGCGGCGACGATCCTTTCCATACGGGCGCAGCGTGCTTCGCCCCTACGTGTTTCGACGCGGCGCGCGAACAGGCGGACGCCGAGGCATGGCTGCGCGCCACTTTTGATTCCGCGCAGGCCGTGAACGACCTCAGCGAACTCCAGCCCGGCATCTGGAAAGAACCGCGCTTCGTGCGCGGCGCAGAGCTTTGGCGGCTGGGCCTCCTGCGCGAGGCGCACGACGAATTCGACAGCCTGCGCCTCGACCTCTCCGGCGATCCGCTGGCGATGTGGCAGTTGGCGCTCTACTTCAACGACCTTGGCGCGTACGACCTCTCCATTCGCTCGGCGCGCAGCGTGGTGGATGCGGCGGGCTACGCCGACACCCTGCTGGCCCCGCGCTTTATCCTCCGCCTGCGCTACCCCGCCCCCTTCGCCGACCGCGTGGTCGCCGCCTCGCAAGAATATGGCCTCCACCCGTTCCTCATGCTCTCGAAGATGCGGCTGGAGAGTTTCTTTTGGAAGTACGCGATTTCGAGCGCGGAGGCACGCGGGCTGAACCAGATCATCCCGCCCACCGCCGACGACATCGCGCGCCGCCTCGGCCTCAGCGATTTTCAATACGACGACCTCTACCGGCCCGCGCTCTCCATCCGCATGGGCGCGTACTATCTTGCCTTTATCGGCCAGACTATTGACGCGGACCCGGCGACCATGCTGGCGGGCTACTACGCCGGGCCGGGCAACGCGCAAATCTGGCAGGAGATGTCCGGCGGCGACCCGGATCTGTTCGTGGAGGTCATCCGCCTGCCGGACGCGAAGAACTACGTGCAGACCGCCTACGAATATTTCATGGAATATGCCGAGTTGTACGAAAAACGATAATGCGTACACTTAAGCGTATGCTTGAGTCCACGGCTTGATTCTCAAACCACGTTCATGTCAGCCGTCGGATTCAGCCGGCGGGATGTGCGTGCGGGAAACCCTGTGTCATGAAACCCGTTTTCTCCGGTTGGGGGAAGCGGGTTTCTGACTCAGGGTCAACGGATGGATCGGATTGAGCGGATGAAAGAGCCATCCGATTGAATCGGATGGCTGATGCTGGCAGAAAGGCCGCTGCGCGGGCTTGGCCCGTCGTAGCCGTCGGCTTTCAGCCGATGGCTCAAGTTTGTCAACAGATGAAACAGACTGAGCGGATTGTCGTCGCGCTGTTCGGCGTGATGGTCGCGGTGATTGCGGCGGCGCTGACGTGGTCGCCCGCCCGCGCGCAAGACCATGACGAGATGCCGGTCCTGCCGTTCATCTCGCCGTACAACAGCGCCGAGCCGCTGGAAGATTTTTTGGTGTTCACCGCCGCGCCGCGCGCGGATGTCCCGGACGGGCAAGTCCACTGGGCGGGGCAGGAAGTCCCCGGCATTGACGTGCGGGGGCCGGACGGCGACGTCCGGAGCATGTGTCCCGACGAGGGGCGGGCGTGGTCGTTGCAGGGCGGCGACCCGTTCGGGGGCGGGCATTTCGTGGCGGTGGAATGCGAGGGCCGGGCAACCGGCTGGCAGATGCTTGCATTCCATTTGTGCGAAGTTAAAATCGGGTTTAGTATAGATACTGCCCACCGGTCGTACACTCGGGTGGCCTCGGGGGCAGCGGTGGGGCGTGAGTGCGGCGACCACACCCACCTCAGCCTCGGCTACTGGGCGGAGGCGGGCGCGCAAAAATCACTGCCCTGCCCGCAGTGGTACGTGCAAGGGCGTTACTGGGTCAACCCGGTGTGCCTGGCGCAGGCCAATCGCCTGCCGCTCATGGCCAGCCGGTATCTGGCAGGAGATGAAGATTGGGAACTGCGTTACCTTACTCCGCGCGTCCTGAATCCGCTCCGGCAATTGGCCGCGGTGGCGGTGAGCGGCGGCCTGATCATTTATCTCTTTCAGGCCTTCGTGCGGCCCGTGACGCCGAAGGAGTTCGACCGAAAAACTCCGCCGGCGTTCGAGGCGACGATCAAGAGCCTCGTCGGGTTGGGTTTTCTGGTGATGCTCGTCGTGTTCTCGATTGGCCCGCTGTGGCCCGTGGGCGATGCGCGCTTCAACGGCTACACCGCCGACGACCGGCGTTATCAAGCTGTGGCCGGGCGCAGGACCCCTCTCAGGCGAACAACGTGGGCGCGGCGGCGACGGCTTTGCTCGCGCAGTGCAACCCGCGTCTGTTCGTCGCTTACGGCTACCAGCGCTACGCCGACCTCTGGACGTGGAGCGGCAAAGCCACCGTTGACGAAACCCAAGCCGCCCGGCTGTTAGACGGCTTACAGATTAGCATCGGAGACAAAGTCAGCGGCCCGGCGCGCGCCATCCGTCCTGAGGACAGTGTAAGAGTGACCGTGCAGGCTATTCCACAATACAGGCTGGCCGGTTTCGAGTTCAACCTGACTGTGGGGGCTGTGGATCAGCTGTTGGGCGCAGGCCAGTGGGGGCTGAACAGCGGCCCGTACACAGTCGGCGCCGGCAGCCTGTTCCCCTCGAATCCTCCCGAACCGGCGCTGCCCGCGGAGTCCGACCTCACCCCGCCCGCCGTCACGCCCTCACAGGCAGTGGCCGCGCCAGGGGCGTCGTGCAGCGGCAAATACGTAGTGCAAAATGGCGATACGGTGTATAGTATCGCGCGCAAGTGCGGCGTTGACGTGGCGGCCTTGATCGCCGCCAACCCGGACACGTTGGGCATCAACCCCAACTACATCGTGCCCGGGCAGGAGCTCAACATCCCGGCTCCCTGACGCGCACGCGGAGGTGCGCTATGCGAAGGCCTGATCCCACTTACCCCTCCGGCTTGGAGGGCATCCTCCCTTACGCCCTCGTCGGCGTGTTCACGGTTCTCTTCTGGGGCGCCACGCTGTTCCTGTGGCGACAGGCCTGCCTCCCCCCGGTCGAATGCACGCCGCCCAATTTCGCGTTGACTATTTTCGCGCTGCCGCTGCCGTTCCTCGGTTACTGGGCGCTGATGCACGCTCCGAGCGCGGCGGGCCGCCGCTTCAACGCGCTGACGTATATCGGGATCGAAGTGTTTGCCCTCATCTTCTGGGCCATCGCCGTGTGGCTGTGGCTGCAGGCTTTCATCTGGTATGCCTTCGTCGTTGACATCACCTTCGTCGCGGTGTTCCTGTTTATGCTGCTGCCCTACGTGGCCGTCGTCCGGTCCATCGCCTCGCCGGGTGCGCCGCCCGCCGCGCCCCGGCGCGCCGATGCGCCTCCCAGCTCGGGCGCGCCCCAGGGCAACAGGTCGTTCGGCTGGCTCGGCGACTGGATCCGCTGGATGGGCGCACCGGGGCACGCTCATCATCCTCGTGCTCGTCTTCTGGACCATCCTGTACTGGAACTGGCCCAGCCCGATTCTGAGCATGCCGCTTATCCTCTCCATCCCCATCTGGGGACTGCTCACCATCTTCGGTCTGGTCATCATCCGCCAGCTCTTCTTCAAGCAGACCAATCTGCCGAGCCATGAGGTCGCGGCCGCCGATCAGAAAAAAAGTAGGTGACGACCGCCCGCACGGCACGTGGGTCATCTACCCGTACTGGCTGATGCTCACGTTCCAATTCGAATTTCTGGGCTGGACGGTGGGACTGCTAGCGACCCTCGCCGCGTTGGCGTACGTCTTCGTCTTCGTGATCACCCACTGGGCCGTCATCCTGCTCGTCGCCGCCGCCATCACCCTCTACATCCTGAAGTGGGCGCGCATCTTCCTCGTGCGCATGATCGTGGACTACGACGCCAACAACGGCGACGGGCGCGTCATCATCGAGCGCCTGCTCCCGTACCCCACCCTGCCGGAAACAGTTCAGTTCCCGTTGCAGCAAGCCGCGCAAGGCGCACCCGAAGTCAACACCCGCGGTCTGATCAATACGCTGATCACGCAGATGAAGGGCGTGAGGTGGCTGCACGAGTTCACCATCGGCGACCTCACGCTGCGCGGCCCGGCGGCCCCCTTCGGCATCACCATGTACAGCATCAAAGACCCCGTCGGGGTGAAAGCGAAACTGGAAGCCGACTGGAAAAAGATCGAGACGCTCAAGAACAAGCGCAACGCGGCGAGGGAGCGCGAAGAGCAAATTGACCGCGTGTCCGAGGGGCTGATCAAAGGTGTGAACAAATTGAAGGAGGAATTGAACCTGCAGACGCTGCCCGTGGTGTTGATCGCGCCGCCGGGCCAGCTGCCGCCGCCCTCGCCGTCCCCCGTGCCACCCCCGGAGCCGCCGCCCATGCCGTGGCCGCCCGTGTCGTCATTGCCTGCCGAGCTGGCGCGCGCCGCGAGGCCGGGTCAACCGCCAGCAACCCGGAACCCCGGCCCAGATGGAGAACCCGAAGAAGAGTCCGAAGCCGGGGCGACCTCATCCGACGTAGCCAACATTCCCCTCGGCGCGAGCGAACTCCCCACGCGCAAAGCCGATCTCTCCACCGCCCCCGGCGCGGAGTCCGCGCCTCTGCCTGAAAACAATTCGGCAGAGAACCCCAGCCAAAAGCCAAACGCTTCCGCTGGATAAGAGCGCATCACCCCTTAACGCGCATGGGCAAACCAGCGACCATGAACAGCACCTCGTCGGCCACAGCCGCCAGCCGCTGATTGGCTCGCCCCAACGCATCTCGGTACGCGCGCCCGAGCGGGAACGGCGGAACCAACCCCCGCCCCACTTCATTTGAAATCACAATCCACTGCGCTTGACTTGCGGCATACGCCGCAAGCAACCCGTCCACTTCTGCAATGAGCGCAGCCTCGGC
>Ga0184639_10000594_pt1 | contig 14383 bp, 15 predicted proteins | sample PLM31_170_b2_FD_133155 | JGI IMG/M metagenome (GOLD analysis project Ga0184639, IMG submission 133155) | Groundwater sediment microbial communities from an aquifer in East River, Colorado, USA - PLM3-1_170_b2 | ecosystem: Environmental > Terrestrial > Soil > Riparian zone | place: USA: East... | reverse complement strand
GCTGCCCTCGGTGCGCAGGCCCCCTACGGCGCTCCCTCGGGCGGATCACGAGCGAGTGCGGCTGGAAGGGCGGCGAAGGGTGATGGACCGGACGGCCCGAGGGGATTGGGGCGCGGCTAACATGTTAGCCCAATCGAGACTCCTTGAGAAAGGGGATGGACCGCAGACCCGGTCTGTGGCCTCTCTGAGGTTTGGGGCTACCTTCCTAGCCCGACCCTTCACCGACACGCGAATCGATCCCTGCCGCGGCGGATTGGACACAGACCATCGATTGCATCCCTCGAGGCCCATTCGGCCTAACTTCCTAGCCGGGCCACTTGAGGGCCGTCGAGCGGCTCCATGGCCTAGTCTGCTAGCCCTTCTAGAGTGCTCCCCGCCCGGGCAGCCGCCGAATCGCAACCCTTTTGTCCGTCGGCTCCCTTCGTTTCGTCGATGGCCGCGCCGAGTGCGCTCGTCCTCAAGTGCGAGACGTGCGGGGAGGTGCCCCACCGCGTGCTGAGAGGCAAGGTCGGCGGCAAGGTGGAGATCGTCTTCGAGGGCGTCGTGAAGTGCTCCTCGTGCGGGGTCGTCCGGTCCGTCGTCACGAGGGAGCCTCGGCCGATCCAGGTGCCCGTCATCGTGAGCTGGCTCGAGTCCTCGGAGCGGACGGCCCTCGAGTTTGGGCCCTCGGAGACCGTGTCCGTCGGCAAGGCGCTTGACGTCGGCGAGACGCGCGTCGAGGTCACCGCGATCGAATCCCACGGCGCCCGCGTGCCGGCCGCCCTGGCGAAGGACGTCTCGACGATCTGGGCGAAACGGGTCGACCAGGTCCGGGTGAAGTTCTCCGTGAACAAGGGCAACCGGACCGTGGCCCATGACGTCCTCGCCGCGCCGGACGAGGAGTTCGCCGTCGGCGAGATCGTGGACCTCGGGAAGGTCCGTGCGCTGGTCCACCACATCCGCACGCGCCACCGTACGATGCGCGAGGGGGCCGTCCGCGCGGACGAGATCGTGCGTATGTACGGGCGCGTCGTGCGCGAGCGGACCTCACGCTGACGTGGGCCGACTCAGGGCGCCGGCTTCGACGCGCGAATCGAGAACAGCAGCGGGATCCGGTCCGGGCCCTCCCGGAGCCGGTAGTAGCCGTCGTCGCCCTTCACCATGAAAGGGACCATCTCCCACGCGCAGAACGGGAACTCGTGGAGGAACTCGATCCGGAGTCCCGCATCGATGATCGCGTCCACGATCCCGCCCAACGTGTGCGCCCACTCAATCGTGAGGGTGTGCTCGAAGTGGGCCGCCTTGTCCGCATACGTACCGTCCTCCTCGACGCGGAACGGCTCCGGGCGCCAGTACGGGAGCCAGAGCCGGAGGTCCGTCGCGTCGCTCTCGTCGTAGAACACGCGGGCGAAGGGGTGCGCATCGATCAGGTAGACGAACCCGCCCGGGCGGACATGTCGAGCGACCACGCGCGCCCAAGCACCGAGATCCGGAAGCCAGTTGATCACGCCGTAGGAGCTGAAGACGATGTCGAATTCCTCCCTAAGGACGTTTGGGAGGTCGTAGACGTTCGAGACCAGGAACCGCGCGGGGATGCCGAGCCCGGCGGCAAGGGCCTTCGCTTCCTCGATTCCCCTCTCGGAAAAATCGATCCCCGTCACATCGGCACCGAGGCGCGCCCACGAGAGCGTGTCCAGGCCGAAATGGCACTGGAGATGCAGGAGCTTCTTCCCGCGAACGTCGCCGACCTCGGCTCGCTCGACGGGATAGAGGGAGGAGCGGCCGCTCCGGAAGCCCTCGACGTCGTAGCCCTCGGGCCCCTGGGAGCGGACGTGGATGCCCACGGCCTCGTCCCACCACTTTCGGTTCACTTGGAACGGATCGTCCATCGCTCTTTTCCGTTGCTGGCGCAAGGTGTCGGACCACATAACCATGCGTCCCGGCGCGGTTCGCCCGCGGGCCGATCGCCCGAGGCCCGCGGAAGGCAAACCGTTATCGTCGCGAGTGGGATGGTCGGACCTTCGATGATCACCCTCCTGGGCGTCGGGCACGTGTTCGACATCGGCCGCGCAATTCGCGCGGAGATCCTGGCGCGCCGGCCGAGGGTCGTCGCCCTCGAGCTCGACCGCGTGCGCTTCCAGGTGCTCCTGAGCCGCGGCCCGCGGACGCCGCCGCCGAGCCTGCTCGGGCTGCTCGCACGCTTCCAGACGCGGATCGCCCGCACGTACGGGGTCCAGGTCGGCGACGAGATGCTCGCCGCGGCGCGCACGGCCCAGGAGGTCGGGAGCGAGATCGCCCTCATCGACGAGGCGTCGCGCGACGTCATCGTGCGCGCGTGGCAGGCGATGCCTCTCCGCGAGCGCGTGCGCTTCGGCCTCTCGATCGTGAGCAGCGTGTTCGTCCGGAGGAAGCGGGTCGAGGCGGAGCTGCGCCGGTACCAGGAGGACGAGCGCGCGGTGATCGCAGAGTTCGCGGCGCACCTGCCGACCGTGAAGCGCATCCTGATCGACGAGCGCGACGACCGGATGGCCGTGGCCCTCCGCGAGCTGCACGATTCGAAGGGGGATGTCGTCGCGGTCGTCGGAGACGGCCACATCGACGGCCTGTCGCAGCGTCTCGCGGGTGAGCGCATCGAGGTCGTCCGCCTCAAGGATCTGCAAACTCCCGCAGACCCGTCCGGAGCGAGCACGACGGTGTCCTATCGGCTCTGACGCCTCGGCGGCCTCGGGACGAACCGCGGCACGGATGCGCGGTACGCGCGATACGCCTCTCCGAACCGCGCCTCGAGGACCCTCTCCTCGTGACGCGCGAGGGCGTACGAGGGCAGGGTGAGGGCGAGCACGATCGCGGCGGCGCCGGGCGATGCGACGAGGAGGGACACGCCGATGCCCGCGACGAAATGCGACGCCATGACGGGATTCCTCATCCACGCGAACGGACCGGAGGTCACGAGCGACTTCGTGGGCAGCGCGGGGTTCGGGGTGCCGTGGCCGACCCGGACCAGGAGGACGAAACACCACGCGATCCCGGAGGCCCCGACGAGGAGCAGCGCGATCCCGGCCGCTCGGGAGGCCTCCGGGAGGGAAGGCCATCCGAACGCGCGATCCCACGCGAGACCTCCGAGCGGCACGCCGGAGTAAAGGGCCACGAAAAGAGCGACCGTTTCCGCCCACGCGATCGCCGGCCGAGCCACGCCGCACGGAAGGCGGGCTCCGATATATTTTCATGCCGTCCATTCGCCCAGGTACCGCCAACCCTTATCCCCCATCCCCCTTTCCGCACGCCCGTATGGGAGAGCCGGAGGGGGAGAAGGAGGCCACCGCGCGCTTTCTCCGCGAGGAGTTCCGCCGTTACTACGTGAAGACGAAGCCCACCCTCCCGGACCGCTTCGGTCGTCGAGAGTTCGGCTTCATGTTCTGGTCCCCGGGGATGGTCCAGCGGCATCTCGGCTTCGCGAAGGAGGACGAACTCCGTGCGTTCCTGCGGGCGCGCGCCCCCGCCCACGTGTACTACTCGAGCGCATACTACGAGACGCCCGGCGCGCCGACGATGGAGGAGAAGGGGTGGCTCGGGGCCGACCTCGTCTTTGACCTAGACGCAGACCATCTTCCTGATGCAAAGAAGATGACGTATCCAGAAATGCTTGAGGCAATTCGTCGGAAAATTGTGAAGCTCTACGACGAATTCCTCGTTCGAGACTTCGGAATTGAGCAAGAACATCTAAAAATTGTATTCTCTGGAGGAAGAGGTTATCACATCCATGTCTCTGACCCCAGGGTGTGGAGCCTAGGAAGCCACGAACGACGAGAAATCGTTGATTGGATATTCGGCACGGACGTTGACTTTGACTCCGCGTTCAAGGAGTCCGTCTACGACGCTCGGCAGTTTCAGGGTCGGACGTATAGCAAGAAGCGCATCACGCTCGGTACAGCCGATGGGCGTACTGGCTGGCCTGGAAAAATCATCCGAGCGCTGAGGGGACTTGCGGACACTCTTGAGCCCATGGCGCGTGGAGATTCCATCGAATTTCTTGCCTCGTTCCAAGAGGTCTCTGTGAAGGAAGCAGAGAATCTCTGGGACAACTTGTTCAAGCCACGCGGATCGCAGCCGCGCCAGATAAGGGGTGTTGATCGCCTTCGTAATGAAGCTCAGATTGAAATTCTTACTGACAAAAATGTCAGACTAGTAATGAACATTCTCAGACAGCTGTTCCAAGTCGAGTCGGATTCATACCGGGGCGTTTCGATCGAACGAGTCAAGCCGTTCGGAGAGACTGATCAGCCCGTGACGTCGGACATCAAGCGGCTCATCCGCATGCCCTCGTCCCTCCACGGCAAGACGGGCCTCGCGGTCGTCGCCCTGTCGCGCGACGCGCTCGACGACTTCCGCCCGCTCCGGGACGCCATCCCCTCGACGTGGACGGACGAGCCGACACATGTGCGCGTCGCGAACGGAATCAGCCTGGAGATGCACGGCGAAACGTTTAACCTCGGCCCGGGGCAACAGAAGGTCCCGCAGTTCCTGGCCATCTTCCTAGCGGCCAGGGGACTCGCTAGCCTCGTCACCGAGGTCTAAGGAACCCATGTCGGGGTCTGCCCAGAAGAGGCTCCAGGGAAAGGACCGTCTCGTCCGAGTCCATCGAATCCGCACGCTCGCCCTGGCCGTACTCGCGGGCGTCACGGCGCTCCTCGTCGTCGCGGGCTTCGTCGCGGAGGGGGCGAGCCTCAAGCCGCTCTTCCTGCCGCTCTCGGGGGCGTTCGAGATCGGTTTGCTCATGGGGCTCGTCGCGACGGGCCTCGCGGGCTACTTCCGTCGACTCGAGATCACGCACGCGGCGAGCGACAGTCAGCGGTTCCTCCTCGCGAGGGAGGGCATGGGCCGCGCCGGTTGGGCCGCGGGCGTCACGCTCGCGATCGGCGCGATCCTCCTCCTGCCGATGTCCGCGGCGGTGGCGGGGGACCTTCTCACGGAGCCACCGCTCCAGGTCGCCCTGCCGGGATTCGGGACGGAGCTCGTGAACTTCACGAACCCGGATGCGTTCGGCCTCGGCTACGTGCGCCAGATCACGGTCACGGGCCAGCCGTCCTCCGTCGGGAACGTGCGCGTGACCGTCGTCCGCGACACCCTGACCGTGGCGGCGGGCTGGGTGAACGATTCCGAGCGACTCGTCCTGCCGTTCGACGAGACCACCGCCAGCCGCTACGCGTCCTGGTCGATCGGCCTCGAGAACACGGTCGGCGGCCGCGCGGAGCTCGCCGTCGTCGTCGTGAAGGCGCCGATGGCAGGCCTCTTCCGTGTCGCCCCGCTCCTCCTCCTGCTCCTCGGCGCGGCGAACGTCGGGTGGTGGGTCCTCGTGCGGCCGATCCGCGAACGAACGCGGACCGCGGCCGTCTACGCGGGCGGCGTCGAGACCCGGGCGGAACAGGACGAACGCTTCTACGTCGAGTACGCGACGTCCGCGCCCGCGCCGCGTGACGTCGCCTCGGTCGAAGCGCCCCCGGCGCTGACGGCCTTGCGGCCCTCGCTCGCTCGGCCGGCCCAGGCCGCGCCCGCCGTCCGGGCGGAACTCCCGCGGCCGTCCACCCCGATCAAGACGCCCGTGAAGGCACCGAAGCCCAGGCCCGAGACACCGGAGGGCCTCGTGACGAAGGCGGACGTCCTCCTGAGCGCAGGGCAGCACGAGGCCGCCCTCGCGGCGTTCGACGAGGCGCTCCGCCTGAACCCGTCCCACGTGCCCGCGCTCCTCGGGCGGGCGACGTGCGTGGAGCGGCTCGGGAGGCGACCGGACGCCATCGAGGCGTACCGGCGTGTGCTCGCGGCGGACCGCACGAGCGAGGCCGCCCTGAGCGGGCTCGCGGGGCTCCTGATCCAAGAGCGTCGGTGGCGGGAGTCACTCGAAATCGTCGAGGAGTCCCTCCGCCGCAGGCCTCACGACGGGCGGTCGTTCGAGCGGAAGGGGGACATCCTCACGAACCTCGGGCGGCGTGCGGAGGCCCTCGGCGCGTACGACGTCGCGGCGGCCCTCGACCCGACGGACGAGAACCTGAGGCAGAAGATCGAAGAGGTCCGCGTCGACGTCCCCGGCCTCCTGAGCCGCGCGCTCATCGCCTCCGCATCGGGGAACTACGCGCAGGCCCTCAAGCTGTTCGACGACATCCTTGAGGTCGACCCGGGGAACGTGAACGCGTTGATCGGCACGAGCATCGCGTACCGGCGCAGCGGCAAGTCCCTCGAGTCGCTCAACTGCCTCGACCTCGTCCTGAGCATCCAGCCGAACAACGCCGCCGCCCTGCTGAACCGCGGGCACATCCTCGAGGCGCAGGGCGACCTGGACGGCGCGCTCGAGTCGTACGACAAGCTCGTGTCCGTGTCGACCCTCGACGACGAGGCCTGGGCCGCCCAGGGCGACATCCTCACGAAGATGGGCCGGGACGACGACGCAATCCGCGCGTACGCCGAGGCGCTCAAGCTGAACCCCGGGGACGACCTGATCCAGGCGAAGGTCCGGGAGCTCGAGGAATCCCGCGCGGTCCACGCGGACATCATGCAGGAGCTGTACGAAGTCAAGGGCGTCGGGCCGGCGAAGGCGAAGGCGCTCGTCGACGCCGGCTTCAGAGGCGCGGAGGACTTCGCCCTCGCGACGGTCGACGAGCTCATGGCGGTCAAGGGCATCACGAAGAGAATCGCGCAGGACCTCGTCGCGCACTTCTCCGCCATCGTCGTGCCGGCGGCTGCGCGGTGAGCCGCGCAAGCCTTTAAGTAAGCCCGGCCTTTGCCGAGCGAATCATGAAGGCGTATCGCGTCGAGGGCCGCTTCCGCATGGGTCGTGCGTGGCAGGCGTTCGCGAAGGAGGTCGCCGCGGCGGACGCCGAGGCCGCGCGGGAGAAGCTCCTGTCCGTCCTCGGGAGCCAGCACGCCGTCGCGCGGAAGTACGTCGAAATCGCGGGCATCGCCGAGGTCTCGCCGGCGGACGTGAGGGATCCCGCCGTCCGGTACGCGCTCGAGGTGCGGGCGTGAGCGCGACGGAGACGGACCTGCGCCGGAGCGTCGCGATCCTCGAGCAGTACCGCGCGCAGATCGAGGCGCTCGCGCAGCAGCAGGAGATCGTCCGCGTGTCCCTCGAGGAGCACCTGCGCGCGCGCGAGACGCTGTCGAGGTACAAACAGGCCGGCGCCGGCGCGGAGGTCCTCGTGCCCGTCGGGGCGCAGTCGTTCCTCGTCGCCGAGGTGAAGGACGCGGACAAGGCGTTCGTAGGGATCGGGTCGGACCTCGTCGTGTTCGACGGCATCCCGACGCAGGTCGAGCGGCTCGACGCACGGATCAAGTCGATCACGGACGCGGCGAACGCGATCGGACAGCGACTCGCGGAGCTGCAGCGCCGCGCGGAGGCCCATGGCGCCCTCGTCGAGGACGCCTACGCGCAGCTCGCGGAGAGCCAGGGCGAGCGGACGTAGATGTTCAAGGCGCTCCGCGAGAAGCTCAAGGGCTGGCGTGAGAAGGCAGAGGCCGAGATCCCGGCGGACGCCATCGTGGGCGAGAAGGGCCGTAAGATCGACGCGAAGAAGCTCGACGAGGTGCTGTACGACCTCGAGATCGCCCTCCTCGAGTCCGACGTCGCGTTCTCCGTGACGAAGGAGATCGTGGACCACCTCGCGGAGGACCTCGGGGGCCGCCGCATGTCAAAGGACGTGCCCTTCGAGAAGGGCGTCGAGATCGCCCTGCGGAGCGCGATCACGAAGGCCCTCACGGTGCCGCCGCTCGACCTCTTCGCCCACGTCGCCTCGAAACCAAAGCCCGTCGTCATGATGTTCGTTGGCGTGAACGGCACGGGAAAGACGACGACGATCGCGAAGCTCGCGTACCACCTGCAGAAGCGCGGCCTCACGTGCGTCGTCGCGGCCGCGGACACGTTCCGCGCGGGGGCGATTGAGCAGCTCGAGCGCCACGCCGAGGCCGTCGGCTTCAAGCTGATCCGGCACAACGCGGGCGCGGATCCCGCGGCCGTCGCGTTCGACGCGGTAGAGCACGCGCGGACGCGTGGCCGGGACGTCGTCCTGATCGACACGGCGGGCCGCATGCAGACGAACCAGAACCTCATGGACCAGATGCGCAAGATCAAACGGGTCGCGGAGCCGCACCTCGTGATCTACGTGGGCGACGCGCTCGCGGGGAACGACGCGGTCGAGCAGGCGAGGCAGTTCCACGAGGCCGTCGGCCTCGACGGCGTCATCCTGACGAAGATCGACGCGGACGCGAAGGGAGGGGCCGCCGTGTCGATGGCCCACACGATCGGAAAGCCCGTCGTCTTCGTGACGGTCGGCCAGGGATACGAGGACTTGCGGCCGTTCGAGGTACCGTGGATGGTCGACCGGCTGTTCGAGGAATCCTGACGTCACGCCGCGGGAACCCAGCCGAGCCGTTTCCGGACGAGCCACACGAGGTTCGCGAGGGCGTCGCGGACGCTGCGGATCTTCTTGGCGCCGATCCTCGGCCGGTAGTCGATCGGCACCTCCTCGAACCTCACGCCGGACCGGATCACCTCGAACTTGAGCTCCTCGGAGAACGCCATCCCATCGTGGACGACCCGGAGGCGCGGCAGGATGTCCCGGCGGAACGCCCACATCCCGGACTGGGAGTCGTGGATCGGATACCCGACGAGGAGGCGGAACGCCGCGTTCAGGATCCGGTTCCCGACGCGGTGCATCCCCGACATCGCGTCGTCGGAGAGGCCGGAGATCCGGTCCCCGGAGACGAAGTCCGCGCGGCCCTCCTCGAGGAGACGCAACAACTCGGGCAGGCTCGAGGCGGGGTACGTGAAGTCCGCGTCAAGCGCGACGACGTACCGGCCGCGCGCGGCTTCGAAGCCCGTCTTGTACGCCCGCCCGTACCCGTGCCGCGGCTCCGACACGACGCGGGCGCCCTTCGCCGCGGCGATCTCGTTCGTGCGGTCGCGGGACGCCGTGTCGACCGTCAGGATCTCGACGTCCCGGCCCGCGAGCGCGACGCGCACCTCGTCGAGGACGCGCCCGATCGAGGCCTCCTCGTTCACCGTCGGAACGACGACGGAAACCTCCGGCACCCGCGCGCGATGCGGGGGTTCGGCCATAAGGGTTTCGCGTCAGGCCGGCCGCGGCCGACCGAACAGCTTGTACCCGGCGTACCCGAGCATCGCCGTCGTGAGACGCAAGAGGGACCAGAACGTCGTCTTCTGACGGAGCATCGCGAACGGCCGGTAGTTGCGCCACAGGGCGCCGTGCTTCAGGGTGAGTTGCTTCCGACCCGCGCCGTTCCACAGGGCCTGGCGCAGGAAGTCGTACGCGGAGCCGCGCGTGCGGTGGTACACAATCGCCCCCGCACGTACCACGATATCGTGGCCCGCGGTCACGGCGCGCAGGTTCATGTCGATGTCCTCCGCGGTCACGAACCACTCATCGAAGCCGCCGACCTCGCGGAGGACGGCCGTGCGGTACGCGAGGTTCGTCGACGGATGCGTGACGTCCGACCCGCGGACGATGAGCTCGACGCGCTCGAGGTCCTCGAAGGGGCGATAGCCGATCTGGATCGTCCGGCCCGCGACGATCTCCGAGGCCCGGAGGGCCTCGCGTAGCTCGTGGAGCCAGAAGGGGCTCGCGATCGCGTCGCCGTCGATGAGGGCGACCGCCTCGCCGCGCGCCTTCGCGATCCCGAAGTTCCTCCCGGCCCCGCGCGTGCCGCCCTGGAGGTACAGGTGGACGAATGGATACCGCTCCTCGTACCGACGGACGATGTCCCGCGTAAGGTCCGTGCTCCACGCGTCGACGACGACGATCTCGAGGGGCGGCTCCTGCGTCACGAGGCTGTCGAGCAGGGCCGCGATGTTGCGGGCCTCGTTCCGCACGGTCACGACGACGCTGACAAGCAACGGCCGCGACGTAAGGGCCGACGTGTAATGATGGTTTCGGGCTTGCCCGCTTTCCGCGCGCATGGTTAATATCGAGGCCCCCGCATTGGCCGAGCGGCTCCTCGATGCGCATCCTGATGATCGTGTCGAACGACGTCGTGCACGATTCGCGTGTCCTGAACGAGGCAAGGGCCCTCAAGAAGGCGGGCCACGAGGTCACGATCATCGGTTGGGACCGATCCGGCCGAGGCGAGCGGTGGCTCGAGCACGAGGGAGTCCCGATCTATCGGGTCCCGACGCGGGGTCTCATGCGGGCCCTCGGGAAGGATTTGTTCCGCAATCCGCTGTGGTGGCGCCGCGCCTTTCGTCTCGCTCAGACACTCCCGTTCGACGTAGTCCACTGCCATGATCTCGACACGCTGCCCGTCGGAGTCCGGCTTCGCCAGTCGGTTGGCAAGCCCCTCGTCTACGACTGCCACGAGGTCTTTGGGTACATGATCGAACTCGACGTCCCCCGAGCCGTCGTGGAGTACACGTTCCGCATGGAACGTCGGCTCGCGCCGTACGCGGACCGGGTCATCGCCGTCAACGATGCGGTAAAGACGTACATCGACGTAGCCTCGGGCAAGGACAGCGTCGTCGTGCGGAATTGCCACGAGCTCGTAACCGACGAGTACCGGGCCCCTCCCGACAACCCGTTCACGATAGTGTACGTCGGCACGTTGCACGTGAGCCGCTTCCTCCTCCAAGCCATCGAGGCCGTCGGCCGCATGCCGGAGATCCGTCTCGTCATCGGTGGGAGCAAGAAGCTGACGCCCATCGTGCGAGAGCGATGCGCTCGATACCCCAACATGCAGTTCCTCGGCGTCGTCCCCAACGAACAGGTCCTCCCCATGACGCTCAATTCGCACCTCGTCCTCGCGATGCTCGATCCCCAGTATCGAATCAACCGCGTGGCCGTATCGAACAAGATGTTCGAGGCGATGGTCACGGGGCGTCCGTCGATCAACACGAGGGGACTCATCAGCGGGGACATCGTAGAGCGGGAGCGGTGTGGACTCGCCGTGCCCTATACGGAGGCGGGCTTCCAGGAGGGCGTAGCTCGGCTGCGGGACGACCCTGGGTTCGCGGAGAAACTGGGCCGGAACGGCCTCGTGGCCGCACAACGGGAATACAACTGGGGCGCGGAGCAGAAAAGGCTCATCGCGCTGTACGAAGGGCTCGAGAGGCGCGCCTGAATGTGTGGGATCTGTGGCGTGTACGATCCGCGGGGCGGCGTCGACGCGAACCTCGTACGCCGGATGAACGAGACGTTGCACCATCGCGGTCCCGACGCGGACGCCGTGAAGGCCTTCGAGCATTGCGTCCTCGCGTACAAGCGGCTCAGCATCATCGATTTGCCCACGGGCTTCCAACCGATGTCCGACGAGGCGGGCCACGCGTGGATCGTATACAATGGGGAGATCTACAATTACAGGGCCTTGCGAGAGGGCCTCCTCGCGCGCGGGCACACCCTTCGGACGAGCAGCGACACGGAGACGATCATCCATCTCTACGAGGAGAAGGGACCCGACGCGGTCCACGACCTCAACGGGATGTTCGCGTTCGCGATCTGGGACGAAGACGCGGGCCGGCTCCTCCTCGTGCGGGACCGCCTCGGCATCAAGCCTCTCTACTACCGCATCGACGGACCTCGGGTCTCCTTCGCGTCGGAAATCAAAGGGCTCTTAGCGGATCCTTCCGTCCCTCGTAGGCTGAACTACCGAGCCCTCGCGGACTACCTGACCTTCCAGAACGTGTACGGGGACAAGACGTTCTTCGAGGGTATCCATGCGCTGCTACCCGGCCACCTGCTCATCGTCGAAGACGGCCGCGTCGAGGCGCGCGAGTATTGGGACCTTGTCCCCTCGGAGGACATTACGGACGAAGCGGAGGCCGTCCGCCGCTTCGGGGCCCTCCTCGACGAGAGCGTCGAAATGCAGTTGGTGAGTGACGTCCCACTCGGCAGCCATCTCAGTGGCGGGATCGACTCCGGCACGGTGGTCATGAAAGCGAGCGGCAAATTAGCAGAACGATTGAAGACGTTCAGCGTGTACTTTGATGACCCGGAATTCGATGAGAGCGGGTTGATCGAGCAGATGTCTCTCCTCGCGGACTCGATCCACTATGATCTACTCCTCGACCCGACGGAGTTTCCCGCCGTCCTGCGGCGGATCGCGTACCATCTGGACGAGCCCCGCGTGGGCCCGAGCGTGATCCCGCAATGGTACGTCGCGAAGATCGCCTCGAAGGAGGTGAAGGTCGTCCTCACGGGCCACGGAGGCGACGAGCTGTTCGCGGGCTACCCGAGCTACCTCATCGCGTACCTTCGCGACGTCTGGCAGCGTCGCGACTGGAAGGAAGTCCGGGCGATCGTGCGGAACATTCGCATGAAGCTTGCCACGGAAGGATGGAAACGAATCCTCGCCCTGCCCGCGTACGGCCTACTGAATCGCGACCTGTCGCGCTACGGTCGCGAGGCCGTGTTCAGTCCGGCCGACCAGCGACGGTTGCTCGGAGAAGAAGCACACCGGGCCATCGGAGACTACGATCCGCGGGACGAGCTGGAAACCGCGCTTGCGCGCGCTTCGACATCCTCGCGCCTGGACCGCATCCTCTACCTGGACATCAAGACGTATCTCCCTTCCCTGCTCCTCGTGGAGGACCGGATGTCCATGGCGCACTCCGTGGAGGATCGAGTTCCGCTCCTTGATCACCGGATCGTCGAACTCGCGGCGAAAATCCCCGGCCGCATCAAGATCTCCGGCCTCACCCTAAAGTGGGTTCCCCGCAAGTACGCGGAGGGTCTCCTGCCGAAGGCGGTGCTGGAGCACCGCAAGATGGGTTTCCTGGTCCCCGTAGCGGACTGGATGCGGGGACCGTTGCGGAGCTTTGTCGAGGACGTGCTTCTGGGCGAACGGGCCCTTGCCCGCGGGATCTTCCGCACGGACGAAGTGCGCGCTCTCGTCCGCGAGCACATGTCAGGGACTCGCGACCGGTCAACGCAACTGTGGTCCCTCCTGAACATCGAGTTGTGGCACGAACTTTGGATCGATTCGAGGCCGGAAGAGAAGGCCTCCTAGGAGCGACATGAAGATCGCCGTCGTAACCGCCGGATATCCCTCTCGCACGGACTACGCGAGCGCGTTCGTCCATGCGAGGACTAAGATGTACAAGAAGCTGGCGCGCAGGTGCACGTGTTCTCCCTGCGCGACGGAATCCGACCCGGCGAGTATTCGTTCGAGGGAATCCCGGTGAACGAAGGCCGCATTGAGCCGCTCGAACCTTTGATCAGGACGTTTGACCCGGACAGTCTCGCCGTTCACCTTCCGCCTGGTCCAAGGACGATGCGCTGCATCGCGTCCATCGGCGTTCCCTACGTGGCGTGGGTCCACGGGGCCGAAGTTCGCCCTTCGATTCCGGGAGTCTACTACAACTACATCGTGAGAGCCCGCGATCTCCTCGATTTTCCGCGCTGGTCGTGGGAGCTCGCGCAGCGAGTGCCATGCCAAGTGGAGATCGGTCGTTTTCTTGGCGGCGCCCGTCACGTGTTCTTCACGTGCGAGTTCCTCCGGAGACAGGCGCGCAGCCGGTTGCTCTCACCATTTCCTCATTCCTCCGTCCTCTTCAACCCGGTGGACTTGAACAGCTTTCGCTTCTCGCCAAGGGCGTCGATCGAACAGGGGCGTCAGCGTCCGATCGATGTCGACCCACAAGTACGGACTGGACGTGGCGATTGGCGCCTTCGCTTGCCTGTCCCCGCTATGGCTCACGATTGTCGGTCAAGGGAGACTGGAGGGGTGGCTGCGGCAGCTCGCGACGCGCATCCAAAGCCCTACGTCCTTCCTCACGGAGAGCGTCCCGCACGGCCGGGTGCCGCAGCGGTACGGTCGTTTCGATTTCTGCGTCGCCGCCTCTCGGCTGGCAGGCCAGGGCCTAGAGATGTGCGAGGCATTGCCTCCGGCCTGCCGGTGGTCGCGACCCAGGTCGGTGGCATTCCCGAAATTGTCCGGGAGCGGATGGATCGCAGCGCCCTCGCCCTCGCGAAGGAGAAGTACAACTGGACGCGGGACGAAGCGGCCCTCCTCGACGCCTACCGCCAGTTCGGGATCCCCGCGGGGATGGGGGCGCGATGACTTGACGGACCCGCTCGTCAGCGTGATCATCCCCGTTTACAACCAGGAGCGGTATCTCGCGTCCGCGATCGATTCCGTCCTGGGCCAGACGTTCCCAGACTTCGAGCTCATCGTCGTGGACGACGGAAGCACGGACCGGACGCCCGAAGTCATCGCCTCATATGGCTCGCGCGTCCGTCGGTTCCGGAAACCGAACGGTGGGGGAGCCTCGGCGTTGAATCTCGGCATCCGGGAAGCCGGAGGCCGGTGGATTGCGTGGCTTTCCTCGGACGACCTGTGGGACCCTGCGAAGCTCGAGCGCCAAATCGCTGCGATCCGAAAGCACCCTTCCGAGGCCTTCTGCTACACG
>Ga0184639_10000593_pt1 | contig 14386 bp, 16 predicted proteins | sample PLM31_170_b2_FD_133155 | JGI IMG/M metagenome (GOLD analysis project Ga0184639, IMG submission 133155) | Groundwater sediment microbial communities from an aquifer in East River, Colorado, USA - PLM3-1_170_b2 | ecosystem: Environmental > Terrestrial > Soil > Riparian zone | place: USA: East... | reverse complement strand
GGTCGAAGCACTTCACCTTCAATCGATATCTTGATTCAGAAGAACGGAATTCCTCGAGCTATCGTTTCAGCAAAATGGAGCCTGAGACATGACAGAATAAACGACATAACGAATGAATGTCCCATCTACAAGGCTGCTTCCATGCGGAGCAGGAAGCCACTTGCATTTTACGTTGTGTCTAATGAGTTCGACCCGGCTCGATTAAGTAAGGTTCTGGCCGATGATTGCATCGACGGATTGGCCCATGTGCATAAACCTCTCGTTGCGTCCGTATGCCAATTGGACGGGCGTTTGGACCGAATGCTCGACCTGAGCGATCTGATTGAGGTGACCAAAATACTTTGATCAGGATAGCGCAGGAGCAATAATTGACGGTGTCGTAGAGGACTCGATATGTCGATCAAGTCAGATAAGTGGATCAAGCGGATGGCCAAGGAGCATCAGATGATCGTGCCGTTCGAGGAGCGGCAGATTCGAAAGGGAGTCATCTCGTACGGTCTCTCGTCGTATGGTTACGATATCCGAGTCGGGAATGAGTTCAAGATCTTCACGAACGTGAACTGCACGATCGTGGATCCGAAGAACTTCGATGAGCAGTCATTCGTCGATTTCAAAGGCGATGTCTGCATCGTTCCGCCGAACTCATTTGCCCTGGCACGCACAGTGGAGTATTTCAAGATCCCTCGAAATGTCCTCACAATTTGCTTGGGAAAAAGCAGCTATGCGCGCTGCGGAATAATTCTGAACGTGACACCGTTCGAGCCGGAGTGGGAGGGATTCGCCACGCTGGAGATCAGCAATACGACGCCGCTTCCCGCGAAGATCTACGCCAATGAGGGGATCGCGCAGGTTGTGTTTTTTGAGAGCGATGAAACGTGCGAGGTGTCGTACGCCGACAAGAAAGGGAAGTATCAGGCGCAAAGGGACATCACACTGCCCCGAATCTAGCGCCGGTACAATCAACTTCCCCTAGCGGCGTTGCTGGCCCCCGGGGCACTCCCTGCGACGTACCTGACAACGTACGCCTCGGTCGGCCCCGTGAGCCGCGCCTTGCTATGCTCGTTTCTTGGACCGGCATGGTGCTTTCGAACTTAGGGGGAGAGAGTTGAAATGGCACTAGTACTTGTCGCAAAAAGTTCGCGATGATGGCGCAGACGGGATGTCTTTTCGCTAGAAAAAAAATTTCTTTTTTTTGTCGATTTGTGTTGACATAGAAAGAACGGTCGTTGTATATATATCAACGATGAGGTGCCCTCGTGCTTATCCGCCTGTTTTCTTCAGAAACTCGTGTCAGCCTTCTCACCCTTTTTTTCACTCGTTTAGACAAGCGATTCTACGTCAGGGAGCTGGCGCGCCAGCTTGGGCTAGATCCTTCCGGGGTGAAGCGGGAATTAGACAACCTGGAGCGGGCAGGCCTCTTGACCAGCGAGAAGGTCGGGAATCTCCGGTATTACCATGTCAACAAGGGATCTCCGCTCTATGGGGAGATGAAGGGGATGATTGCCAAGACCACCGGCGTCCACGCGAGCATCCGCGATGGAGTCCGAAAAGTGAAGGGGATCAGGACGGCCATTCTGTATGGGACGGATCAGCGGGAAGTAGAGGAGGGCCTCGGCGCCATTCGTCTCATGATCATTGGGCAGGTTGACCTGAATGATGTGAACGCCGCCGTGACGGCGCTGGAGAGCCGCTTGAGCCGCGAAATCAACTACCTCGTGTTTGACGAGGCAGAATTTCAGCGTAGAAGGGCAGAGGATGACCCGTTCCTCATGGAGGTCCTTAAGGGCCGAAGGGCAATCCTGATCGGAACGGACGATGGCCTATGAGGAGCTGAGGGAGCGTGGACTGGTCGAGGAGATTCGACCTGACTTTCGCCAGATCTCGACATTACTTGCTAGGGCCCTGAAAGATTTGTCCACCGCCAGGGCCAATCTGAGCATCGACAAGGAGTGGGCATATACGATCGCCTATCAGGCGATGCTCAGGGCCGCCAAGGGGATGGTGATGGCCGAGGGGTGGAGGCCAAGGGGGCGTGATCAAGCTCGAACCATCGTCTTGTTGGTAGGAGAGATCCTGGGGGAAGAAGCCCGGTCACTCGTCAATGGCTTCGATAGGATGCGGCGCAAGCGACAGGATTTCATTGACGAGCCGGAGACCCCAATCCCGCGGTATGAGGTCGAGGGAGGGCTGAAGGATGCGCAGGCGTTAATCGAACAGATCGTGGATCTTGCCCGTGGGAAAAATCCTCAGTTAGGCCTGTTGTAGACATGGCTGGCTGGGGAGCGGATAACAGCGAAGGGAGGTGATAGCTCGAATGGCAGCGAAGAAGAAGGCAGCGAAGAAGGCAGGCAAGAAGAAATAGCACGTCGAACGTACCGAGTGCTGGGGGGGAGTCATCCCCCAGCGGCATCATAGAGTTCCATACCTTACTTCATTGAAGGCTCGATGTCTCACGATCGAGTAATCGAATGGAGTGTGCTGGGTTTCTGAGTTCGGTTCATTAAGGGTTGGGTTCCCCCCTTCCACGCGGAGGATGTAATGGCTGACCCGTAAGGGTTACTCTCCACCGATCTCCTACACCGCCTTTGTCCTTGCCCCACACTGGGAGCCATGTTAGGGTTACGTCATGCTGTGCAGGCTTCCAGGTCTCGCCTGAAACTGCCTCGAATCATCTCCTCTGTTGTTATTCGGCGTAAGACCAAAGCGGCCATGCGACTGCTGCCCTGATCTCTTTACATCGCTTGCGCATTATGTTATAGGAGGGCTGGCATGCAAACGACACGAGGCGCGCTGTTGATGTGGATGATCGCCGCGTCGGCGGCCTGGATCCTTCTGCTGCGGATGGCCGATAGCGCGCCACCGTCATCCCGGGAGCATCAGGGCAGCTCGGTGCCGGACATGAAGATGACCGGCTTCCATCTGGTGGAGACCAAGGATGGAGCCAAGCTCTGGGAGATATGGGGCGACGCGGCCGAGGTGTTCGAGAAAGAAGGCGTGGCCAAGGTGAAAAAGATTTCTCGCCAGGTCGCGGTCACGCTCTACTCTGAGCAGGGCCAGCTCACGTCGCTCTCGGACAGAGCCACGCTTAACATGCGGACCAAGGATGTCCGGTTGGACGGGAATGTCACCGCCACCGCTGAGCCAGGTAGCAGCCTGCAGACCGACTCCTTGGACTGGTCAGCCCAGGAGCGTCGCCTCTTTACTCGATCTCCCATCACGCTGGTCAAGGGTGGGTTGCTCAGTCGGGGCGTCGGAATGGAAGCGGAGACCAATCTCGAACGGGCGAGGCTTTTCGGGCGTGTGCGATCGCAGGTGCTTCAACATCGCGTGGATGAATTGAGAAGGGATCTTCCCATCCCGAGGAAAGGAGGGAGTTGATGAGCCGACTCCGTTGGGGCCCTCTGGGCGTTGTCCCGGTCTGCCTCGGCCTGCTGCTCGGATCCGGGCTCGCGCAGGAGAAGCAGGCGGCGAGCAAACCGATCACGATCACCGCTGACCACTTAGAGGTGAATCGGAAGCTGCAGAATGCGGTCTATTCGGGAAATGTCATGGCGGACGACAAGAACCGCTGCATGGTTATTCTCTCTGACAAGATGGAGTTCTTGTTTGATGAGAAGATGGAGCAGATCCAGAGAGGGCTCGCCAGCGGCAACGTTCGGATCACTGTGGGGGCCAGGCGGATCACGTCCGACCAGCTCGAGTTATTTCCAGGTGAAGACAAGGCGATCCTCACGGGGGATCCAAGGGTGTGGCAGGATAATGATCTGTTGAGTGGGACAAAGATCACCCTCTTCCTGAAAGAGGACCGGGCCGTTGTTGAGGGTGGCCCTGGCAAACGCGTGACGGCTGTCCTCTACCCTCGATCGGAGGGAGCGGAAAAGCCAAAAGCGGAGGCGGGGAAGGAGAGCGGTAAGGCGACGGCCGCGAAGGACGGGTGCTGATCCCGGATGGAGCGGACCCTTCGGACTGACAGCCTTGTCAAGTCGTTCAGGGGTCGAACGGTCGTGGCAGGCGTCAGCATCAGCCTTGGCGCCGGAGAGGTGGTGGGCTTGCTGGGGCCAAATGGTGCCGGGAAGACCACGACCTTCTACATGGTGCTTGGGTTGCTCAAGCCGGATCATGGCCGGGTCTTGCTCAATGGGGAGGACATCACCGAGCTGCCCGTGTACAAGCGGGCCCGCAAGGGGTTGGGGTTTCTCTCGCAAGAGCCGTCGATCTTTCGCAAGCTGACGGTAGAACAGAATCTGATGGCGGTCCTGGAGATTCTCGATCTCACCAAAGAGGAACGGCGTCGTCGGCTTGAGAGCCTGCTTCAGGAGCTTGACTTGACGCATTTGGCCAAGAGCAAAGCCTATACGCTCTCGGGGGGCGAACGCCGCCGGGCAGAGATTACACGGTCGCTCGTGACCTCCCCCAATTTCATGTTGCTGGACGAGCCGTTCGCCGGGATCGATCCGATCGCTGTGGCCGATATCCAGGCCATTATCGCGCGGCTGAAACAGAAGGACATCGGGGTGCTCATTACCGATCACAATGTCCGGGAGACCTTGCAGATCGTGGATCGCGCCTACCTGATCTACGAGGGCCAGGTCCTGGTCTCTGGGACCGCCCGCGAGCTGGCCTCTGACGAGCGGGCCAGGGAGATCTACCTGGACGACCGGTTCAGCTTGTGAGGATGGAACGGCATGGCCTTTGAGACAAAGCTCAGTCTGCGCCAGACGCAGAAGATGGTCATGACACCGATGCTCCAGGAGGCGATCAGTCTGCTGCAGCTCTCGCGGCTGGAGATGCTCCAGACCCTCCGTCAGCAGGTGGAGGAGAATCCGGTCCTGGAGGAGGTGATAGAAGGAACCGAGGAACTGGAGGACATGCCGGAGGCCAAGGCCGTAAGCGAGGAGCCGATGGCCGAGACCAATGGCGAGAGAAGGATCTCTGATATCGATTGGGAGAGTTATCTCCAGGACGCCTCAGACTATCGGCCCTCCCTCCCACGCGAGCAAATCGAGCGTGTCGATAGTGAGAGCCTGCTGACCCGATCCGGCTCCCTGCAAGACCACCTCCTCTTCCAGCTTCACCTGATGGCCCGCGATCCCGAGCTCTTGAGGCTGGGCTCTCTCATCATCGGAGATCTGGACGACAATGGGTATGTCCGGAGTAGTCTGGACGAGTTGGCGTCACTGGCCACCGTCACTCCGGGGGCGGTTGATGCTGCGCTGCGGGCTGTCCAAGGTTTCGACCCCACGGGGGTAGGAGCGCGCGATCTCCGAGAATGCTTGCTGATCCAGCTCGAGGCGAGACCGGAGAGGCATCAGGTGGCTGAGGCCGTTGTCCGTGATCACCTCCACGATTTGGAGCGCCCTCAGTTGGGGAAGATCGCGGACGCGCTGGGCGTCTCGCTGAAAGTGACCCAGGAAGCAGTGGCCCTGATCGCCTCGTTGGAGCCGAAGCCCGGGAAGACATTCAGCGGCGAAGAACCCCGCTACATCACCCCCGATGTGTACATCCTCAAGATCGATGGCCACTTTATGGTGACGCTGAACGAAGATGGCCTTCCCCGCCTGCGGGTCAGTTCATACTATCGCCAGATCCTTTCCAGGCGAGCGTCCGTCCCGCAGGCGGCCAGGGAGTATGTCGAAGGAAAAATGCGGTCTGCGCTGTGGTTTATCCGGAGCATTGAACAGCGGAAGCGCACCCTCATGAAGGTGACTGAGAGTCTTGTGAAGGTCCAGGGCGATTTCCTCAATCACGGGATCTCTCACCTGAGACCGCTGACGCTTCGCGAGGTGGCTGATGATATCTCGATGCATGAATCGACGGTGAGTCGGGTTACCACCAACAAGTATGTCCAGACCCCGCAGGGGCTGTTCGAGCTGAAATACTTCTTTCATCGCGGAGTTCCATCGACCGACGGCGATCCGGTCTCTTCCCTGAAGGTGAAAGATCTCGTGCGGAGGTACCTGACGGCGGAGGATTCCCACAAGCCCCTGAGCGATCAGAAGATCGTGGAGATCCTGGCCAGGGTTCATGGGGTCGAGATCGCCCGACGAACTGTAGCCAAATACCGGGGTCAGCTCAAGATCCCCTCGTCAAATCGACGGCGCCAATTTTAACCCGCTACTCTTTCCTGCTGACGAGGAGGACGACCCATGCAGCTCACCTTTACCGGTCGCAATCTTGAGATTACCGACGCCCTGAGGCGATATGCGGAAGAGAAGATCGTTCGCTTGCAGAGGTTCGTAGACCAGATCACCTCAGCCCATATTCTCCTGGCAATCGAGAAGCGCCGTCAGATCGCCGAGGTCACCCTCCGTGTGCGCGAGTTCACGATTCGGGGGGAAGAGTCCAGCGATGACTTGTATTGCGCGATTGACCTGGTGGCCGATAAGATCGAACGCCAGATTGTGCGGTACAAAGAGAAGCTCGCTGGGCATTCGGCGCGTGGCCTGGGGCGATCGCAATCAAGAGGCGAGACCTCCTCTGCGGAGGCTGAGCAGTTCTCCGAGGACGGACCTCGAATTGTCAAGACAAAGCGTTTCGCCATGAAGCCCCTGGCTCCTGACGAGGCCGTTGTGGAAATGGACCTGCTGGGCCATAGTTTCTTCATGTTCCGGAACGCGCGCACCGAGGAGGTGAACGTCCTGTATCGGCGACAGGATGGGAACTATGGCCTGATCGAGCCCAAGGACTGAGGCGGGATGGCGCCATTGATCGCGTTCTCCTGCCGAGCGGCATTCATTCAGTGGGGGCCCGTTGGGTGAAAACAGCCGAGTTTGTGATCGTCACCGGGATGTCTGGCGCCGGGAAGAGCCAGGCGATCAAATGCCTTGAGGACATCGGCTTTTTCTGCATCGATAACCTGCCGACCACGTTGATCCCCACGTTCGTTCGGCTCTGCATGCAGTCAGACCATGGCATTCAGCGGGTCGCCCTTGTCATCGATGTCCGAGGGGGAGAATTCCTCAACCCGCTCTTGGACATCTTGATCACGCTCAAGACCGAAGGCCACGCCGTAAAGATTGTGTTCCTCGACGCAAGCGATGAGACCCTGGTGCGGCGCTTCAGCGAGAGCCGCCGCCCGCACCCGTTGTCAGCCGGGAGGTCGGTGCTGACGGGGATCACCGCTGAGCGATCGATGCTAGAGCGCCTCCGAGGGGACGCCGATCTGATTGTTGATACGAGTAATCTGACCATCCACGAGCTGAAGCGGTTCCTCTCACAGGCATTTCTTGCCCAGCGCGCGACGGCCAGGATCGCCCTCTCGCTGGTCTCGTTCGGCTACAAGTACGGCCTTCCGTTTGATGCCGATCTGGTCTTTGACACCCGGTTCCTCCCGAGCCCCCATTTCATCGACGAGCTGCGGCCGCTTACCGGCTGCGATCCGCAGATCGGCCAGTTTCTCTTCAGTGCCGCAGTCACCAAGCCGTTCCTGGAGCGCCTCACGGAGTTCCTGAACTGGGTCATCCCTTTGTGCGAGGAAGAGGGACGAGCCTATCTGACCGTTGCCGTAGGGTGCACGGGGGGACGTCACCGCTCAGTCTTTCTTGCTGAACAGCTTTCCGGTCATTTTCGGGAATCTGGCTACCTGGTCAGCATGCGACATAGGGACATCGACAAGACATAGGATAGAGGGTGTAGGGTAGAGGGTGAGGCAACACGTGAGACCCTACACCCTATCCTCTACACCCTGATATGTGAGGGCGGGCGATGGGTCTGGCAGGCCGGCTCCTCAGTATGGGCCCCTCAAACGGCGCGCATAACATGGCTGTTGACGAGGCTCTTGCCAGGCTCTGCAGGGATCATGCGACCCTGCGCGTGTACGAGTGGGACGCGCCGACTCTCTCTATCGGCTATTTTCAGCGGATCGGTGAGTTCGATCTTGCGACCTGTCGGGATCTTGCAATAGGGTTGGTTCGGCGCCCCACAGGCGGGCGGGCCGTGCTGCACCGGCACGATCTGACCTACAGCCTGATCCTGCCACTTCGCCCCCCATGGACGGAGATCTCGATCGCTGAATCCTATCACCGTATCAACGCCTGCCTGCGGCGGGCGCTCGGTCTCCTCGGCGTATCGGCGAACATCGCGGTCTCCAATGACGGCGCTGCCCGTGCGCCGTCGCCGTTCTGTTTTTCCACCATTACACAGCAGGAGCTCCTGGTTGGCGGGAAAAAGGTGATCGGCTCGGCGCAACGGCGGTTTCCCGCCGCCCTCCTTCTTCAGGGTGTGCTCCTCTTAGATTGCATCTCCACCGACCTCCTTGCGCTCTTGCGTAAAGGAGATCGGGCCAAGACAGCGGAGTCGATCGGTCTGATCGGCTCCCTTAGGGAAGCGCTTGGATGGCTCCCCGATCGGGTGGTGGTGGGGCGGGCCATCAGGGCAGGGTTTGCCCGTGAGTTGGAGGTGGAGTTTGAGGAGGGAACGCTCGAGCCACATGAGCTTGAGCTGGCTGACCAACTGGCCGGGCATCGATACGCCTCCGAGGGCTGGACCCTTCGTCGCTGAGAGCGGTCTGGATCGACCTTGACACGCTCCTCTGCCCTCTGTTACGGTATCAGCGTGAAGTGTGAGTTGGTCTCTGTCGGATCGTCAAGCGTCGAGGAGTGGGGTAGTGAGTTTCGATAAACGAAAGGCGATTCAGAAGGCGACGGCCCTGATCCAGCAAGGAAGATTGGACAAGGCCATAGCGGAGTATGAGGCGATCCTCCGCGCCGACCCTTCCGACACGTCCCTCTACAACGCCCTGGGTGATCTCTATTCCCAGATTGGCTCGACACTAGAGGCGATAACGTGTTACCTAAGACTCGTCGAGGTGCTGAGGGCCGAAGGCCGGGCGTCTCGGGCCATTGCCATCTATAAGAAGATCATCAAGCTCGACCCGAACAACCTTGCAGCGATCCTTGCCTGCGCTGATCTCTACACTCAGGAAGGGCTCCGAGCAGAGGCCAAGCGCCAGTACCTGTCGGCGGCGGAACGATCCTTGAAGCTGGGATCTGTGAAGCAGGCGCTCGAGCTCTACGAGCGCCTGATCAATCTGGAGCCCGGTGACACCACTATTACGGCCAAGCTGGCGTCGCTGCTCGAAGGACAAGGGAAGCGGTCGCAGGCGGTCGATCTCCTGGGCCGGCTGGCGGAGGAGGTCCGTGCCCAAGGGCGACCTGACGACGCGAAGCTCCTGTACCAGCAGATGGTGGAGATCGATCCTGCGACGTTCGCCGGCTGGTATGGGCTCGGTCATCTGGAGTTCGAGGCAGGCCGATTCCAAACTGCGGAAGCTCACTTGAAATCGGCCTCGGCGATCGATGCGGCCAACGTCCTTCCACATCTACTCCTCGGACATCTGTATGAGCGACAACGCCGGCCTGACCATGCGAAGGCTGCCTGGCGGGCGGTGTTGGAGTTCTACCCTGGGCACCAGGAAGCCCATCATCTCCTTGGGAAGCTCCTACTAAAGGAAGGGGATACAGAAGCGGCGGTAAGAGAATTCGATGCCGTAGCTTCTATCCTCGGCAAGTCAGAGGAGCCAGGGCAGGCCATCACGGTCCTGGGGGAATTAGGTGCCGCTGCCGACCACCCCTTGATCAAAGAGCGGCTTGGGGAGCTGCTTAGTCGATTGGGGCGGTCGGCTGAGGCCAAGGCGGCGTATCACCGAGGTGCGGAGCTGTATCTCGCGTCCGGCAACTTCGAGGAGCGGCGTCGGGTATTGAATCACATCCTGACTATCTATCCGGATGACCCCGAGGCGGTAGAGGATCTGGCACCAGAGTCGGTCGGCCAAGAGGGATTGGTGACGGTGGGCCACGCCGAGCCATCTTCATTCACCTTACCGGCGGTAGAGGGTCTGGCACCAGAGTCGGTCGGCCAAGAGGGATTGGTGACGGTGGGCCACGCCGAGCCATCTTCATTCACCTTACCGATCGAGGTGAGTGAATTGGGCGTCGCGGGTGCCACGTCGCGACAGGACGAGCCTCTCGAATTGCATGAGGAAACGCCTCGGGGCGTCGATAGGGCCGAACAGGAGGACGTGACGATACTCAGTGCTGAAATGGATTTCCTGGCAGGGGTGCCTGACCCCCTTGCCGCCGTGGATTTCTATCTGAACCAGGGGATGGAGGGCGAGGCCCGTTCACTCCTGCGGCGTTGGGTGGAGATCAATCCCGGCAATACTGAGGCCGCACGCTATCTCGCGCTATTGGAGTCCACGGCGCTGACCGAAGATGCCACCGTAGGCCAAGAGATCGAGGTCATCCACCTGGAGCCGGTCGAGGGGGTGAAGGGTCCGCCGCTCCCGCCAGCGCCTCTTGTCGAAGTGGAGCAAATAGAGAAATTTGAGGAGACGAGGGCAAGCCCACCTCCAGTGGAGACGGATGGCGAGAAAGGGGTGATACAGGTGATGGCCAAAGGCCAAGAGATCGAGGTCATCCACCTGGAGCCCGTTGAGGGGGCGAAGGGTCCGCCGCTCCCGCCAGCGCCTCTTGTCGAAGTGAGTCAAAAAGAGAAATCTGAGGAGGTGAGGACAGTGCCGCCTCTAGTGAAGCCGGATGGCGTGAAAGAGGTGACGCCTCTGATGGCCAAGATGGAGCCGCCCTTCGTTCCAGCTCAAGAAAAAGGTCTGGGCCCGGCGGACATTTTTCTTGATGAGTATCTGGATGAGCCCGAAGTCTTGCGCCCTGTAGATCGTTCCCCCGAGGACTGCGAAGCGCACTACCAGTTAGGGGTGGCCTACCAGGAAATGGGGCTCCTCGACGATGCGATCGCAGAATTCAGGCGGTCCGCGACGGATGAACGGTTGAGGCTTCTGGCCACCAACATGGTGGGGCTCTGCCTGCTGTCGAAGGGCAACGTCGAGGCCGCAATCAAGGAGTTTCGCAGCGGCCTGGAGATCGTTGGCCGACCCGCCGAAGAGTATCTCGGTATCAAGTACGACCTGGCGACAGCCTATCAAGCGATGGGCGACCTCGCCGGGGCGGAGGCGCTCTACCGGGAGCTGGAGGCAACGAGCCTCTCTTTTCGCGATGTGAAGTCCCGGCTGACGAAGTTGCAGGGGCGGATGAGCCAAGGCAAGGGGCATCCCGCGGCCCCCAAGGGAAGGACCGATGCAACGCGACGGACGCGGTCAAGATAATCCAGTGCAAGTTGCGCAGGACTCCTCGAGCCCAGGGGCCTTCTTGAATCTGCCAAACAAGCTGACCCTGGTGAGGATTTTCCTCGTTCCCTTCATTATTGTCTTCCTGATCGCCGGGGAGAAGGTCCCCAATTACACGGCTGGCGCCATCTTCCTCGCCGCTGTCCTCACCGACTGGTTGGATGGTCGGATCGCTCGTAGCACCAGGCAGGTCACCACCCTGGGGAAGTTGCTCGACCCGATCGCCGACAAACTGCTCATCTCGACCGCGCTCATTGCGCTGGTGCAGGTGGGCCGTGCCCCGGCCTGGATGGTGGTCCTCATTGTGGGACGCGAGCTGGCCATCACAGGGCTCAGGACGATCGCCGCATCTCAGAGCGTCATCATCCATGCCAGCGAGTTCGGAAAGTATAAGATGCTCGCAGAGGTGGCAGCGGTGACCCTCCTGATCCTCGACTGGTCACCTCGGCTGGGCGTCGCCTTCATCCCTTCCCTCGGTCTGCTCTGTCTGTGGGCAGCAATGGTGCTCAGCATCATCTCCGGTATCGACTACTTCTTGAAGTTCTGGAAGGTTATCGATCTCAACCGATAGCTTTGCTCCACATGGGAGGCTCATGAGCACAGGCCAATGGCTGGTTCCCATGGGCTACCTCTTCGGGTCCATCCCCTTCGGCCTGCTGATCTCGAGGGCGTTAAAAGGGGTGGATGTCAGGAGGGTCGGGAGCGGCAATATCGGCGCAACCAACGTCCTGCGGGCGGCGGGTTCCGGACCCGCCCTCCTCACCCTCACCATGGATGTGCTGAAGGGGTGGGTCCCCGTCGCCGTAGCCCAGTTCCTCGGGGGTCCGGAGGCACTCGTTGCGAGCGTCGCCCTGGCCGCATTTCTTGGCCATCTGTTTCCCGTCTTTCTAGGATTTCGTGGAGGAAAAGGGGTCGCCACCTTTCTGGGAATTCTGCTGGCGCTGGTTGGGAAGCTCGCCGTACTGATCGTGGGTATCTGGCTGCTCACCGCCGCGCTCGTTCGCTATGCGTCTGTCGCCGCGCTTGTCGCCGCCGCCGCGACTCCCCCTCTTGTGTGGCTCTTTGATGGGCGGCCTCCCTACGTCATCCTCACCGCTGTCCTCTCGGGCTTCATCCTCATCCGGCACAAGGACAACCTGCGACGGCTCGTCGCTGGAGAAGAGGGAAGAATCGGGCAGAAGGTGAACGCCGCCGATGCGGATCTTTCCCGGCGTAATGGGATCGGCTCGTAACGGGTGACATGTCTCTCATCGTTCAAAAGTATGGCGGCACATCAGTGGGCGACGTCGAGCGCATCAAGCGGGTTGCGAGACGGGTTGTGCAGACAAAGGCGGAGGGACATCGCCTCGTCGTGGTGGTGTCGGCGATGGCAGGAGAGACCGACCGCTTGTTGGGCCTTGCTGCCCAGGTGTCTGACGCGCCGGATGAACGGGAGATGGACGTCATTCTGGCCACCGGGGAACAGATCTCGATCGGCCTGCTGTCTTTGGCGATCCAGCAACAGGGGTACAAGGCCCGCTCCTTCACCGGGAGCCAGGTGAGGATACAGACCGACACCGCCCACACCAGGGCGAAAATCCTGAGCGTCGAGGCCGATCGTGTGCAGCAGGCTCTCCAGGAGGGCGCCATCGCGATCGTCGCCGGGTTCCAGGGAGTCACGGCTGAAGACGAGGTGACCACGCTGGGCCGAGGTGGGTCAGACCTCACGGCGGTGGCCATGGCATCGGCGCTGAAGGCCGACCTCTGTGAGATCTTCACCGATGTGGATGGCGTCTATACAGCCGACCCGAATGTGGTCCCGGAGGCGAGGAAGCTTGCAAGGATCTCGTACGATGAGATGCTGGAGATGGCCAGCCTGGGGGCGAAGGTGCTTCAAGCCAGAGCGGTGGAGTATGCCAAGAACTACGGGGTGCCAATTCACGTCCGTTCCAGTTTCAACATGAGCCAGGGAACCCTGGTCGTCCAGGAGGATGCGGAGATGGAAAAGGTGGTGGTCTCGGGGATCGCCTATAACAAGAACGAGGCAAAGATCACCGTGCTCCGCGTGGCGGATCGGCCGGGGATTGCCGCCAGGCTCTTCGGCCAAGTCGCCGAAGCCAATATCGTCGTGGACATGATCGTGCAGAACATCAGCCAGGACGGCACGACGGACATCTCCTTCACAGTGCCCAAGGCCGATTACCCCAAGGCGATGCAGATCGTCTCTGGGGTGGCGGAGGAGATCGCCGCCCAGCAAGTTGTGGGTGACGACAAGATTGCCAAGGTCTCCATTGTGGGGGTGGGAATGCGGACCCATTCGGGGGTCGCCGCAAGGATGTTTGAGGCGCTGAGTCGGCAGAAGATCAACATCATGATGATCAGCACGTCCGAGATCAAGGTCTCCTGTGTCATCGATGCCAAGTACGGAGAGCTCGCCGTCCGGGTCCTGCATGATGTCTTCGGCCTCGCCGAAGGCGCCATGGTTGAGGAACGTTTGTGAGAGAGGTCTTCACCGGACGGGACACGGTTGTCGCGGTCCTCCTGGGGCTGACAGTCGCCGCCCTCGTGTGGGGTCCCGTCCTGCTCCGCCCACTCGGCTATGCCCCTTCGCCCAATCTTCAACCCTTCCCTCCTGTCCACATCCCTCGTCCGGCGACCGCACGCTCGTCGATATCATCGCCGAGAGTCGCAAAGATCAAGCCGGACAAGCCTGTGAACATCAATCGAGCGGATGTTGCATCGCTTCAAGCGCTTCCTGGAATCGGCCCGAACTTGGCAAAGCGAATCGTCTCGCACAGGCAGGCATCCGGCCTCTTTACAGAACCTGACCAGCTTATGGAGGTCGAAGGGATAGGCGCCAAGCGATTCGAAACACTCAAGTCCTGGATTGAGGTGCGCTGAACGATGGACTATCGTGTCCGATTAGAGATGTTCGAGGGGCCCCTGGATCTCCTGCTCTACCTGATCCAGGTCAATGAGATCGACATCTCTGACATCCCGATTGCCAGGATTACTGAGGAGTACCTTCGTTGCCTGGCCACGATGCAGGAGCTGAACCTCCAGGTCGCCGGGGAATTCCTGGTCATTGCCGCCACCCTGATCCACATCAAGTCGAAGATGCTCATCCCCGTGGAGGAGTCGGAAGGAGAGGAGGCGACCCAAGACGATCCGCGCAAGGAGCTGGTCGATCGACTGCTGGAGTACAAGCGGTTCAAGGAGACGGCGACGACCTTCGAAGAACTGGAGGCCCGACGGCAGCTCCTCTAT
>Ga0184639_10000592_pt1 | contig 14403 bp, 14 predicted proteins | sample PLM31_170_b2_FD_133155 | JGI IMG/M metagenome (GOLD analysis project Ga0184639, IMG submission 133155) | Groundwater sediment microbial communities from an aquifer in East River, Colorado, USA - PLM3-1_170_b2 | ecosystem: Environmental > Terrestrial > Soil > Riparian zone | place: USA: East... | reverse complement strand
GTAGATGAGCTGAGCCTTTTGTACAGTAGCGTCCTTTAGTGTGACCATTATAATCTGGTTACCAGCAGAACGTTCTACAAGAATTTTTGAGAGCCGCTCTGTGTTCAGTGCGTCAAGGTTTGCATCTACCTCATCAAGCAAGTAGAAAGGCGATGGCTTTAGTGTCTGCAGTGACAAAAGGAATGTGATTGCAGCAAGTGTTTTTTCACCACCGCTAATTGAAGTTGATTCTCTTTTCTGTTTGTCTGGGAACTGTATTAGATATGATATTCCTGAATTGAATATATCGTCTTCATTTTGTATTTCAAGCCAGGCATTACCTCCAGTCATCGTATTGAAAACTTTGCGTATGTCTTGATCAACTTTGTCATATGCTTCCAAAAATGTTTGGCGTTTGTCTTTGTCAATTGCTTCTATGAATCTCACAATAGAGTTTCTTTCTTCTTCAAGTTCGTTTTTACGTGTTGACATGGAACGATATCCGTTTGAGATCTCAACATATGCTTCTGGAGCTTTTGTGTTCAATGTTCCACTTAATGTCTTTTTTTCTGTTTCCAGTCTAGTCAGCATTTGATCTACATCAAATGTTTCTAAAAGTTCATCATAACCATATGAGCCAAGTGTTGCTCTAATCTTAACTTCATTTTCTGTAAGGTCACGCACATCACGAGAAAGAGAATCAGATTGTCTTTCGAAATTGTTGATTTCTTTTGTAAGAGATCTTTCTGCATCATATAGCTCCTTTAGCTTTGCGTCGTATTCTTTGAATGTAGAAACTGATGTTCCAGATGTGGATATTAGTTGTTGTTCTTTTTCTCTTAAAGAAACAAGTGCAGCATCTGCTGTTTCTTTTTCTTTTGTCATTGCATGGAGCTCCACTTCAAGATCATGTTTTTCATGGTTTAATCTAGATTGTTCCTCATCGAGTGTCCTCATGCTAGATTTTACAGTATTTTCGTTGTTTGCAAGTTCAGTCTGATTGGCAGTCTGTTCTCTAATCTGGCTTAAAATCAAGGTTTGTGTGCTCAAAATATTAGATTTTTTATCATTAAGTGATGCAAGTGCGTTTGCTATTCTAGATTGTTCTTCTTCCGCATAGTTTTCTTTTGTGACTGTTATGCGTTCTTCTAATGAAGCAATATATGACTCGATCTTTGCTGCATTAGTCTTTAGACTTTCATCATGATGTCTAAGTTGGGAGATTCTTGATGCAAGTTGGTCTTCGATACTAGTGATTGATTTTGTTTTGGTCCTTATGTCAGTTAAATGCAAGTCAACATTAGTAAAACCAGTTTCTGATACATGATATCTGTCTTCAAGACTTTTTTTGATCCTTTCAATTTTTTTGAGCTTTAGTTTTTTATCTTGAATGAATTTTTTAAGCAAACTTAGCGCCTGAATTATATCATCAACGGATGTGCTAAGTAGAATTATTTTTGTGAGTTTTGATATCTTTGAGTTTATATCAACAACTACAGCGTTTGCATCTGCTTCAAAGAACTGCCCGTCTGTAGTTACTGCTTTGTATCCTTTTTTGGACAAGACATAAGCGGATTCTTTGGAATCAACTAGAATGATATTGCCAAAGACAAAGTTCTTGAGTGCTATAAATTTGTCATCGCTTTTTATGTAATCAGAGAGTACACCTACAATTCCAGACTCTTTTGGGAGTTCAACTTTGGAATTTGGAATTGCATCTAGTGGGATTATTTTTATCTTTGGCAGTTTCTTTTCCTGTGCAAATTCAGCTAACCCAAGTAATGTACCAAAATCATTTACTACAAGAGCCTTTAGCCAATCAGAGCCTACAGCAAGAATCGGCCTCTCATATTGTTTGTCCCATGAGAGAACTTCATAGACAAGGCCTTGTATTCCAAGTCGCTTTGAATCTTCTTTGAGCTTTGCTATAGAATAGTCTTCATGCATTACGTCTTTCACAACACGAATCTTTGTCTCATGTTGCGCCGCAGTTTTGCTTGCTTTTTCTAAAATGAGCGAATTTTCTTCAATGTCTTTTTCAATCTTTGAATACTTTTCTGTCATGTTTACAAGTCTTGATTTTAGTTCGTTAATTGTTGCTTCATGTCCTGCTCTGATAATGTGGAGCTTCTGTTCTAGATCTAATAGTTTTTCTTTTTCTGCACCAAATGATTTGATCTTTGCAGCATTTTGTTCTATTTTGTTTACAATGCCAGTTCTTTCTGCTTCAATTTTTGATAATGAAAGTTTTGCATCGTTGAGTGTGTTTGTTAGATTTTTTATTTTATCATCTACTTTAGTTCTGTTTGTCGCAGCTTGTGATTGCTGTTTTAAAACTTGATGGATTTCTGAATCAACGGAAGCAAGTTCTGCATTAGTAGATCTTTTTGTTTCATCAATTGATCTTATAGATTCCTTTAGTTGTGCAATTTGTGATTCTAAAAAAGAACGTTTTTCATGTAGTGATGTTAGTTCAGTTTCTATTTCTGGCAATCTAGCATCTATCTGACCAAGTCTTCTTGTGTTTGTAGCTATCTTGCTGTTTGCGTGTTCAGATGATTGCATTGCTGTAGTAAGCTCTGAATCAATTGCAGCTTTTGCAATATTGTATGCATTAACTTCTTCCATGAACTTTTGCTTTTCGTCTTCAAGCTTTTTGATTTCATCTTTTATCTGGTTGCGTTGTTCTTCAAGTTTCTTTGATTCAGAAAGAATGGCGTTTAGGTTTCTTTCCTTTGATACTTTTTGCGATTCTATCTCGCGTAACTTGTTTGAGGCCTGGATAGCATGGAATCTGCCAAGTTCGCGATCCAAATACACGTACCTTAGCTGATAGTTTCTTTCTGCCTCTAGCTCATCTATGCGCTTTTTTATCTCATCCATCCTGGCAAGCGCAATTTCAAGTCGCCTGTCTGCCTCATCGAGTTGCTTTAGGGATTCGGTCTTTTTCTCGTCAAAGTAGGCCAATCCAATGATATCTTCGATTATCCTTCTGCGTTCTTCAGCGTTAAATTCGGAAATCCTTGTAATTGTACCCTGTTGTACTATGTTGAGCTTGTGTATACCTGCGTTAGCAACCTCAAGCAGGTCAAGTATGTGGTTTCGTTGCATCTTTTTTTGATTCAAATAATAGATGTTTTCTCCTGCTTCGTCCATCTCTCTTGTTATTGTAACTGTGTTAGAATCTACAGGAATCTTCCTGTCAGTGTTATCAAAATGGCAGCTAACGCGCGCTATCTTTGTTCCCTGGTGCTTGTTTTCAACGTCATGAAGTAAAGAACGTAATTTATCAACCCTCATTATTTTTGGAGAGTTTTCACCAAGTGCAAAAGTAATTGCATCAAGTATGTTGCTCTTTCCTGATCCGTTTGGTCCAGAGATAGCCACAAGGCCAGGTTCAAGGTTTACTATTGTATTTTTGTATCCAAATGACTTGAAGCCAAAGATCTCTACTTTTTTAATATGAACCAATGAACTCGATGCCCGGATATGCGAAATAACCGAATATTGACAAGTTTCATTGACTAGGCTAACAATTATTGCAATGTGGCTTTAAATTCGCTCAACAGACTTTTGCATATATTGTACTTGCCTGTTTTTACCTATCTCGCTTTCCTTCTACAAACTCCATAAACGCCTTCTTTGCCTCATTGTACGGCATTTGTATCGGAGGATGTTTGAAGCAGTATGATGAGATGCTAGTCATAGGACCTGCGAGTTTTCTGTCAAGAGCAACCTTAAGACCCCTAATTGCATCAATCATGATTCCAGCACTGTTGTAAGCATCAATCACTTTGAGTTTGAGATCAATTTTGACTGGAATATTACCAAAGTATTTTCCTTCTATGTTGATATAACAAATTTTTTCATTGTCTATAAAATCAACATAGTCACTTGGACCAATTCTCATTGGAATGTCATAATCAGCCATTGCTTTTACTGCACTTGTCTTGCTAATTCTCTTGTCTTCTAGTCTTTCTTCATCAAGCATGTTGTAAAAGTCCATGTCTCCACCAATGTTAAGCTGATATGTACCATCAACCAAGACTCCTCTATCTACGAAAAGTTTTACAAGAGTTTTGTGAACTACGGTGGCACCAAGTTGACTCATGACATCATCTCCTGCCAATGGAAGTTTTTTGTCAGCAAACATTTGTTGCCACTTTGATTCTGATGCAATAAACACTGGAATTGCATTTAGAAAACCAATTCCTGCTTCAAGAGCTTGCGTGGCATAATTTCTTACTGCATTTGTACTGCCAACTGGTAGATAGTTTACAAGCATTTCTGCACCAGTATCTTTTAGAATTTTTTTTACATCAACATCTGGCTCTTTTGCTGGAGTTACAATCTGACTTAGGTGTCTGCCTACTCCATCAAGAGTTGGACCTTTCTGCACGGTAACTCCCATCTTTGGAACTTCAGCAATAGTAACAGTATTGTTTGGCCTTGCGTAAATGGCTTCAGAGACGTCCTTTCCCACTTTAGTATCAGCCACATCAAAGGCAGCAACTACTTCAATGTCGCCAGGTTCATAACCACCAATATTGTAGGCAGTCAAACCCACCGTATCGTTGGGGTTTTTTGAATAATAGTGAGAACCTTGTATGAGAGCAGAAGCGCAATTTCCTACACCTGCTACGGCTATTCGAATCTTTTTACCCAAATTACCTCGATATTTACGCAAATTATTCCATCATATTAATTACTTGTTATTCTTCCGACTCTTTGGTGCAGAGGATTTTATAACCCGATCTTAATTCAGATTTTGTGATAAAACCGGGCAGACCAGTAAAAGACATTTCTATCAAAAAAGGAGACAGCATACAAAGTATCTTTGATGAAATGTCAAAGTCTGGAGGATTTGAATCAAGAAATCTTGTTGAAGGACTAGATATCTTGCATGAAATGATTGAGGACGAAAAATGTCTAAAGTTTTTGTCCTTTGTTGGTGCGGTGACTTCAACTGGACTTAGAGGAATAATAAAGGACATGATAAAAAACAAAATGTTTGATATTGTAATTACTACTTGTGGTGCATTAGATCATGATATTGCAAGATATTTTTCAAATTATTTAGAAGGTTCATTTACACTTGATGACAGCGAGCTTGCAGATCAACACATACATAGACTAGGAAATGTGCTTGTACCGATGGATAGCTACGGTCCCCTAATTGAAGAAAAGATGCAAGCGTTTCTTGAAAAAATCTATAAGAGTGGAAAAAAAGAAATGTCTACAGCTGAAATCACAAAGATGATTGGTGAAAATCTAGGCGAAGGATCATTTCTTTATTGGGCTTGCAAAAATAACATACCAGTAATAGTTCCAGGAATAATGGATGGGGCAGTAGGCAGCCAAATCTGGCTTTTTACTCAAAAACACAATGACTTCAAACTCAACGTTGCCTCTGATGGCGACCTTCTCTCAGGACTTATATTCAAGGCAAAAAAATCCGGCGCTCTCATGATTGGAGGAGGCATATCAAAGCATCACACTTTGTGGTGGAACCAATATCGCGATGGTCTGGATTATGCAGTGTATATCACAACAGCACAAGAGTTTGATGGAAGCCTTAGTGGTGCGCTAGTAAGAGAAGCAATCTCCTGGGGCAAAGTAACTCAGGAAGCAAAACAGACAACAATACATGCAGAAGCTACAACCATACTCCCGTTCCTTTATTCTGCGTTGCTTTCAAGACTCAAATAGTGTATACTTTTTTTTCATAAATCTGTTCAAATCCCAGATCAGAATAAAATTTTAGTAAATTATCACGTGCATATGTTTCAAGCATTAAAAAATCCAAATTTTTGTCTCTGACTTGACTTAATGCATAATTGATTAATGATTTTGCCAAACCTTTCTTTCTATATTCTGGAATAGTACCAAGACAGTATAGTCCCAACATAGAATTTTTTTCATACAATGCGACGCATGAAGCATTATAATCTGAATCTACAAGATATTGTACGTCAGAAACAGAATTACGCACAATAGAATTCACTTCATCGGTCCAATCAAGACAATCATAAGACTTGCAAAATACTTCAGTCCACAAAAGCGAATCTTTTCTTGCAATGTAATGAACTGGACTGTATTCCACTTTGGACGATACAGATTTTTTCATGATGTGATGTGTATCGTATAGCCTAAAGTTTTTTTTGAGCAATAACTCTTCAAGTTTTGGGTTGTCTAAAACATAAACAAATGGCTGCGTCTTGTTTTTTTCAAATAGATCAAGTGCTTCATCTATCATTTTTTCACTCAGACATGTGATGTTTGTTAATTTATCAAAAAAGATGTCATTTGGTAGATTAGGATTTGCAAAAAATAGTCCACACTCTAGTTTTGTCATTTTACTCCATACACCTGTAAAACCAAATTCGTTTTCTTCTATTTTTGTGATCATAGTGAGAGGCCAAGAATGTTAATTATTTTATCAAGATCTTCCTCACTGATACTGCCATCTTTGAGTGCCAAATCGCATATTTTTTCAAAGATTTCAAGTGCTTTTGGAGAATTTAGATCATCATCAAGATTCTTGATAAAGTCTTTCATGAGACTAGAAACGTCTGGTGAAGTCTTGCTGGATTTTTTATTTTTAACATGATAAATTTTTTCTAGGAATTTCTTTTTAGCTAACAGATCTTCTTCTTTGTAATCAACATCATCTCTATAGTGAGTAGAAAACAAATAAAGTCGCACCAAGTTTTGACCGTATTTGTCCACTAGATCACGAGCCAAAACCATGTTCCCAAGAGATTTTGACATCTTTTCGCCTTTTGATAATACCAGACCTATGTACATCCACCGTTTGACTGGATTTTCTGTTCCAGTCATTGCTTTGTATTGAGCTAGATGAGCATCATGATGAGGGTATGCAAGTTCCTTTGCACCTCCATGTATGTCATAATGTAGACCAAAGTTTTCAAAAGCTACTGTGCTGTCTTGTATATGCCACCACGGAACACCATTTCCAAATTCTCCGTTCCATGAAAAACCAAAATCTTCGGAACAATTCCAGAGCATAAAGTCTTCTGGGTTTTTTTTATTTGGACCAATATCCAAGCGATGTAATTTTAATTGTTCTCTAGACTGCTTTGAAATCTTGCCATAATCCTTGATTGTTTGCGTATCAAAATAGATATTGCCGTTGGCAGAATAGGCGTGTTTATTTTTCATTAGATAGGAAATGTGTTTTACAATATCTGGAACATAGTCTGAGACATGAGCAAGTCTTGTAATGGTGTGTATATTTAGAAGATTAAGGTCTTTTGTAAATTCATCAGAGTAAAATCTAGTCAAAGTGTAATAATCAGTTTGTTGGTCAAGCGCCTTGTTAAAGACACTTTGATTAATGTCTGTCATGTTAACAAGAACATCGGTTTTAAAGTCCTGACTTTTTAGATATCTACATAACAGATCATATGTCAGAAATATCCTAGCATGGCCAATATGAGTATAATCGTATAATGTTGGTCCACAGATGAATATCTTAACATCTGGTTTATCAAAAGGCTCAAAGTCTTCTTTTTCTTCAGAAAAAGAATTGAACAGTTTGAGCATCTTTGGATTTATCGTCCGCCTTGAGCTAGGATTGGAGACAGAGTCACGGTAGAGCGAATCTTTGAAATTCTACGAATTTTGTGTGTGATGATATTTTCCAAAGCCACTCTTGTGTCACCTTGAAGTTTAACAAAGATGTCGTAAACTCCGTAGGTTCCCCGTACTTCTTTTACTTCAGGCGTTTTCATTAACTCATTGATTATGTCAACTTCTGAACCCAAGTCGCAGTTTATGAGTATGTATAATATTTCCACAAGATGGGTCTATTTTTACCAAATAAAATCATATCCATAACATGGTAAATTTTGTTCGTTTCTTTTTTTCCAGAATCTAAAAAGTTACAATTTCTCAAACTGTAAAGAATCAACTAAATTCTGGGTTTGGTTTGACTTGATGTTAGAAAGTAAATTGTATGTATGATAAAAAATTCTCGTTTCTGATCTCCGGTGATTGATTAAAATTTATACAGTTAGATGATTAATGATATAAAATATATATTATTTACCATTTTTGGAAATAAAATATTCAATATATTAAAATATAATGTAAATTATTATATATACTGAAATTGGCTAGAATCAGAGCGCTAATTGTAATTGTACTCATTTTGATCACTAGTCTTACTCCTATCAATTCTTATGCCATTCACAAATCAGAAAAGCTAAGCTGGCAGATGGTATTTCTTTCAAGCTATCCTGCGTGCAGCAATTATCAATACCAGATTTTAAACAAGTATGATGTAATCGCAGAAAAATACATGAACGTTTACAATTTAGAAAACTCAAAGTACAAACCAACCTGCATGGCGGAAAGCAAGTATTCTAATTATAAAGCACCTGATGATTTGGATCTGCTTATTCTTGTTTATGATAAAAACATTGGTGAAAAAGATCTAAATGCTAACGACATAGGAGGATTTTATAATCATGTAGGAACAGACAAGACAAAAAATCACACCATAATATTTTGTGATTGTCCAAACTTTAGGTTTTCTGACCCCGTATGGATCTTAACTCATGAGTTGTCACATTTCATATTATACTACAAAGGATTTCCTCAAGACATTGTAGAAGATAAAATACACAAATGGGATGCAAAATATGATTATTGTATTGAAACAATTTATGACGATTCATGTACACCAGCTTCGACTAGTATGTATGACGAAAGATCTGGTTATTCATGGGTTGTAATGGCTTTATACGAACCAGGGACTATTGATGGGTTCTTCCCTGCTCCAGAAAAAAAGTTAATTGATTCACAATATGTTGTTCAAGTTCAAAAAGAAATAACTCGATGGTGGATATCAGGAAAGATTACTGAAGAAGATTATTCAAAAACTCTAGACTATATGATGGTTGATGATACGGTATTAACTAATTCTACCTCATCATATTTTGATACATCAAATATAATATTTGTTGATGGCCCAAAAGATAAGAAAAGCGATGTAACGTATTACGATTCATCTTCAAATTGGACAGAAACCCAATTGGATACTATTTTTAGTAGGGTACAGTTCAAGGCTGATCCTGAACCAGTAGTGGGGCTGCCTGAGTGGTTCAAGACAAGAGCCCATTTATGGGTTGATGATGAAATTGGAGATGAAGCATTTTTGAGTGGTGTACAATATCTGCTCACAGAAGAAAACAAGTAAAACTGAAATCATATTTTCATTTGAAATTAGTCTGGGATCATCTTTTTATATTGTAACTGTTTCTTGCTTGTAATGAAAAATCGTTTGAAATTTTTTGTCATTTCAACTATAATGTTTTCTTTGACATCGGTAACCATGTTATCTTTTGCACACGCACAATATGGACAGATGCCTGATATTCCTCAGATGAAAGAGATTAGTGGCAATTATGTAAACGATGACGCAGGAGTCAGAATCACGTTTCCACCCAACTGGTCTGGAATAGAAATGGAGACTACACAAGGAACCTTGGTGACAGTATCTCCAGGAGGCATGTCGTCAGGAGAACCAAGCCAAGTCATGAATCTTATGATAAGTGACAAGGCCAAAGTCAAAGAGCCACCAACAGACCCAACACAAGGAAAATCACAGTGTGACACACCTACAGTGAAATCAATTACAGTAAGCGGAGCGGACGGGACGGAGACTGTAATGACGTGTACTGACGACAGTGGCAAAAAAACCAAGGCAAAGATTGTTTCTGCTCAAACAGAAGAACGATGGATATCAGTAATGTTTATGGCTCCAATCTCAGAGTTTGACTCTTCCGTTGGCAAGTTTGATGACTCTGTAAAGTCATTATCCATACTAAACGTGATGGCATTAGATAACCAACCTGATACAACACCAGATACCACAGAAAAGCCAGCTAAACTTGAAGCAAGAGATGTACCTGTCTCAGTTGGAGGCGAGACTGTTGATGTGCAACTGCAAAGCTCATCATCAATTACCAAATTTGGACTAGACGAGGACAACAAGAAAATATCATTTACAGCAAATGGTGATAAAGCAGGTACAACACGTGTCGCGCTTGGAAATGTCCTCAAAGGACCGTTTGTTGTCATGATGGATGATCAAGTGACCCAAGATTTTACCACAGATGACCAAGGACAAACCCTTGAGCTGACATACAGTTCTGGAAATCATGATTTTTCAATTACCGGCACTCAGGTCATTCCTGAATTTCCTGTAGCTATAGCAGGTTTGATTGCAGCAGTGGTAGGAATGGTTGCAATTATTGGAAGAACCAAACTCTTTGGCAATTTGAAATACTAGAAGTATCTGGTTTTTTATAAAATTTCGTGTCTAAATCCAATGATTCGAGTCCTGTAAGACTCGACTAAAATCCTCACAATTTTGTATTTTACTCTGGCATTATAAAAACACGAACTTTCATCATCTAGTTGCGTGAATTTTTGCTAGTCAATCTTAGGAGTACTACCAAAGGTAAGTGTACGCCACTCATCCTTGGCGTATTAGTTATTGTGATGATACCATCTCTGACGGACCATGTGGTCTTTTTGCTCGCATGGCAAATAGAAGTACACCAAAGGCGATGAAAACACCTGAGACAATCATGTATGTCTGCATCGAGTCCATGGTATAGATATGTCAGGATGGTATTTACGATGAGTCATGTCGGCATAAATTACGTAAACCTTACAGTTTAAGGAAAATTTTGTTTGCCAATGAATAAATTATTCAAAAATGGTTTCATATAGCCAATTTAGATCTGTTTTTTATTAGATAACCTAGATTTCATTTATACATCCATGATTTAATAGGATGCCGACTAATAGAAAAAATGATGGTTTCTGATATAACCATAAGAGAAATCAAACCAATCAACATAGAAGGAGGCTATCTAATAGATGGTTTTCCTTATGCCGGACTTGCAAACGCAATTGCTACTGAATCCATGATAAACACAATACAGTTTGAAATGGCAGGCGTACTTGATTCTGATCTTTTTCCCCCACTTAGCATAATAAAAAACGGCATCCCAAATTCCCCTGCAAGAATATTTGTAAATAATAATCTTAGAGTGGCAGTTTTTTCATCATACCTTACTCCACATGAATCGCTTCATAGGCAGGTTGCAAAAACCATGTTGGAGTGGGCAAATAAGCACAAGTGTGCCTATATTATTAGCAGTTCTGCAATCAGAAGTGAGGAACAGGATTCGTTTATTGTAGGAGTAGGTAGCACTGATGACGCTAAAAAGAAGCTAACAGATGCAGACATACCGCTATTATCTAATGGTACCATTGCAGGGATTCCAGGAATTTTGTTAAATGAGGGAGTGTTATCAAACACAAATGTCATAGTGCTTTTATCTAATTCAAAAGAAAGAGGGCCCGATTTTAAAGCTGGCGCACAAATTTGTATGGCGATGTCAAAGCTTGTACCAGGTACAGCTTGTGATCTAAAATCGCTTTTACAAGAAGCAGAAATTGTGGAACAAAGCATCAAAAAAACAGAGGAAGATGCAGAGCCGCTCAAGGATGCAATGTACGGATGACATACCAAGAAAGAGAAATATCAAAAAATCAGCTAGAGAAGGCTATCCTAGTCCTTGATCTAGACGAGGGGATCAGAATAGAAAATAAATCAAACATGATCTTCATAAATAAATCTGCAAAAAGATATTGCATAAACACATCTACAAAAGAAAAAGAAGAATTTGCATATCGTAACAGTGCTGCAGAAGTTCTTGATTTTCTAAAAGATAAGACAGATAAAGACTGCAAAATCTTTTCGTATTAAACCCTTATATCAAAACTTTATCTCTAAATTAAAATGGTGCAGCTTGCAGAATTTGCTGTTGCAGTAATAGTAATTTCTATCTCTGGAGTAATGTCACCTGGACCACTTTTTGCTGCAAACGTAGCATATGGTCTCAGAGAGGGCACCAAGGCAGGATTAAAGATGGCATATGGTCACACAATTGTTGAATTACCTCTTGTGATTTTACTAGGAATCGGCGCACTCTCACTTGAGATACTACCTCAGTTTAGAGAAATAATTGCATTACTTGGCGCAATCAGCCTTTTTGTATTTGCAGGCATTCAAATCAGATCAGTTCTAAAAAAACCAACTACAGTTTTTGAAGGAAAACACGGACCGTTTCTTGCAGGAATAATGCTTAGTGCATTAAATCCATTCTTTCTCATCTGGTGGTTCACCATTGGGTTTAAGCTTATTTCTGATGCTCTAGTTATTGCATCATTTGCAGGAATTGGAATCATGTTTGTTTTTCACATATGGATGGACTATGCATGGCTTTGTACTGTATCATTTCTTTCTTCAAAAGGAAAAAAAATTCTGTCAAACAAGAACTATACCATGTTTATGATTGGAATAAGCGGCATTCTGATATACTTTGGCATAGCTTTTGCCAAAGAAGCATTAAGTTAACCACAATCTATTGGTTCAATTTCAATCCCACATTCTTCATTTAATTCAATTATTTTGTTTACAAGATTGTCACAAAGCTCTGGATCCAATGTTTTTTGATATTGTTCCAATTCATTTACAACAGTCACATGCTTTATTGGACAACTATTAACAAACCAGATATTGTACAAAATAATTGCAGTCAATACTGCCATAGCCACAATTATGCCATATTTTGAAATAGTACTCATTTTAGTTCCTAGAAACATCTATCTCCATGGTAGAAACGTTTCGTTCTCTTCCATCCAGTGAAGTCATACGCTCTGAAAATATTCGTACACCGGTTATCTTGTAACCCATAGCGTCGAGTCTTTTTACAATCGTCTGTGAGACATCTACAGCAGTTGTTATGCTTTTGCCCCTTGCCTTTATGGTCACAGTAGGTTCGTTTGCAATAAGAGTAAGAGTAGCATTGACATATGTCATGATAGGTTTCTTTCCAATGAAAATTATGTTTGGAGGACGGCTCACAGCCCATCTCATGATGTGTTTTATTTAATGGTTGAGATTTTCTTTTTCTATAAATTTTTGTAAGATATTTTCTACTTCATCAGGTGATGAAGATTGTTTTATAGAATCTACCAATTCTTTTTCATCTATTTCATAGCAGTTTAACATATCATTTTGATCTTTGAAAAAAAGCATAACCTTATCTTTAAATATGCAGTGATATAGTTTGTCTATTTCCATTTTTTCAGGGTTTATTTTTACGCCTTCTGATTCTGCAGTTACTGGATAATCCATGGTTTTAGCATATTTTTAGAAGATATTTAGATGATTTGATTCGATAATGTAATAAGCATTTTTCTAGTTTTAAAATCAGATGGAACAAAGAATTGTTTTTCATGTTGATTTCGATTATTTCTTTGCTCAATGTGAAGAACTACGCAATCCAGATTTAAAGACAAAACCTGTTGCAGTTTGTGTGTTTTCAGATCGTGGCGGAGACAGCGGAGCAATAGCGACTGCAAATTATCTTGCAAGAAAATATGGAGTAAAATCAGGCATGCCAATTAGGTTTGCCAAAAAAAGGTTAGAAAGTGTCAAGGATGCAGTTTTTCTTCCAACTGACTTTGATTATTACTCTGAAATATCACAAAACGCGATGAATGTAATGAAAGAATTTGCAGACATCTTTGAGTATGTGGGTAGAGATGAGGCGTATTTGGATGTCTCAAAGAGAACAGAAGGAAGTTTTGTAAATGCAGCCCACTTGGCCCAGCAATTAAAAAATGCAATACGACATTCTGTAAAACTTTCATGCACTGTCGGACTATCATCAAATAAACTGGTATCGAAAATTGCTTCTGATTTTAAAAAGCCAGATGGATTAACAATTGTGTCACCAGATAAAATTGAGGCATTCTTGGATCCACTTCCAATTAGATCAATTCCTGGCATTGGTAAAAAAACAGAAGAAAAATTTACAGAGATGGGCTTTCAGACCATTTCAGAATTAAAAAAACTCGATGTCTTTTCACTTAACAGTCAGTTTGGAAGAAAAATTGGAACTTACATTTACAATGCAGTAAGAGGAATTGATGATGAACCTGTTGCGCCAAGACAAGAAGCAACGCAGTATAGCAGAATAACTACACTAAAGGAGGATTCAAAAGAATATGATTTTCTTGCAAAAGAACTTGAAAGATTATGTATAGACGTTCATGCGGCCATACTAAAGGACAATTTAATGTTCAAATCAGTTGGCATACAGTTTGTACAATCAGATTTATCAAACAAAACCAAATCTAAAACTCTCAAAAACTCTACCTCAAGTCTTGACGAACTCAGAAAAACAGTTTTACAACTTCTTGGAGAATCTCTAGAGGATCAGAAAATGCTGATACGTAGAATAGGCGTAAAAGTGTCAGACCTTTCTGAAGTCTCAGGCCAAGATAGTATTACTAGGTATTTCTGATATCAAG
>Ga0184639_10000591_pt1 | contig 14407 bp, 14 predicted proteins | sample PLM31_170_b2_FD_133155 | JGI IMG/M metagenome (GOLD analysis project Ga0184639, IMG submission 133155) | Groundwater sediment microbial communities from an aquifer in East River, Colorado, USA - PLM3-1_170_b2 | ecosystem: Environmental > Terrestrial > Soil > Riparian zone | place: USA: East... | reverse complement strand
TGAAGATGCCCGACTATCGCTGGGGCATTTTTCTTAAGCCCGCCGAGCCTGATGCAAAGATCGGTTTCGGTGACAATTACGGGCAACCTGCTTACCAGGAAGTGCCCGGAGAATTTCGCAACTCTCTGCGCCGCATCATCGTCACCCAGGGCGACACCGAACCGGCTTCGGTTGAGCAGCAGCGGCAACTCGGCAAGACCTGCCCTTCGCTTTACGATCTGCGAAATCTGTTTCAGGTAAACGTCGAGGAGGGTCGCCATCTGTGGGCGATGGTCTACCTGCTGCAGCGCTACTTTGGACGCGATGGTCGCGATGAAGCCGACGCGCTGCTCGAGCGCCGCAGTGGTAATCCGGATAAGCCGCGAATTCTCGAAGCCTTCAATCAACCCTGCGATGATTGGCTCAACTTTTTCTGCTTCACGATGTTTACGGATCGCGACGGCAAGTACCAGCTTTCGGCGCTCGCTGAATCCGGTTTCGAGCCGCTGGCGCGCACCTGTCAGTTCATGCTCACGGAGGAAGCCCATCACATGTTCGTCGGGGACACCGGTCTAAACCGCGTCGTGAAGCGCACCGCGCAGTTGATGAAGGAAGGCGATGTGCGTGAGCTGGGCGGTATTCCGCTCGACATAATTCAGAAGCACATCAACTTCTGGTTTAGTTATTCGCTTGATCTCTTTGGCGGCGAAATCAGTTCAAACTCCGCGGACTTTTTCGCTGCGGGCCTGAAGGGACGTTACAAAGAGCAGGAGCAATACCAGGATCACATTGTCGCTGAGCAAAACTTTACGATGAAAGTTGTCGATGAGGGACAACTCAAGGATCGCGACGTTCCTTTGCGCAATGCGCTCAACGAAGTGTTGCGTGGTGAGTACGTCAGGGACTGCGAGAAGGGCCTGGCGCGCTGGAACAAAACACTCGCTGACGAAGGAATCGGCGAGAGGCTCTCCTTACCCAGCACACGATTCCACCGCCACGTCGGTGAATACGCCGGCCATCATTTCGACATCGAAGGAAACCTGATCACTGCGGAAGAGTTTGAGCGGTGCAAGGCTGAATGGCTGCCGACGATGGAAGATCGCGAATACGTGCGTAGCTTAATGCATCCGGTGACTGAGCCTGGAAAGATTGCCAATTGGATCGCGCCTCCGGCGACTGGCATCAAGGGCAAACCGTTTGAGTTTGAATATGTTCGCTTGTAAGTAAATTGCCACAGAGGCGCAGAGACACAGAGCATGATTCAAGAAGGGACAGCTCATGGTTGGGAAGGGCGGCTTGCCCCCGCCTGGATTGAGCGCCATTCAACGAGCGGGGGTGAACCACCCTTCCCAACCCTGAGGTTCTTTAGCTTGAGTGTTTTCTCTGAGCCTCTGTGCCTCTGTGGCTAATTAACCTGATATGTCAGCAAATCTTTTAACAGATTTTAGTAAGCACGATCAGAAACTGGAGTTTATTCTCCGCCACGCCGCGCGGATTTTTGCCGAGAAGAACTATCACTCCACCACCATGCGCGACATCTCGCGCGCGACAAACGTAAGCCTCGCGGGTCTCTACCACTATTGCAAGTCGAAGGAAGAACTTCTCTTCCTCATCCAGGATAATTGCTTCGGGCGCGTGCTCGAACGGCTGGAAGGAAGGCTCCATGAAGTCGATGATCCCCTGGGCAAGCTGCGCATCTTCATTGAAAACCACCTCTCATTCTTTGCCGCGAACATGGCTGAGATGAAAGTGCTGTCGCATGAGGCTGAGTCGCTTGCGGGCGACTTGCATGCGCACGTTTCCACAAAAAAAGACAAATATACAAAGCTCGCTCGCCAGATTCTCGAAGAGATTCAGCAGCAACAGCACGCCAGTTCCCAAATTGATCTAACCGTTGCCACCTACGCGCTCTTCGGCATGATGAACTGGATCTATAACTGGTATGACCCGCGCGGGAAACTAAAGGTTTCGGAGTTGGTTGATAATGTGACGCGCTTGTTCCTGCACGGATTTGTTGCTGGATTGCCAACAGACGAACTAGACTTCGCTCCCAAAGCCGGGGCTGAGCCGTTTAGCGTTTGGCGCAGTTCGCTATGAAATAGATAACTCTCGGAGACTTTCAAAATGGCAGAAGCTGAGACACAGGTTCAGGAAACGAAATCAACTGGAGATTTAGTTCAGTATCGCGTGCAGGATGGGATTGCATTTCTGACGCTGAACGATCCGCCCGCGAACACCTACACCTACGAAATGATGCAGGCGCTCGATAACGCAATCCTCAAGGCCCGTATGGATGAAGGCGTGCAGGTGATCGTGATCACGGGAAACGGTGAGAAGTTTTTCTCTGCCGGCGCTAATATCAACATGCTCGCCAACGTGACCCCAACCTTCAAGTACTTTTTCTGCCTGCACGCGAATGAAACGTTGTCCCGGCTCGAGCAAACTCCCAAGCTTGTGATCGCAGCAATCAATGGCCACTGCGTCGGCGGCGGATTGGAGATTGCCATGGCGGCAGACATTCGCATCGCACGTCGTAACGCCGGCAAGATGGGGCTGCCTGAAGTCTCGCTTGGGGTTCTTCCGGGCACCGGCGGAACGCAACGTCTCGCGCGCCTCGTTGGCAAATCAAAAGCGATTGAGTTGATGGCCACGGGACAACTGTTTGATTTCGAGCGCGGGCTGGAACTCGGATTACTCAATCAGATTCTCGACGCGGAGACTCACGAGCAATTTACTCAGCAAGTAGCGGAATACACGGCGCAGTTTACAACGCCGAACAAGGCGGCTGGCGCGGTTGGCCGAATCAAGCGCAGCGTCCAGACGGGCGCGGAGATTCCTTTCGAGTCAGCGCTGGCGCTTGAGCGCGAACTGCAACAGCAGCTCTTTCAATCGGAAGACGCGAAAGAAGGACTTGACGCTTACGTCAATAAGCGTAAACCAGTCTTTAGAGGTAAATAGTGAATGGTAAATAGTAAATAGTTCAGAGCATGGCTCTGCGGGCACTCTCCCCTTTTCGAGAACGCTTTTCGGTCTTTACTATTTACCATTCACTATTCACTATTCACCGCCTTTTATGTACGAGCACATCGACATCACTGAAGATTCCGGCATCACAACGATCACGCTCAATCGTCCGGAAAAGTTGAATGCCCTCGCCGGCCACATGCGGCGCGACCTGGCGGAAGCCCTCGAGACCGCCGGTAGCGAACGGAGTGTTCATGTTGTGGTAATTACGGGGGCGGGGCGAGCTTTTTGCGCGGGCGGCGACGTGGCAGCGATGGCGGAATTAATCGAACGGCATGACGCCGATGAATTTTCCCGTCTGCTCGGATCGGCTCGCCGGGTTGTGACGGCGATTCGGCAGATGACCAAACCGGTGGTTGCCTCCGTTAACGGGCCGGCATCTGGAGCAGGTTGCAATCTCGCGCTCGCTTGTGATTTGCGTATTGCCTCGACCACGGCGACCTTCAGCCAATCGTTTGCGAAAGTCGGCCTGCACCCTGATTGGGGCGGCACGTATTTTTTGCCGCGGCTGGTTACGCCAAACAAAGCCTGCGAAATGTTCTTCCTCGGCGACGCGATCGGTGCGGAGGAGGCTCTGCGGTTGGGAGTGGTCAATTACGTAGTAGAGCCGGCGGAGTTGGACGCGGAAACTCGCAAGCTCGCCGAGCGTTTGCGCGACGCGCCTGCGATTGCGCTGGGCGCGGCAAAGCAGGCTGTCTACATGAGCCAAGCGGCTGAGCTCGAAGAGATGCTGCGTTATGAGACTGAAGCGCAGATGAGATGCTTCGAGTCGCAAGACGGACGCGAGGGCGTACGAGCCTTTCTGGAGAAGCGCCCACCGAAATTTGCCGGACGATAAAACAGTAGGGGCAGGGCTTGCCACTGCCCGTTCTTTTTCCGGCACAATACGCGCAGGGATGAACCCTGCCTTTACAAACTTTGCCTAAGGAGAGTACTTAATGCGCAGAAAACTTTTTGTTCCTTCCCTACTCGCGGTGTTGATCGCCGCTACACCTTTTTTCGGCGCGGTGACGAAATACGAAACCGACACGGCACACTCCAACGTCGGCTTCTCGATTCCCATCGCGGGCGGCCTCTCGCATGTGCGCGGCAAGTTCAGTGATTTCACTGTAACAATCATCTACGAGGACAAGAACGTGACGAAATCTTCGGTCACCGCCGTCATTAAGGCAGCCAGCATCGATACCGGAATAGAACGTCGTGATGCGCACCTGCGCACTGCCGACTTCTTCGACGTGGAGAAGTATCCCGAGATCACTTTCAAGAGCACGCGCGTCGAGAAAAGGGGGAAGGGCTTCATAGCCCACGGCGCTTTCACAATGCACGGCGTCTCGAAGGAGATCGCGCTTCCCTTCACCATTAACGGCGTCAACCGCGCCGAGAAGACCGGCAAGACCACGCTCGGCCTGACGGCCCGAACGACACTTAACCGCAAAGACTTCGGCATCAACTACAGCCGGCCCGACAACCCAAACTTTCTCGGCGATATGGTGGAGATTGAGCTGAACATCATTACTCGCGCGGCCAGCCCGCAGTAAGTTAGGGTTACGAGTTCAGAGTTTCGGGTTTCGAGTTTCAAACATCGTCGAATTCAGAATTTTGAACTCGAAACTCGGAACCCGAAACTCGGAATTCGGAACTACTTGATGAAACTACAAAATCGAATCGCACTGATCACTGGCGGCGGTCGCGGAATCGGCCGCGCTATCGCATTGGCGTTTGCTAGTGAGGGCGCGCAGATTGCGGTGGCTGCGCGCACGCTAGAGCAGGTGGAGCAAGTAGCAAGCGAAATTGCCGAACAGTTTTCAACTAATGCGTTGCCGGTCGTTTGCGATGTTTCGGATGTCGCTAGCGTCGAGAAGCTCTTCAAAGACGTCACTGAACGCTTCGGTCGCGGTCCCGACATTCTGGTCAACAATGCCGGCATCGCCGAGAGCGCGCCCCTCACAAAAACGGACAATGAACTCTGGCACCGGCATCTCGCGATCAACCTGAGCGGCACCTTCTACTGTACGCGTGCGGCGCTACCGCAAATGATTGAGGGCGGCTGGGGACGCATCATCAATATCGCTTCAATCGCGGGCAAGATTGGCGCCCCTTACATCGCAGCCTATTCCGCTTCCAAGCATGGCGTGCTCGGGTTAACACGCTCGGCCGCACTGGAAGTTGCAACTAAAGGCATAACCGTCAACGCTATCTGTCCGGGTTATGTTGATACAGACATGACGACGCGCGGAATCGATAACATCACGAAAAAAACCGGACTGTCGGCGGACCAGGCCATGGAGTCAATCAAGAAGATGAGTCCGCAGAATCGGATCATCGAGCCCGAAGAAGTTGCTGCGCTGGCGCTGCTTTTAGCCTCGGAAGAAGGACGTGGGATAAACGGCCAGGCGATCAACGTGGATGGCGGCAGTGTTCTGTTCTAGGTAACGCAAACTGTGCGGGGTCCCCAGCCGGGCAGCCCGGATGGGGTGCTTGGTAGTTTGCGTCTGAGGCTGGTTACTAGGAAGCCGGGTTCAAGTGGCGTCCTGCCGACCCGGGCGTCGCAAACTAACAGTTTGCGTTACTCACACCTGATCCTGCGCGCGAGTTCATAAACCAACCGCACCGGCAAGCCAACAACATTGAAATAGTCGCCTTGCACCCCTTCGATGAAGAGCGCGCCCCTTCCTTGTATCGCGTAAGCACCCGCTTTATCTCGCGGCTCCCCGGTCGAAACATACCAGTCAATCTCGTCAGTCGACATCTCACAGAAACGCACGCGCGTAGTTTCATGATCGACTAAGACTTGAGAGCGGGGTCCCCTGCGGGGCAGCCCCGCTGGGGTGCCAGGCGGCTGGCCGGCGCGCACCAGCGCAACGCCTGTCAACACCTCATGCCATTGGCCATTCAAAAGCTGAAGCATCCGGCGCGCAGCCTCGTCATCGCGCGGCTGGCCTAAAATCTCTTCGCCAATGACAACCACAGTGTCAGCGCCCAGCACCAGACCTTCAGGAAGTTTCCTGGCGACGGTTTCGGCCTTTGTTTGTGCCAGACGCTTAACGTAACTCACTGCATCTTCGGATGCGTATCTGGTTTCATCAATGTCCGCAGCGATGGTTTCAAATTCCCACCCAACAGCGCGGAGTATTTCCGCGCGGCGCGGGCTCTTTGATGCCAGGACGAGTTTCTGCTTGAACACTGTCATACTATCCACCCATCAGTCGATCCTAGTCCTTCCTCAATTCTGATCCGTATTCTTCTCTGGGTTGCATAAGAGAGGTTTGGAGATACTCAGCTTAGTCTCCCGCTTGTCGCGCTAAACAATTCTCCGCTACACTCCAGAATCATCTTCAATTTCCAATTTGCGATTTTAGATTGAAGCGAGCAAATTCCGAAACAGCGTTTCAAAGCGGCATTATATGGACAGACTCATCAAGACTTTGCCCGCGATACTCAAAGCCTCGGGCGCTTCCGAGGAGGTTGCTGAAGCTGCCTGCATTGCCGCCTGGAAACACGCTGTCGGCGAAGGCTTGAGTGGTCACGCAACGCCGCTGCAACTTCAAAACAAGACCCTTGTCGTTGTCGTAGCAGACAATATTTGGAAAACGCAACTCGAGCAGATGCGCGGCCAGTTGCTGTTTAGGTTGAACTCAGTCGTGGGTCAGGCATTGGTGAAGTCCATCGAGTTCCGCGTTGATCCGAAAACGTTGGCAGGAATACGTGGCCCGGAACCAGGTAAGGGCAAGGTTAGGGATGGCGCGCGCTCGATCGATTACAAGGTTCCCGTTGAACTATTGTCCGCTGCCGCCGTGATCGAGGATGCGGAGTTGCGACGCGCGTTTCTCGGGGCGGCTACGAGTTGTGTGAAGCGCTTGGAAGAATCTCAAATCGGAAAATCCGAAATCCGAATTTCGAATTCCGAAATTTAAAAAGATGCCTATCACCGAATCCGATGTTGAAAAAGTAGCGCAGCTGGCACACCTGGAAATCACGCCAGACGAGCTAAAGATCTTTGCGCCGCAGATGGCTGACATCGTTGCGTATGTCGAACAACTAAATGCACTTGATACCAGCAACGTTGAACCTGCGCTTGGCGGACTTACGCCCGAAGGCGAAGCAACTAATTCGTCGCGCGAGGACACGGTCGCTCCATCGCTTGGCCAGAAGACAGCGCTCGCCGAGGCGCCGGATGCCGCGTCAGGTCACTTCCGCGTACCCAAAGTGCTTTGATGGTATGAAGCCAACAATATATTGGATTGAAAATTCGGGCGCGGGTCGGCTTGGGATTCTGGCAAGGCCGCAAGGAGATGATGCGCTTGAAAGTGAAGTCCAGGGCTGGAGCGAGGCCGGCATTGATGTTGTGGTGTCGATGCTGACGGAAGCCGAAAACTTACAACTCGGCCTGACTGCCGAGGCTGAACTTTGCCGGAGCAACGGGTTACACTTCATTAGTTTTCCGATAAAGGACTGCGGCGTGCCCAATTCGCTGGACGCCACGCTTCAGCTTGTGAGAGAGCTGAATCAGCTTTTGACGAGCGGAAAAAGCATTGGCTTCCATTGCCACGGGTGTATCGGCCGGTCTCCGCTGATCGCCTCCTGTGTTCTGATGTTTGCGGGCGAGAGCGCTGAAACGGCTTTCGAACTTGTGAGCGTCGCGCGTGGATACCCAATTCCCGAAGCTCCAGAGCAAGCCGATTGGGGGAGGAGCTTCGCGCGCGCGTTGAGTTCTTTTGTACATCGCTAGTTTTCTGTTCTTAATTTCTGCCTAATGGACTTCGGAAAAATATCTGCCGGTGATCTCGCCGGACTTATTAGCAGTGGCGAAATAACTGCTCGTCGAGCGGTAGAGTCGTCTTTAGACGCTGCCGAAAAACTCAACGAAAGACTAAACGCTTTCCTGGAGATCAATCGAGGCGGCGCACTTCAAAGAGCCGAGTCGCTTACCGGTCAAAAGGGAGCCCTCGCCGGAATCCCGATTGCGATCAAAGACAATATCTGCGTCGAGGGAATGCAAACGTCCTGCGGTTCACGCATCCTCGGTGATTACCATCCGCCATATAACGCTTCCGTGATTGATCGATTGTTAGCCGCCGGCGCGGTCATCGTTGGCAAAACCAACTGCGACGAGTTTGCCATGGGCTCGTCAAACGAGAACTCCGCGTTCGGTCCAGTCAAAAATCCCTGGGACACGTCTCGCGTTCCCGGCGGTTCTTCCGGCGGTTCAGCGGCAGCGGTTGCGGCCGGGATTGTCCCCGTCGCGCTGGGTTCTGATACCGGCGGCTCGGTGCGGCAGCCGGCGTCGCTCTGCGGAGTGGTTGGTTTGAAACCGACTTACGGGCGCAACTCTCGCTATGGACTGGTAGCGTTTGCGTCGTCGCTGGATCAAGTGGGCATCTTTGCTCGCAGCACCAGTGACGTCGCGCGGGTTCTGGGAGTCATCGCTGGACGTGATCCACACGACGCGACGACGGCCGATGTGCCCGTTCCCGCTTACGCGACCGAACTCACGAACAACATCAAAGGCGCGCGCATCGGCTTGCCGCGATCCCTTTTTGGCGAAGGCCTCGACGCCGAGGTGCGCGCATCGGTAGAGGTGGCAGTTGACGTGTATCGCGAGCTGGGTGCGGAAATAGTTGATATTGAACTACCAAACGCGCAGTACAGTATTGCCGTTTACTACATCATCGCGACGGCTGAAGCGTCTTCAAATCTCGCGCGCTTCGACGGCGTTCGTTATGGATTTCGCGCGGAAGATGCGCCGGAGCTGCGCCAGATGTATCGCAAAACGCGTGAGGAAGGATTTGGGCCGGAAGTTAAGCGGCGAATCATGTTGGGCACCTACGTGCTTTCCGCCGGGTACTATGAAGCATACTACGGAAAAGCTCAGCAAGTTCGCTCGCTAATCAAGGAAGATTTTCGCAGGGCTTTTGAGAGTTGCGATGCGATCATCACGCCCACGTCGCCCACCCCCGCGTTCTTGATTGGGGAAAAAGTTGACAACCCGCTGGCGATGTACCTGAACGATATCTACACTGTCACCGCGAATCTCGCCGGCATTCCCGGACTCAACGTTCCTTGTGGTCTGTCGTCGAATCGACTGCCGATAGGTTTTCAACTCCTCGGCGCTTACTGGTCAGAACCAGTCCTCTTCAAACTCGCCCACGCGTATGAAACGGCGCAACCTTTCACCGAGCGCCCGCCAATCAGTGCGTAGTAGCAGTACCCTAGTCTGGAGTTGGGGACAATACAGAACCGTGAGCGGTAGCGAGCGGATGCTGGCGTCAAGTTGAGGATGCGATCTTTTCTCAGCAGCAAACAAGCGCTACTCATCTTAACGTTGAGCTTGGCATCCGGTCGCTACCGCTCGCGGTTCTGTATCCGCGCCGCGGGCTGTTGGATGGTTTCATCTGACTTCAAATTCGCTGAAGCCTTATCAGGAATCCAATCCCCGGTGAAGATCTCCACAATGTTTTTTGCCGTTCCCACTACGGGCGTTACATCGAGACCAATGTGAACAGCGCCAGGGACAAGCCCCTTTTTCTTGATGTCGTGGCCGGCAAACCCAACGGTAAAGACGGGACCAATAATAGGAATTGCCTTAGGAGTTTCTTTACAACCGCCCAACCCACTCTGCCTTTGACTGTCTTCGCCATCGCTGGTACTTCCTCAGCCTGTAAAAATGAAATAGCGGCAAATTAGATTTAACCGCAAAGGACGCGAAGAGCTCGCAAAGCGGCGCAAAGAATCCACCCTTTGCGAACCTTTGCGTCTTCACTTTGCGATCTTTGCGGTTAAGTCTAATCGTTTTGCATTATTCAGCAAAGCTTGTTAGGAGGCCCGATATTGCGGGAGTTAGTTGTATGTTAGCATGAGCGCGCTTCGACAAAATCCAAAGTGGTATCTCAACCGAATGTCTCTGCGACCGGCCAGTTTGTTATTGACGATCGTTTGCCTGACGGCACTCCTCCTCTCGTGCGATCGCGCGGGCAATCGATCCTCTCGCAAACTTCTAATTTACACGCCGCATGGCCAGGATTTGTTGCGCGACTTCACCGCGCGCTACAAGGCCATCCACCCTGACGTTGACGTGCAGTTTCTCGACATGGGCTCGCGCGAAATTCTCGAACGCGTGCGCGCCGAGCGCAATCGTCCCCAGGCAGATTTATGGTGGGGCGCCGCGCACACGACGTTTCAAACTGCGGCAGACGAAAACCTTCTCACCCCTTACCGGCCGGCATGGGCCGACAAGATACCCAGCACCAGTCGCGACAACCAGGACCGCTGGTACGGAACCTACCAAACGCCGGAAGTGATCGTTTATAACAGCGATGCGGTTAAGCCGGAAGAGGCGCCGCAGGACTGGGATGATGTGCTTGATCCGAAGTGGCGTGACAAGGTCCTCATCAGAAACCCGAACCCGTCAGACTCGATGCGCGCGATCTTCGGCGCAATGATATGGCGCTTCTACAAAGATACGGGATCGCCGGACAAGGGTTATGATTGGCTGCGGCGACTTGATGCGAATGTGCATGAGTACACCGCCGACGGCACGCTCCTGATGCAGAAACTTGTGCGTCGCGAAGGGCTCATCAGCTTGTGGAATCTTCCGGACGTGTGGATCTACAAGGAGCAAAAAGGGTTCCCGATCGGCTACGTGTTTCCAGCGAGCGGCACGCCGGTGATAACCGACGGCATCGCGATCGTGCGTGGCGCGCCAAATGAAGAAGAGGCGCGGAGGTTCTACGAATTTGTAACTACGCCCGAGAGCCTCGTGCTTGCGGCGAAAAAATACTATCGCATTCCGGTACGTACAGATATTGATCGCACGCAACTGCCAGCGTGGATGAATGAGAGCGTCAATGAGATGCCACTCGACTGGGATTTGCTGCGCAAGCAGAGCGGCAATTGGTTGCGCTATTGGGACACCGAGATCCGCGGGCGGAGTAAGAAATGAACGGCTTGAGTCCCCAGACTTACGACGCCGTTAGCTTTGGGTGGAGGATTTAACGAGCCTGCAAAGCAGGCGGAAGAATGTAACCTGGGGTCGGAGCGCAGCGGAACCCTGGGTGCGACCGTTGATAATTTTGTAAGCCCGCTTTAGCGGGCGGCAGAGAATCAGAACCGGGAGCGGTAGCGACCGGGTGTTAGCACTCAAGCCAGGATTGGTGTTGATGCTTGCCAATCAGGCGAGCGAAGGTTTTTATTCTAAGTTGAGTCCGGTACCCGGTCGCTACCGCTCCCGGTTCTGATTGTTCTATCGCCCGCTAAAGCGGGTTGGACATTTCCTTGAACCTGGACCAGTAATTTTGAAAATGCCACTGCTATCTCTCAAGAATATTTCAAAGCGCTTCGGTTCGACGCCCGCCGTCATCGATGTGTCGCTCGACGTTGAGCGTGGTGAGTTCTTTGGTTTGCTGGGTCCATCGGGCTGCGGGAAAACAACTACGTTAAGGATGATTGCAGGGCTTGAAAAGCCAGACGCAACATCGGTCAAGTCCACCACTCACATTCAAAACGCTACTGGGACGACGGCTAGTTATGAGACTGAAAAGCCAGTTACCGGCACGATCGCATTTGAAGGACGCGACATTACAAACCTCCCCGCCGAACGTCGCGGCTTCGGCATGGTCTTTCAAAACTATGCGCTCTTCCCTCATCTGAATGTTTTTGAGAACGTTGCCTTCGGCCTGCGCGCCCGGCATAAGCCAACTCCCGAAATTAGGGAACGTGTTAAAGGTGCTTTGGAACTCGTGCAGCTCCCGGGTTATGAGAAGCGCAGAGTTGACGAGCTTTCCGGCGGCCAACAACAACGCGTGGCAATTGCTCGCGCCATTGCGATCGAACCGGCGCTCCTGCTTTTCGACGAGCCACTTTCAAATCTTGACGTCACCTTGCGCGAAGAAACTCGTGGCGAATTGCGCGAGCTTGTTGGCCGGCTCGGATTGACAGCCGTTTACGTCACTCACGATCAGGAAGAAGCCTTCGCGCTGTGCGATCGCATCAGCGTGATGGTCGGCGGCCGCATCCTGCAAACGGGCCGGCCGCGCGAGTTGTATGAGCATCCGGCACAACTTCCGGTGGGGCGGTTCTTAGGACGAAACAACCTGATCAGGGTTATGCGCTTGAGTTCGAGTAAATCTGAGCTTGGCGAATTCAAGACGCTCGACGGCGGTCATACGATTCGGATTCCTATGAACGATCAGAATCTCGGCCCGCCGACTCAGCCCGGGCAGCCTTGCATCCTCGCGATCCGCCCGGAACACGTTTTAATAAGAAATGCCGACGAGAAACTTGAAAACGCTCTGCCGGCAACCGTGCGCGAAATCAACTTTGCGGGAGCGACATCGAGCATAAAGCTTGATGCCAGTGGCTTGCTGCTCGAAGCGTTAGCGCTGGACGCGGACGGTCTCTCGGCCGGCGATCAGCGCATGGTAGTTTTGCCACCCGAACGAATTTCGCTGCTTAAAGAATGAATGAGTTTTAAGGGAGACACGGAGACGGTTTAGGGACGCGGGGACACGGCGACACGGAGAATATGCACGATTTGTTACGCTCTCGGTTAACGTCTCCGCGTCTCCGCGTCTCCCCTTCTCCGCGTCACTTCCTTCCGCGCCTTATCCTGCTGCTCACCGTCGCAATCGTCCTGCTCTACGGCGTCATCTATCCAAATCTTCATGTGGTCATAGCTTCGCTGCAGCGAAACGCCGGCTGGTCCCTCGCGAATTACCGTGAGGTTCTTTCGCAGAATATAGTTCTTGAATCGATATTTGCCAGTGTCGGTGTCTCTGTCCTGACGGTTGTGTTCTGCGCGGGGGTCGGCGTTCCGCTCGCGTTTCTTTTCGAGCGCTATACATTTCCCGCGCGGCGACTATTTTCCACCCTTGCTGCTTTACCGCTCGTGCTACCGCCACTGGTGGGCACAGTGGCATTTATCTTTCTCTGCGGTGAGTCAGGTATTCTGGCGCGGTTGGCGCAGTCAGTCTTTCATCTCGAACACTCGCCCTGGTCGTTGCGCGGTTGGCCGGCGCTGTTGCTCTTCCACACCTACACGATGTATCCATTCTTCTACATTCTGACGGGAGCGGGTCTTGCAAGAATCGACGCGGCGCTTGCGGAAGCAGGCAGAAGTCTGGGCGCTCACCGCGCTCGAGTGCTCACTCGAATCGTATTGCCCCAACTGACGCCGTCGCTGATCGCCGCGGCACTACTCACCTTCATGACTTCGATGGCTTCATTCAGCGCGCCACTTCTCTTTGGCGGCGGTGTGCGCGTGCTGACGCTGGAGATCTACACCGCACGCCAGCGTGGAGACGCGAGCCTGGCCATAACAGAAACGGTGATCCTTGCGGCAATCTCGCTAAGCGCGCTTTTCTTCTTTCAGCGATACGAAGGAACGCGAAAGTTTGCCGCTGCGGCGATGAAAGGTTCGACAAAGCAACGTAGGGCGATCGCCACCGGCAAGTCGCGCGCGATTGCGATCGTCTGCGGCGCTCTCTTTTCACTGTTACTTGTTTTGCCGGTGGCCACTCTTGTGCTCGTCAGCTTTGCGCGCGAGGGAAACTGGACGACGCAAACTCTGCCCACTTCCTACACCATCGCCAACTACGTGAAGATATTTTCCGACTCCCGTGCCAGTGAAGTTTTTCTTAACAGCCTGTCGATGTCGGCAATCGCCGCCGGCGCCGCGCTGCTTTGGAGTTTTTGTGTAGGCGGCCTGCTGGCGAGAAAAGGAAGCCGCAAATGGAAGCGGCTGCTTTCGTGGTTGATACTCGTGCCCTGGGCCCTACCGGGAACCGTGGTTGCAGTTTCACTGGCCGAAGCTTACGGAAAACCATCGCCGTTACTGGGTTCCTTCATTCTCGTCGGCACGTTCTGGATTCTGCCCGTAGTCTACTTCCTGCGCTTCATGCCGCTGGTTGTGCGCGCCGTGCAGGCGAGTATGGAACAGATCGATGCGGCCCTTGAGGAAGCGGCGTCCAGCCTCGGCGCGCGCTGGTGGCAGAGATTCACGCGCATTACCTTGCCGCTCGTCTGGCCTGGAGCCATCGCCGGAACTCTGCTGGCTTTTGTCATTGCGCTGGGAGAATATGTGGCTTCGGTGTTGGTGTTTGTGCCGACGAATCGGCCAATTTCAATCGCTATTGCATCCGAACTGCGCGATTTCAATTTGGGAACCGCAGCGGCGTACGGTGTGGTCCTGATGTTAATGATCGGATTAATTATGATGGTCGCCACGCGTTTGGAACGGTTACGCGCCTGACCCTGGGACCGCGGACAGGACGCCCCGACAGGTGTTTTCTATCTTGACGGGGTGCTCGTCCTGTCCGCCGCTCGATTCTTTTGGTTCGCAGAAGTCGCAGAGATTGCGCAGAGAGTAGAAGGACAGCTATTCATGATCAAAACTTGCGGATTGACTCAC
>Ga0184639_10000590_pt1 | contig 14412 bp, 15 predicted proteins | sample PLM31_170_b2_FD_133155 | JGI IMG/M metagenome (GOLD analysis project Ga0184639, IMG submission 133155) | Groundwater sediment microbial communities from an aquifer in East River, Colorado, USA - PLM3-1_170_b2 | ecosystem: Environmental > Terrestrial > Soil > Riparian zone | place: USA: East... | reverse complement strand
GCTCCGCAGGTCGGACAGGCGAACTTCGCCTTGGCGCCAGGGGCGTACGCGCGGCAGGAATAGCAGTACCAACGTTCGTACTGAGCGATATACGTCAGCTCGCGGCTGCATCGGGGACAGGGATGCAGTGCCTTCGGCATACGTCTGGACGGTGTCTCGAGGATGACGGTCTGCGGTGACGGAGCCGCAACGACCGGGGCGGACGCGAAGGGCTCCAGGACCGTCTGCGTCGTACTCGCCTCGACAGGTGCGGGAGTCATGGTCAGGGTTGGAACGTCGGCGACGGCCTCTCCGCGCGCCGACTCCTCTACGACCCGCGGTTCCTGCAGTTCGGTCGATGACTGGGGGATCTCCACGTCGTAGGCCGATATGAGCCGGGCAACGGTCCGGGATGCTTCCGGTTCGTCGTGAACATCCGCCTGCACCGCGGGAGATTCCGTCTCCACCGTTTCCACGGGCTCGCTCTCGCTCTCGAGTTCATCCAGGTAGCTCAGGAGTCGTTGCCGCAGCTGTTCCTTTGTGCCGCCGGGATCGAGATCGTATGCCTTGCAGAGGTCCATGAGGACCGGTTTCTTCGCTTCGAGAATCTCCTGGCGCACGAGCGGGGGTTTCGCCCGGGTCGGGCCGGATTCCTCGGGCGGGATTTCTTCTTCCACGAGCTGCTCGGGTTCCGATTTCGCTTCGGTCGCGACATCTACGGGCGAAGGCTTTGGTTCCCCGACTTCCTCTGGCTCAACGACGATGATCGCGGTCGGGTTCGCCGCGACGGGTTCGTTAGCCGCCACGGGTCCCATTTCCGCCGGATTGACCATGAAGACGCCTTCGGGCGGATAGACGTTGCAGCGATAGCAATAATACCGTTCGTACTCAGCCACGTACGACAGAATGCCGGTACACGTCGGGCAGCGCCTTGTGCCTCGGTCTCCGAATCCGTCCGGTGCGTACCGTCCGCAGGAGTAACAGTAGTGCCTCTGATACTGAGAGAGAAAGGCGAGTTCGATACCGCAGTTGGGGCAGGGGAGACCAGTCACGCAATCCCAAGGAGGCCGGGTGGCTCGAATAAAGGCTTTTCCATGATTTCTGAAAATGAGACTTTCGCGACTCTTCCGACCGTATGCGCGCGGAAACCCTTTTAGTACAACGGTCGATGGGCTCGCCGCGCCACCATAGCTCAGACGGTAGAGCAGCCGCCTTGTAAGCGGCAGGTCGGGAGTTCAATTCTCCCTGGTGGCTTCCGACCTCCTGGCTCTCCTGGATTCTAGGAGGAATCCCGCTCGGTTCTGTGCTCGCGGGACCCATCGGAATTCGAGGTCGAGGCCGGTGCCAAGTCGGATGGCTTCGGCATGCAACCGCTGCAGATGAGGTTGCTTGACCCGATATTCGCCGCGCATCTGCCGGATCACGAGTTCCGAATCCCCGTTGATGAGGTAATGCCCACGACCGCCGCTTTGCGTTTCCTGCTGTCGGAGGTGTTCCAAGAGGAAAATCAGGGCTTGATACTCCGCGATGTTGTTGCTGCGTTGAGACCCCGTAGGCGTTTTGAAATCCTGCACATCTCGGACCACTTCCGTCTCGTCCACGACGTAGGCCGCCTCCATCGGACCTTTCGTGCCAAGCTGGTTCCGCGGGCACGCCCCATCGAAAAAGCACACGATCTGAGTCGGATTGCGGGTCATCGTTCGGGCCTGCGGAGAGCCGGTCGAAGCTTGAGCTTTCTCCGTCCGTTTGCGGATGGCACTAAAAGTGCGGGGGCGACTCTGTCCGCAGGATCGCCCCCAGAGAGCGGTTCGCGTTCAACCGCAGCAGGAGCAGCACGCGCAGCAGGCGCCGCTGCAACCGGACCGGGCGTCGGACTTTGGCGCCGCCCGTTCCTGCGGTTGGTCCGAGATTTTGGCTGCATTCATGGTTATCTACTCTCACTCAGTAGTAGCCAAGTTCAAATACCCTGCCTCCCTGGGGCTCCCAGATGTCGGAAGTAAAGGCCCGCACGAACGCGCTTTTGCAGGAGGCCCTCGAGCCTTCACTGGAACGGATCGCGGGTACCTTGCGGGAGCTCGGCGTGAGCGGAAACGCGTCCGCCGCGTTCTGTGCCCTCGTGCGCACTTCGCATTCGACCGCGGGGGAAATCATGAGTAAGACCGGCATCCCGGATTCGAAGATCTACTACGCTCTCAGCGAACTTGCGGAGAAAGGTCTCGTTGAAGTTCAGGGAGGAAAGCCGAAAACGTATCGCGTGGTTCCCCCGAAGGAGGTCGAGCTTCGCCTCTCCCAGATGGTTCAGGCCGAATACGATCGCCGGATGGTTGCGACGGTCCGCGTCGGCTCCCTCTTGGAGCCGCTCCGTGCCGTCACCCGGGTCCCCGCCGCGGAAGTGGCCTTCATCGTGAAAGGCCTCCCGAATGTGGTTGCCCGCGCAAGGGCCCTGATTGCGTCCGCCCGCAAGGATGTCGTGTTGCTTGTCTCCGACGAAGAGATCTTCCGGAAACTCGAGGACGACCTGATAAAAATCGTTCGTCGCCGAGTCCGCGTGCGGCTTGCGATGCCCGAGATCCCGATTCCGAAGGAACTCGAGAAGGTCGCGGAGGTCCGGTCCATCGTGTGTGCCTGCAACCTCCTCGTCGTGGACGGCCAACAGGTCCTCACGATGTCTCGGATCGCGGACGGAGATGCGTACGCGATCACGTCGACGGATCCCACGCTCGTCCAGCTCGGCCTCGATTTCTGGGAAAGTCCTCGTTGCTGCGTGTTGTAGGCCTCGGCGCAAAGTCTTCCGTGGCGATGTCCATCGCCACAAAGGTAGGGAATCGTTCGTGTAACGAATAGAGTCACGGTTAAATACCGTGTTATACAGTAGTCACTCCGGCCCAAACGGCCAGGCCCGGCGGATGCTTCAGCCCCAGGAAGTCGTTGTCGCCAAGCTGTTGCCCACGATCCGTGCCCGTCTCGCGCGGGAACTTCTCCGGGCCCACAAGATGAAACAAGTCGACGTCGCCCGCGCGATGGGGATCACGCAGGCCGCGGTGAGCCACTACAACACGCAGAGCCGAGGTGTCGACCAGGAAATGGTCCGCCTGTTCCCGGAGATCAAGCCGTTCGTCCACGAGCTCGCGGAGAGTCTCGCGGATGGAATGACGCTCTCCCAGGAGATCGCGAGCGTGAATCACTTCTGCTCGAATCTCATGCTCACGGCCCGATTCTGCGAATACCACAAAGGTATCGTGGACATCGACCCCCACTGCACCGCGTGCTTCCCGTCTCCGCCGAAGCCGTAGTCTTGTCGGGACTCACTTCACGCGTCTCGCCCCTTCGAGCGCTTCAATCTCCGCCTCGACCATGATCCGCACCAGGTCCTTGAATCGGGTCTTCGCCTCCCAACCGAGGATCCGTTTCGCCTTCGCCGCATTCCCGCGGAGGTTGTAGATCTCCGAGGGACGCAAGTTCTTTTCGTCAATCGTCACGCGCTTCTCCCAATCCGGGATGCCCGCGATTCGGAACGCCTCCGCGACGAACTCCCGGACCGAGTGGGCCTCGCCCGTCGCCCCTACGAAGTCGTCCGGTTCCCCGTGTTGGAGCACGCGCCACATCAGGTCCACGTATTCCGGCGCGTACCCCCAATCCCGCTTCGCATCCAAGTTGCCAAGGGCTATCGTCTTCGCATGACCACCGTGGATGCGGGCGACTCCATGGCTGACCTTGCGGGTGAGGAACTCCAAGCCGCGCCGTTCCGATTCGTGATTGAACAGGATGCCGTTCGACGCGAACACGCCGTGGGCTTCCCGATAGTTCACGCACGCCCAGTATGCGTAGACCTTCGCCACGCCGTACGGGCTTCGTGGATGGAACGGGGTGTCTTCATCTTGGGGTTCGCGGTCTACCTTCCCGAACATCTCGCTGGAAGAGGCCTGATACAGGCGAGCCTCCGGGGCGTGCGCCCGAACCGCCTCGAGGAGGCGAACCACGCCCATTCCCGTGATCTCCCCCGTGAGGACGGGTTGGACGAACGATGTCGCGACGAAGGACTGCGCGGCCAGACTGTAGATCTCGTCCGGTTCCGCCTCCTTCACGGCGGAGTTCAAGGACGATTGATCGATGAGGTCCCCATCGAGCAGGGTCACGCGGTCGACGAGGTGCTGAATGTTGCCCATGTTCGGTACGCTCAGGCGACGGACGAGCCCGTACACATCGTAGCCCTTCTTCAGGAGGAACTCCATCAAATACGAGCCGTCCTGACCGGTCGCGCCCGTTACGAGCGCCGACTTCGTCATCGCGCGTGGAATTTCGCCGCCACCCCTTAACTGTATCGCTCCGCGAGGACGCCCCCTAGGACGTTGCCCGCATGACCAAGGCACGCATGCTCTCCAAGAAAACCGATTCGTCGAACGCTCGGGCCCGCGCGACACAGGAGTCCCTCATCGAGACTAGGACCGAGTCGTCCAGGTCGCGGATCTTTGAGGCGAAGGTGTCAGGGTCCGGCGGGAGCAAGAACCCCGTCGTCCCATCGAGGACGGTCTCGCGGTAGCCGCCCTCATCCGTCGCGAGCACGCACTTGCCGGCGGCCATCGCCTCGACCGGCGTGATGCCGAAATCTTCGTCGACTGCCGTCGTGATGAAGCCGCGGCACCGCGCATACAACTCGACGAGACGGTCCTCCGGAATCTCGCCGAGCAATGTCACATTCGGCGGGGGCCGGAGACTCGCGAGGTACCGTTCCGCTAGGTCGCCGGCAGAATATCCGCCGACGATCACCAACTTTTCCTTAGGAAGACGTCGGAAGACCTCGAGCTGAAGCTCGATTCGCTTCTCGGGATACATCCGGCTGACGGAGAGCCAGAAATCGCCCAGCTCCTTGAAGCGATGTTTGCCGGTCGCTACGGGCGGATAGATGACGCTCGCGTCGCGACCGTAGTACCGCTGAACGCGCTGGCGGACATTTTCGCTGATCGACACGACATCATCACAGTGCGCGATGGACCTCCGTTCGAATTCCGCATGGGCGGACGACCAGACCCGCGCGACCCAACGATTCGGGATTGGAAGCCGTGCGATCATCGCGGCCCGTTGGTCATAGAAACTCCGCGTCGGGGTCAGGCAGTAATAGACATTCGGATGGAGCCACCGGGAGGCATAATGCGCCCAGTTTCCGATGAGGAGGTGGAAATCATAGCCCTCGATGTGGGCACGGGCAAACTTCCAGGAAGCGTGGATCTGCTTGAGAGGAGGCTGGAGCAGGATGTTCCCCAGCGAGACGACTCGGACGCCGGGGAAGCCCGCCCGTTCCGGGAGGCTTTCGTCGAACGCGGTCGTTATGATGTCCGCAGGAAGGTACTTCGCCAGCGTCAGAGCGACGCGCTCTCCGCCGCCGACTGTCTGCAAGTAGTCGTAGAGAACAACGATCTTCACGCGGTCACCCTGGTCTTCGGAGCACGACCATCGCGACGGCGTGGGTCTCAGGTATCGAACGGACACCCGCGGCCTCAGCTTCCGTCGCCTCTCTCCAAGCCGCACCGTCTCGAATCGCGTACCGTTCCGTCTCGACGGTCCACTCCGACGCCACGCGTCGCAGACGTCCTCGGTTGTAAACGCGTTGGTGCCGGTCCCTTTCCGGTGCGCCAAACGGTACCGTGAGGACGACTCTCCCCCCGGGGCGGATCAGGGCTCGCACCAAGCCCATCAATCGGATGTCGTCCTCCGTATCCTGCTTCGGGTCGTAAAATCCCAGGCCGACGTGCTCCAACGTGCTCACGATTGTTGCCCCGTCGAAGACGCCTTCCCGGAACGGCGGACGCCGCATGTCCGCGAGCACAAACTGCGGTCCGCTCCCCTGAATCGGGAAAGGCGAGAGATCGACCGCGACCACCCGGTAGTCCATCGCGGAGAGGAAGAGAGGAAGGGGAGACCACCTCGCGCCCACGTCGAGGATCCGGCTTCCTCGCGGCAGCGCTAGTCCCTGGATCGCAAACGGGATCTCCGCGACTCGCTCCGTCAGGTGAAGCGCTCGTCGGATGCCCCGCGGCCACACACGCAGGAGCGCTTCGCGGAAGACCGAGTGGCCCTCGAGGAACCACCCGAGCCATTTCCAAGTGTATTCGTACGTGAAGCGTGCGGGCCACGCGAATTCCGGGACCTTTGGCGCCAATGTCATCCGATACCTCGGGCGATTCGCGCGAGCGGCGGCAATGCGGCGGGAGCCTATTTGTCCGCTTCGATTCCGTCCCCGGCCGTCGCGAGGACGGACCGCATGCGCTCGACGAAAATCCGGGAATCGAATGCGGCCGCGCGTCTCTGGCAAGCCGCGCGCATGTCTCCCAACCGATCGGGCTGGACCGACGCGATCGCGTCCGCGAGGGCCTGCGCGGTCGGCGGGATCAGCCACCCGGTCTCTCCGGGGACGATCGTCTCCCGATACCCGCCTTCGTCGACGCCGACGACCGCCTTTCCGGATGCCATGGCTTCGACGGGGGTGAGTCCGAAATCCTCGTCCATCGACACGGCTACAAGGCCGCGGCACGTTCCGTAGAGGTCGAGCAACTTCGCCTCGGGAATTTCCCCCAGGAACTCGACGTTCGGCGGAGGGTCCAGCGATCGAATGAAGCGTCGCGGATCCACGCCCATCTGGGGGCCGCCCACGACGAAGAGCCGCTCTCGCGGGAGACGGCGGAACACTTCAATGAGGAGTTCGAGTCCCTTCTCGTGCGAGAGTCGACATACCGCCAGCCAGGCATCGCCGACCCGGACGAACCGGTACCGAGCTGTATCCACGGGAGGATAGACCACGTCCGCCGTCCGGTGGAGGAACCGCTCAATTCGGTCCGCCGCGTTGCGGCTGACCGCCACGATCCGCTGCACGCCGCCAACCGCGGCTTCGTACCCCGGCCTGCGCCGGTCGATCCAACGGCGAGCGATGCTCCGCTGGATCGGGGGAAGGGACGACAGGAACCGTTCGCGAAAATCGTAGAAGACTCGGACGGGCGTGTAGCAGTACCAGAGGTTCGGTCGGAGCCTCGGAGCCGCAAAGATCGCCCAGTTCCCGGAGAATACGTAGACATCGTGGTCGGGGATTACGGCCTCGCGGAACGCGCGGGCTTGGCGGTCTTGGCGCATCGGCGCCGACTGTGGAACCCGGGCGATTTCCACCGCGCGTACATTCGGCATGCCCGCCCGCTGAGGGAGTGTCGGGTCCAAGTCCGTCACGTAGAGGTCCGCGTCGAAGGCGGACGCCAGCGTGAGCGCGACCCGTTCTCCGCCTCCGATGAATCGGAGGTGATCGTGGAGGATTGCGACCCGCATGGACCCCGCGGGATGCGGCCGCGACCCATAAAGGGTGGGCTCAGCACGTCGCCGGCGTGCATCCCCATGCGATCCAGTAGATGCGAGCGTATCCGTTGTCAAACACCTTGACGAAGGGCGTGTCGTCGAACTTCGCAATCACAACCGGATTCATTGGGGCCGCCGTTTCCCAGGGAGTGAGGCGCAGTCCGGCTTCCATGTCCCGGTCGATCCACACATACGTCCCGTTCTTCAACCCGGACGGGGAGCTGATGTTGGCCAGTCCTGCGTACGGACCTCCCGCGAAAGCCACGAGGAACGGCGCCCGGGTGCGATCCCACGTCGCGTTCACCCCCCCGAATCCAAACACGGTCGTCGAGCCGTGATGGTCCGACACGACAAGGCCCGTTACGTGGTCCCGCGCCCAGTACGCGGGGTCGATAGCCGCTGGCAATGTGCCCTCGCGCCATCCCGCGAACGTCGACGGTGGCGGAATTCCCGCTAACATGTTCGCCGCCAGAAGGAGTCCTCCGATGCCGAGGGCGACGAGCCGGCCGTTCCCGCGAAGGCCGGCGAGGTCCAGGAGACCGAAGAACCCGACACCGGCGAAGATTGCGAACGGGATCATGAGGTATTCCATGTGGCGATACGGAATGAGAACGTGCGGCGCTGCGACGATGCCGACAACGGCAGAAAGGAGAAGGGCGACGAGCCATGCATTCGGTTGCAGCCCGTCCCGTCGGAAGTCGAGGAACCCGCGGCCGCAGGCGGACAAGGAGAGGAGGAGGATCAGCGGCACGAAGTAGAGCAGAGCCGCCCCCTGGACGCGGAAGGTGGTCCCCGGCACACCGATGGCGACCGAAAGCACGCCGAGGACGAGGACTGTCCCGACCGCGGCGGAGTAGGCGGCCGCACGATGACGGAGCTTCGGATACTTCGGCCGAAATCGCCAGGTGATCCGCGTGCGCGCATAGATGATCGCTCCGAGGAGCAAGAGCCCGAGCGGGAACAGGGCGAGGAACGCCCACCACGGCTCGATGTTGACGTCGGGAAGAATCGATTCACGGAACGTCGTCGCGTATCCGAGCCAGTAGGCGAAGGTTCCTGCGAGCAAGAAGCCGGCATAGGCGACCTCTCGCCGGGTTCCTGCTGTCCAGCGCCACGGACGCGCGAGGCCCTCGATGACGACCGCTCCGAGGACCATGAGGACGAAGAAGTAGAGCGAGAGGTGGTGCGTCATGATGAGCGCCGCCGTCACAATCACGAGCGGGGCCATCGCGCGTCGGTCCGTTCGGAGGCTGAGGAAGAGGAGGAGCCCGGTGAGGGCAAGGAAGTCCCCGAGGGTCGCCGGCGCCGGATGTGCCGTCGTATAGGCGTTCGGAATCGCGCCGGCCAAGAGCGCTGCCGCGAAGAGCGCGAACCTGTCCTCACCAGTCACGCGCCGAGCGATGAGGAACATCGGCACGACCGCGAGGGCGCCGAGGATCGGGACGAGGAGGTTGAGGACCGTCGGCGCATCCAGCCCGCCGAGTTCAACGAGGCCCACTTGGGCGAAAAACATGCCCGGGAAGTACGGATAGGTGATTCCCCAGCCGAAGTAGGTCGTCGAAAGGTGTCCGGTCCGCACGATGCCTCGGAGGATCGCGAAGTACTCGCCCGTGTCGGAGCCCCAGTACAGGAAGGACGACAGCGGCGACAGCCGGATCGCAATCGCCCCGAGGACGATCGCACCAAGCGCGGCCGCGGTGGACTGTTTCATTCGCGGGCGAACCGGCCCACGCTACTAAAGGGTTTACGAGAAACTGGGAAGCCCGTTAATCCCAGCGGCACAGGGTTAGGCAGCCGAACGTAGCTCCCCAACCCAAGACGTGGGCTTTTCGCACCCGCAGCCACGCCTATGGGCTCGTAGGGGTGTGGTCAACTGCGCATACCGTCAGGTGGTTTTTGACGGGTTCGTCGGTAGGTAGGTTTCCGGAGGCAAGGGGCGGTTCACGAGTGTGCGCGGCCATCTACAGACTGTGGCCTACCGATGACCTGCACTACTTCTTTGTAGACGGGGTCGAGGCTTTGGAGAACGAGCGAGGCCTGATGGGTGTTACTCGGAATGAACCACAGTTTCTCTAAGGCTCGGTTATCTGACATTCCAACTTGAAAACCTTCGAGCCCCCACCTTACCCCCGCTCTCTTCTCCCGCTCGACCCACTTCCCGAATTTCACGGAAGAAACGATCACTGGGACTGTCCCTGCATCCCGGAGGATCTTTGAGATGTACAGTGGCACAAGTTCGAGAGACACATCGGCTTCGGTCGGCATAGAAATCCGCTCGGTAAGGCTCTGAATAGCCAGTATGACTTGCGGAGGGATCTCGGGGAACTTATCGCGGAATTCCTGCTGCAATTTTGTCAGTATCGAAGTAGATGTAACAAGTATTCGATGATGACGATCCACCGCCTTACGGGCCATAATGTAGGCCCAAAGCCAGACAGCGTCGGGTTGCCTCGGGTAATCAGTCCGAAACGCATCGTGAAAAAACGACTTATCCGCAACGAAACGGAGCCGTCTGCCTCCCAACGCTAGATCTCTATGCGGTTCGGCATCCCCTCCTGAGGCATCATCTCCAGCGGTCATGCTTACCCACTACCGACACCGATGCGTTGTCCTGCCCCCCCATCAGAGGCGAACGACGAACGTGGTTGCCGCGATATAAGGTCTTGCATTGCTTTCGCTATAGCTCATACAAAAGGACGTGACGGCCCGAGCTAACTCCGGGTTTGCCTAGTCTGAGAACGCGGCCTTAACTGCTTCGCTGAGATCGGTGCCGTCGGCCTTGGCCAGCTTGAACATATACTTCTTGACCTGAGCGGGCGTGGATCCAATGTACTCGAACGCGTAGGTCGGCGGAGAGCCGATGAGTGTTTTCACTGCCACCAAACCTCGCTCCGGCTTGAATCCCTGGCGCTTCGCTTCATCGGCCAGTCCCGTAGGTAGTTTCCCCGCAATGTAGAAATCCACATTGATGACCCTGTCCGTGGTAGCTGTCGCTCGTTCGGTTGCCATTAGTTCCTCCCTCTTGGGATATACTTCCCGGTTCTGTTTAACATTTCGCCCATACCGTGTGTGACGCCAAGACGGTCGTTTCGGCCGTACTTGGAGATTCTGGGACGGTTATCGACCGTGATAGAGAAAGAGCCCGTCTGGTCGCGCCGCTGAGTCTGGGCAGTCTCTCCCAGTTCTCCTTGGTCACCACAAACTGGTTATCAGCGTTCATATTTCAACATTTCGTGAGAATGGGCTATTGCCCCTTGAAGTTAGGGTATGGATTTGTGGGAGGCCCCAGTACTCAGGCGTGCCGAATCCGTGGGACTGCACCGGGAATGCCGCACAATGCCCGCAAGCGCGGGAGCCTATCTGATTCTTTGTCAACGAGGCAGCCGTCAAAAACCACCTGACGGTATCCAACTGCGTGTGCCTTAACATGCCGCCGAGGAACGTCTTTTCCAAGGTGAACCATGAGCAGTAAGAAAGCCAAGGCGAAGAAGGGTGTCTCGTCGCTGAAGAGTGAAGCCAAGCCCGAGCCGAAGAACGGTGACGTGCTGGGCAGCTACAACGGGTCGGCCGTCCACCAGAAGCAAGTGGACGCGATCCTGAAGCAGTTCGCCGGTCAGGACAACGTCCGGCTGACAGCGGTGAGCCGGTTCAGCTGGCCGAAGGAACTCCGCATGAGTGAGCCGGTTGCAGCGAACATCGTCCGCTGGATGGCAGACAACGACCGCGTGACTGTCCTGAAGCGTGGTGCGAAGTCCAAGAAGTCGCCAAAAGGAAGCATCCTCGGACTGAAGTTCAAGGCCTGAGCCGGTGGCTCGCATCGCCGCGTCACCTGAGTAGTACGTCCCCCGACCGGGGCGTTTTACAGGTAGGGACTGGTCATGACGATCCCCAACCCTTCAGGTAAGCCAGCCTTGCCCCTGTTCCCATCATGCCGCCCCACGCGCCCGCGTGAAGGCGGCCCTTTCCCCTTTTGAAGCTCGATGCAATGTACCCTGTGTGGACGGGTTACCTGATCGTCACCGAGCGGGAGTGTTCTTGGTCTGGTGCAACCGTGAGGGCTCCGGACGCGCACCAAGCGGTTTGATGGATGAATTGAACCTCTTGGCCTTGCGGTACCACTACCTTTGTCCCACCGACTACACCCAGTTGGAAGTCCGTGAACTATCCGACGCCAAGGATCCGCGGGTCCCGCTGAAGCGGTGCCCCAACTGTAGAACAACATGGTATGGTCCCAAGTTATCGCGACTGAGAACTCTTCCCGCCGGTCAGTCTGGGCCACTTACTGAATAGACCAGGAACTTTCGCGCACCTGTCACACACATTAATTAAGGCGTGTCTCACTGTGTCATGGCGTTGGCGGGGAACGTGACATGCCAAACAGACAGCATTACGCGCACTACGGCAACGTTGTGATGGAACGAGAGTATTGCACTCACTGCCGTCAATACTCACTCCTGAGTGACGGGAAACTCACCTGTTGCGGGATCCCTACGAACTTCGACACGACGCGTTCGAAGAGGATGTCTCAGGCTCAGGATCGGCGCAAAGGGCCGAATGCGGCCGAGCGGCAAACCATTCTGGAGTTGCAGGGCAATCGATGCCTCTACTGCGATCTCCTGTTCAACTCAGCCGTCGAACGGAAGGGTCGCCTCATTTTCCTGAAGGTCAACTGGGACCACTTCGTGCCGTTCGCGTACAGCCAGAACAACTACGCATACAATTTCGTCGCAGCTTGCCAAATCTGCAACGGCATCAAAGGCAGCATGACGTTCAAGACGGTTGAAGAAGCCAGAGTCTATGTGACAGCCGTTCGCCTCTTGAAAGGTGTCCGCGAGGACCGCGACGGAAGCGTTGCTTCTTGAGAGGCCGGCCCTTTCCCTTTCTCTCCAGTGATTCAGCTCCTTCTACCAGTTCGAGTATGCTGTGATCTTCCTCTTCCCGTCCTTGCTTGCCGCTTTCTTCCTTCGTATGAGTTTCTTTTGGCATAGCCTTCTGAGCTGAACAATGATGTCGCGCAACTCAAGGTGATGACCGCGCGATTCAAGCTCGGCAAGAACTTCGTCTGAATCCTTGGGCTTCTTGAAGAAACCTTCCGCAACCAACTCCTCAAGCCAGGCCATCGGGCCCTTTTTGGCGGGCCCTGGTTTCTTTCCGGTCCCCCGCGCACGTCTACCGGGCCTTGCTACAGTCTTCCCCGCGGCCGCAGAAGGCGTCCGCGTCGCCAACAAATGGTCAAGTGTCTTGCTGAAGGCGATCTTGCGTAGTTCTTCATCTCTTATGCTTGCAGTTGCCGCCTCAGCTTGCTCGACCAGCCCCTTCAAAGCTTTTCCGTCCTCTTCTGGCATGCGAAATCCCTCCAGTTTGTTTTTCTCTAACCCGTTACCTAGACTTCAGGTACAAAGTCAGACCACTCCGCATAGTTGTCTTCGACGATCCGAACGCCCGTTGGCAGCGCCGTGCAAAACGAATCCGAATACTCGATCAACCTCTTCTTGTGAAGAGGTCTCAGCACGTCCTTCTTGTAGGTCGGAAGATGAGAATGCCCCGTCCACTCCCACAGAGTCTGGTCCCTGACGCCTTGAGGGAATTCTCCCGCTAAAAGCAATAGGGTTTGTTCTGCATAGGTAAGTGACGGGTTAAGCACCCGTTTGCGATTGCCTACCTTGTAAATTAGGAGCAACTTCCTCTGAACCAGCCCGTCCACGAGTTCCTGGGCCTCCTCCAACGTACAGTGATAATGCAGACGTACAAGCTCTGCCAGTATCCAGTCCGCCCCCGCGCAAACGAATGAGGCGTCGGCGAGGTTGGGATCGACGTCACCCCCGACATGTCCCACCCCACGCTTGTTGCGAATGTTGTATATTGCGATAGCAACTCGTGGTATGTGAAATCGGACAGAGTCGTTCGCCGCAGTGATGTTTTCAAACGATCTGAAACGGTCGCCCAAGTTCCGGATGCGGGTGCCCAGAGGCGTGTAATGGCCGGTCGTGGTCTCATGTTCTAGGATTCGAAAGATGACTTCGCAGAACTTAGCTGCGTTCAGTTCTGCAGGTTCGTGCCGGTTGAGATAGAAATTCTCCTTGATTTCCTTGTAGGTCTTCAAGAGTTTTTCGACGAGCTGCTTTGAAAGATCTTGGGACAAGTCCTCAGCTAGTTCCTCAAACTGCACGTTCGGGCTCATGTCCCGCACCCCAAGTTCATCGGTTCACGTATTTCCAGGTCTTTCCTTCCTTGAATCGTCTCAGCTCACGGGACTTCACAAGGTTGAGCATTACACCGGAGAGCGTCGTGATCGGGACGATATGCCCATCGGCCTGCAAAGCATTCTTTATGTCAGTCAAGCCCTGCGGCTTCTTGAACAAGCCAGATTCTCGCAGTTCGATTACATAGTCTCCGATTGCCCTGTCAGCACCTTTGGTCGGTCGGGCTGCTTTGGTCATCGGCCGACTAGCTCGGCTGCCGGCAGCCGAAGAGATGCGCCTCACAATCTCCTCGACTTCTTCGGCGGTTCCTTCGACGACAACATTTCCGCCTGACGCTAGTTTCACGGTCGCCTTGGGCATGGTGATCCACTCATACCGCCATAGTGCAATAGTGCCATACGATGGCGTTCCGGAACTTATAGCTTGGTCCCGGAATCAAAGCTGAAAATGGGTCCGACGAATCGAGATCGGGGTCTTGCCAGACAAAGCGCTGAAGCAGCGGCATCTGCCGTACCAGCTCAATGCCGCGTTGTGTTGAGTGTGGACAACGGGCGACCAGCTACTGTTCCACAACTGGCAGGAACCTTTGCCTTCTTCACTACATGGAGGAGCATTATCGGGACCAAAGCGGCAACGTGGTTCATGCTCTCCAATGCCGGAGCCGCGTTGGGCAAATGAGTCCTCAAGGAATAGGAAATGACGCCCACCTTAACCGACGTCACTCCGAGGAGCCTGCTCACTTCCTTACTGGGCCATGGTAGAGCATCAAACCTTCGTAGTAACTTTGCGGGGACGGTTACTAAAGGGTTAACCATACGGAAAAGGCCTGTCAGACCCGCTCGACTCAGGGGCCGGGGATTCGTGGAAAGTCCCGAGCGACGCGATGCGAACCGGC
>Ga0184639_10000589_pt1 | contig 14419 bp, 23 predicted proteins | sample PLM31_170_b2_FD_133155 | JGI IMG/M metagenome (GOLD analysis project Ga0184639, IMG submission 133155) | Groundwater sediment microbial communities from an aquifer in East River, Colorado, USA - PLM3-1_170_b2 | ecosystem: Environmental > Terrestrial > Soil > Riparian zone | place: USA: East... | reverse complement strand
GCCTGTCCGTAACTCACTCCGGTGATTGGTCCGGCCAAGTACACGAACATCATGGTTGGTTCCCCTCCTCAACCTTGATAGTCTCGGGCGGAACCATAAGGTCGGTCATGCCCGGCGCGTCGACCTTCTGATACATCAGGGCGTATGGCTCGAAGCCGATCTCTCGCAGCATCTTCTTGTAGCCCTTACCCATTCGCCGCGTCCAGAAGTTGAACCGGACGGCGTCGAACGAGTGCGCCCACGAGCGAATTATCGACCACGCCGCCTTGAAGAGGTCGGCCAGTTTCTCCCGGCCGGGCACCGAGTACACCTGCCATATCTGGCAGACGTTCCCCGTGCGCTCCGTCCCCGGCAGGGCGCGGCAGAGGCAGAAGCCCAGGAGGTGGTCCTGATCATCCAGCCCTACCAAAAACAGCAGGTCTTGCTGCCCGAGCATGGCCTTGTTCAGAAGCAACCACTCCTCCTGGACACTCATCTCTTCCCGTGAGCGTAGGAGGTAGTCGTCGACGGCGTCCGCCAGTTCGTCGCGCCACGTTGCGCTGTTCCACTCGAGGAAGGAAACCCTAAGGACTTTCATCCTCAACCTCCGCTTTCCAGGACATCGTAAACCGGACGTTGGACAGAGATGCCTTCTGACGTTTCATCACATAGAAGGCATCCTGACACAGCGCCTCTCGGGTCATTGCTAGTTGGGCTGGTGTCATTTCAGCCGAGATTTGGATTTCGTTTCCAAAAATATGTTTCATACCCGCCGCCCTGCCCACGTGTCGCACGGGCCGTCCCCTATTCCGGGGTCGCCAATGCGGCCACGGAGGTCGACGATCCCGTTGCGGTTTAGGTCAACACGGATGTACGCATACGTGTTGTTGACGTACCAGAGGACCGCGAAGGGTCTCGGCTGTGCCCGCGAGTCGTTCTTGAAGTCGCCCAGCAGGAAGTATGCGTAGACTATCATGTCATCTTCGTCGGCCTGTGCAAAGGTGAACCGGATGATCATCGTTCCGTCTTCGCAGACACTCATCGGCACTCGTTCTAGCACCTCCATGTCCCAAACATAGGGCATGAATGGGTTGTTCTGTGGACGAAGTCCCAACGCAACCCCGGCGCCCAGCAGGAACGCGGCGACCAAGATCAGCACGGTTATCCTAATCATCCTATCTCCTCCCACCTTTTCTCCAGCCCTAGCAGGGTCCGGCGGCCGTACTCCGCGATAAGCAACGAATCGGCCCGATCATGTCGGCTCGTCTCAAACTTGTAGTTAGGCCACAGCCTTGACGCGATAAGCAGGGATCGTTCCTTCCCCTCGCCCACGGCGCCCTGATACATCGTTCTCTGCCACGTCTGAGGCCAGACTACGGTGTGCGGCATGTGAAACGCACTCAGGATGCCGATCCACAGTCCGGCGCCGTACCCGATCTTGCCCATAGACTGCGGTGACGCTTCGGGACGCGCCTGCCACCGCTCGATGAACACGTGCCTGATGTGGCCGGTCGCTCCGTTCTGTACTAGCAGCCGTACCATACCGGGCACGTCGTAGTCGCGGCGCTTGCCCTCTAAGAGGAAAGAAGGGGTGTCCTCGACTCGCACGATTTGTCCGTCCTCATCAAGGACACCCACAGCGCCGGTCAGGCCGGGGTCGATGCCTACGATCACGTAGCGACCTGAACCGTGAACGCCTTAGCCATACGGCCGGTTGACGTCTTCTCGGACTTCCCTTCGTACACAATCCGGATTCGTGATCCGGCCTTGATACGTGGGTCGGCGAGTAGACGCTCGAGGATCGCTGGCGAGTAGAACTCCACACGGGCCTCGTCGGTTACGATGCTGTGCTTGTACTGCTCACCGAACTGGCCTGCGACTTTGGCGGCCGGAAAGCCTTGGTAGACGCCCTCGAGCACTCGTGGCTCATTCCAAGTCACGAGACTGCCGCCGCTGACTTCTTCCCAGGACTCCTGTGCCTGTGTCTCTGGCATGTTGTCTCTCCTTTCCCCCTACCGGGATTTTAGTTTGCTCCACGCGTGGACTTGCATCAGCGCGAGGAACACTTCGAAAGGCTCGTTGACTTCGGCGAAACTGAAGTTTCCGTCGCCGGGGATCAGGACGACCCCCGTCTTGCTCACGGCGGGCATTGGCCTGAGAGGGTCGCCTTCTTGGCACCGAATAAATTCCGCGTTGCGGTACGCGGACAGTTGCAGGCCCATCTCCGGCCAGACTGCCTTGGACGTCTTGAAGTCGACCAGCCACGTCTCTGCGCCAATCTCCGCAATCAGGTCCAGACGTCCGGCGTACTTGTGTGTCTTGTTGACGATGGTGCACTCCGTGAGCAGAGGCTTAGGGTTCCACGCACGAACAAATGTGACGAAGCCACGCTCGTACTTGTTGTCCATGTCGAAGGTGCTCAGGTCGCCGCCGCTCGCCCACTTCTCGATCAGATCGTGCAGGTTGCGGCCGCGCTCACCGGCGGCGCCCTTAGTCTGGTTGATCACGGCGGCCGCCTTCTCGGCGGTGTCGTACGTGTACGGGTCCGAGAGCACCGCCGCCGCCGACAACTTCGCCGCCCACATGAGAAGGGCGGGCTTGGCGAGTGCAGAGAGCACAGTCGTTGTGCTCACATACTTCTCACCGTCTATGTTGTAGACGTTGTCCCTGCGCTCTGGGAACCTAGGTGTATGTCTCATTGTACAGTCTCGGTCCTCCTCTGGGTACAAACCTTAATTCTACAGGACGAACTTCGTCTCGTCAACCAGTTGGCCCCAGGACGGGCCGATACCTATGTCCACCCGGATGGGGATGGGGATGTGGGTGCCAAAGCGCCACTCAAAGTAGGCAGGGACGTCAGCCTCCATGACATGCCGCAAGTACTTGGCGGCAGCCAGAGCACGTCCACGGGGGACTTCAAACACAAGGCTGTCGTGTACGTGCAGGATCAGCCACGCGTCGAACATAGAGCGTAGGGCAGGAGCACCCAGGATCGCCGCGATGTGCGTGAACTCGGCCGCCGTCCGCTGGACGGGGAAGTTGCAGCCCACCCGCCACGCCTCGTTCACGAGCATCTGATTGCCGGAGAGGAACTCCGGCAGCCTCCGCTGGCCGCCGCTGGGAGAGGTCATGGTGCCGCCGTTCTTCTTCATCTCAAGGCCAATGGTGCGCCAGCCTTCCCGGATGCCCGGATACATGGAGTGCCACGCGGCGCGCATAGCCGACGCCTCGGCGAGAGTCATGTCGACGCCATGCTTGGCGGCATATTCCTGAAAGCCTCGCTCCCTCTGCTGATACAGCAGCCCGAAGTTAGGAGTCTTGCCGTACTTCTTTCGCTCGTCTTTGTTCGCCGGGGGGCGCCCGAGTAGGTTCGTTGCTGTGAGGATGTGAAGGTCTTCTCCTGCGTTGTAGGCGGCGAGCATCGTCGGCTCATTGAATATCCAGGCGCCCACTCCCAACTCGATAGTCTTGTAGTCAGCAGACATGATCACGTAGTCCGACGGTGCGATGATCAGCGAGCGGATTGAATCCTCCGTGGGCACGTTCTGCGGATTCGGGTCGTGGCCGGAAAGGCGGTAAGTGACAGCACCAGTCTGGTTATAGGTTGGGTAGACGCGACCGTCTGCCTTCTGCCGCTTCAACCACGACTCTATGATCTGCCTGCGCTTGTCCTCGTGCCGCCACTTTAGCTGAACTCCTATGACTGGGTGTTGTCCGTACAGCTTCATCAGAGCCTTCTCGTCCGTGGAACCTCGGGCACCTGTGTCCGTCATGTAAGGAGGTCTCAATCCAAGTTTGTTGTAGAGCAGATCGGCAACCTGATCCGAGGAACCCCAGTTGATGGTGTGCCCGGACAGACGAGTCAACTCATTCTCTAATGGAACCTTACGCGCGCGGGCGTCCACGGCAAGGTCCTCGGCTTTAGTTTTGTTGAAGAGCACTCCGTGGGACTCCACCTCGAGCAGGACATTGGAGAGGGGGAGGCTCATGTGCCGGTAGATTGCCTCGAGCCGTGGCTCGGCCGCCAGTTGCGGCGTGAGTATGTCATCAATCAGCAGGGTTGTTGCTACGTCGTCCGCGCAATACTCGCCTAACTCTTTAAGGTCGATTGTTCCACGCGTGGACGCCTTTCGTAGTCTGGGTTCGACGAACTTCCAGTACAGCTCCGGGTCCAGCAACTCGAGGCCAAGTTTCTTCAGGCCCATGCTGCGATTCTCATTCAGCAGATGTGCTTTGAGCGATGTGTCTTCGATAGGCCCTTCCAGATCAATGCCCAGCGTCCGAAGCCATCCCTGGTCCGCGCGGATGAAGTGGCCTAGCCAACGTGATGGCCGTATGCCGTCAAAAGAACGCTTTGCCTGCGCTGCCATTAGGATAAAGACACTTTGGGGAACTGATCCTACACCTACGATCCGGGGTCGGTCGTGCTCGTTTGTCTCTACGTCCACGCCAACACGCTCACCGGCGAATGCTGGGAGAGACCCAGTGAACACCGCAGAGCCGGGATCGGTGAGCGCTTCACCGGCGGCTAACCTGCGCGCGCGCACTAGGTCTTTCACAAGAGTCGGACGGGCTGTGCGTTTGTGTAGAACGTAGGAGGGGTGGAATGCCGGTAAAATATGGATTCGGTCTAGGCCCTCAGAGATAGGCCCCCACATTTCTTCCCCCCGCTTGTCGGTGATCCCAGACTTCTTTGTCACGGTCCACATGCTTTCGTTTCCGAGACACACGATGACCTTGAGGTTGGGCATGGACGCAATTTCTTCCAGCAGCCACGGCCGATATTCTGTCAGTTCGTCCTCCGTGGGCTTCCTGTTCTCCGGAGGGCGGCATCGAATCGCGTTCGTGCGGCGTAACTTTGTCCAGTCCAGGCCAGCCTCCTTGACGCACTCCTGTAGCATCTTCCCGGCCGGGCCGACGAACGGCTCACCCTCTCGGACTTCATTGGCACCGGGGTCGCGGCCCACGAGAAGAATCTCGGCGTCGATGGGACCGGCGCCTTCGATCCAGTGGCCGCTATACAGGCTTGTCTTTGTCTTGTCCATCATAGGTTGTTAGAGTAGGCAATCGCGTTCTGTGTCCAGTAGTCCACAGGGATGCCCAACTCTTCCTCAACTTTCTCAAGCCAGATTGCGATACCCTTAGCGGTCTTGGTGCCAAGACGGAACGTCTGTTGGTACTTCACGATCAGGGGGTCGCCTTGCGTTACGCCCTCTCTCATTCGGGCGAGGATAGCCTCCTTCACCATAGGTAGGTCAGTAGGAAATTTCATGAAGTACTCCTCTATGGCGGGGACTACAACAGACGGGACAAACCAGAGGTACGTGTCCGAACCTTCTTGCCGGATGACGTAGTCCTGCCCCTCTTTGATGCGGCGACCACGGGCTAGTTCTGCTATGACACGAATGGCCTCGAGCGTGACCGCTTTCGTGGACACGGCGACATCCTCACTGGTCTCCTTCCGGAAGTCCGCAAGATCACTAATCATCTTCTCGACGTCCTGGGTAGGCCAGAAGGGTTCACACAGCAAAAGGCCGGTGGCGACTACTGTCCACGCGTGGCGTTGGCGCTGCTGCAAATCATTGTGCCGCAGCGCCGTTGGGAGAAGTTGTTCTGCGCGCGCGAACAAGGCAGCTACGTCCTTGGTCTTTACGTGACGGTACATCCCTACATTGAACTCATGCAGAGGCAACGCCGCGAGAGAATGAAAGACGGTGCTGTTCTTTCCTGTGCGCTCCAGCCGGACGTGGACCGTGCGGTCAATCAGGGCAGGGTCACGGAACGGCGTTTCTCCACCTAGAGCAACTGGAGCCTGTAGGCGGTAACGGACAACAGACAGATTCGCCTGCCCTCTAGTGGTGATGCCCGCCTGATATGCGGAGCGCAAGAGAGGATACAAGTTATATCGGTGTACTTTTACGTCTGTTCTCCGGTGCTCGTCGTAGACGACCGGCGCCGAGTTTGTGGACGAGAGCAGGTCGATATTTGCAAACTTAGTGGTGGTAGGCGCCTCTTGCAGCGCCCCCCTCACGCCAGTCAACCTTTGCATCTGCTCAAGGATGTTTGTCTTCCCCGCCTCAGGCGTTCCGAAAAGCATGAGAAACGGAAACGCGCGGTCTGGGGACTGGTTCCGGATTTGGGGCGCCACGAATGTCGCCATGAACCAGCCAATGATGGGGATCATTGCAGAACGTATGTGAAGGTCCGGTAGAAGGCGGAAGACTTCCTGCGCCAAGTTAGTCCAGTCCGACGAGTCGAGCAGAGTCGCCGACAGTTTGTCTGACCCGGTGTACAGATAGTCCACGTTCTGTGCGAGTGTGTCGTCGGGGAGCAGAATGGCATCAGGAAAAACCACGTGGTCCTTGTCCCAGCCAATGGTTCTGACTGAGCGACGGACGGGTGGCTGCTGCGCTTCGAGAAATGGAATGAGCATCTGAACGTCACGGTCGCTGCCCAGCCAAGCGCCCGTCATGTCGAGCGCAGACTTAAATTCTCGGTTGCTCACGAAGTCACGTGCACGAATTGTAGTTTGAACGGGGCCGTCGGGAGTCATTATCTCAACTCGGAAGCCGCGCTCCTCACCGGTCAGCCGGGCTACCGCCTTCATGGGCCGGTCGAATACCATCTCCCACTTATCACTTCGGCGCACCTCGAGTTTGCCATTGTTCTCGCGAATACCGGCCTCTGCGGGCTTGCTCTGTTGGGCGATCCACTGCTGCGCCGACGCGAAGGTCGCTTGCAGGTAGCGGGGGCCGTCGGCCGCCTTCTCACGCATCTTGTCGCCGATCTTGGACTGAGGGTCGTTGAAGACGGACACGATGTCCTGCTCGGTGTGTCCAGCCTTTATCAGCCCAACCATAATGGCGAGGTCCAGTTCGCTACGTGACTGATAGCCGCAGCCCTGTGTCCAGCCATCTTTGATGAGTTTCTTCAGCCGTGCCGTGATCTTCAACTGGGCGGCGTCCACGGGAGACACAGATGTGGGTAGAGTAGTAACGGTGGCGTCCGCCTTGTCCGCCATTACTCGCCGGTAGCGGGATAGGTCACTAAGGTCGTATGCAGGCGCTGTATTTTTATGCAGGACCTGAGTCTCGCGCGCCGGGGAGTAGTTCTTGGTCCGACCGTTGCCTACGTTGAAGGTCCCCGGCAGGCGCATGACTCGAGTCGGATCGTGCACGGTCTCGTCGGCGCCCAGAATGTGGGCCAGCCCGTGGACTACCTCCCGCACGTAGAGCCTGTCGGTCTCGTTCTGCATGTCCATGAGACGCGACAGTCGCCAGTAGGCGTGAATGCCGCCGCCACTGTCTACGATGTAGTGTGGCGGATGTGGGAAGCGCGTGAGTCGCGCGACCAGACTGTCCTTGTCGACTACGTTATCGAAGTCCGCCCAGACGCAGGTCGCCCACGTGACGTCGTCCAGTTTGCCGGACGTGGCGCCCGCCTTACGGAGGCAGACGCCGAACCAGACGTGCTCGTCGTGGGCGTACTTCGGCGGGTCGACCGTGGCGACGCTCGTGTGCCACTCTCGGCGGGTCCCCTTCTCGTCATTCTTCTTCAGACGAAACTCGATGCACGAGTCTTCGGGGATCGGACCTAGAAGGTCAGTGAGGAACTGCTGGGCGGCTTCAATGCGTGTCAACGGGACAGTTCCGCGACTAGCACGATTAGCCAGAATAGGATGAACAGGATCATGCGGTCTCCATCACCGTGTGCACAGACGGCACACCGTTGTAGTAGGCCAGGGCGACGTCGCGCGTCCGTACGTCGGACAGTTTGCGGGCCGCCTGGAAGTCGAACACCGGCTGCTTCTTTGTCGTGATCAGCCAGTCCGGTAGTTCTTCGCGGAGCAGGTCGTGCCACGTTCGGCCGATCACGGCGCCCATGTGTTGGACACGGGGCGACTCGCTCTTCTCGTCGGCCGTCTTGTGGACATTCTTCATGACCAGAGTCTCCGTGAGTCGGTCGGAGACAAACCTTAATTCTACAGGATCATGCTTAGCGGCGCCAAAGGAAAGTTTGTTCTTCTCCTTGAAGTCGGCCGTGACAATCTTGCCCCAGGTTGTCCGGCCCCACTTGTTGACGAAGTCGTACCGTTTGACCACGATACCTTCTCTGTCCGCGCCGCCTAGGAAAGATAGGCCCTGTGAGTAGGGTGTCAGGACGTCTACGGAAGGGCGGGAGACGCGGGCCAATGTGGGGACCGTGGCTATACCGGCGTCGGTCAGTACTGGGATGTAGGTGTCGGGGTGAATGTACGAGCCGGACTGATCCTGAACGTCGAACACGTAGAACTTCTTGAAGGCGTCGGCGTCATAATTCAGGCTGTGCTTGACCAGCCACTCTCCACGTAGTATCCAGCCTATCCAGCCTGAGGCACCGCTGATCTGGAAGCCGGGGTTGTTCAGGACGTACTCCACGAGACCTTTGAAGCCGGTACGGGGGTTGCCGTTGATGCTGATAGTTTGGTTACGTGTCGCAATCACCAGTTCGTCAACAAGGGAGACTGGATTGTATACGTACGCTACAGTTGCGTTGGCGCCGTCGAGTTTCTCCTGCACGAAAACGTCGTCATCCAGCAGCCCCTCGACATCCTCGTGGCCCAGCCGCTCAATGTGCTGATACTTTGTCAGGCCCCCGTAGAGCGGCGTGTTCCTCGACTCTTCCAACCTCTGTTCGAATGCATCACCCATTCTTCTCTACCTCCTCTAAGTAGGTTCGTAGCAGTTCTTCCTCAGACACCGGTACTACCGGTACTGGAGCGGGACTAGCGTGTGAGGACAGATGTTTCTCACACAGAAATCTGTCACCCGCCGGTAAAGTATTCCAGTCCTGAACTCCGGACAGCGCGTACCCGGCCGGGTCACCACAGGCACCATTTTTGTTCAAACCGTGCTCACAGATAAAGCCCGGCTCCGCGCGCTTATATGTCTTCATCTTCATTCTCCCAGACGAAACCACACTCGTAGCACTGTCGCGCCCCGTTCTCGCCCATCACAGTCTCCTGCTCACACTCCGGACAAAACTCCCCCGGCATGAAGTTGCGGTGGTCCCTGGCGCGAAGAGGTGGATTGACGCGCATCTTCCTCCAGTCCACATCCACACGGTATTCAGATTTTCTCGTTGTCATACACTTTCCCCAGATCAGGTGCAGGCGCTTCTAGTTCTTGGATACGTCGGATGAGCCACGGAATTATGCCATCACGGAGGAAGCGGATCGTGGAGTAGTCAGCACGGTTGCCGTCGGCGAGGGCTATCTTTACCCAGACTAGAAGTTCGTCCAGATCAGTAAAGCGATGATTGGCCCACGTCCCCCAGTTGTCGTATTGGTCATCATTTATCGCTATTCTCGGCATCGTACACCTCGCCCCACTCTTTCTCAGCAACTTCGTCTCTGTCAGATTCCTTGGGATCGCTCAGCCCGGTCTCACGCACCTGCTGGGCCGCCATCTCCCGGATTATCTGCATGATTGTGCCAGCCTGACTCAGTTCGGACTGATCCTGAGCCTTCTTCTTTTTGTCGTTACCATAGACAGCCTCAAGGAGGTTAGGAGGAATAGGGATCACAGGCCAGCAGACTCCTTCTCGTACGCCTCCATCAGTTGCTCCTCAAAAGACTTCTTCTCTTGGGCGTGGTGAACTTGGGCGGCGGTCACGCCCTCGCCGATGATCCCCTTCTGTCGGACGACGGCCACGCAAGAGGCGGCCGGGTGCCACACGTACCAGTGAGTGTGGGCTGCTGATCGTATTCCCTGAACGCGGGTGCCCGGCATTAGTGTGAGACCACAGCCTGCACACTTGGCACGATACTTGTTCTCAAACTCCGCAGGCTGTGACATCGGCCCGGTCGTCTTCTCACCGACAGCGACAAAGTCGTCTTGCTGACCTTTGGGCATGGTAACCGGCGCGTATCGTTTGTATTGCCGAACGAAATTACTCACCGGTGCAGCCTCCCCAGAATGTTGTTGAAGACAGCCGGGATCGACTCGCGCGTGGGCGCGTGGAATGAGTAGCGGCGGCCGTACTGCGCGGCGACCTGTTGGAATGAAGACCTGTCCTCGCCGACGTAGACCCCGATCAGTGTCGCGAACCCTAGGTACTTCCTCACTTCTTCGCGGACGACGCTAGGGTCGCCGGGCGATCCGTCGGTGCAGATCACGAGCGCCTTGTTGTGGTTGGGGGCGGCAGGCAGGACACGGGTGCGGACGTAACTCATCGCGGCGCCCGTGGGCGTCCCGTCCATGCGGACCTGATTGAGGGTCGCCGCCCTCCTGTGGTCCCATCGGTCCCGCCACCCACACACTTCGAAGATGTTCACGTGTGCGGTGCCGGTCGTGTAGGCGCCAGCCCACACGTCCACGCCGCAGCGGCTGAGAGACGACCCGATGATGGAGATTGAGTCTACCAGTGCGTTGCGAAAGTGTCCCTGGCTGCTGCTGAAGTCCCATAGCATGGCGACACTGGCACGAATCCGGCTGATAGGTTCTCGGGCGCCCACGAAGACGACAACGTCGCCGACTGTGGCGAGGCGCCAGAACTTTGACGGATGAACGCGGCCGGTGGTGGACATTCCGCGTGTGATAGTGCTCCGATAGAGCGGCATCAGGTCTGGAATGTTGAGCGCCGCTATCTCGGTTGGCGGGACCGCGTAGCGAATGACTTCAGAGTCACCCTTCACCAGTATCCCCCCGTCGCAACCGAAATGACGGCTCTGTCGATGACCGGCCAATCATAGTCCACCTGACTAGGTTGTAGGCCGCCAAGGTACACGATGGTCACAGTCCCGGCGAGGGCAGGCATCTCCGTTGCAGGTAGTTGCGCTGCACCCTTAGGCAAGGGACCGTCCACGGGACCGGCGATACCTATGATGAGGATTGGCCGGGGCAGAGGGTACGTCTGTGGTGCGCTCTTCGCAAACTTCTCGAGACGGTCCAGGATTTCGGTGTACGACTTCGGGTGCTCACCGGCCTGATACTCGTCGACCACCTTGAGTAGTTCGTTCGCCAACTCGTGGCTGCGGGCGGCGAACTGTTTTTCCTCGGGGGACATCTTGGACGTATCCCAGCCTTTGTCTTTCAAGGAGTCGCGCCGCCGCTCCCAAACGAAGTCGAGTTCTCCGTGGGCGCCGGGATACTCGTCCTTGAGATACTTATAGACGCGCGAGTCCTCCAACCAGTCCAACAGCGCTGTCCCCGACGGGTGCCACTGCATGAGGCGCTGGGTAATGTCCCCCGCGCGTTTCTCATATTTGAGGTAGTCGTCCCTCATGAGGGAGTGACCGGCCTCCTCGAGTGCGACCGCGAGGGCGGGGATGTCGCCCTTGCATCGGAAGAGCACGATCTGATCCTTCTTAGGTATGTACATCCCGTTGATGTTCGGGTTGTCGTGCTCACGGTCTACGTGCACCTTTGTTGCCGCTCCGCTGACCAATGCGGAGATTGTACGCTCGGTGATTGTTGGCGTGTCCCGTCGCTTGAAGAAGGTCATTGTGGGTCCACGTTCTCAAGTTCGGGATTGACTTTGCCCGCATTCAAGACCCAGAATCCTCTGATGGCTTCTTCGAATCGCGCGCCGAACTTGCCCACGATGGAATCAGCGAATGCATCGTCTATGGACAGGCCCGCCGTGATTGCGTCATTGAAGAAGACGACGTCACGGGGGGACACGAAGTTGTCGATGTCGCCCTTTTGGAACGCGAGACGGACACGAAGAAGGAAGTTGATCGTTCTTATAAGATGCTCCTTAGGGAACTTCAGGTGGGCCATGAAGCGTGCCCACTCCTTCCCATCCGGAAACGGCACGTTAATGACCGTGCTAAACCTTGAGAGCAGTGCACGATCAGCGATCTCTACTTCGGGATACATAGGAGAAGGCGGGTTGGTGAAGCCGAGAACGCGGAAGTGCTCGCCCACGCGAATGGTCGCGCCGCGATAGGCGATTGTGTAGTCACCACGGTGTGCGTCCATTGCTGCGAAGAGGCAGGACTGCACTTCGCCCGGCAGCCGGAAGAACTCGTCGATCACGAGCAGACCATCGGCTAGGACGGCGGACGACACAATTCCGTCCGTAGCAACAAGGCGGATACCGTGTTGGTCCGTGTCCGGGAAGTACTGTCCCTCCAATACAGATCGCTCGAGACCGTACGACGCGGACACATACCACATGGGCAGGCCGGTGTCTCCCGCAATGATCCTGCCCGTGTACGTCTTGCCCATCCCGTGGTCGCTGATCACGAGAGTGTGGCCCCGCCTCACCCCGCGCGCGACACGCTCGTGCCAGTTCCAGCGAAACTTGGATGCGGCGAACTCACTTGGTACGGGTGGGACAGTGCGGACTTCGTTGTTCATGTGAGCAACACCGCTTCCGTGAGCGTAGCGTCATCGTAAAAGGTTTTCTGTCGACGCGCCCTCGCCCACGTGGTCAAAATCTTTCGGGCCTTCTTAGAGTCTTCAGCCACTATGACCAAGGGTGGCTCTCCCAGGCTGTCACCCTCGTATCCTTCAAACACCACTATGAACGTGATCATTTCTTCCCCCTAGGTGAATGCCATGCGGTGCTGTTCTGATAGTAGGACTCGTTCTCACGTCTCACGAAATCGTGACGCTTCTCTTCAGTGTCGAGCCGCCTGATCACCGCCTCACGGCGGACAGGCTTCGTCACTTTGTCAACGAGGTGCGGCCGTGCGTCGAACATTGCCTGACACGCGGCGCACGAGACGCCCGGCTTGCGGAGGGCGCGGTAGGCTTTGTGCTCCTTGCACTTTAGGTCCTTCATGTCCATTCCACCTCCAGGACAGTCCGTTGATTCGGTACAGAGCCATCGCCATGTCTTCGTCCTCGACGCCGAAGAATGTACGTGTCAGGGACAGACAGGCTTCATAATAGGAGTTGTTGGGTGGGTTGCTCATTGGGTACAAGGTGTAATTCTACAGGCTCACGGGAGGATCGTCAACGTCCCCAGGCACCCGGCCGGACGTTGCGCGGCGAAGTGTATCAAGTGCATCCCCTAGTTCGCCGGGCTTTGGATATTCGTCTCGGTACGAGGCGGCTTCAAACCACTTCAACACCGTTAGAATTGCATCACGCAGTTCTCGTCCCATTTGGTACCTCCTCAATTCTCAGCAGGGTGAAGCCTCGGGCGCGCATGTCGTACGCCGCAGCGGTGTGTTGGAAACACTCGTCGCACATGTGTTTGAGGGCGCCGTCGCCGAACTTCGCACAGACGAAGGCGGGTCGGCTGGGATGGGTCGCGCACCTGCACAGCCGGTACGACTCAGTCCTTAGGGGCTGGACCGGCGCCGCCGTCTTTGTCCGCTTCCTCTGGATCAGCAATCTGCGTACCAAGATTGGTCCTCCTCTGTATGCTCCACTGAATGAAGGTGGAGAGAAGTGGCCCCCGGAACAGAGCGTCCAGCAGTTGCGCTACGGAGCCTACGTGCTGATTCGTGCGGACCATGAGTTCGTCCACGAGGGCGGCGGCGTACGCCTTCGCACGGTTGTCAGAGTCGGCGCTCGCCGCGCGCGCGTGGGCGATGAGTTCACGGGCTATCTCGGTGGCAGTTAGGTCCTTCCTCGCGTCAGTCACTGTCTGCCACGTCCGTGTTAGGTTCATGCTCGCCTAGGATGTTCCCGTTCAAGTCCAGCAGCCCCGACCTGATCAGGTTCTCGGCCTCGCGACCGTAGTGACCTTGCAACTCCCACACTAGGCCGGAGCGAATCAGGTGAGAGAACAACACGACGATCCGCTCCTCCGTGAGTTCGCCCGCCTCGTATGCGATGATCTGATTGGTCAATTCTTGCAGGTCCATCTTTGTCCCTCCTCTTCAGTTATGGACTAAGTTTATACCGGCGGACAGACTCTGTCAACAAGGAAAACTCTTGACAGTCACCTTCCATGTAACTTACATTGGACTGGCGTGGAGGGGGAGAGGAAGGGGAGATGGCTAAGAGTAGTAGCAAGTGGGGTTTCTATCAGTCGATAGAGGGGAGGGCGCTGCTGGCGTCTGGGCTGTCTGACCAGGAAATTGCCAGGCAGCGTGGAGTCTCAGTACAGGCCGTGCAGAAGGCGCGCCGCCGCCTGGGAATCAAGTCCAGGGGACGCCTTCTACAGGCGGGCACGGGGATCACGCTACCCAAAGAGTTCTTCGCTTCTATAGAGGAGGTCGCGGCCGGACTCGGGACGGCGCTCGAGCGCGCGCTGGCAGAGAAGCAGGCACAGGTTGAGAGGGTCACGGAAGAACTGAATGAGGCCCGCCTGGAGAGGGACCGACTTAGAGCGGAGAACATCACCCTGAAAGCTGGCTGGGCGCGCGTGGCGCAGACCACGAAGAAGGCGCTCAAGGAGGCGGGAGTTGTGCACGGTGACTGAAGTTTGGCCCCCGTGGCAGCAAAGTTGCTCCTGACTCAACCTAGGAAGGGAGGTGAGTCGCAATGATGAACGCAGT
>Ga0184639_10000588_pt1 | contig 14420 bp, 6 predicted proteins | sample PLM31_170_b2_FD_133155 | JGI IMG/M metagenome (GOLD analysis project Ga0184639, IMG submission 133155) | Groundwater sediment microbial communities from an aquifer in East River, Colorado, USA - PLM3-1_170_b2 | ecosystem: Environmental > Terrestrial > Soil > Riparian zone | place: USA: East... | reverse complement strand
TGTTCCTGCGGAGCCAGCGGGAGTGGGTTTCCTTTCGCGAAGAGACCGCCTGGGACGTGTACCTGATCAATACCGATGGGACTGGGGAGCGGTTGCTGGCCAAGCAGGGCTACCACCCGACGTGGACCGCAGACGGCCGCGGGATCATCTTTCTTCGAGGGCAGCGCGTCATCAGGCTCGATCTCCGGATCGGGCGGGAGGAGCTGCTCCTCGATGCGGCGCGGGAGCTACCCGGGCTCGAGATCGGAGATGTTGAGCTATCGGCCGATGGAACCCGGCTCGCGATGGGACTCCGAGGGCGCTTTGACGGGGCCGGGGTCTGGGACCTTCACCAGCGCACCTTGATTCCGCTCACCAAAGTTCAAGCCTGCCAGACGACGTGGGTCCCGAGAAGCTCCCGCGTGGTATGGGTCGAGATCGGCGGACGGGGAGGCACCCGGCTGATGTGGGGGCCAGCCGATGGGAGCACACGCGAGCCTCTCATGGACCTCCCGGGAGGCTACAGCCACGAGTACTTCCCCAGACTCTCAAACGACGGCCGCTGGCTGATCTGGGGCGCCGCCGCCGACGGGCACGAGCACGACCGGGCGGATTATGAGATCTTCCTCTGGGAGATCGGGACCCCGTGGGAGAAGGCAATCCGCCTGACGTACTACACCGGCAACGACCAGTGGCCGGATATCTACGTGAACCATTAGCCTACATCAATCGGCGGGAGGTTGTCACGGCGCCGTGAATGTGCTCATAACAGGCGGAGCCGGATTCATCGGGAGCTTCGTAGTTGACGCCCTGATTTTCCGAGGCGACCACGTCCGGGTGGTCGATGCGCTTGATCCCCAAGTTCATGCGGACAAGCGGGTTCCTGCTTATTTCAACCCGGCGGCAGATTTCGTCCATGGCGATCTTCGAGATGCGGAGACGGTCCGTCGTGCCCTCTCTGGCATGGACGCTGTGATCCACCTCGCGGCGGTCGTCGGGGTGGGTCAGTCAATGTATCAGCTGGAACGGTATGTCGATCAGAACGCGCGGGGCACAGCGGTACTTCTTGATGAGTTGACCAATCGCCGTGGATACGTGAAAAAGCTGGTCGTTGCCTCGTCCATGAGCCTCTATGGCGAAGGGAGCTACCGCTGTGAAGCCTGCGGGCCAATCAGCGATGATGGAAGGCTCGAGACGGCGACCGCGGCTCGGCACTGGGAGATTGCATGCCCGAATTGCAGAAAGCCATTGGTGCCAGTCCCCACCCCCGAGTCCAAAGCGCCCAGAGCGACCTCGATTTACGCCCTGACCAAGAGGCTGCAGGAGGAGATGAGCCTGAGCGTCGGGCGGGCCTATGGTATCCCCACCGTGGCCCTGCGCTTCTTCAACGTCTATGGCCCGCGGCAATCACTTTCGAACCCCTATACCGGAGTGGCTGCGATCTTCATGAGCCGGCTCATGAATCGCCGGCCCCCGCTCGTCTTCGAAGATGGTGAGCAGAGCCGGGATTTCGTCTCAGTCCACGATGTGGTGAATGCAATTCTTCTTGCCTTGGACAAGCAGGAAGCCAGCGGTCAGATCTACAACGTGGGAACAGGGCGCCGGGTCACGATCCGGGAGATCGCCGATATCCTGGCTGAGCTGCTCGGAGTCAGGATTGCCCCCGAGATCACCCACCGTTTCCGGACCGGCGACATCCGCCACTGCTTCGCCGACATTACCCGGATCCGGTCAGAGCTGGGGTACGCGCCGAAGGTCACCCTCCACGAGGGACTCCAGGAACTTGTGGCGCGGAGCCAGGGTGAGCGGGCCCTAGATTTGCTAGACAAGGCAACAGAGGAACTCCGGTCTCGGGGGCTCGCCTGAGACCAATGCGTACGTTCGTCATCATCCCCGCATATAACGCCGCCGGCACTCTGGGGCCGGTCTTCCGGCGAGTCCCGTCGGACGCCTACGGGAAGATCGAGCGCTTCATCGTGGTGAACGACGGAAGCGCCGACGGTACGGGCGAGGTCGTTCGGCGCCTGGCCGCTTCCGATCCTAAGATTGTTTTGATCGAGCACCCCTCGAACCGCGGTTATGCCCAAGCCCAGAAGACAGGATTCAACGAGGCCCTCGCTGCCGGCGCAGAGATCATGGCGCTCCTCCATGCGGACGGCCAGTACGCCCCCGAACTGCTGCCCGCGCTCGTCCGGCCCATTGAGGAGGGGCAAGCAGACGTCGTGCAGGGTTCGAGGATGCTCAATCCCAGAGCCGCGCTGAAGGGCGGAATGCCGCTCTATAAATTCTTGGCCAACCGCGCCCTGAGCACAATCGAGAATTGGGTCTACGGAATGAAGCTCGCCGAGTACCATTCGGGCTACATGATTTACTCCGCGCGGGCCTTGCGCACCATCCCCTTCATGCGGCTTAGTGATACGTTTCATTTCGACGGGGAGATGCTCCTCATGGCCCACAAGAAAGGGCTCCGAATCGTGGAGGTCCCCATCCCGACCCACTATGGTGACGAGAAGTCCTATCTGAACCCCATCAAGTACGGCGCGGACGTTCTAACAATCATGTTCAAGTATCTAATCGGAAAATACGAATTATGAGTCGTGACAAGAGGCGCCGTGCCTTCCGGCACCTCTGAACCTTCTGCTTCTTCCCAAGGGCATCTCCCTCACCTGGCAGTTTTTGGCCTCTTCCTTGGCCTCGTCATCCTCTATACCTTCCCGCTGATCATGAACCCGGGCGGATATCTCCGGCTACACACCGACCCGCGCCTCTTCACCTGGACCATGGGCCGGGTGAGCCAGGCCCTGCTCGGGGCGCAGAGCCAGGTCTTCCAAGGCAACATCTTCTACCCCCATGGGAACACTCTGACCTACTCGGAGCCCGTTCTGGTTCCCTCTCTGCTCAGCTTCACCCCGGTCTACGCGGTGAGCAGAAACCCCATCCTCGCCTACAATGTGACCCTTCTGCTTTTCTCGGCCCTCGGGGGATGGGCTGCGTATTACGCGGCGTTCCGTCTCACAGGCAGCCAACCGGCTGGATGGATTGCAGGGATTATCTTTTCCCTCTCGCCGTTTCGAACCGGTTACTACAACATCATCACGATGCAACTCTCCTTTCCCATCCCACTTGCCTTCCTCGCCCTTACTCGCTTTCTCGAACGGCAGCGGATCCGGGATTTGACCCTCGCCCTCTTCTTCGTTTGGTGTCAGATGGTCTCCGTGTTGTACTTCGGAATCCTGCTGGTACTGCTCCTGGCCATGTTTACTCTGGGATTTCTCCTTCTCCGCCCCAAGGGGTGGCGGCCCCGTTCGCTCGTGGCCGCGATCATCGGAGGCATTGCCCTTGCCCTGGCCGTCCTACCCGTCGCCGCGCCATATCTGGAAACCCGTGGGGAGATGGGATTCGAACGGAGTCTGGAAGATGCGGCCCAACGTCCGGCGGACCTTCTCTCGTATATCGATGCGGGGCCCGAGCATCGCTTCTATCGGCTGGCGCACTCTGGGCGCTATCCCACCCTCTTCCCTGGCTTCAGCGTCTTCGCGCTGGCAGCCCTGGCCTTTCTATGGTTTAGACGGCCGGAGGCCGCAGTGTCACCGCCACTCGTCTCCTGGACCAGGCGGCTCATCGCGTCGGGCATTATGGCTACTCTGGCGGCGATCGCCCTGTTTCTTCTGACTGGAGGAGGTCGCGTGCGGGTGCTCGGGATCACCCTCCGCATGACCGATCTGGATCGCGCGATCTCGCTGCTCCTCCTTCTCGGTCTGGCCGCGCTTGCCTTCCAAGGCTGGAAATGGGCCAGAGAGGGGAGCCAACGGCCGTTGAGACCCCACGAATGGGTCGCCCTCCTCGGGCTGCTCGCGATCTTCTTTGTCCTCCTGAGTCTCGGCCCGGTGATGCTCCTCGGCGGACGAGAGGTGGGACGCGGAATTTACGCGCCCGTCTACACCTTCTTCCCAGCCCTGAAGGCGATCCGGATCCCACTTCGGATCGGCCTTCTCTCGCTCTTTCTCCTTGGGCTGCTCGCGGCTTTCGGCCTCATGTGGCTCCAGAGACGATTGGCGAATCGTCGGGCTCGCCATGCCTGGGTGGCTGTTCCCGTCCTTCTGCTCATCGAGTACGTCTCATTCCCCCTTCAGTACGAAACCGTTCGATGGGACGACCCCGCGCCGGCCTATCGCTGGCTCGCCCAGGAGCCGGGGGATTTCGCCATTCTGGAGTGGCCCTCGGGGGAGGAAGCACTCGACGCAAAGTACGCCCTATGGTCTCTCCTCCACCGGAAGCGTCTCGTTCACGGCTCGAGCGGCTTCTACCCGGACTTCACGCAGGATCTCTTGGACGCCCTTTCCCGGCTGCCGGACCCCGGCGCCCTGGCCGCGCTCCGGACTGTCTTCCCTCTTCGCTACCTGCTCGTTCACCTGGACCATCTCGATCGGCCGAATCGGCAACGCTGGGAGGGGTGGGGCCAAGATCCACCTCCCGGTCTCAGCCTGCGGGGCCGCTTCGGTGAGAGCCTTGCCTTTTCGTTCGAGAGCGGACCTGAACGGAGCTGGCAGTGGGAGCGGACATTCTCCTCCGATTATGTGGCCGCTCACCCCCGGGCCCGTCTGACCGTGGCCCTCACGCAAGAGGACACCCAGATCGAGCAGAGCATTGAGGCCTCCTTTAACGGACGCGCCCTGGCCCGCCTCACCCCCCGAATCACACCAGCGGAGGTCAGGCTGCTGCTGGCTCCGCCGTACCCGAAGGCGGAGCGAAACCGCTTCCGCCTTCGGCAGAGCTACCGCCTTCTTATTCCAACCTCGGCCGATCTCCGGTATCGTATCGGGCGAACGGGTGTTCCCTCCCCCAGGGACATCGTGGTCGCGAGCGCAGCGAAAGAATATGGCAACCTGGCCTCCATCCTGATCAATGGCGTGGAGACTTCACCCAAAGGGCGAGGCTATAACGTGGTGGTCCTAGATTCGAGATCCGGGACCGTACAGGCGCGTGAGTTCTTCGATACCTTCATCGCATCATCGGAGGCAGTCCGTTTGGCCGAGTTTATCCGAGAGATCCCTATCGGGCAGATTGTCATAGCCGCAATCAAAGATGACGGGGTCGCACAGCTGACAGAAGATGCGGTCCAGGCTTTTCGTTCTCTTGGAGGAACGATTGACCCAAGAGGAAACCTGTTCACCTCCCACTTCCTCATCGGGGTCAAGGGGGCGCCGCCGGGAAGTGCGGCCGAGCAGGCCGGGCACCGACTACTCGACTATGTCGTCGGTGTGGATCGCCGGGACCGCGTGATGGTGGTGCGAGACTTCGGCCTTGAGTGAGGTAGGACCAAAGTCATCGGACCGGCCCCTTGGACCGTGGGCCCACGGGGGCATCTACCTCCTGTTCCTACTTCTGGTTGCGCTTTACACCTACCCCCTGATCCTCAACCCGGCGGTTCTCCTCCCGGACCACCACGATCCCCGCTACTTCGGATGGATTATGATCTCTAATGCTCACCGCCTGTTAACGGCCCCGTTCGCACTGTTTCACGGTAATGCTCTCTACCCCTTCGGCAACACGCTAACGTACTCCGAGTTGCTCCTCACCCCGACGTTGACCGCGGCACCAGTGTACTACCTCACGGGGAACCCAGTGCTGGCATACAATCTGACGCTTCTCCTCTTCTGGGCCCTCTCGGGGTGGGCTATGTTCTTCACGGCCTATGCGTTTACCCGATCCTTCCTTCCGGCCCTCCTGGCCGCCATCGCCTTCACACTCTCCCCATATCGGACCGATTACTACCTCGAGTTCCAGATGCAGCTCGCCTTCCCCATTCCGTTAGCCGTCCTCTTCAGCTCTCGATTTTTCGTAGGCCAGCGATGGCAAGACCTCGCCTTGGCGCTCCTCATGGTCTGGATCCAGGCCTTGGCCTCATGGTATTACGCCATCATCTTATCCCTCGCGCTGGCCGTGTTCGCGCTCTGCTTTCTACTCCTGAGATGGGATGCGTGGCAGTGGAGCTTCGTCCCCAAGTGCCTTGTCGGGGGAATCGTATTGGGAGTTGCCTTGGCCCCGTTTGCCTGGCCCTATCTCCGCACGCGGCAGGAACTCGGCTTCGAGCGCGGACTCGACGAAGCCGTTGGTCACTCAGCCGACATCCTGACCTACCTGGAGACAGGTGTCACCAAGCTGTATCACCTTTCCCCGACTGGTCACATCGCCGAGACTTCGCTCTTTATGGGATTCACAGGTCTGGCCCTGGGTGGACTCAGCCTTTTATGGCTCCGTCAGACCAAGGATGAGGGCCCTTTCCTGTCGCTGGCCGCGCGACTCACGACAGCGACAATAGGAGCCTGCCTGGTCGCTCTCTTCCTGAGCCTCCCTTTTCGTGACTGGACGCGTGCTGTCGGCGTCCGCCTGCCCGGGCCTTCCGCTCTCTTTATCCTGCTCGTCGTCCTCGCCTTTCTCCGGCTCTTCCTGGAAGGGTGGATCCGGCATTCCCAAAAGGGTCCCGGACGGGCCCTCGGCGCACGGGAGTGGATCATGCTTCTCAGTGTGCTCGGCATATTCTTCTTCGTTGTGTCTCTCGGACCTGTCATCCACTACGGACACCAGCCAATGGGAACAGGAGTTTTTGCTTACTTGCACGCGTATCTTTTTCCGCTCCGAGCGACACGTGTCGTCACTCGCTACGGCGTCATCGTCGTCTTTGCCGTGAGCCTTCTCGCCGCCTTTGGCCTCCGGTGGCTTATCGAGCGTTGCTCGCCTCGCGCGGCCTGGAGCATCGCGACCGGCTTCATTCTCGTCCTCCTTGCAGAATACGCAACTTTCCCCCTTTCGTACGGGCGGCTTGACTGGGGTCGACTCCCGGTCGTCTATCGAGTCCTTGCGCAAGATCCTGAAGACGTCGCCGTGCTCGAATGGCCCATGGATACCCAAAATCTGGATGCCGGTTACATGCTCTTCTCGACCGCTCACTGGAAGCGGCTCGTGAACGGATTCGGGGCATTCATCCCCGATCTGAGCCGGGAGATTTCGGACAGCCTATCTGCCGCGGGCGCGACGGTATCGCCCGAACGGGCGCTCTTCTATCTCCGGGCCATCCACCCGTTACGTTACCTTATCCTCCACAACGATCTCCTCTCGATCGAAGATCAGGAACACTGGCGTCAACTCCTCGGGCTGCCCGGGTTCCGGTGGCTCGGGCGATACGGATCAAAGGACCTCTACCGGCTCGAGCTGGAGGAGCGAGGAGTACGGCACGAGAAGCTCTTCTCCTATGACTACCTGAGGACCCGGCGGGAGGCCCGATTCAGGATTCGTCCGATCGGTTCATCGGGTCCGGCGAAGCAATGGCTCGAGATCGAGTTCAACGGAAGGATTCTTTCGTCACTCGACGTCAGCGAAGGATGGTCCGAGACCGCGGTTCACCTCACCCCGCCATTCCGCGTTGCGGACGTCAACCGTTTCGTACTGACCTACCGATTCCGGCGACCTCCTGCCACGGATTTCCGATATCGCATCGGGAAGACCGGAGTGAACTCCCCGGTGGACCTACACGTCGTGAGCGGAGGGAAATACTACGGCTGGGACTCCCGGATCTTTGTCAACGGGGTAGACTACTCGCCCCGTCTTCGGGGGTATAATCTCGTCGCGCTTTCTCAAGATGGGACCGTCGTGAATCAGGCCGCCTTCGACACCTTCGCCTCGCGCGCGGAGTCCCTCCGCCTCGCCAGATTCATCGAGGACCTTCCCATCGGCACTATCATCGTCGCAAGCGTCAAAGACGAGGCGGCGGGACAACTCACGGCGGAGGCCGTTCAGGCCCTTCGCGCCGTGGGCGGGAAGGAAGACCTCAGGGGGCGGCTCTGGGTCTCCCACCTCCTCATCGGCGCGAAAGGGGCGGCGCCGGGCACGGCGATCGAGGACGTCGGCGCCCGGCTTCTCACGGCGACCCTCGGCGAGGCTCCCGAGAGATTAGGAATCGAACTCCGGGACTTCGCGGTCCGGTAAAGCGAGCGTTTGTGCCCGAGGCCCCCGTCCGGCACGACGTCGCCATCTCTGTCCTTCTTCTCCCGGTCCGATCGCGTGATGGTGGTCGAATGAGAACCGCACCGGGCCCCATGCTATGATAAGCGCCAGGTTCCGCCGCGCGGAACGATGACATGGGGAGCCCGCGATACTCGATCGTCGTCCCGGTTTTTAATGAGGAAGAGGTCCTCCCCGAGCTTTACGACCGCCTCCGCCTGGTGATAGACGGGCTCGATGGTCCGGCCGAGATCATCTTTGTCAATGACGGGAGCGCCGACCGCTCCCTGGCACTCCTCAAAAGATTCCACGCGAACGGTCCGCGCGTCCGCATCGTCTCGCTCTCAAGGAACTTTGGGCATCAGGCGGCGATCACCGCCGGTCTGGCCCACGCGCGAGGTGACGCGGTCGCGATCCTCGATGCCGACCTCCAGGATCCCCCGGAGCTTCTGCCCAAGTTCTTCAAGGGGCTGGGGGAGGGGTGGGATATCGTCTACGGGATCCGCAAGGAGCGGAAGGAGGGCGCACCCAAGCGGCTCGCGTACTTCGTCTTCTACCGCCTGCTCCGGCGGATGGCTAACATCCACATGCCACTCGATTCCGGTGACTTCTGCGCGATGAGCCGGCGTGTCGTGGACCACCTCAACGCGCTCGGGGAGTCTGACCGATTCATCCGGGGGTTACGGGCCTGGCTCGGATTCCGTCAGACCGGAATCGTCTATGAGCGCGATCGGCGACACGCGGGGGTCCCCAAGTACACCCTGATGAAGCTCCTCAAGCTCTCCCTGGACGGGTTGATATCATTCTCCTACGTCCCCCTGCGCCTGATCGTGGTGATCGGCCTCGTCATCTCGTTGATGAGCTTTCTGGGGATCCTCGTGGTCCTCTATCGCTACATCTTCACGGCCTACGTCCCCGGCTACACGTCCTTGGCCATCCTGATCCTCTTCATCGGGGGGGTGCAGCTCCTCACTCTCGGAGTGATCGGAGAGTATATCGGACGAATCTCGCAGCAGGTCAAGTCGCGGCCCCTCTTTGTCGTGGATGAGCTGACAGGATTCGATCAGGGCTGACCGGACAAGGCAGGCCCTCCTCCCGCTGATCCCTCCCCGGCGGAGCGGCGGCCTTTTTTTCTTTAGAAAACTCTTGACAGTCACCATTGTTTATAGATAATTGTTGCTGTGCGAGTGCGAGGACGTCCCCCGAAGTTCGGCCGCCCTGGCCAGTTGCTCGCGCTGACCCTCCCGGAAGATGTTGTGTCACGGTTGAAAAACATTCATCCCGATCCAGCGTGGGCGATCGTCTCGCTCGTCGAATCAACTCGAGACGGACGCCAGCGTCGGCGGGCTGCCAGACCGAAAATCGAACTTGCTCGGCTTTCTGGCCGCCGGAACCTCATTGTCGTTGATCCCCACTCCTTCCGAAGCGTCCCGGGGGTGGCGGTGATCCCCGTCGCTGCCGGTCGCGCCTTCCTGGCCCTCGACAATGGGAAGGGAGCGGTTGACCTCGAACTCGCAATCCTCGATCGGCTTGATGACTCGAAGACGGAGCCGTCCGAACGGAAGGAGCTATCGATGCTGCGTAACCACGTCCGCGAGTGGCGGCGTTCCCGACGCTATCGGTTCTCCACGCGGTCGATCATCCTTGTTGAGCGCGCGCCCGGCCGGGCGCGGAGACGCCCACCCGCCGATCGGTCCCGATGACAGGCGTCTGATCCCTGCGTCCCTTGGGGGGACGGTTTCAGGGCGTGAAGCGCCCCGGTGCATTGGCGCGACTCTGTCGGTTGAGATGACGTCCACGCGGTTGACGGCACGGCAGCACGTCGTTGTGCTCGGGGCCTCTCTGCTTCTTGTCTCGCTGTACACCTACCCTCTGATCCTGGACCCGGGCGGGCTCCTGCCCAAGCACAAAGACCCCTTCATGTACGGGTGGACGATGGTGTCGAATGTCCATCGTCTCCTCTCCGCGCCGCTGGCCGTCTTTCACGGGAACACCTTCTACCCCCACGGAAACACGATCGCCTACACGGATCTGCTCCTGACGCCGACGCTCACCGCGGGCCCGATTTACCTCCTGACCGGCAATCCGGTCTTACAATACAACCTCACGCTCCTGATCTGGTGGGCGCTCTCCGGCTGGGCCATGTACGTGCTGGGCCTGGCGCTCTTGGATTCCCATCTGGGCGCCACGATCGCGTCCCTGGCGTTTACTCTCTGTCCGTACCGGACGGACTATTTCCTCGAGTTCCAGATGCAGTTGGCGTTTCCGATCCCGTTGGCCCTCCTCTGCTTCGTTCGCTTTCTCGAGAACCACCGATGGCGTCACCTGGGATGGGTGGTCCTTCTGCTGTGGGTCGAGGCCCTGGCCTCGATGTATTACGCGATCATCCTGGGCCTCTGCCTGGCCGTGGTCGCCGGGCTTCACCTCATCCTCCGGTCCGGGAACTGGAACTGGGCCATGGTCCGAAGATTGCTCCTGGGAGGGATCATCCTGGGGGTCGCCCTGGCTCCCTTCTTGGTCCCGTATGTCCAGAACAATCGGGAGCTCGGACTGGTTCGGGAGCTCCACCAACCAGCCAGGCACTCCGCCGACATCCTCACCTATTTCGAGACCGGCGTCACAAAGCTCTATCGGTTCCACCCATCCGGCCACTTCGCCGAGACCTCGCTCTTCATGGGCTTTGTGACCCTGATGCTGGCGGCCACGGCGTGTGTCCTGCGTCCAGCGCCGGCCCCCCCGGGACTCCACTCAATCACGCCTCGCATTCCCCGCTTGCTTACGTCTGGGATCGTGCTTGCCATCGTCGGGCTCGTGGTCACGCTTACGTGGTGGGACGCCTTGCGCGCCGCGGGGATCCGTCCACCGGGGCCCGAGCGCTTCTTCGACGCCGTCCTGCTTCTCGGAATGGCCCGGATCGGCTTCGAAGGATGGGTGGCGAGGCGCGCGGGGGAAGATCGGGGCCCCCTGGGCCAGCGGGAGCTTCGCTGGATCCTCCTCTTCCTGATCGCGCTCTTCTTCGTCCTCTCCCTCGGACCCTTCATCCACTACGGGAGACGGGAGCTGGGCAAGGGGCTCTACCACTATCTCTACCCGTATCTCTGGCCGCTTCACGCGATGCGCATTGCGACGCGGATCGGCGTCATCGTCGTCCTCGGCGTGAGCCTCCTCGCCGGGCTTGGGATGAAAGTTCTCGCCGCCCGACTCCCCGGCGTCCGGGCCCGCGCCATCGTGGGAGGCCTTCTCGTGACGATCCTCCTGGCGGAGTACGCCTCCTTCCCGCTCCCGTACCAGAAAGTCGATTGGAGGCAGCGCCCGCCGGTCTACCGTGCCCTGGCCGAGGAAGGGGACGATGTGGCCGTCCTCGAGTGGCCCCAGGGCATCGAGTATTGGGACGACTACTATACCTTCATGTCGATCGGCCACTGGAAGCGCCTCGTGAACGGCGCGAGCGGCTTCCTGCCGCGGATGACGCGCGAAATCTCCGCAGCGCTCTCCGACCGGAACAGCCCCGTGAACCCGTTTCCGTCGCCGGAGGCCCGCCGCTTTCTCTTGGGGATCCACCCCCTTCGGTACGTCGTCGTCCACAACGCGCTCATTGATGCCGATGACCAGGGCAAATGGCAACGACTGAAGGAGCAGTCGTGGGCCCGGTATGTCGGGAGCTTCGGAAATGATGACCTGTACCGGCTCACCGGCGATCATGCGGGAGCGAAGATCGAGAAATTCTTTTCCTGGGACTATGCGCGCTGGAAGAAAGAGATCGTCTTTCGGGTCCGACCCATCGGACCTCGGGCTCGGGAACGTTGGATCGAGACCGACCTCAACGGTCGCCCCCTGGGACGCCAGGCCATCGAGGAGGGGTGGAGCACGGTCGTGCTGCCGCTCAGTTCCCCTCTCTTCCGGTCAGCGCCCAATACCTTCTCCATACGATGGCGCTACCGCCGGGAGGACGAGAGGCCCCGCCCGCCAATCGGCCGGACGGGCGTCTTCTCGCCCGTTGATCTCCACGTGGTCAGTGGTGGAAAGGAGCACGGGGATCGAGCATCGGTGATGGTCAATGGAATCGAATCTGCGGAGAACAAACGGGGATATTCCGTGGTGGCGATCCATCCCGAACAAGGCTACGTGCTCTGGGCTGACGTGTTCGATACCGACGCCTCTCGAGAAGAATCCAGGCGTTTGACCGAGGCCCTGAGGCGGCTCGCCCGCGGCGCCATTGTGGTTGCGGCCGTGAAGGATGAGGCTTCAAGCGCATTGACGGACGAGGCCGTCCTGGCCCTCAGGTCGCTGGGAGGGAGGAAAGACATCCGCGGGCGATACCGGGTCTCCCACCTCTTGATCGGCGTCAAAGGGGCGGCGCCGGGCACGGCGATCGAGGAGGTCGGCGCCCGGCCTCTTACGGTGACCCTCGGGGAGGCCCCCGAGAGATTAGGAATCGAACTCCGGGAGTTCGCCCTCCGGTAAAGCGAGCGTTTGTTTCCCCTGGAAGACTGGAAGGATGCGGAAAAACACATGTTAGTCGCAGGCTGCTCAAAAAGGTCCAGATGCAAGGCGGCGATTCGAGCGCCGGCTATGCCGGCGCAATCGTTGGGGGAGGTTCGGAAGGGGGCCGTCGAGGCCCCCTCCGAGGAAAGCCTGTCTAACGGGGAGGAATCGGCCTCACCCTGATACGATCGAGGGCGATCGGGATCCGTCCCAGGTAGTGAGCCCCAAACTCGATCACTCCGGGTCGTTCCAGGCGGAAGGGGAGGGTGACTTCTCGGAACTGGCCAATCGCGTCAGGGTCTCCCCTCGCCTCAGTCCTGGCGAGGACGGAGCGCTCCGGCATGAGGGTCACGGAGAGCCTCATCACCGGCTCCAGGGATTTCTCAGCCACCTTCAGACGAAAGATCGCCTGGTAGCTGCCGGCGGGGTACCGCCGGTACGGCCCTGAGAGAAGCTCGGCCTTTGGGGACTGAAGATCGGCAAAGGCTGCGATACCGGCACTCGCCCCAGGATCGGCCCGTTCCTCCATGGCGTGAGCCAGCGATTCGACTTCAAAGAGCGCCCGAGGGTCGCTTTCCTCGGCGAAGCGGACATAGACATAATCGGCCTCCATCCGGCCCTGGCCGAACCATTCGAGCCGGTACTCTAACGGCTCGGGGCGGGTCATCTCAAAATGGAGCTCGACATCGGCAAAGCGGGGGGAGAGATCACCCGTGTTGAGAAGCCGCTGGGCGAGGACCCGCCGGCCCCGGTCGACCGTGATTTCAGCCCGCGCGAACGGTCCGGCTCCGGCCCCTTGGCCTTTCAACCGAAAGATCGCGACATAGCGCCCTGTGGGGAGGGCCCGGTAGGGCCCAAAGTGGAGAAAGCCGGGGAGATCCCTCCGCTCTTCCGCCTTCAGGATCTTCCCTCCTGATGCTTGGGGTTCCTCTTCCACACGGCCCGTGCGACGGGGGAGCCATTCGGCCTCAAAAAAGATCCCCTGAGGACTCGTCCGACGGAAGACCGGGAGCCCGGTCGGGCGTTCGCGAACCCTGAAAAGCCAGAACGGATTCTCGCTCGCGACAAACTCAAGGAACGGGGAGGCCTGAAGGTTCTCCAAGCTGAAGGCCGAGGGGAGGCCGGTGACCTTGGGGGGGAAGACCCCGCGATCAAAGACCACGGCCCGAACCCCGAGGCGTCGGAGCAATGCATACTGCTCATCTCTGATTTCTCCGAAGTTCATCGGATCGAGTGGGCGATAGATGGTAGGGGGGTACGCCGCTGGAACCGCAGGGGCATAGCCATTGACCATCGGGCGACGGATCAGGGTGGTCGCATAGAGGTAGACCGACGACCACGAGCTCTCGCCCGGCCAGACGGGGAGGTAGAGGACCGGGCCCACCCCCGCCTCCTCCCGTATTTTTCCGTAGATCGCGTCGTGTCCCGAGAGGGTACTGAGCCCCGCGGGGCGTGCAGGGGCATAGTCGGCCAGGAGGAGCATCAGGGCCACCGCTGAGAGCCACCTTCCCCCGTGGCGGGCAGCCTCGAGGCGCGAGAGGCCAAGAGCGACGAGAAGGGCCAGGGCAAAGGCCGCGACAAGCTGGAATTTGGCCGGTTGCCGGATGAACGCTCCGAAGGGGACGAAGCGGTGGAACAGGTCGTAGAGCGGAAGACCTCTGAGGGTGGGTCCGAGGGAGAGAAGGACACTGGCGGCGAACAGCAGGGTCAAGAGCCATGCGGTTCTCCGCCCTCGACCCGCCGCCACGCCAAGTGCGGCCAGCAGGACGGCGACGGTTCCCGGGTAGATCGCCCTGGCGGCATGAGGCTGGTCTCGAACGAAGAGATCCGCCAGGGCGGGAGCAAAGAGTCGGATCTCGTCAAGGCTTCGCCCGCCTGCCATCACCGAGGCCTCCAGAACGGTCTGCTTTACATACACCATATAGCCCACGGCGAAGACGGCGAGGGCGAGCGAC
>Ga0184639_10000587_pt1 | contig 14423 bp, 12 predicted proteins | sample PLM31_170_b2_FD_133155 | JGI IMG/M metagenome (GOLD analysis project Ga0184639, IMG submission 133155) | Groundwater sediment microbial communities from an aquifer in East River, Colorado, USA - PLM3-1_170_b2 | ecosystem: Environmental > Terrestrial > Soil > Riparian zone | place: USA: East... | reverse complement strand
GGTGGCGCGCGCGGCGGCTGGCCCGCATGCCGGGGGCGCCGATGAGCGACGTGCGGCCCGCGGCGGGAACCGCGGAGCGGCTCTGGATCGCGCGGCTGCCGGTGATACTGCGATCGATCTGCCTCGGCGCCTGGATCGTCGCGGCCGCCGGACCGCGGGTCGGCTCGGCCCGCGCCGAGCTGCGCAGCGAAGGCATCTCGATCGTCCTCGCCCTGGACATTTCCAGCAGTATGCTGGCGGAGGACTTTTCCCCGGCGAACCGGCTCGACGTCGCGCGGCGCACCGCCATCGAGTTCGTACGAGCGCGCTCCTCCGACCGCATCGGCTTGGTCGCGTTCGCCGGGCAAGCACTCACACAGGTGCCGATCACCACCGACTATCCCGTAATCGAGCAAGCGATCCGCAGCCTGCGCGTCGGCATCCTGGAGGACGGCACGGCCATCGGCACCGGGATTGCGACGGCGGCCAATCGGCTGCGGCGCGCGCCCGGGAAGAGCAAGGTGCTGGTGCTGCTGACGGACGGCGAGAACAACAAGGGGACCGTGGACCCCCGCACGGCGGCTCAAGCCGCGGCGACGTTCGGCATCCGGGTCTACACGATCGGCGTGGGAACGCAGGGGGAAGCGCCGGTGCCCACAGGGCAGGGGCCGCTCGGCCTGCGTTATGAGACGATGCCGGTGAAAATCGATGAGCAGCTACTCGGGGAAATCGCCCACAACACGGGCGGCCGCTACTTCCGCGCGACCGATGCGGCGTCGCTGTCCAACATCTTCGCCGAGATTGACCGCCTCGAGAAGACGCCGGTCCAGCACCTCGTCTATCGACGTTACGACGAGGCGTATCGCTGGCCCCTCGGGCTGGGATTGCTCGCGCTCGCGCTCGAGCTGGTCGTCGCCGGGACCTTCGCCGTGCGGGTGCCCTGATGACGTTCGACGCTCCGGTCGTCGTCGCGTTGTCGCCGGTGGTCGGCGGCGCCGTCTGGTTCGCGGCGGCGTGGGCCCGGCGCGCCCGCCTGCGCCGGGCGGCGGCCTGGTCGGAGGCCACGGGCCGGGCCGCGCGCGCCGCGGGCCGCTTCGGGCCCGCGGCGCTCGGGCTCGCCGCCGGCCTCGCCGCCGTCGCGCTCGCGGGGCCTCGCTGGGGTGAGGAACGGATCGTCACCGAAACGCGCGGGCTCAACCTGGTGCTGGCGGTGGACATCTCGCGCTCGATGCTCGCCGAGGACGCGACGCCCAGCCGGCTGGGCCGGGCGCTGCGCGAGGCGCGGCGGCTCGTGCAGGATCTCGATGGTGACCGCCTCGGCCTCACGGCGTTCGCCGGGACGAGCTACATCCTCTCCCCGCTGTCGGTGGACGGCTCGGCGCTGGCGCTCTACCTCGACGCCCTCGATCCGGACGTCGCCTCCGAGGGAGGCACGTCGCTCGCCCCAGCATTGGCGCAGGGTGTCGAGCTGCTCCGCGCCAGTCCGGAAATCGCGGATCGGGTGCTGGTGGTGTTCACCGACGGCGAGGCGCACGATTCCCTCGAGCGGGCGCTTCAGGAGGCGCGGCGGCTCGTGGGACTCGGCATCCATCTGATTCTCGTCGCCGAGGGCGGGCGCGAGCCTGCCAAGATCCCCATGCGCGACGACCGCGGCACCTTTGTCGGATGGCAGCAGGATGGAGAGGGCAGCGCGATCCAAACGACCCGCCGCGACGACGTGCTGGGCGCGGTTGCCGACGCGGCGCAGGGCACGATCGTCGCGGCCGAGCTGCCCGATCAGGCGGGCGCGGTGCGGGACCTCGTCGCGTCATATAAGCGCGCCACCGCCACCGAGAGCCGCACGCAGCGCGGCCGCCCGCGCGCCTGGATCCCGCTGCTGCTGGCCGTGGTCGTGCTGGCGACCCAGACCGTGACGCGGCGCACCGCCGCGTTGATCGGGCTCGCGCTGTTGCTCGCGCCCCCCCCCGTGGCGCAGGCGCAGCACGCCGTGCGGCCGCGCTCTGCCGCCGAGAAAGCGTGGGACCAGGGCGATGCGGCGCGCGCCGCTGCCGCATACCTCGCCGAGCTGAAGCTCCGTCAGGACGACGACACGGCGTGGTACAATGCCGGCACCGCCGCGCTCGCCGCCGGGGATGCCGAAGTGGCGCGCGCGAGCCTGGCGCGCGCCGCGGCGTCGCTCGATCCCGACCTGCGGTTCCGCGCGCTCTACAATCTCGGACTGCTCGCGCTCCTGCAAGCGCGGTCCGACAGCGGCAACCGCGAAGCCCACCTCGCGGACGCAGAGCGCGCCTACCGCGAGGCGCTGCTCCTCAAACCGCGCCACATCCGGGCGAAATGGAATCTCGAGCTCGTCACGCGGATGCGCGGCTCAGGGGGGCAAGCGAATCGGCCCCCCCCCAACCCACCCCCGCCCCCCTCGCCGGGAAATGGGGGTGGTGGCGGCGGTGCAGGGCAGCAGGACCAAGCTCGAGGCGAAGGAGAGGCGTCAGGTGGGGGACTCAGCGAAGCACAGGCGGACCAGGTGCTGCGCTCCATCGGCCAGGAGGAGCTGCGCACCCGGCGCGACCGCACCGGCCGGACCCGGCGGGCTACGCCCGCGGGAGTGAAGGACTGGTGACGCCCCTGCTGTCGCTCGCGGCCGCCGCGATACTCGCCATCCAGGGCGGCGGGGCGGAGGTCACGGCGAGCGTGGATCGCACGCGGCTCACCGTCGGCGACGAGCTGATGCTCACGGTGCGTGCCCGGACGCGCTCGGCGGAGCCGGTCGAGATCGTGCTCCCGCCTCTGACGGGCTTCGCGATCGTGGGATCGCGCGATCTGACCGAGGTCGCGATGAGCGGCGCGGCCGGGTCCGTGCGGACCACCGTCCGCGAGCTGCAGCTCCGCGCGGAGCAGCCCGGTGCGCTGCTCATCGGTCCCGTGCGGGCTCGTCAGGGGCAGAGCCTGGTGGCGACCGATCCCATTCTCGTCACGGTCGACAGCGCGTCCGACCGGGTCGCCGCCACGCTCAGCCCGATGGTGCGGGCGCTGCTGGAGAACGCCCCTCCACCCATTTCCCGGCGCGCCGATCGCGTGGCGCTGACGATGCTGGTGCCCAGCGATACGGTCCTCGCGGGTCAGCAGGTGGATCTGATCGCCGCCGCGTGGATACCGCGCGAGCTGCGGGAGCGGATGCGTCGCCTCCCCGTCCTCACCCTCGTCACGCCCGAGGGTGTGTGGGCCTATCCCGCGTCCACGTCGTCCGGTGTCGCCGCCGCGCGCCTCGTGAGCGGGCGCTGGATGGATCTGTTCATCACGCATCAGATCGTGTTTCCGCTCGCGTCCGGGGGGGGGCGCCTCATCGTGCCGCCCGCTTCGGTGGAATACGCGTTGCCAGTCACATTCTCGTTCTTCAGTCGCGAGGAGCGCTATGCGCTGCGCAGCGACTCCATCGCGATCACCGTGCTGCCACTGCCTCCGGTCCCGGCGGGATTGGCGGCCGCCAATCCGGGGACGAGTATCGTCGCGCAGAGGGTCGCCCTCGATCTGCGGATCAATCCCGCAACGACGCGGGTCGGCGAGCCCATTGAAGCGGCGGTCACCATCAGCGGGGTGGGGAATGTCGCGTTATGGCCGGAGCCCGTGCTCAAGTGGCCGGCGGGATTCCGCACGTATCCGGCGCAGATCGAAGTGCGGGTTGCGCCCGATGATGGACGCATCGCGGGGAGCAAGACGTTCCGGTTTCTCGCTGTGCCGGATTCCGCCGGCAGCTTCGTCCTGCCGGATGTGCGTTATGCGTACTTCGATGCCGTCGCGGGCCGCTACGATGCCGCAGTTGCCCCGCCGCGAGTGCTTGCGGTCGCGCCGGGAGCGGAGCCGCGCGCAGCCCGCGCATTACCGCCTCTGCTCGCGCGTCGCGGCGAGCTGTGGGCCGATCGCCTGAATCGCCGGGTCGGATGGGGAGGCTGGCTGGCGATCGTGCTGGTGCCGCCTGTGGTGGTGTGGCTCGCGCGCCGTCGCTGGCGCCGGCCGCAACCCGCCGCCGCAGCCGCCGTCGCCGCCCCCGGGAGGGGGGGGGGACCGGAGTTGACGCAGCTCGGCCGCCTGGAGCGCGAGTTCCTGGCGATGCTCGCGAGCCACGTGTCGGACCCGTTCGCGCGCGATGGCGACGGGCTCGCCCAGGCGCTGCGGGCCGCGGGCGTGGACAGCGCCGTGGCCGACCATGTGAAGCGGCTGCGCGACCGGCTGCGCGCCGCCCGCTACGGCCCGCGCGGGCTCGGAGACGCGGCCGAGCTGGCGGCGGAAATCGAGCAGGTGCTGCGGGTGCTCGGTGCAGACGGGCCCGCGGCACCGCGGCGCCGCCGTCCGGTCCTCGCCTCGCTGCTGCTCCTGGCCGTCGTCGCGCCGCACATCGCGGCACAAACCCCCAGCGCCGAGGCCCTGTATGAGGCCGGCGCGCTCCGAGCGGCGGCCGATTCGTTTGCGGCGCGGGCGGCGCGTGAGCCGCGCGATCCGGCCCACTGGTACAACCTCGGCGCGACGCTGTATCGCGCCGGCGCCGACGGCAAGGCAACGGCAGCCTGGACCCTCGCGGCACGGCTCGCGCCGCGCGATGCGGTGATCCGGCGCGCGCGCCGCCTGCTGCCCGCGCCCGACCTCGCCACCGAGCAGCTGCTCCGTGTTGGCTGGGCGACACCGGCGGAGTGGGGCGTAATCGCGGCGGGCGCGTGGGTCGTACTGTGCCTCACGGCGGGCGGACGACGCCGGGTCCTCGTGCTGGGCCTCGGGGCGATCGCGGTCGGCGCGGCGGCGTTCGGCGCGAGCGAATGGCGCCGCCGGGCCCGTCCGCTCGCGGTCGTGGTCGCCGATGCCGCGCCGGTGCGCGCCGCGCCCTATGGCGGCGCGAGTGCCACGACGACCGTTTCCGCCGGGGGCGCCCTGCTCGTGGGCCGGAGCTACGGCCCGTGGCGGGAGGTGCGTCGCCGCGACGGCGTGCGCGGCTGGGTACTGCGGACGGAGATCGCGCCCCTGTGAGCGTGGCCTCCCCTCCTCGGGTGCAGATCCTCGCCGCTCAGGTCGCCGACCAGATCGCCGCGGGGGAAGTCGTCGAGCGGCCCGCGTCGGTAGTCAAGGAGCTGGTGGAGAACGCGCTCGACGCCGGCGCGCGTGTGGTTCGCGTCGAGCTGGAAGACGGCGGGAAGACCCTGATCCGCGTGAGCGACGACGCCGCCGGGATGGACCGCGAGGACGCGACGCTCGCGCTCCAGCGCCATGCGACGAGCAAGATCCGCGCGGCCGCCGACCTGATCGGCGTCGCGACGTTCGGGTTCCGAGGCGAGGCCCTGCCCGCGATCGCATCGGTATCGCGCTTTGAGCTGGAAACGAGCAGCGGCGACGCCGGTGGAACACGCCTCCGCGTGGTGGGCGGGAAGATTGACGCGACTGAGGACGCGGTCCGCCAGCGCGGCACGACGGTCACGGTGCGCGCGCTGTTCTACAACACACCGGCGCGCCGCAAATTCCTGCGCGCCGCCGCGACGGAGACGCGCGCCGCCGTGGAGGCGGCCACCGTCCTCGCGCTCACGCGGCCCGACGTGGCGTTCACGCTGACCAGCGATAGCCGCGTCCTCCTCGATTGCCCGCCGGCCGCCCGCCTGATCGATCGGGTGCGCGCGCTGTGGGGCGTCCAGCTCGCCGACACCCTGCTCGCCGTGTCGCACCGGGCCGGGCCGCTGGAGGTGAGTGGCCTCGCGCAGCGGCCCGCGCAGGCGCGGCCCGCCGGCCGGAAGGGTTACGTGTTCGTGCGCGGCCGGCCGATCCGCGACCCGTTCATCCTGCGCGCGGCGGAAGCCGGCTACCGGTCGACCGTCGCGCCCGGCGATCGCCCCTCGCTGCTCCTGTTTCTCGACCTCCCCGGCGATGCCGTCGACGTCAACGTTCACCCCGCCAAGCTGGAAGCGCGGTTCCGCGACAAGTTTTTCGTCGAGAAGGTGGTGGAGGAGGCGGTGCGGGAAGCGCTGGCGCCCCTCGCCGCTGCCGTGCCGTTGGGGGCTGGGGCCTCGGGCCTAGGGGCTGGGGCAGGTTGGAGCGGGATCAGCGTGCCGCTGGATCTCTTCCCCTCGAACGCCCTAGGCCCCAGGCCCCAGGCCCCAGCCCCGCCTCTGCTCCAGGTATTTGATACGTACATCCTTTTTCAGACCGAATCCGGTGTGGCCATCGTGGATCAGCACTCTGCCCACGAGCGCGTGCTCTACGAGGACGTCATGCGCCAGCTCAGCGGCGACGGCGCGCCGGCGCAGCGGCTGTTGCTGCCACTCACGCTCGACTTCGCGCCGGCGGAGCTCGACGCCATTGACGCGCATCGCGAGCTGCTGGCGCGGGTCGGATTCGAGGTCGAGCCCTTCTCGGGCCGCAGCGTCGTGGTGCACACGGCGCCCAACCCGCATCCTCGCTTTGAGGCGGGCCGCTGTCTGCAGGAGCTCGTGGCCGACCTGGCGGGCGGCCGTTTCGGCGGCTGGCAGAACCGGCTCGAGCGTTTCGCCGCCACGTACGCCTGCCGCGCGGCCATCAAGGCCGGTCAGACCCTCGACACCGGCGAGATGCGCGAGCTGGTCGTGCGGCTGCTGACCGCGACGCTGCCCGCCCACGATGTTCACGGGCGCCCGAGCTTGGTACAGCTTCCTAAGGATGAGTTGGAGCGCCGGTTTGGGCGCACCTGACACCAGACACCTGACACCTGTCATTGTGGGCCCCACCGGCGTCGGCAAGACCGCCGTTGCGGTGGCGCTCGCTACCGTCGCTCCGGTCACTGTGATTTCCGCCGATGCCCGCCAGGTCTATCGGGGGCTCGACATCGGGACCGCCAAGCCCGATCGCGAAACGCTCGCCCGGGCGCCGCACCGGGGCTTGGATCTGATCGACCCCGGGGAGCGTTACAGCGCGGGACGGTTCGCGCGCGACGCCGCGGGATGGGTCGCCGAAGCGCGCGCCGTGGGACGGCAGCCAATCGTGGTCGGAGGAACCGGGTTGTACATCCGCGCGCTCGTGGACGGCCTGTTCCGCGAGCCGCCGTTCGATCCGGTCCGCCGCGAGCGGATGCGCGAATGGACCGAACGCTTGGAGGGCGCGGAGCTGGTGCGCTGGGCCGGCCGGCTCGATGCCCGTTTCCCGGGTGGGGGCCGCCAGCGCGCCGCGCGCGCGGTCGAGGTCGCGCTGCTCACGGGGCGGGCGCTCTCGTGGTGGCAGCGCGAAGCGCGCGAAACGGGAGCGCTACGTCCCTGGTACATTCACCTCACGTTGCCGCGCGACGCGCTCCACCGCCGCCTGGCGGCGCGCGTGGATCGGATGCTCGCCGCGGGATTCGTCGACGAAGTGCGTAGTGCGCTCGCGGCTGGTGCCGCGCCGGACGCGCCCGGGCTGGATGGGGTGGGCTATCGGGAGGTAGTGGCGATGCTCCAGGGGAGGCTGCCGCAAGCCACATTGCGCGACGCCATTCTGGTATCCACCCGGCGCTATGCGAAGCGGCAAGAGACCTGGTTCCGAAACCAATTGCGAGGCGAAGGGAAGGTCTGGATGCTTGACGCGAGCGATACCCCCGAGCGACTGGCGGCCCTGGTATTCGAGCGCTGGCGAGCAATTCCGCAATCCGCAATCCGCATTCCGCAATCATGAGAATCGGCATCACCCTCTACCCGACCTACGGCGGTTCCGGTGCGGTCGCGACGGAGCTGGGCCTCGAGCTCGCGCGGCGCGGGCACGAAGTGCACTTCATCTCCTACGCCAGCCCGTTCCGGCTGCGCGGCTTTGCCGAGCGCGTCACCTTCCACGAAGTGACCCAGCTCGAGTATCCGCTCTTCGAGCAGTCATCCCCCTACGCGCTCGCCCTCGCGGTGAAGCAGCACGAGGTGGCGAAGCGCGAGCAGCTTGACCTGATGCACGTGCACTACGCCATCCCGCACGCGGCTACCGCCTGGTTGGCGAAGCAAATGCTGAAGACCGAGCGCGACCTGAAGATCGTGACGACCCTGCACGGCACCGACATCACGCTCGTGGGGCAGGATCCGTCCTACTACACGCTCACCAAGTTCTCGATCGAGCAGTCGGATGCCGTGACGGCCGTGTCGGCGTTCCTGCGCGAGGAGACGTACCGGGCGTTCGGCTGCGGGAACTGCGACGTGCGAGTGATCTCGAACTTCGTCTCGACCGCCGACTATCATCCCGCGACCGATGACTCGTACCGGCGCGCCCTGGCGCCCCAGGGCCACCGCGTGCTCGTCCACGTGTCCAACTTCCGGCCGGTCAAGCGGATCCTTGACGTCGTGCGGATCTTCGCCGGGGTGCGCAAAGCCCTGCCGGCAACCCTGGTGCTGGTGGGCGACGGGCCCGATCGCGACGCCGCCGAGCACGAGGTCGATCAGCTCGGCTTGCGCAAGGACGTCCGGTTCCTCGGCAAGGTGGAGAACGTCGGCGACGTGCTGCGCGGCGGCGATCTCTTCTTGCTTCCCTCGGCCACGGAGTCGTTCGGCCTGGCGGCGCTGGAGGCGATGGCCTGCGGCGTGCCGGTCGTGGCGAGCGCCGCGGGCGGGATTCCTGAAGTGGTGAAGGACGGTGAGACCGGATTCCTGGCGCCCGTCGGCGACGTGACCGCCATGACGGAGCGCGCCCTGGCGCTTCTCAAGGACCCAGCCGAGCACGAGCGCATGAGGCGCAACGCCGCCGCCCGCGCGCTCGAGTTCTCCGCCGACCGCGTGGTCCCGCGCTACGAACAGCTCTACGAGGAAGTGTTGGCGTGACCGCGGTGTTCCGCCTGGTCCGCGCGCCAAATCTGCTCATCGCCGCGGCTGGCGTGCTGGCCGGCGGGTGGATCGCGCTCGGGACGATCGCCCTGCCAAAAGAGCTCGTGTTCGCCGCGATCTCGGGAATCGCGCTCGGCGCGGCGGGGAACGCCTGGAACGACATCTGTGACGCCGCGTCGGATCGCGTGAACCGACCAGGCGGAGCGCGGCCAGTCGCGGCAGGACAGATCGCGCGCGGCACTGCCGACCTCATCGTTTTTCTCGGCGCCCTCGTGGGTCTCGCCGCGGCGGCGCTCGTCAGCGGGTGGCAGGTGGTCGCCGCCGTGGCCGCGCTCATCGTGATGCTGGCCTACTCGCCGGTGCTCAAACCCCGGCCCGCCGTGGGCAACGTGGCGGTGGCCCTCGTCGCGGGATCGCCACCGTTCTACGGCGCCTTGGCCGTCGGGGCGCCGGCAGCGGGCGTGGTCCCCTGGGTTCTGGCGGCGTGGCTCCATTTCGTCCGTGAGATCGTGAAGGATGTGGAAGACGAGTCCGGCGATCGCGTGATCGGTCGCCGCACCCTCCCTATCGTCGTGGGTAGACGGCCGGCCCAGGTCGTCGCTGCGGGCGCCGGACTGCTCTTCATACCCGCGAGCCTGTTGCTGCCGCGCAGCGCCGGGTACGGCGGAGCCTATTTCCTGATCGCGCTCGTCGCGCAGATGGCCGTACTCGTCGCGGCGACGTGGCTGCTGCTCGGCAGGGTGGAGCGGGTGAGCACCCTTCTCAAGAGCGCCATGGTCGCCGGTCTGGTCGCCCTGGTTGCGGGAAAGGTCGCATGAACCTCTGGCAGGGCATCCTCCTCGGCCTCGTGCAGGGACTGACGGAATTCCTCCCCGTGTCAAGTGACGGGCATCTCACTGTGATCGGGTACGTCGCTGGTGTGCGCACACCGGGCGTGTTTGTCGAGGTGGCGCTCCACGTGGCCACGCTGGGTTCGATTCTTGTCGTGTATGGGCGGCGCTTCGGCCTGCTCGTCCAGGGCGTGCTGCGCCGACAGCCCGATGACTTGCGCTATGCAGGATTGATCCTGCTGGGCATGATCCCGGCGGGCATCGTCGGCGTGCTCCTGGAGGACTTGGTGGCACGGGCGTTCGATTCCTTGTTGGTTGCCGGCGCAGGGTTCCTGGTAACGGGCGCGGCACTGTGGTCCACCAGACGGCTGGTGACCGCCGCCGGCAATCGGCCCACCCCGGGCGGCGCGCTGCTCATCGGCGTTGCGCAGGCATTGGCGATTCTGCCCGGTGTTTCCCGCTCCGGCATGACGATCTCCTCGGGCCTCTGGTTGGGCATGGGGGCCGTCGCCGCGGCGGATTTCAGTTTCTTGATGGCCATTCCCCTCATTGCTGGCGCGGGCCTCCTTGAGGCGCGGCACCTGTCCACCGACATGGTGCAAGTCGGCGCGGTGCCGCTCGTCGCCGGATGTCTCGTGGCGTTTGTCTCGGGCGTCTTCGCGATCCGCTTCCTCGTCGCCATGTTGCAGCGCGGACGCTTCTACGCGTTCGCGCCCTACTGCTTCGCCGTGGGAACGCTCACGCTCCTCTACGCATTGTGGCGCGGCTAGAGATCGACGGCGTCCCGGCGGCCCTCCTGGCGCGCCGCTGGGGGGTGCCGCAGTGTGGGGTCTTCCGCACACTCTCGTCCAGTCTCGACGGGGTTCACGACGTCGGCGCGCAAGGTGCACCCAGCGGGACGCTCGTAATCGCTGAGGAACAGACGGCGGGGAGGGGCCGCGATGGCCGTACGTGGCGCTCTCCGCTCGGCGGTGTGTGGCTCGGTATCTTGCTCCGGCCTCCATTTCCAGATCCGGGCGTCTTGTCCCTCCGGGCGGGTCTCGTGCTTGCCGACGTCGCCGACGAGCTGTTGGGCACCCCGCGGACACAGCTGAAGTGGCCCAACGATGTGCTCGTGGACGGGCGCAAGCTCGCCGGGATTCTCTGCGAAGCGCGATGGCAGGGTGCGACCCCGCAATGGATGGGGTTGGGAATCGGCGTGAACGTGGTGAACGCGATCCCAGCCGACCTGGCCGATCAGGCGATCGCACTGCGGGACCTCGTTCCGGACGTCCGCAGGATCGATGTGCTGGACCGCCTGGTTCCTGCATTGCGCCCGCTCGCCGCGCACCGCGCACCGCTTACCGATTTCGAATGCGCGGCGTTCGCGCGCCGCGATTGGTTGCGCGGCCGGCAGCTCCGCGCTCCCCTGTTCGGGCGCGCCGCGGGCATCCGGCCTGACGGAGCGCTCCTCGTGGATACCGGTGCGGGGACCACGATGGTGCGTGAAGGCCACGTCGAGCTATCTTAGCCGCCCATGCTGCTCGCCCTCGACATCGGCAACACCGAAACGACCGTGGGCCTGTTCGCGGGCGACCGCCTCGAGGGGGGGGGCCACTGGCGGTTGCACACGACGCCCGAGCGGACGCCCGATGAGTGGGCGGCCGCCCTCACGGTGCATCTGACCCAGGCGGGTCATTCCACGCAGGAGATCCGCGCCGCTATCGTCGCGTCGGTCGCTCCCCATATCACGCAGAGTTTGTGCGAAGGGATCGTAAGTGCGACGACGCGCGAGCCGACGCGCGTGGACGCCCACTCCAAGCTGCCCATCGTGCTGGACGTGGACGAGCCGCTGACCGTCGGCGCCGACCGGATCATCAACACGCTTGCCGCCTCTCATCTCTTCAAGCGGGACACGATCGTCGTGGACTTCGGGACGGCCACGACCTTCGATTGCATCACCGCCGACGGGGGGGGGCGCTTCATCGGAGGCGTGATCATGCCCGGCCTCCGTACCGCCTCCGACGATCTCGTGCGCAAGACGGCGAAGCTGCCTGCTACCGAGCTGCTGCCGCCCACACACGCGATCGGCCGGCGGACGGAGGACTGCATCCGAGTCGGCGTGTTGTGGGGCACGGCGGACGCGGTGGACGGTCTCGTGCGGCGGATCAAGGCGGAATGGCCCACCAAGACGCAACCGCAGACGATCGCCACCGGCGGGCTGGCGAGTCTCGTGTCGCCGCTGTGCAAAGAGATCGAAGCGGTGCACCCCGATCTCACGCTCATCGGTCTGCGGATCGCGGCGGCGGCGCTCGGCCTCAAGTGGTGAGCGACGCTCGCAGCCTCAATGCGTGGCGGCGCTGGGGATACCGGCTCTTCCCGGGTGATCTCTACTCCTACGTGCTGCACATGCGCCCCGCCGAATGGCCGATCATGGCGGGGCATACACTGCTCGGGTACGTCCTCGCGGTCGGGATCGACGGCGCGCTCCAGGGCCAAGCGCTGGCCGAGGCGCTGCGGGCACTCGTGATCTGGGTCGTATTTCTGAACGGCGGCACGCTCGCCATTAACAGCGTGTTCGACCGGGACGAGGGGGACATCGGCTATCTCAACGCGCCCCCGCCACTCCCGCGCTACCTGTTGCAGTTCAGTCTGGCTCTGCTGGTGGCCGGCCAGCTACTGGCATTCACATTGCCCCTCGGGTTTCAGATTGCGTACGCCATTTGCTTCGTGCTGTCGGTCCTCTATTCCGTCCCGCCGTTCCGGTTCAAAGCGGTGGCCGGCGTGGACTGGGTGATCAACATGTGGGGGTTTGGTACGCTCACGCCCTACGCGGCCTGGGCGGCCACGGGACGGCCGCTCGACTTCGGGCACGCGCTGGTGCTGCTGGCTTTCTGTCCGCTGTTCGCCGGGCTCTATCCGCTCACTCAGCTGTATCAATTCGACGAGGACCGGCGCCGGGGAGATCGGACGCTGGCGCTGATCCTGGGGATGCGGGTGAGTTTGGTCGTGGCGCTCGTCTGCACGCTGGTGGCATTCGGGCTGTTTGGCTGGGCGGCGGCCACCGTTGGGGTGAAGGTACTCCCGCTCGCGTTGCCGCTCGCGCTCTGGCTGGCGGTGCTGGTCCCATGGCTCGCCCGTTACGCATCGTGGAGTCCCGCGCAGCATCAGCGGGGGATGTACCGGGCCCTGATGGCCTGGGCGGTTACGGATGTGGTGGTTTTGCTCGTGTTTGCCTGGTGATGCCCCCCGGTTCCGGTTTAGATTAGCGGGAACGGCAGGCTACCCCTTCTCGAGGAGCATGCAGCGCATGACGGCAGGCACCGCCTCCGCGATCTCTCCGACGATCGACCGCTCGGATTTCCGCCATATCCTGGTCAGCGGGGCCAAGGTCGGCGTGGCCATTGCCGGGGCCGTGATCGTGTATCTCGCGGTGTCGCGGCTCGTGCCGGCCGGCGTCGTGAGAGCGCTGCTGCAAACGATCATCGTGCTCGCCGCTGGAGTCGCCGCCAGCTTCCTTCCGGCCTCTTGGGCGACGGCGCGCACCACCCAGGGTATCGCGAGTGCGGCGGCGATCGGACTCTGGGGCACGATCGTTTTCATGGCGATCGATATTATCCTGCTGCGCCCGTTCCATGCGTTCCCCTGGACGTGGGACGCGGTCGGGGGCGGCAGCACGTGGTGGTATCTCCCGATCTGGTGGATGCTCGGGACCTTTGTCGCCTGGATGGGGGCGCTCTTCACCGCCGGGCGAGCGGCCCGGTCTGGCGACGTCTCCATCCGCGCGCTGGCGCTCCCCGTCGTCATCGGCGCCGCCGCGATCGCGCTCGGGCTCGCGCTCGCCCGGCTCGGCATCTATCTCCCGGTCGCCGCCGGAGCCGGCTTCACCCTGGTCCTCACGGTGTTCGCTGTCGTCGCGATCGCTCGCAAGGGCTAGGCATGCCTCGTTGGCTGGCCCACCTGCTCGTGGTCCTCGGATGGCTCCTCACTCCTATCTGGGCGTGGGGAGCTTCGCATCTCGGCCTGTGGCTCGGCGCGCTGGTCGCGCTGCGCCTCCAAAGCCCGATCGCCATGCTCATCGTCGCCGGCCTCGGCGCTCTCCTGTTTGGCTTCGCCGTGCTGTGGGGCTGGGTCCGGTTCATGCGCCACCTGCCGCACCTGCTCTCGCATCACATGGCTCCCCGCGCCTCCGAGGAGCACGCCGCGATTGCGGCCGCGGATTGACCTCACACTTCTGCTTGCCGTAGCCCTCGGGGCGCCACCCCTAGAGGGGCAGGGACGTGACGTCGAACTGCTCTACGGCCGGTGGTACCAAGGCAATCAATCCACGAGCTACGAGCTGCGCACCGACGGACGGCTTGGTGGGATCTTCTCGCACGGCCTCGCGGCGCAGGTCCTGATCCACGACAGTTTGGGCCGCCGGCGCGCCTTCTATGGCGCCGGGTGGGAGCTGCACGCGCTGCGACGCCGCGCTATGCTCGGCCCCTACGCGATCGCCGGCGTCGCGCTCGGCTTATCCACGGACACAGCCAAGCAGTCGCTCGGTGCTCTATGGAGCGTCGGCGCGGGTGTGGAATGGCGCCCGACATCCTGGGCGGCGTTCGGCGTGGAGGCGCGGTATCGACTCCAAGACGTTGGCCCCCGAGGCTTCTGGCGGGCGTCTCCAGGGAGCCGGGATGGGATCGGGGGAGCGGTGGGCCTGTCCCTCACGATCGGGAAGCGGGGAACAGGAAGCCGCGCCGCGAACCTTCCGCCTCCCGAGGCTCCCCGGAGCATTACCGGCAACGCGGCCGATATCGTGCGGACGGCCCTCGACGTGCTCGGGACGCCGTACGAGTGGGGCGGGACCGCCGAGAACGGG
>Ga0184639_10000585_pt1 | contig 14433 bp, 16 predicted proteins | sample PLM31_170_b2_FD_133155 | JGI IMG/M metagenome (GOLD analysis project Ga0184639, IMG submission 133155) | Groundwater sediment microbial communities from an aquifer in East River, Colorado, USA - PLM3-1_170_b2 | ecosystem: Environmental > Terrestrial > Soil > Riparian zone | place: USA: East... | reverse complement strand
GAGCGAGAGCATTGCGACCTTATGCTCCACCGAGGCGAAGACTTCCACGGGTTGGCCTGCAACGCGTTGCGTCGGACTGTCAGGCGTGATGAGGTCCGGATGCGTTTCCTCGAGGGCCCTCAACTGGCGAGCGAGACGGTCGTACTCGGCGTCGGAAATTCCGGGGCGGTTTTCGACGTAGTAGAGGAAGTCGTGGTGGCGGATGAGTTCCCGGAGCTCATCGACCCGGCGCGCCACCTCGGCCTTGCTCGTCATGACGGGTGAGGGAAGGATACCATACCCGCACGCCCCGGTGCCGGGGACCCAAGGTGCTTTCTCGGGCGGTCCTTGGGCTATGAGGGAGAGCGGGGGTGAGCGCTGGACGGAAAGGTTACGAGGTGGATCACGTGGGCCTCGGCCTGGACTCTGGTGCCCGTCGGGAAAAACGCGGAGGAGGGTTGAGAAGAGTGGACGAGGTGGCCTGATGGCAGGCGGAGGCCGTAGAGGTTTTCCGAGCCCCGGAAGTGCCGGCGGATGATCGCGCTCTCTCCGTCCGGGGCGGGAACGAACGTGATGTCATCGGGCCGCAGCATGACCTCCACCTTCTCGCCGACCTCGCGCCCTTCAGCGTTCGGGAACACCCCGAGTTCTGTGACGATGCCCTCGGCCGTGACAAGACCCGGGAGGAAATCCGCGGCTCCCACGAATTCGGCGACGAACCGAGTAGCCGGGTGGTGGTAGATTTCCTCCGGCCTGTCGAGCTGCTCCAACCGGCCCTGATTAAGGACACCGACCCAGTCGGCAAGAGTGAAGGCCTCTTCTTGGTCATGGGTCACGAGAATCGCGGTGGTCCCCGTGTTCCTGAGGAGATTCGTGACCTCCGCCCGGAGCTGGTCGCGGAGGTCGGCGTCCAGGTTGGAGAACGGCTCGTCCAGGAGGATCAGGGCCGGCGCCGGGGCCAGGGCTCGGGCCACCGCCACCCGCTGCTGCTGGCCGCCGGAGAGCTCATGGGGGTATCGGTCGGCGAAGTCTTCCAGCCCCACCAGCTCCAGGATCTGGGCCACGCGTTTTTTCCGTGCGGCGCCGTCCAGGTTCTGCAGGCCGAACCCGACGTTTTCCGCCACGGTCAGGTGGGGGAAGAGGGCGTAATCCTGGAAGACGACTCCGACTCCTCGCTTCTCGGGAGGGACCCATCGGCCGGGGCCCGCCATGACCTCTCCCCGGATGACCACAGCGCCCGCGTCGGGGGTCTCGAAGCCCGCGATCAGGCGGAGCGTAGTGGTCTTCCCACACCCGGAGGGCCCGAGAAGGACGACCAGTTCGCCCTGTTCGACCCTGAGCGTCAGGCGGTCCACGGCCAGCGGCTGATCGGCCGCGTAGCGCTTGCTGACCTCCAGGAGCTCGAGGAGTTCCATCGAGGGGGAGCGAGTTACCGTCGGTGGGTCAGGCGGGCAGACCCTTCCGGTCTCGGGCCATCCAGCGCATGGCGAAGACGACCGGCGCGAGGCCGGCAGCCACGATGGCAAGCGCGGGAACTGCCGCGTCCTCCCACAGCGACTCGGACGTGAACTGCCAGACGCCCACGGCGAGCGTGTTGAGGCCAAAGGGGCGCAACAGGAGCGTGGCCGGCATTTCCTTCATGACGTCCACGAAGACGAGGGCCAGGGCGGCCAGGAGCCCGCGCCGGATCAGCGGCAGGTGCACTTGGCCGAGCGTGCGACCCGTGCCGATGCCGAGCGACCGGGCCGCTTCGTCGAGGTTTCTCGGGACTTTGCTGAGGCTCGCCTCGACGGCCTGAAAGCTCACCGCCAGGAACCGGACCAGGTAAGCGAACACAAGCCCCACGGCGGAGCCCGTGAGCACGAGGCCCGCATTGATCCCGAATGTCTCCCAGAGCGTGTCGCCGAGGACGCGGTCGAGCCACGCCATCGGCAGGAGCACGCCCACCGCGATCACAGCGCCGGGAAGCGCGTACCCCGTGGCCGCGAAGCGAGCTGAAAGGGCGACGCCCCGGGTCGGGTGGAGGCGCGTCGCGTACGCCAGCACGACGGCCATCACGCACGCGGCGGTCGCCGTGACAGCGGCGAGCCAGAGGCTGTTTTTGAGCTGTGGACCGAAGTCGGTGGGCAGCCCGGTTCGGGCGAGCGTGTGCACTGCCCAGACCAGGAGCTGGCCCACCGGGATCCCGAATGCCAGGATGAGCACCGCCGTGCACGCGCCGGTGGCGGCGGCTGCCCGAGGGCCGGCGAGTCGGATCGGAGCGAAGGGGCGACCGTGATTCCGTACCTGGGTGAAGCGCGCGCGCCCTCTCAACGCGCGCTCGACCAGAATCAGCAAAAAGGTGAAGCCGAGCAGCACCGCGGCGAGCTGCGTGGCAGCGATGCGGTCGAACATGCCGTACCACACGCGGTAGATCGCCTCCGTAAGGGTTCGGTAGCCGAAGGTGGCCACGGTGCCGAAGTCAGCCAGCGCTTCCATGAGCGCCAGGGAGACGCCGGCCACCAGCGACGGCCGGGCCATCGGCAACGTGACCTGAACGAATGCCCCGAACTGGCCGCGTCCGAGCGCGCGCGCGGTCTCGAGCGTCCCGGGAGCCTGCTCGAGAAAGGCCGCCCGAGCCAGCGTGTAAACGTACGGGTAGAACACCAGCGTCATCGCCACGGTGACGCCCCAGGCGGAGCGGAGGTCTGGGAGCCGGAAGCCGAGGCCGAAGAGTTCGCGCAGAGCCGTCTGGATCGGGCCGGCGAAATCGAGGAGGCCGAGGAAGGCAAAGCCGATCACGTAGGCGGGCACAGCGAGGGGAAGCATGAGGGCCCACTCGAAGATCGACCGGCCGGGAAACTGGTAGTGGACCACGAGCCAGGCCAAAGCGGTACCCAGCACGAGCACTCCGAGCCCGACGCCGGTCAGGAGCAGGATGGTATTAATCATCAGCTCCACGAGCTGTGTACGCAGGAGGTGGCTCCAGACCTCACGCGCCGGCGTCGCCAGCGAGAAGACGACCGCGAGGAGAGGCACCGCCACGAGACCTGCGATCGCCACGGCAGCAACGGTCCACACCGACGGAGGTCTGAGGAGCCCGAGGGGGTGCCGGAGCACCCCTCCCGCCATTGCCGTCATCGCCGGGCGAACCACCGGTCAAACCCTCGATGAGGGGCGATTACTTGTACCCGACCCGGTCGGCCAGGCGAGTCGCCGCGGTCTGGAATTCTCCAGCCGCCGCGATGTTGATATCGTCGGTCTTGAATTTGCCCCACTTGGCGATGAGCGCGTGCGGGCCGACCTCCGGATTGGCCGGGTACTCGAAACCGGCATCCGTGAACAGGTTCTGCGCCTCGGGGCTCGAGAGAAACTCGAGGAGCCTGATGGCGTGATCGCGGTTCTTCGTATGGGCCGTCACGCCGGCGCCCGAGATGTTGACGTGGACACCGGTCGTCTGCTGGTTGGCCCAGAAGATCGCCACCGGCAGGGCGGGATCCTTCGCGACGAGGCGGGCGAGGTAGTAGTGGTTGACGACCGCCACGTCACACTGGCCGGCGGCCACCGCCTCGATGAGCTTGGTGTCGCTGTTGATGAGGACCGGTTTGTTCGTGACCCAGCCGCGCACGATCTCCTCCGTCTTCGCCTCTCCGCGGCGCTTGATCATGGCGGCCAGGAACGATTGGCTGTAGATGTAGTTCGAGGGGCGCAGGCAGAGGCGGCCTTTCCACTTCGGATCCCCCAGCGTTTCGTACGTGGAGAGCTCCGAGGGGCTCACCCTTTTCGTGTTATACACGATCGTGCGCGCGCGCACCGTGAGCCCGACCCATCGGTGCTCGGGATCGCGCAGATGGGCGGGAATGTTGGCCCGCAACACAGGGGAATCGACGGCGGCCAGGAGGCCCGCGCGCGCCGCGTTCCAGAGGTTCCCGGCGTCCACCGCGATGAGCATGTCGGCGGGGGTCCGGTCCCCCTCGGCCTTGAGCCGCTCGAAGAGCTCCGCGCTGCTGGCGTTGAAGGTCTTGAGCGTGATCCGGGTCTTTTTCGTGAAGGCGTCAAAGGCCGGCTCGTTGCCGTAGTGGCGGGCGGAGTAGATCACGAGTTCGGCCGCCTCGGCCGGGGCTATCGGGACGAGAACCAGGAACGACAGGAGCGCGGCGGGCCCGAGTCGCCGGGCCCTCAGGAGGGCGCGCGTGTTGGGTCTCGGAGCGGCCATGGTCAGGTCCTCTCAGCGGACGGGGTATCGCGTTACACGGCTTATTCGGTTAACCGTCTCTGTGTAATAAGGTACACTTAATACAAATGGTGTGTCAAAGCCCAAATGGTGGGGCTCCAATCGGCCTCATGATCCTTCAAAGGGAGTTTGTGCCGTCCGTTTGCCCTGGCCGGGCTTTGCGGTACAATTCAGGGGCGAAATGAGTCCCCGCGCGCCGGAGACCACCGCTTCCGTCCAGGATTATCTGGCGGCGATCTATGACCTGTCAGGCAGCGGCAAGCCGGTCATCGGGGCGCGGCTCGCCAAGCACATGAAGTTCTCCCCTCCCGCCGTGACCGAGGCTCTCCAGCGGATGGCCCGCGTGGGCTATATCAAGTTCGGCGCGGGGAAAGAAATCTCCCTCACCCAGAAGGGGAAGGCGCTGGCGGAGGTGATGGCCCGGCGCCACCGGCTCCTCGAGCGGTGGCTGACGGACATCCTGGGGCTCGACTGGACCGAGGCGCACGAGGAGGCCCACCGTCTGGAGCACGCGCTCTCTCCGAAGGTGGAGGACCGGCTCGCCGCCATCCTGGGGATGCCGAGCACCTGTCCCCATGGCAACCCCATTCCCGGGATGGCCCGGAAGTCATCCACGCATCCCTTCCCGCTTGATCAGGCCAAGGAAGGGACCACCGTCGTCGTGGAGCGGATCACGGAGGAAGCGGAGGCGGACCGGAAGCTCCTCGAACACCTGTGGCAGAACGGCGTCAGGCCCGGCATGAAGCTCAAGATTCAGGAAGTCGCCCCGTGGGCGGGAACGATCACGACGACGAGCGACGGCAAGACGATCGTGCTGGGGTTGGCGGCGGCGGGAAAGATCTGGGTCTTTCAACCGAAGTAGCGTTGAGCGCCCGGGGTCCGGGCTACCGCCCCCGGCTGGCCAACCGGCTTTTGGCTTCCTGGATCATCCGAACGGCCTTGTCGCGATCATCTCCGCTCGGCACGAGAGCCACGAACTTTTCCCAGGCCTGGATCGCCCCCTTGTAGTCCTGCTTCACCTCGTAGAGGACCCGCGCCTTGTCCCAGTAGGCGTGGCCATAGCTGGGATTGAGGGCGATCGCCTTGTCAAACGCCTCCAGCGCGTTATCGTCATGGCCGGCGATTGACAGAATCACTCCCAGGTGGGTGATGGCCTCGACGTTCTTCGGATCGCGCTTGAGCACGGCCTGATACGCGGCGATAGCCTGCTGGTAGCTTCCGGCGTCCAGGGCCTGGTGCGCCGCCTGGAGCATGCCGCGGAGCATTTCCGGAGGAATCGGGCGCGAGGGATCTGGCAGCAGCGTCGTCCCCGGTGCCTGGGGAGGCTCGGTCGGCACAGGGAGGCGGCTTCCCTCGGGGATCATGGTACGGTCGGGCTCCGTATAACGCGCAACCCCCAACCCGAGTGTCAGGCCGAAGAGCATGAGGACGACGGCGCCGACGATCAGGGCCACCGGGCGCCGGGTCCAGCCTCGCGCCCGCTCGGCGGCCGGTTCACGTTTCGCTTCCCGCGGTTCGGCTTTCGCTCGTGGGGGCGGGAGAGCGTCAAGCTCCGTCAGGATCTGGGCTGCCCGCGCCTCGTACCGTGAGCTGACCTCGGCGTAATCGTCCGGGGAGAGATGCCCCGCTTGATAGTCGAACTCCAACTCCTTCAGCGCCCGGTAGAGGGCGGTTTTCTCCTCGTTGAGCTCGTCGCGCCGGTCCTGGGGAATCGGAAGGATCCCGGACGGTGTCGGGCCGCTCCGGAGCAGAGGCCAGAGGATGAAGGCCAGCGCCGGCAGCGCGATGACCACGATCGCGACGACGCCCCAGACAGTCACGGTTCCAATTCCGCCATCTCGCGACGGATTCGTTCCCGCGTCGCGGGGTCAATCGTTTCCGCCACGGGCTGAGCCGCCGCGCGCCGGCTCCACCTCCGGGCCATGAGCGTGATGGCGACGAGGCCGACCGCGATCCCCGCGAACGGGAGGACCCAGACCAGGAGGTTGAACCCCTGGGGGCGCGGCGAGAGCAGGATCCACTCGCCGTACTTGTCCACGAAGTAGACGATCACCTGCTCGGGTGTCTCACCGGCCTTGAGGCGCTCGCGGATGATGCCGCGCATCTGATTGGCCATCTCCGAGGGGGAATCGGCGACGGAGAGGTTCTGGCAGACCACGCAGCGAAGCTGGGCGGCGATCTGGCGGACGGTGTCCTCGTTCACCGAGCCCGGCGGGGGCGCCGCCCACGCGAGGAACGGCAGGAGGAGGATCGGCAGGAGCGCCGCCTGTTTCATCCGCCGTCCCTCAGAAGGCGCTCGACTTCCCGGGTGAAGACCTCCTCGGTGACAGCCCCCACGTGCTTCTTCCTGATCCGGCCGGTCTTGTCGATGAAGAAGGTCTCCGGCACTCCATAGACCCCGTAGTCCACCGAGATCTTGCCGGTCGGATCCGGGCCGTTGGGGAACGAGAGGGCGAATTGCTTGAGAAACTTTCTCGCCGCCTCCTCAGTGTCCTGGATGTCCACCCCGAGCACGACAACCCCTCGCTCCTTGTAAGCGCGCCATCCCCGCTCCAGGACCGGCGCCTCCTCGTAACAGGCCGGGTAGCACCAGGAGGCCCAGAAGTTCAGCACCACCACCTTGCCCCTGAGATCGAGGAGGCTGAGGCGTCCGCCGTCGAAAAGGGTCACGGAAAAGGGGGCGGCGGGCCTTCCCACGAGCGGGGAAGGGATCGCGCGCGGATCTGTCCTGAAGCCGTAGGCGAGCAGGACCAGGAGCGGAACGACCGAGAGGGGGATCGCCCACTTGCCCCGGCGCCAGAGCCGGGATTCCGCTGCCGGTGGCGCAGCGCCAACCGCCTGGGAGTTCATGCCCTCTTCCGGTCGGGGAGGATGGCCAGGGCGGAGCCGAGGGTCAGGATGAGCCCGCCGAGCCAGATCAGGGTCACCATCCGGTTGACCTGGACCTTGATCGTCGCCTGGCTGCCGTCGCGGGCAAAGTCGCCCAGCACCAGGTAGAGATCTTCCCGGAGACCCATCAGATAGTCCACGTAGGCGATGGGAGTTTGCTCCTGGGGGTAGAACTTCTTCGCGGGATACATCACCGCCAGCGGGTGGCCGTTATTGGCGACGCTGAACGTCCCGGTCACCTTGAAGTGGTTGGACTCCTCCGAGGCGGCGAGCCCGTCGAAGCGTACGCGATAGCCGGCGATCTCGAAGGCCTCGCCCCGGTTGAGCGTGGTCTCGCTCTGGACACTCCAGGCGTTCGAGCCCAGGACCCCGAGCGCGATCACGAGGATGCCCAGGTGGACGACGAAGCCGCCGTAGCGCCGGTTCTGCCGGGTCAGCAGATTACCCATGGCAGGCAGCAGTCGTTCTCCGTTGCGAAGCTTTGACCGCGTCGCCCGATAGAAGTCCAGGATGATCGTGGAGGCCACGAAGACCACGAGGCCGAAACAGGTGAGCGCCAGCGTGTTCGCCACCCCAAGGAGCCGGAAGAGGGCCGCCGCCGCGACGCCCATCGCCACCGGATAGAGAAAATTCCGGCGAAGGTTCTCCGGCGAGGCGCGGCGCCAGGCGATCAGCGGCCCAACGCCCATCAGGAAGATCAGGGCGAGGAAGATGGGGATGTTGACCAGGTTGAAGAAGGGCGCCCCCACGCTGACCTTGACCCCGCGGACAGCCTCGGAGAGGAGCGGGAACACCGTGCCGAAGAACACCGTGAACGCCGCCGCGACCAGAAAGAGGTTGTTGAGGAGGAAGGCCGATTCCCGCGAGAGGATCGAGTCCAGCTCACCCTGCGCCTTCAGCCTGTGACCCCTGGCGGCAACCAGTCCGAAGGCCCCTAGCAGCACGAGGGCGATGAAGCCCAGGAAGAAGGCGCCGATGGAGCCCTGGGTGAACGAATGGACCGAGGAGAGAATCCCTGAGCGGGTGAGGAAGGTGCCAAAGATCGTCAGCCCGAACGTGAGGATGATCAGCGTCAGGTTCCACAGCTTCAGGATGCGCCGGCGCTCCTGAATCATCACCGAGTGGAGGAAGGCGGTGGCCGTGAGCCACGGCATGAACGCCGCGTTCTCCACCGGGTCCCAGGCCCAATAGCCGCCCCAGCCGAGGACGTGGTAGCTCCACCACCCTCCGATCAAGAGCCCCAGGGAGAGGAAGTACCACGCCACGATCGTCCAGCGCCGGGTGGTCGTAATCCACTCGTCGCCGATCTTCCCCGTGATGAGCGCGGCCATGGCGAAGGCGAACGGAACCGTGAAGCCGGTGAAGCCCAGGTAGAGGGCCACCGGGTGGGTGATCATTCCGGTGTCCTCCAAAAGCGGGTTGAGGCCCCGGCCGTCGGGTGGGATCGGGGTGAGCCGTTGAAACGGCGGCGCGGGCACCGTCATTACGAGGAGGAAGAAGGCGAGAATTCCCAGCATGACCGAGAGGACCCAGGGGTAGAACTCGGCCTGCCGGGAGCGATAGCGGAGGATGACCAGGAGCGTGTAGATCGAGAGCATCCACGACCAGAGGATGATGGACCCTTCGAGGGCGCCCCAGAGCGCGGTGATCCGGTAGTAGAACGGGGTGCCTCGGTTCGTGTTCGTCGCCACGTAGCGGACGGAGAAATCGAAGGTCAGGAAGGCGTAGACGAGGAGGAGCATGGCCGCGGCAATCAGGACGAAGGTCCCCAGGGCCGCGTGCTGGGAGGACTGGATCAGGGCGGGGCGGCCGGTCTTCGTTCCGACGGCGGCCGCCACGCTCCCGTACAGCGCGAGCCCCAGGGCCACCGCCGTCATCGCGTAGCCGATCTCGGGTATCATCGGATCCTCATCGCCCGTCCGTGGTCTGGCCCGTCAGGGTCTTGAGCAGCTCCTTGTAGCCGGCCTGTGACTGGTCCCCGTGGGGCGCCTTGTACTCCTCGGAGTGCTTGGCCAGGATGAGCGAGGCTTTGAAGTAGCCCTCGCGGGTCCACGTTCCTTCCACGACGGCGCCACGCCCCTCGGCGAAGAGGTCCGGTGGGGTCCCCTTGTGCTTCACCGGGACCGACGTCTTACCGTCGGAAAGGGTGAACGAGAGATCGAGGCTTCTGGGTTCCCACTTGAGAGAGCCCGGCGCCACCATCCCGCCCAGCCGATACGCCTTGCCGGGGACCGGTTGGGCCTGGAGCTCGCTGGGTGTGACGAAATACACCACCGACTGGCTGATCCCCGCGTAGATCATGTAGATCAGGGCCGCGACGATCACGCCACCTCCGAGGAGGAACTTCCCCCTGCGTCTCATGCTCGCTTGGCCTCCCGGCGCGCCTTCAGCCCCGCCAGCTCGGCTTCGCGGCGGATCAGGTGCCGCCAGTAACCGAAGAGGACTACGGCGGCGATCCCATACGCGGCGAAGACGAACCCCCAGTGGTCAGGCATGGACCTCTTCCTCCAGCCGTCTGAGGGTCAGCCGCTTCGAGAGAAAGTAGAGGAAGATGAGGAGAAACGCAATCCAGTTGACGAAGAGCGCCAGGGCCATGGCGGGCGAGATGGGCGCCCGCTCGGGCCCGAGGATCGTGGGGGGCTGGTGGAGGGTCCGCCACCAGAGGACGGAGAAGTGAACGATCGGGATGTTGACGGCCCCGACGATCCCCACCACGGCCGCGTATTTGGCCCCGCGCTCCCGATCCTCAACCATGCCACGCAGCAGGAGGTAGCCGACGTAGATCATGAACAGGATCGCGGTGGACGTCAGACGCGCGTCCCACGTCCACCAGGTTCCCCAGGTCGGCTTCCCCCAGATCGAGCCGGAGACGAGAGTTAGACCGGTGAAGATGACACCAAGCTCTGCGCTGGCGTGAGAGAGGCGGTCCCACTCGGTGCGTCGGGTGAGGAGGAACCCCACGCTCGCCACCAGCACCAGCGCGAAGGCCAGATAAGCCGTGAGGATCGAGGGGACGTGGATGTACATGATGCGCTGGACGTTGCCCTGGACGGCATCTTTGGGCGCGTAGCCCAACCCGAGGACGAGCCCCGCCGCCAGAGCCAGCGCCGCCAGCCAGCCTACCCAACGCCCCACGCTTCAGGCCTCCCGCGCCGTGTCGAGAACCGAGCAGCCCAAGGCCCGAGGGAGGAGCCGACCGGAGCGTACGCGCTTGTACGTGAGGATCGGCGACGATTGAGAACGCCGGGATGCGAGGGTTATCGGCACGGCGTTAGGCCTCCAGGATGAATTCGAACGTGAGGAGCCCCACCACCAGATACACCAGGTCGGCGGCGGCAAGAAGCTTGAGCCAGTGCCCCACCTCCGCCAGGGCCACACCATTGAGCACCGCTTCCGTCGCCTTCACGGTTCCGAGCAACACCGGCACCTGGACCGGCAGGAGCAGGACGGGAAAGAGCAGCTCGCGCGCCCTGAGCTGGCTGGTCATGGCCCCGAAGAGCGTTCCCACGGCGGCAAGGCCCACCGTTCCCAGGAAAATAACCACCGACAGGGCCGGCAGGGAGGCCCAGAGGTCAATGTTGTAGAAGATCCCGAAGAGGGCGAGCAACACGACCTCGACCGCCGCCATGAGGAGAAGATTTCCCGCCAGCTTGCCGAGGTAGATGGCCCCCTTGTCGCCGGGGGTCAGGACGAGCCCCTCCCAGCAGTCGTTCTCCCGCTCCGCGACAAACGTCCGGCCCAACCCCAGGAGCCCGGCCAGGACGAACCCCAGCCAGAGCAGACCGGGAAGGGCCCCGGCGAGCCGTTCGCGGTCGGGGCCGAGGGCGAACTCAAAGAGGAAGAGCAGCAGCAGGGCGAAGAAGAGGAGGGCGTTCAGGCTCTCCTTGCTCCGCCGCTCGGTCAGGAGATCCTTCCAGAGGATGATCCAGGCTCGCCGCGCGAACGTCATGCGCCGTCCTCGGTCGAAAGGGCGTAGAGTCGGTGGAGTTCCTCCAGGTCAAGAGAGGCGCGCGGACGATCCAGGACGATCCTGCCGCCGGACAAGATTGCCACCCGATCCGCGATGGAAAGTCCGCGACCGAAGCTGTGCGTGGCCATGAGCACGGCGCCGCCTCTTCCCTTGAAGGCCAGGAGGGCCTCCTCGAGCCACTTCTTGCCCTGCTGGTCGAGCCCGGCGAAGGGCTCGTCGAGGAGTAAGAGGCGCGGAGCGCCTAGGAGGGTTCGTGCCAGGGCCAGACGCCGCTTCATCCCGCTGGAGAAGGTTCGGGCCCGCTCCCCGGCCACGGGTTCCAGCTCCACCGCCGCCAGGGCCTGCCGGAGGGCGCCGCCGTCGGCGGGTAGTCCCGCCATCGTGGCCCAGAAGCGGAGGTTCTCTTCGGCGGTGAGGTCCTCGTAGACGTAGCTGCCGTGGGCCAGGAAGCCCACCCGCTGCCGGATCGGTTCCACCTCTGTCAACAGATCGAACCCCGCGACGCGGCCACGTCCCGACGACGGTTTGATGAGGGTGGCCAGAATCTTCAGGAGCGTCGTCTTTCCCGACCCGTTCGGCCCCAGGAGCGTCAGCACCTCGCCCGTGGCCAGGGAGAGGTCCACGTGGTTCAGGATGACATTCGCCCCGAATGCCTTCCGTACCCCCTGGATGTCGATGGCCCGCTGGTTCGCGGACGAGGAAGGATCCTGGGTCATTCGGATTCCTTCTGGGCTCTCCGGTCCACGGTAATTGGCGCAAGCGCGAGCGGAGCGAGCCTCCCCTGCGGGCACCCGCCCCTTGCGGGCGGGTCGTCAGACGCGCATCGAGCGCAGCCGGGCGATCCGCTCCTCGATCGGCGGGTGGGTCGAGAAGAGCCTGAGCAGCGTCCGGCCGCTCAGCGGGTTGACGATGAAGAGGTGCGCCGTTGCCGGGCTCGCGTCCATCGGCAGTGCCTGCGAGGCCGTCTCGAGCTTCTCCAGGGCTTTCGCGAGCCCCCACGTCTTCCCCGCGAGCCTGGCTCCGCTGGCGTCAGCCTGGTACTCCCGGGCGCGGGAGACGGCCAGCTGGATCAGCATCGCCGCGATGGGCGCCAGGATCGCCATCAGGAGGGCGCCGAAGCCGCTCCCGCCCTCCTCCTCGTCATCCCGCCGCCCGCCGAAGATCGCCGCCCACTGGGCCATCTGGGCCAGGTAGGTGATGGCCCCGGCCAGCGTGGCGGCGATCGTCGCGATCAGGACGTCACGGTTCTTCACGTGGGAAAGCTCGTGGGCCAATACCCCCTGCAGCTCTTCCTCATCCAGGATCCTCATGATCCCTTCGGTGACGGCTACGGCGGCGTGCTGTGGATTTCGGCCGGTGGCGAAGGCGTTGGGGGTCTCGCTCGGAATCAGGTACACGCGCGGCATGGGAATCGCGGCGCGCGTCGCCAGGGTGCGGACGATCCGGTAGAGCCCCGGGGCCTGGGATTCCTCGATCGGCTGGGCCCTGTAGATGGCGAGCACGATTTTGTCCGAGAACCAGTAGCTCGCAAAGTTCATGACCAGGGCGAAGAAGAAGGCAACGAGCATGCCTTGCCGACCCCCGATGGCCCCACCGATCAGGATGAGAAGGGCGGTGAGAATCCCCAAGAGCAGGGCAGTCTTGAACACATTCGACATGGCTCTTCTCCCTCCGCTCGGAATGTAGCAGGTGCCCGCCAACCCGTCAAGGGATTGGCACTTTTTGCTTCTTTGGGGGGGATTTTCCCTTGACAACCCGCGCCGGGGACGTTTATACTGAGCCGATCTTGAAAATCCCTTTATTCATCGAAAGTTAAGCGGAGTTCGCATGATCATCCGTGTGTTGGAAATCCCCGAGACAGGACTTGCGATCGAGGGGATAGCTGAGTTTCCCCACCCATTTCAGGACACGGCCTGGGTGCTTGAGGCCGTTTCGCTCTTCGTCGAGAAGGACAAGGACGAGGTGTGCGTCCGGGGGCACCTCCGCTCCCGTGTCCCGCAGACCTGTAGCCGCTGCCTTCAGCAGTTCCCCCTCACGCTGACGGCCCAGGTGAACACGCGCTTCTGTCCAGGTCCCCGCGCCGTGGATGATGCAGTTGAACTCCGCCCCGACGATCTCGAAGTGGATTTCTATTCCAACGGTCTCCTCGACCTGAACCGACTGATCCAGACCGAGACCGAGTTGGGGCTGCCGATGAAGCCCCTCTGCCAGGGCGACTGCCGAGGGCTGTGTCCCGTCTGCGGCGGCAACTGCAACGTTACTTCCTGTACGTGCGAGGTGCGGCTGCCCGACCCGCGGTTGGCCGCCCTCAAAGAGCTGGCGGAACGACTCTCCACTCGGGCCACGCCGCGTGGCGGGCCCGGTTCGGGGCAGGACCGACGCCCCTCGGCTCGAACTTCCACCCGATAGGAGCGAACACATCATGCCCCTGCCGAAGCGACGCCATTCGAAAACCCGCGGCCGAAAGCGCCGGACCCACTACAAGTTGACGACCCCGACTCTTTCGGTCTGCCCTCAGTGCCGAGAAACCAAACTACCCCATCGGGTCTGTCCCCACTGCGGGTACTATAAGGGGCGGGAGATCCTCTCCGTCGAAGGCGCATAGTTCGGCGCCGATCCCTCGGGCTTCGAGCCCTCTCGGAGACCAGGACAGATGAAAATCGCTGTGGACGCCATGGGGGGAGACTACGGTCCGGCCGTGGTCGTCGAGGGATCCGTGGCCGCGGCCCGCGAGTATGGCACCGCAATCTCGCTCGTCGGCGACAAAAGCGCCATTGAACGGGAGATCCACCGGCTCGGCGCCTCCGGCTTGCCGATCACGATCCGGCATGCGTCACAGGTCGTCGGCATGGCGGAGGCCCCTTCGCAGGCGCTCAGACGCAAGCGCGACTCCTCGCTCAGAGTGGCGGCGGAGCTCGTGAAGGAAGGCGAGGCCGCCGCCTTCGTCTCGGCCGGCAACACCGGGGCGGCCATGGCAATCGCCATGCACGTTCTGGGGGTGCTCCCCGGCGTGGATCGTCCGGCCATCGCCGTCGTCCTGCCGAGCCTCACGGGCTACACGGTCCTCATCGACGCCGGCGCCACCATAGATCCCAAGCCGCGCCAGATCATCCAGTTCGCCGTCATGGGGCATGTCTACGCCCGGGATATTCTCGGCAAGCCCAACCCGCGCGTCGGGCTTCTGTCTGTGGGCGAGGAAGAGGGGAAGGGGACTGACCTGACGCGCGAGGGCTTTGAGGAGCTCCGCGTCTCCTCGCTGAACTTCATCGGCAACGTGGAGGGCCGGGACATCTACAACGGCAACTGCGACGTGGTGGTCACCGACGGATTCACCGGAAACGTGGCGCTGAAGATCTCGGAGAGCCTGGCGGAGACGCTGGCG
>Ga0184639_10000584_pt1 | contig 14446 bp, 10 predicted proteins | sample PLM31_170_b2_FD_133155 | JGI IMG/M metagenome (GOLD analysis project Ga0184639, IMG submission 133155) | Groundwater sediment microbial communities from an aquifer in East River, Colorado, USA - PLM3-1_170_b2 | ecosystem: Environmental > Terrestrial > Soil > Riparian zone | place: USA: East... | reverse complement strand
GGCGAACAAGGTGTGGAACTTCGGCTCGGGGCTCGGTTCCGAGGTGTCGCTCAAGGACTTTCGGAAGAACATCATCATCGAGGTGTACAACGAGGCCGGCCAGCTCGCCCTGGCCTACCACGTGTTCCGCTGCTGGGTCTCGGAATGGCAAACGACCGCGGACCTCGACGGCAATGCCAACGCGGTGCTGATCCAGCACATCAAGCTCGAGAACGAGGGCTGGGAGCGCGACCTGTCCGTCACGGAGCCGAGCGAACCGAGCTTCACCGAGCCGGCCGCCTGAGGCTCACATGCGAGGCCTGACCGCCTCCGAGATGCTGGACGTCTTCGAACGGGGCCGGCAGCGCGGCGATGCCGAACGGGCGCTCCTCCTGCTCGCGACGGCTCAGGACGCGCAGGTGGAGTCGCTCGCGCCTCTGCCCGTGGGGCGGAGAAACGCCCTCCTGTTGGAGCTCCACGAGCTCACGTTCGGACCCCGCTTGGAGGGCCTGATCGCCTGCCCCGGCTGCGGCGAGACCCTCGAACTCTCCCTGCACGTCGACGAGCTGATGTCACAGCCCGATTCGGAGGACGCCTCCTGGAAACATCTCAGCATCGAGGGGTTCGAGATCGACGCCCGGGTGCCAACGGGTGCCGACCTCATCGCGATCGAGCGTCAGACCGACCTGTCCGCAGCCAGGCGGCTCCTGCTCGAGCGGTGCGTCCGCTGCACCAGAGGGGGTCGCAGACGATCGCCCGCGCGCCTTCCGACGTCGGTCATCGAGCGGGTGGGCGAGGAGCTCGCCGCGGCCGACGCCCAATCCGTCACCCAGCTGGAGCTTCGTTGCCCCTCTTGCGGCGACCCTCAGACCGTGATGTTCGACATCGCTTCGTTCCTGTGGAGCGAGCTGCAGGCATGGGTTCCCCGCCTGCTGGAGCAGGCGCACACGCTCGCCGCGACGCACGGCTGGAGCGAGGCCGACGTCCTTGCGATGAGCGCGTGGCGTCGTGAGGCGTATCTCGAGCTCGGATCGCGATGAACGACTACTTCGGCCGAGTGGCGGCGCGCGTCCTCGGAGCGGTTCCGAGGGTGACGCCTCGTCGCGCCTCTCGGTACGAGCCGCAGGAGTCGGGAGCCGATCTCGACTCCTCGGGACTCCCCGATGGCCGGCGGACTCAAGACGCCGAACCGCTCTCGATCCGCGCCGCAAGCCCGCGGCGTGATCCGGCGGCCCATCTCAGTGTCACGCGCGAACCGAATGAATCGCCGGCAGGCGGTCCCGAGGATGCCGCTCACCGGCCTCCACGTCGGGCGATCGTCCCAGGGAGCGACCCCACTCCCGCCTTGGACGGCGCGCTCCTTCAGCCGCGAGTGGACGCGGCGGCCGGCTCAGGCCCGAGCGCAAGAGACCGGCAACCATCGGAGCGGCCCGAACCAGCCCGTCCCGCTGCGACGCCCGAGGACGGTCCAACCCCCGGATCCGTGTCGGTGGTCAGTCGGGTGACTGCCGCGGCCGAGGACCGCGCTCTCGAGAGTGATGAACTTCTCACCGCCCCGGAGTCTGGGCGAGCATCCTCCCCGGGTGAGACGGTGCGCGGTCCGCGCTCTCCCGCGTCCGGCGGGTCCGCTGCGGTCGCGGCTCCAACTCCGCTCCGAACGCCCGGCGCCGATGGCCCGCCGGGAGCCGAGGACATGGCCGGTGAGCCTGCACCCGTTGAGTCAGCCTCACGGCGACCCACGACCGGGTCAAGAGGAGCGCCACGCGGCGCCGTAGCTGTCGGCGTGACCGAGGCAGCAGCGATCGAGAGCGCCGGGCAGTCTCCACCGGAAGGCAACGGCACAATCACCGTCTCGAACCCAACCCTGAACGAGCCGGAACCGACCGCGCATCGACCCCGAGTGACGACATACCGCGAGAGCTCCGACGACTCACCCCACGACCGTCCGAGCCACCCGTTCACCGCGCCCGATGCCGGCGTCGACCAGAGCCCTGTGGTCCGGGTGACGATCGGCCGGGTCGAGGTTCGCGCGGTCCAGCCCGCAGCCGACGCCCGGGAGCCTCATCCCCCCGCCCCAGCCTCGCCGCCGGACGTCCTTTCGCTCGACGACTACCTCGAACAGCGGAAGGGCATGTGGAGATGAGCAACTACCTCGCCCCTGCCACGGTGACGGCGGTGCTGAAGCGACTGCTGGACGAGGCGCTGGCCGCCCCCGTGCCCGGCGCGGTGCAGAACGCCTCGGTCACCACGACCCGACCGGAGAACGGCAACGGGAACTCGGGCAAGAAGGGCATCAACCTGTACCTGTATCAGGTCACGCCGAACGCGGGGCTGCGGAACGACGAGCTCCCTACCCGGCGAGCGGACGGCTCGCTGGTCCGGCGGCCGCAGAGCGCGCTCGATCTCCACTACCTGCTGACCTTCTACGGCGACGAGGCCGCCCACGAGACCGAGCGACTGCTCGGAACCGCGGTGACGGCGCTCGGGGCCCGGCCGGTGCTCAGCCGCGAGGCCATTCGAGACGCCATCGAGCAGGCCATCGTGGACGACCCCGCCACCTTCCTCCAGTTCTCGGACCTGGTCGACCAGATCGAGCTGGTGAAGTTCACCCCGCTGCCGCTCAACCTCGAGGAGCTCTCCAAGCTCTGGTCGGTGTTCTTCCAGACGCCCTACGTGCTCTCGGTGGCCTATCAGGGGACGGTTGTGCTGATCGAGAGCGACCTCAGCCCGCAGACGTCCCTGCCGGTTCGGCTTCGAAACGTGTACGTGACGCCGTTTCGTTCGCCGGTGATCGATGGCGTCATCTCAGACGCGGGCGCCGACGAGCCGATCACCGCGAACAGCACGCTCCTCGTCCGGGGATCCCGGCTGCGCGCCGACGAGATCCAGGTTCGGGTCGGTGGAGTTGTCGTCACGCCCGCGGCGGGCCAAGTCACCGACACGCAGATCTCACTGCCCATCCCGGCTGGTGTACCAGCCGGGATCCGAGGCGTTCAAGTGATCCAGCCGTTCATGATGGGGACCCCCCCCGTCGCTCATGAGGGCGTCGAGTCGAACGCCGTGCCTTTCGTGCTGCGGCCCACGATCACCGGTGCCGTGACCACCGCACCGGGAGCGGAGGCGGGCGTCACCGACGTGTCCGTCCCGCTGGACCCGCCGGTCGGGAAGGCCCAACGAGTGGTCTTGCTGTTGAACGAGTTCCAGCCACCCACCACCCGCTCCCCCTTCGCATTCAGCTTCGTCGCCCCGTCGAGGAACCCGCCCGCGTCGCCGCCCACCGTCGTCACAATCACGTTCCCGACGGTCGGAGTCCAATCGGCCGAGTACTTGGTTCGGGTGCAGGTGGACGGTGCCGAGAGCGTGCTCGCGGTGGACGGCACGGGCCAGTTCTCATCACCCAGGGTGACGTTCGCATGAGTGTCCAGGAACAGCCCTTGGACTGGACCACGGCGAACCAGCGGCACTTGAGCGCCGAGCTCGAGGTGGTTCGAGCCGCACTGATCGACCATGCCGCGCGGATCCGCGGCGAGGCGCCCCCCGGGACGGAGCATACGCGCACCCGCCTCAAGGAGACCGAGGCAGCCCTTTCGGCTCCGTCGGCGCTGGATACCCTGACGCAGGCGTTCGGGCTCTCGTCCTTCGAGCGTTCGATCCTCGTGCTCTGCGCAGGGGTGGAGTTGGACGCTGCGTTCGCCGGGGATGTCGCGGCCGCCCAGGGGAATCCACTCAGCATCCACCCCACGTTCAGCTTGGCCATGGCGGCGTTGCCCGACGCCCACTGGAGTGCCACGTCGCCCTCCGAGCCCCTCCGGCGCTGGCGCCTCGTCGAGATCCTGCACGGCAACTCCCTTACCTCCAGCCCACTTCGGATCGACGAACGGGTCCTTCACTACCTAGCCGGCGTTCCTCACCTCGACGATCGGCTCCAGGGGCTGGTCGCACCGGCGGAGCCCTGGGATCAGCTGCCGGCTTCGTTGCACGCGACGGCCCATCGCGTGACAGACTTGCTGGCCCGGGCAGGAGACCAGGCTCGCCGACCCCTCATCCAGCTTCACGGGCCGGACCGCTCCAGCCTGATCGCCGTGGCCGCCCAAGCCTGCGCTGAGGTGGACCTAACGCTTTTCATTCTCCGCGCAGCCGACCTGCCTTCGGCCGTGACCGAGCGAGAGATGTTGGCCCGGCTACTCGAGCGAGAAGTGGTGCTGGGTCGGGTGGCCTTCCTCGTGGCCTTCGACGAGGCCGACGGCCCAGAGGCGGCGCACAGCGCGCTAGCGCTTGTCGAGACCGCGAGCACGCCCGTCCTGATTGCAGCCCGTGAGCCTGTGCGATCCGGCGCAGGCTCAGCCACAGGCTCAGCCATAGGAATTCATGTCGAACGGCCGAGCGCCGAAGAACAACGAGAGCTGTGGCGCACCGCGCTGCGGCCAATCAGCCCCGCGCTGAACGGATCGATCGAACCCGTCGTCTCGCACTTCAATCTGGCTCTGCCCGCGATACAGGCAGTTAGCGGCCAGGTGCTCGCCCGCGTACATCCCACCGACGAATCGTCGCCACCTACTCCGAGTTCCGAAGACCTTGGGCGGATCCTGTGGGAAGCCTGCCGCGAACAGGCCAGGCCACGACTTGAGAGTCTAGCTCAGCGGATCGCGCCGATCGCATCCTGGGACGACATCGTGCTGCCGGAGCCTCAGCTACAGACTCTTCGGGAGATCACGGCCCACGTCCGGCACCGATCCCGTGTCTACGAGTCGTGGGGGTTCGCCAGGAAGAGCGCGCGAGGCCTCGGCATCACCGCACTGTTCGCAGGCCCAAGCGGGACCGGGAAGACGATGGCCGCCGAGGTGCTGGCCCGAGATCTTCGTCTCGACCTCTACTCGATCGACCTCAGCCAAGTGGTCAGCAAGTATATCGGTGAGACTGAGAAGAATCTCCGCCGCGTGTTCGACGCAGCGGAAGAAGGTGGAACGGTGCTGCTTTTCGACGAAGCGGACGCGCTGTTCGGCAAACGGAGCGAGGTGAAGGACAGCCACGACCGCTACGCGAACATCGAGGTGAGCTATCTCCTCCAGCGGATGGAGTCGTACCGCGGGCTGGCCATTCTCACCACGAACATGAAGAGCGCGCTGGACACCGCATTTCTACGTCGCCTCCGCTTCATGGTCCAGTTCCAGTTCCCCGAGCCGGCCCAGCGTGCCGAGATCTGGCGACGAGTGTTCCCTGCGGAGACGCCAACCGAAGGGCTGGATGTGGACAAGCTCGCGCGGCTCGGTGTCGCGGGCGGGAATATCAGGAGCATCGCGATGAACGCTGCATTCCTGGCCGCCGATGACGACGAACCGATCCGGATGCTTCACCTCCTGCGGGCCGTCCGTACGGAGTACGCGAAGATCGAGAAACCGCTCACCGATGCCGAATTGGGGGGGTGGATGTGAGGATCACGGGTTGCGAACAGGGTGCGGGAGGGACGCCCGCAGAGCTGCACATCGCGGAAGTGATATTCGAGGCGGTGAAGCCTATCGAGACAGACGCCGTCGTCGATGCCCTCCGCGAGCGCCTCGCTGGGCTGCTCGGCGCCCGCGGGCTCCCTACCCCCTTTGGAATCGGCGGCGAGAGGGTGCTCTTCGCTCGGGGGGTCCGGCCGGCTACGGTCGCTATCTACCGTGGTGCCGAAGCCTCCGCGGCAGGCGACGGCATGCATGACGGAGCGGCGCTCGGCACCGGGATCGCCGACGCCGTGTACGAGGCTCTCAGGCAGTGAATAAGATGAGGGGATTTCCCCCGACAGCGCCTTTGATCGCCGGGATCAGGTCAGTCCGGCCGTGGATGCTCCGGAGGTCAGTCACCCTCGCTGCCGCTACCGGGGAAGCGGGTAGGAGCGATCCCGCCCCATGATCACCATGATCGGAAGTGGCCCGGTAAAGGAGGCGATTGGTCCGTGAGGCTTGGCAGGTGGTTCCCGGCGACCTCTCACTGGCCCCTGTGGTCGCCGGACCTTGGAGCAGCTATCCCCATTCTTCTTCAACCCCTCGGCCGGCGGCACACGCTGGAAGCAATCGGCCACGGAACAGCAGCCGATTTCTACCTCCAGCCGACCGAATGGGAATTCGCGCTTATCAGGCAGTCTAACCTAGCACTCGACCGAGCCACGAATCCACGCCGTGGATCGAGGGGACCATGAGCGATCTGGTGGCGGATTCGCCCCAGCGCGCCACGCCCCCACCTGTTTCGAGGGCCTTTGGCAGAGCCGCGCCGAGCATTCTCCACCGGTGCGGCGGGTCTCGATGCTCCGGAGAATGCGTGGAGCACTCCGAGAGGGGTCTCCGGCTTCAGCGCTTGGCGGTGGACAATCTCCCAAGCCACCTTTTGGAGATGTCCTTGGCTTCTCCGCCCGCGGTCGGTCGCGGGCGGGTCGGTCACAACTATGGAGGCATTGACGTCCTTCACGACGGCCGGAGCGTTGACTCGGCTCGATTCACACTGAGCGAACCTGGTGACCCGCTCGAGATCGAGGCCGACAGCGCCGCGCTGCAGGTGACCGGGACCCGGCCTGGGTCAGGGCCGGCCACAACTCACAGCAGTCATTCCACGTGTGGGTCGGCCCGACACCCCGAGGGCGGGTCGACCATTCCGCCCGAGGGTAACGACGCGGGCGACTCCATGATCTACTCCCCGGAATGCTCTCCCCACTCGGTGTCCGGGGACGGGTCGATCATTCCGCCCGAGGGGAACGACACGGGTGACTCCACCATCGACTCACTTGGTGCATTCGCGAGACCATCGTCCGGAGCCGCAGGTATCACTCCACTAGCCGCGTCTGGGGTGGCCGGGCCTTCCCTGGAACCTATCGGTGGATCGACTGAGCCGAACCGCGTCGGTGGACTCATCGTCGAGAATGACACACGTGCGGACTCCGGCCAGATGCGGAAGACCGACTTCCTGTCGGCACTCCGCCCGGCCATCTGCGCTGCGGCCGACGAGGTGCTGGCCGAGACCGGCCGTTCCACTGAGGGCTGTCCTTTCCTCGACTACTGGTTCGCGTATTACGAGGCTCGGGACAGCGGGCACGTGGAACAAGCCGTCCGCCGATACGCTCCCGAGACCGCCGGGGCAACGATCGCGGCCGACTACATCCCACTTATCGCCGAGCGGGTCCGTCAAAGTGTGGCGACCTGGTCGAGGACCGGAGAGATCGTCGGCATACCCGAAGACCTCGCCTCTCAGGTCGCGCGGACTGCCGGTTCTCAGGGCGCGACAGCGGGACCATCCTCACCCGTTGGGTCAGCCGAGCCGGCCACCCAAGCGGTGGAGACCAGGACGTCCAGCACGGTCCTCGCAACGCGGATCGACGCCATCACAGAGACCGGCGGTTCCGACTCGGGATTGAACCAAGGTCGATCGCTTGATCCTGCCGTTCGGGGCCGCATGGAGTCGGCCTTCGGTCAAGACTTCTCCCGTGTTCGAGTCCACACAGATGACGGAGCGGCAAGCCTCGCTGCTGCTGTGGATGCAAGGGCCTTCACAGTCGGGCGGGACATCGTATTCGGCTCAGGCGAGTTCCGACCGGGGACTGTGGTGGGAGAGGCTATCCTCGCCCACGAGCTCGCGCACGTCATTCAACAGGGAGCCACGTCTGCCCCAGAGGGACTCGATACTGTCCGGACCTCCGAGGAAACTTCGCTGGAGGAAGATGCGGATCTTTCTGTTCTCGGCGCGCTCGCCTCGGCTTGGTCCAGCATGGAGGGAGAATTGCAGCGGCTTGCCCGGAGCGCGCTACCCAGGCTGCGCTCAGGTCTGCGCATCCAGCGCTGCCGGGGTGGTGGCCCGACCCATTGCTGCTGCTGCGTCAACAGCGTGGCCATTTCGAACATCAGCCGAATCGATAATGCAACTCACATGGGACACAGCTTCGACGCAGTGTTCGACTTGACGTATTCGGGAAGCGGGGCAAAGAAGAGCTGCACGCTTGAGTGGTGGGAGAAGACCAATGTTCCCGCTATTCCAGGTCACACTCCGGATACGTGGACGGAGATGTACGCTCTGTACTCGGTATCGCCAACCTTTGATCCCTGGAAGACTCGATCTGAGCCCTGCCCGGGAAGGGAGACCGTCACGATCACCGATCCACCGGGGCTTGGAAAGACGCCGGGGAGGACGGTGGCTCGAACATTGGAGTTCAAGATTGGTGTGAACAGCGGTGCCGGCTGCACGTGCGCGAACGCGTCGAAGCAGGTCACCGCGAAACAAGTCCTGACGATGGTGAGCACGGCAGCTGACTGGGCCAGCAGTTCGTTCACGACACCCTGACGGTGAATCAAGATGACCGACTGCAGTGAGGTGGAGCGGTGGGCGGGCATCATGCCGCTTCCAGACTCCCCAGCTGTAGAAGGCTCACGAACGGACAACGTCACCGCCTGGGAGGAGTGGCTCCGGCAGGGGTCCTTCCTGCCCGATGTCGAGGTGTGCCTGCTCTCGATCCTGGCCAGGGAGAGCGATCCGGTGACTCGAAGACTTATCGTCTCTGCGCTTGGTCGACTCGGGAGTGATCACAGCATCGACTCGCTTGTCCGCACGCTTCGATCCGATGTCCCGTCGGTGCGGATGGAGGCTGCCGCATCCCTCGGACTCCTGGGGAGCCCCCGAGCCGTCGCTCCAATCTCCGAAGCAGTTCGAGATCCGGATCCCAACGTCCGGGCCAACGCCTGCATGGCTCTTGGTCGGATCGGGGGGCGGGAGGCGGCCCACCTGCTCCAAGAGGCCCTGGCAGAGGGCGACCCATTCGTCCGCCGCGCAGCCGAGAAGGCGCTGTCGATCCTCTCGGAACGAGAGCCGCAGGAGAGGGGAACGGAGAGACCACCCCCGACGGAGCAAGCGGACTGAGTGATGGCCGCGTTCCTCGATGACGTCAGCCAAGTCCTCTCGCGTTTCGCTCGCCCCAGCATCCGCTTGCTCTGGAAGACCCACTCATCGTTCTGGGTACTAGGAGCCACCGGGTTCGTACTCGCTGTGTGCCTTGGGGTCACGCTTGGGAGGTCGGCCGGTCGCACAGCCTGGCCGATCCTGGCTGTAGCGGCAGGCGCGGCGGGCACGTTCCTGGCGTTGGTCGCCGCAGCGAAAGCGATAACCGGTGAAGAGAGACTCACTTTCTATCACCATCAGATTGCGGTGCTCATCGTAGCCTGGGTCATTCTGAGACTCGCTGACTTGCCCATCCTGCCCTACCTGGACATCACGATCCTCGGCATCGGCCTGTTCGCGGCGATTGGCCGAGTGGGCTGCCTGATGGTCGGCTGCTGCTACGGCCGCCCCCATAGGTGGGGCGTTCGGTATGGATCCGACCATGCGGACCTCGGATTCCCAGCACCTCTTGTGGGCGTTCCGCTGTTCCCGGTTCAAATCGCCGAGTCGCTGGCCCTTGTGGGCATCGTCGCCGCGGGCGCTGTCCTCATCACGGGAAGCGCCCCCCCTGGGAGCGCATTGGAGTGGTTCATCGTTTCGTACGCCGGGGTTCGATTCGGCCTGGAATTCCTGCGGGGCGATCCTGGCCGCCCGTTCGTGCTTGGATTCTCCGAGGCGCAGTGGACATCAGTTCTGTTGCTGTCCTCCGTCGTGGCGGCCGAGAGTATCGGCCTCTTGCCCCGGCAGAACTGGCACGCCGTTGCTTGCGCCAGCCTGCTCATGACGCTCGTCCTTGTCGCACTCGGGCGACATCTCTGGCGACCGTGGTCTCACGTTCTCAGACCTCTTCATCTCGTTGAGGTTGCGCAAGCCGTGGTGATGCTCCGAGAAGGGGAGACCAAGGACTCATGGTCGACGAGATCAACCCTCGGCCGAAACATCGACGTCGCTACGACTCCCATGGGTATCCAGATCTCCGCTGGGGACATACGGGCTCGCGGGGTGACTATTCACCACTTTGCCGTCTCGACAAGAAGGGGCCCCATGCCGCGGTCCGAGGCCGGCGCCTTGGCTCGAGTGATCGCCACACTAATTGAGGCGGGGGCCAGCTACGAGCTTGTGGGAGGTCACCGCGGAGTCTTTCATTTCATCATGCCTCACTCAGAATGAAGAGCAGCCCAAACGACCCACGGCGGCGCCAATGACGGGCTGCGTCCCGGACGCCTAGCCATCCTGCCGGACCTACCCCACCAGCCAGAACCACATCTCGAAGTCACCGCCGCGACGGCCGTCGCCGCTCATCAGCCCTTCGTCATCGCGCAGGATCTCCGTACGGCCGCCGCGTGCCGGCGAGCCGAACGAGTCCCCATCGAGGAACATCGACGCATCGTCGTCCGCCCATAGGAAGTTACCCTTGAGCACGAGGTGGGCGAGGACCTGTTCGAGGCCTCGCTCCTGTGCCATCCCGACCTGCCCCTGGAGCCATGCGATCACGTTTTCATCCCACGGAACCCACAGGAGCGCCGTCCCCATCGGATCTAGGTTGCTTCTGAGGACGACCGGATGGAATCCGACGATCGGAATCTCGAAGTCGTCCGGGTACGGAAGGTCGACCGTCACGGTCATGACCGGCTGCGTCCTCGGTCCCCCCCGAGCCGCCGCGCTGTCGATCGCCTGATCGAACCCCACCGTGATGCCGTTCAGGAGCTCCTCGACGAACACGTCGTCGTCGTTGGGGAGGTCACGACCACCAAGGCGCACGTCGGTGATCCGGATACCCGGTTCAGAACCCCCGCCCCCATCCGCATCGACGAACTGCGCGTTGAACGCCACCTTGTACTGCGACTCCTCGTCGTCTGCGATTCGGGCCTCGATTCGCTGACGACCCTTGGGACCCAGGATCCAATCGGCCTCGGCGATACCGTTGGCGTCGGTCGCGCAGACGACGGTGTTCGGATCGAACACGTCGTCGCCGAGGACCGTTCCGTTTCCCTCCACCACGGTGAACAGCACCTTCACGCCGGGCGAGGGCCAGACGCCGTTGGCGACTCGGACCTGGAGCGGATGCGGGACCTGTTGGCCGGGCGCGGCCTTCTGGCCGTCACCAGCGACGAAGTAGAGCCCCACGTTCGCGCAGAGCGTGTCGACGGCCTCTTGAACCGTGTCGGCGCTCGCCAGGTGATCGCAGGCGGCGGCGTCGTACGCGACCTCGGAGGCCACGCTGAGCTGCCCAGTGAAGCAGACCGTGGTCGGCTCCTCGAGAAGGACGTCGGGCGCCGATGCGAGCTTCACCTCGACCCGCTGGCTCGTTGCTCCCGTCGCCTCGAGCTGCCAGACGCACGACGCCCGCCCGTCCGCATCGGTGGTCGTTGAGAACGTGGAGCCCGCGCCTCCCAGGTCGCCGAGGGTCGCGGCCACCAGCCCGTTCCCCTCGGCGGCGAAATCGACGACGGCGCCCTCCGTGGGACCGCAAGCGGAGGCGACGATGACCTCAAGCGGCTGCGGGAGCGGGGTCCCGGGCATGGCCTCCTGGCCGTCGCCGCAGCGCACGGCCAACGAGCTCGCCACCGAGAGGTGACTGATGGCGTCCTGTACGGTCACTTCGTCGGCGAGGGCCTCGCAGCCGGTGGGGTCGTACGCCACCTCGGAGGCGATGCTCAGGTTCGCCGTGAAGTCGATCGGAAGCCCCACCGGGTCGCCGTGATCGTCAAGCAGCGTTGCTCGGGTCAACTGGCTCGGCTTCCCCCAATCCTCTGCGAGCGTCCAGGTGCACGAGGCGATGGCCTCCGGCTCCGCTGCGGGCACGACGATGTCGTCTCCGGTCTGCCCGCCTCCCGAGAGCGTTCCCCCGTCCTCGGTCACGAACCGCACCACCGCGGCGTGGACCGCGCATCCGCCGTTCCAGACGCCCACCTCCAATGGCTGCGGGAGCGCGTCCCCCGGCATGGCCTCCTGGCCGCCACCACCCACGTACACGAGCTGGGTCAACTCTGTCAGCGCGGGAAACAGGCGCCGGCAGTCCGAGTGCAGCATCCACGCGGCCCCGTCCTCGCCCGAGGCCCGCTCGAGCAGCGCGACGGGGCAATAGTGGTGCTCGATACCGTGCCGGAGCTGGAATGCGGGCAGGCTGGTGGCCGGGTCCTCGGGCCACTCGACGTCGCCCCCGACGTTCGTGGACACTCCCTCGATGTCCGCACTGCGCGCCGGGATGACCCAGTAGTCCCCAGTCCTGTAGGTCTGCGTGGCGTCGTCCTCGAACTGGATCTGGACGCCGTCCTCGAGCTCCAGCCAGACACCTCGCACGACGCCTGGCGCGCCGGCCGAGTCCCACCGCCGAACGGTGGTCGGGAAGTCGGTGCTCAACGTCGGGGGCCCGCCGTCCCAGGCCGCCACCGTCAGCTCGGTCCCCTCGGCGTCGGCCAGCTCGACCAGGATGCCTGGCTCGCCTCGGAGCGTGCGCCTCTCGTCGCTGATCTCCACCCAGTCGCCGGCGCCGAACCCCAGCACGGAGTCCCGCCCCGGCTGGGCGATGGTGACGATGGTGCCGACGATCCCCGTGACCTCGGCAACCACCGAGCCGTTGTCCCGAGAGACCTTGAAAGTCGGCGTCCGGACGTTCCCGTCGGCATCGTGGCTGCCGTCGTGGATCTCCACCCGATAGAGTTGGTTCTCCAGACGACGGAACCCGGCTCCCGGCGGGATGATGCACGGATCGGTGATGGGACCGCTGGTCGCCGCCTGCGCGGCGAGTCGCCCGGTGCTGCCGGCGCGGGCGGGGGTCCAATCCTGTCCGAAGTCGCTGCACGCGGGCCAGTCTCCCTCGGCCACCAGCCGCTCCAGCTTCACCTGCCAGACCGTCTTGCTCCGCGTGGCCGTGTCGGGTCCGCCCAGCGCCACCTCCCTGAGCTCGGGCCGCTCGAGGGCGGTGAGGTGCTCCTCCCAGACGTCGAGGTAGGCGAGGTACCGGCCGTCGTCCTGCGGAAGGTCGACGCCGGGCAGGTCCGGCTGGTCCCCGAGCGGAGCCGGATCCTCGCTCTCCACGAGGATCCCGTCGACGTAGTAGTGCCCCGCCTCGATGCGGAGGTCCTCGGCGGCACAGCCCCCGGCCGGCATCTCGGCGCCGTCGCACGAGATCGCGAACCCGGCGGTGTCGCAGGGAGCCCCGCATCCGCCCACCAGGTCCCCAGTCGTGGTGCGGTCCAGGTAGGCCCCGATGGCGACCTGCTCGTTCCAGTCGGCGTCGAGCTGCACGCGACCCTGCTGCTGAAGCACCCCGCCGTAGTGGTTGTGGGGACGGAACGTGACGCGCGTGAAGTCACCCTTCATCGAAGTCTCCCGTCAGGTCACAAGGAAGGTCCCTGCCTCCAGGCCGAAGCGGAGGTACTGATCCAGGTTCGCCGTCAGGTTCTTCACCCTCCGGCCATGCTGGAGGAAGTGGAAGGCGCCCATCTCGCCCTCGTCCTCGGCGCCCTCCGTGATCTCGGTGGGGCATCGGGCCGCCAGCTGCAGGTACGCGGGGTGTGCCAGGTCGGTCGAGGTGAACTGCGGAAAGACCCGGCGCGCCGAATCCTCGTCGGTCGGCTGGCACCGATACCGGCGGGCCGTGACCGAGGCCGGCGGGCGGTAGCAGAACCGGACGCACCCGGTCTGTCGGCGCGTCACCTCGACAACGTCCCGGAAGATGCTGTCCCCGGCCTCCAGGGTCCTGGCCGTCACCTTCTCCAGGATGGTGCTGGTCTGCACCTCCAGGGACGCGCCGGGCGCCGAGATCGCGTCGGTGCCGGGATCCTGCGTGCCGTCCACCACGCTGTCCACGACGGAAATGGACGGAGCGGAGTCGGCGAGGCGCACCCGGCCGCAGATCGACCTCCGGAGCTGGACCGAGAGGTGGCCGTTCCGCAGCTCGGGTTCCGTCCCCGCGGTCACCGCCAGCCCGCCGCTCCCCGGAACCAACGTGGAGTTCGACAGGACGAGCCCGCCGAGATCGCCATCGGCGACGGTGAGCTTGCCCTCCACCAGCAGGCCGTCGACGATCAGGAGGCCGCCGACCTCCGCCTGAGCACCGCCGTCCGTGCCCTCCACCGTCACGTTGCCGCGAAGGTGCGGGCGCAGGTCCTCGGCCACGTAGCGCCCGACCTCTCGCCGAACGCCACCCGGGACCGTCGGATCCGGGACCTCCGGCCACCCCGCAGCCGCCAGCAACAGCTTGCTCCCGTGCGGCACCCGGATCGTTCGCGTCGCGCCGGTCAGGTTCTCCTGGTACGTCGCGCTGTCCATTACCGCGATGACGCCGACGGTGCCCACGGGCTGGGCGTTCCAGGCCTGCACCGCCTCGGACAACGTGGGCACGATCTCGCCGGGAACGGGGTCGGCGTCGGAGCTCACGCCCATCTGCCACACGATCTCCTCGTCCAGCCATCGAGGATCCGCGGCCGCCTGGCTCGCCCGGAGCGATGCGCGGCGGTCGTACGGACCACCGCCCACGTCCCCGCTGAAGCCGTAGGCGAAGCTGGCCCGCACCCGCGCGTGCGACACGTCCTTCGGGAAGGTCAGCCTCCCCAGCACGGGATCC
>Ga0184639_10000583_pt1 | contig 14449 bp, 16 predicted proteins | sample PLM31_170_b2_FD_133155 | JGI IMG/M metagenome (GOLD analysis project Ga0184639, IMG submission 133155) | Groundwater sediment microbial communities from an aquifer in East River, Colorado, USA - PLM3-1_170_b2 | ecosystem: Environmental > Terrestrial > Soil > Riparian zone | place: USA: East... | reverse complement strand
TGGGCATTGTCTGGGTGGTGGGTGTGTGCGCCATCCTGGCGATCGTCGCAAAGCTGATGATCCCCAGGAGGAAAGGATGAGAGCGACGATCTAGAACATGGGCGACGATCCCGCCCGCGTGCCCGGCCGCGCGCCCGCGGGTCGTCGCTTCCAGGGCGTCGAGGGGGATCGGCAGCGGGGACGTAGCTCAGTCGGTAGAGCACCTGCTTTGCAAGCACAACGGGCTAAACGCTGTATCTACCTGCGGAAATGCTGGTTTCCAGCGAGCGAGATCCTGCCCGTTATGCGCTGTCACATGGGTTGGCGGAAGCATGCTCAGGCCGTCATCCTTGGGGACACTGCCCCTTCTTTCCGAATCGCTCCCGGCCGGCAAGAACTTCGCCCTTCCCCCCGCTCGCCACCCTGTTTGTATCGACTTCCAACAGGAGATCAACACTGCCCGGCCATGGGTCGACCAGGCCGGCTGCAAAGACTCCCCGCTCAACTGGATTATCGGAAAGCGCGAGGAAGAGCGCCGGCCAGTTCCAGTGCTCCGCCTGCTGCGGATCTGCGAGTCCTGCCCCGTCCGCAGGGAGTGCCTCGAGGACGCCCTGTCCGCTCCGTTCGAGGCCGTGGGCGTGTGGGGCGGGTCCACCGGCGGGGAACGCCGAAAAGCACTCAACCGGAACCACCTCCCGTGGGCCTGGACCCAGACCGAGCACCGCGTACCGCGTCCCGATCAGGTGGAGAAGGCCGTCGAGGGCCTCGAGACCACCCGCGAGGCCAGGATGGCCCGGTGGGGCAAGCGGGCCTCAGAAGCACCTGGCCGACAAGGCCGAGCACGTCTATCAGGGCCTTCCCAGCGCCAGGCCCGCGTAGTATCCTCCCGGGCGAGGCTAGGTTTTCGCGAGCCGAAGAGGGGAGATCCCTACCCCCTGCCTCGCCCCTACAGGGGAGCGACGAAGGGAGGTCGCGATGCGGTACTTCATCCTCACCCGGACATCCGGGGGCTTGAGCATCGTCGGGGAGATCGTTGCCAACCCGGACCCACCTTCGCTCATCAGAGGCGGCCCGTACACGTCCCCCGACGCGTTGGCGCATGAGTTCGTCGAAACCTACGACCCCTCGTACATGTGGGTGGAGCGGCGGGACGTGCTCGAAGGTTCCCCCGAGGGGCGGGAGGCCCTCGGACTGTGGAAGGCTGGCGATGATGAGGCATGGCACGCCGAGGTTCGGGCCGATGCCCACGCTTTCACCCAACGCGGCATGCTCCGGGGCCTATGATGGCCCAGCCCGGGGTCGTTCCCTTCCCGCATCACCAGCCCGAGCAACGGCCTCCCGGGCGGGCAGCGGAAGTTATCGCCCACCCCGAACGGGACGCGGGGCTCGTCCAGCAGTTCCTCGACCACCTGGAGCATGAACGGCACGTCTCCCCTGAAACGATCCGGGCCTACCGTGCCGACCTGGAGCAGCTTGTAGCCTTCCTCCACGACCGGGATACGTCGTTCGCTGAGGCCGTCTATGTGGACCTTCGGGCCTTCTCGGCGGCCCAGCATAGGGCGGGCTTGTCTCGAAGCACCCAGCGGCGACGGGTGGCCTCCCTTCACACGTTCTACCGATGGCTCGTCCTCAGGGGCCATGCGGGGCGCGATGAGGCCACGCTACTCGTCTCCCCGAAGGTGCCGCAGCGGCTCCCCCGAGTGCCGAGCGTGGCCGACGTTCACGCTCTCATCGAGGCCGTCGCGCCGACTCAGCTTCCCAGCAGGGAGTCGTACAGCTACAGGCGAGACGCCCGGGGTAGGTACGCACCCAACCCGGAGGCTCACGGGCTCAGGGACCGGGCCATCCTCGAACTGTTGTGGGCGACGGGGATGCGGATCAGCGAACTGGTGACGCTCACGGAGGATCGGCTTTCGCTCGACCGGGGGGAGGCCGTCGTTCTCGGCAAGGGCTCGCGGGAGCGCGTCGTGTTCCTGGGCGAGCCCGCCGTGGACGCCATGCGGGCATGGCTTCTCGCTAAGGGACCGGAGCTACCCCTATGGCCGAGCGGCCGGAAGAAGCCCATGGATGCCCGGGCCGTGCGGTGGATGGTGGAGGTTCGTTCGGTCAGGACTCTCGGCCATCGCCTCTCGCCTCACCAGTTCCGCCATGCCTTCGCTACAGCGATCCTCGAAGCGGGGATGATGCAGCGGGCCGGGAACGCCCTTCGGGTGGCACCCTTCGCCGCTGGCCTGCGCGAGGTTCAAGAACTCCTGGGGCACGCCTCGCTGGCCACCACGGAGCGGTACACGCATCTAGCGGGCGGGGCCATCCGGTACGTGTACGACCAAGCTCACCCGAGGGCGTGATCGGAGGGTCGCCCAGATCCATCTGCACGCTGAGAACCGGGTAGTACCACTACAGCCCCGTACTTCCGTTGCGTGCGGTCAGACGCAGCAAGCCATCCCGCACCTTGCGGACGACTTCCTCGCCGGTCACATCGCCGTTGATGTTGATTACGATGCTGGCCATCCCAGCCCCCGCCGGTACAACTGTCTCGCCACGGTGGACAACGGCAGCTCCCGTTTGGATGATCCTGCCGCCATGGGCAAGGTGCGGGATCTCGGGGATATCGCCCCAGTTCGCCCATGGGCCTCCAAGGAAGTCCAGGGCTCCAGAGACCCTATTTGCGCCTCGAATGAGCGTGTTGATCGCGCTGATCGCGAAGTTGATCGCCGCCTTGATGGCCCCGACGATCCCGTTCCACACCGTAGTGGCCGTACCCGCAATGGCTCTCCAGATGTCCCCGAGCTTCTCCTTGATCGTGTGCCAGGTATCTATCAGCCAGCCAATCGCCGCCTTGATCGGATCAATGATGAAGTCGGAGATCTTGTCCCAGACAACCTTGGCCGCCTGAACGATGCCGTCCCAAACTTTCAGCAGGAAGTCCTTGATCGTGTCCCAGTTCTTCACAATCAGAATGGCGATAGCCACGACGACGGCAGCGATGAGGACGTAGGGAAGCGCTGCGAGTACCATCGACTTCGTGAGATGCTGGACTGCAAGGGAAGCCAAGTGAAGGGCCGGGGTGAACAGCCCGAATGCCTTGGTAATCAGAGCCACGACTACAGCGACTGCGGCACCCGCGGTGATAAATGTCTGCATCCCCTTCGGCAGGGACGTGAACCAGTCGGCGAGTGTCGTTAGCCAACCAATCAACTTCTCCAGGATCGGCGCAATGAGCCCGCCGATAGTCTCGGCCAGGTTGCCGAACGACACGCTCATCTGGGCCGACGATGTGGCCTGCGCCGCCGCGCTGCCGCCGAATTCCGTCGTCAGTTCGGACAGGATGATCTTCTGAGCCTTCAGCCTGTTGCCCGATTCCACCAGTTTCCCGATCTGGGCCTTCTGCTGTTCGGTGAATGCCACTCCAACACGCGTCAGAGACGTGAGCCCGGCAATCGGATCGTTCAGCGCCTTGCCCACCTGGATCGCCGAGGACTTCATGTCCGTGCCCATGGCTACGGACATATCGAGCGTGGCCTTCGTCGCCTGGTCGAAAATCGCGTTACCTTTGCCGACTTCGTTACGGATGTTTGTGAAGGTCAGGAGCATGTTCTGACCGGAGGCGATGAGCTCGTCATCGATCGCCGCCTTCTTCGACAACGCGCCCGCGAGGTCGGTGACCCTTTGCGCGGTGACGTTCGCCGCACCGCCCGTTGACTCGATGACGGCGGCGGTCTGGGCCGCGATCTTCTCGGAGTCCTCGAACTGCTTGAACGCGAAGACCGCGCCGGCGGCCATCGCTGCGAGGCCGGCCGTCGCGACCTTCATGCCACTGCTGAATTTCGACGTCCGGGCCTCAACGTCCACGGTCAATTGGGCGATGGTAGGCATCAGCGAGCCGCCTTCCGCAGGGCTCTCAATGCCCTGTCGAGCTCGGAGAAGGTCGCACGCGACTGGCGAATGCCGAAGGCGCGGGTATACCGAGCACGCACTTCGTGGAGCTCGCGGAGCCTTTCCGTCATGTTCACGATGCCGTCGATTGCGGTGTCGAGTTCAGCGAGTTCGGCGTGGCCGGCGTCCATCATCGCCACACCTTCTCGAGAATCTCAGCCGAAAGCTGCTCGACTTCGTCCTCGGAGCCCCTCGACACGAGCAGGCGGCCGTTGGAGTACAAGCTCACGCTGCCGTCGTCGTGGCGGACGGTGCTCACAGGGGCCGAGTGAGCCTCAAGGCTTCGTCTTGCCGCGTGATGGGGCGGCGCCTCCGGGTCGTTCTCGCGGAGGAACTTCAGAACGTCGGGGCCATAGTTCCATCCCTTCTCGGCCAGCACCGGCGCCAGCATCGCGACGAGATTTCTGAAGCGGCGGCTTTCCACCAGGGAGCGCGTGGCCTCCAGGACGATACCGAAGGCCTGCTTCGCGGCTGCCTTCCTGACGGTTTTGGGTTGGTCGTCGAACTGCATGGCAACAAGGATCGCTGCCCCCGTGAAGTCGGTGTCGTCGTTGCCGGAGCCGGAGCCGATCGCCCTCATGTACTCACCACCGGCGAGCATCACGACGGCGTGAGCGAATGGATCGGACGATGGCCGGGAGCCCGTCCAGGCTTGCCCCCCGCCATCCCAGACTTCGACCTTTCGCAACGGGATGCCGACGAGGTATGCCGCGACGGCATGTGCCGACTCATGCGCTGCCGTGGTCATCGTGCGGCCAGCTGAACTCATGATGCCATGGTGGCGTTTTCGCGAGTTCTCCGCCCGCAACGGCCACGGCCGCACCATTTCCTCGGACGGCCGGTCTTCGCCCGGGAGAGGACCGCTCCGCAGCCCCCCTGGCAGGCGTCTGGGCCGTCCGACAGTTCGGGCGACAACTCCGCGACCCGTCGAGCAAGCTGGCGGAGCAAGCCAGCGCCGCCCGGCGCGCCTAGGCGGTCATCCAAGTCGGCCACAGCGACGGCCAGCTTTACCAGGGCCGCGTCGTCGTCGTTCACGGGCGATTACCGAGCGGCCACCATCGTGGGCCGTGAGTCCTTCCACCGGTAGAAATCGAGTTCGGGCTCGTTCGCATCAAACTCCGTGAGTGCCTCGCGCACGGCCTGAGAGGCACGCCCGTGGTCGCTAGGATCGCCTCCTCCTCCGGCCAGCACCTTGTCCCGGATCTCCGCTGCCAGCGCCATCCTGCGCGCCTGACGATCCTTCAAATAAGCGGCGTGGTCGCTGCGGCGCTGAATCTCGGCCTGCCACTCGGCCTCGGCGCTAGCCAGGACCCCCACGGCATCGTCGTTCGAGACCCATTTCCGCCCAACCGCATCGGTGATGGTCTTGCCGTCGAGGTACGGCCCGACCGGTCCCGGGGCGAACCGCTCGAGGTCGGCGACTTCGATATACAACGGTGCATTTCCCTTTGCCATTGCTGCTCCTTCCAGTCATTCCAATCGGGCACAATCGTTATGGGTTAGACTGGTCACCCCCCCTTCCGGGCCTGGACCTTCGCCCAGGCGGCCTGAGCGACCTCCGCACGCTCGGCCAGCGAGATCGCTCGTCGTTCCAGAGTCCAGGCGGCCTGGCGGCACCGGTGCGAGCAGAAGGTGCGGGGCCGGGTCCGGCTGGGCGGTATCGGCTCGTCGCAGACGGGGCACATCCGTGTGGTCATTGCTTCCTCCTCGCCCGGGCCTTCAGGGCGGCCCGACCCGCCGCGCCACCGAGCGCCTCGTTGTGGCGCCGGCACATCGGGCGCAGGTTCTCGCGAGTGCTCCCTCCCCCACGGGCGACGGAGAGGACATGGTCGATCGTGTCGGCGGTCCGGGGGCAACCCGGATAGGAGCAGGGCGGCTTGGAGGCCAGGATCTCGGCCCGCAGGCGCCGGTACGTGAGGTCGGCGTACGCGGCCTGCCGGGCGGGCGGCACACGTGCCCAGGCTCCGCCACCGCACCCGGCGCACCGACTGCGGCCAGGGACTGGCTCCGCGACACAGCCGTTGGTGAGGCACTGTCGGGGCATTTCCACTCCTTTTCTAGGTTTTCAGGCACATTTCGCTAGCTTTTCCTCTCTGCGCGCGCGGTTTGCCCTGAGGGCGCTGTCGGGGTGGGGTTCCGAACTTTCAGACCCCTTACCCGGCTCATCGTTGTCCTCGAGCTCGTCGTTCTCGTCGAGCTTCGCCCCGATCACGCGGTCGTCGAGATCCTTCGCGGCTGCGTGCTGGGGGCAGAGACTCCTGAGGTTGCTTCTCTGGTCTGTTCCACCGAAGGCGCGGGCGACGCGGTGATCTACCGTTGATGCCCGCTCTCCGCACCAGCAGTTGGGCTCCTCGGCCAGCACCTGGGCGCGCAGCCTGGACCAGCCCGGCCGCAGCCGACCTGCTCCCTGCCCAGCCTCCCCCGTGGCTGGGGGCACCGGCTGCCACCCCCCCTGCCTTGTGGGGGCACCCTGGGGCGGCGCACTGGACGGGCAGGCGCCTCATGCCGTTCTCCTTCGCTCTACTACGGCACCGAAGGAGGCGAACTCCCGCTCGAAGTCCGCCGGCCGAGGACCGAGGTAGACGAAGACGCTGCCGTGCGGTGGGCTGCTGGTCCTGTCCGTCGGTGAGTCGAACTCGATGCGCCCGTACGTGAAGCAGAGGGTGTAGTCCCACAGTGGGCGGAACCAGCCCGTATCGCAGCCGTGGGCGTTCAGCAGGCAGATGGCCTCGGTGGTGATGCCGGCCTCGTACTGTTCGATCAGTCGCCGGATGAACGCGGGGCCGAGGCCGCCGTAGGGAGGGTTCATCCAGACCCGGCCGGGCCAGTCCTTAGCCAGGCCATCATCCTGCGCCGAGAAGTAGGCGGCCGCTCGGACCGTCCGGTTCGCCTCCGCGCTCGACGCAGGATCCAGGTCGATCGAGCCCAGCACGCGCCGGGCCGCCTCCACATACACCGATGGCGTGTACCACTCCGCGGACTCGCTGCTGAACTTCGCCCCGAGGAACTGGTCGCGCCGAAGGCGAGCCCCGACGGCCTCTCGGACCTTCTCTGCGGTGACGGCCTGGCCGTGCGCCTGCCGGAGCTCCTGCCACACCTCGACGATGGCCCTCTCCTCGGACAGAAGCGGGACGAGCTCACGGGCCTGGGCCTCGTTTGTTGGCGTGTCACCATTTGGTGACAGCGCCTCGACCACCCGGGCCGCGTCCATCTGCCGGTAGGCGTGCTGGCGGCTCCAGCCCCACCGCTCCCGGCAGTAACCGTCGAACTCGTTGTAACCGGCCTCCCGATAGAGACGGCGGTCGCGGATTTCCAGCAGGGCTCGGCCCACCTCGACGAACGTATGGACGCCTCGCTCGATGACGGCCTCGAGCGCCTCCAGGGACCGGGTGGCGGATTCGAGCGCTTCGACGCTCACGCCGTCCCCCTCGAGCAGTCCTCGCCGTGGCCGAAGACCCACAAGCTCCCGCACTCGGGGCAGCCATCGCTCCCGCCGCTCGGTTCCTGCACAGGGACGTAACTTCCATCCACACCCCCGGGGGAACGCAACAACGAAACACCCTGGTCAGGGGCCTGATTCGTGTTGCGTGTTGCGTTGTTGCGTGTTTCCGGGGGGGTAGGGGGTGGTAGGTACCGGACCCAGGCTTCCTCGAACATCTCCCGCTCGTACCCGCGTGGAGTCGCCTCCCCGATCCGGAGCACCTTCGGGGCGATGCCGAACGGCTGAAGGATCTTGGCCAGGCGGGACGCCGGACCCTTGGTGTGGCCGGCATCCACGTCGTTCCCCCACCATCGCGCCCAGGGGGCGTCCTCTCGGTCGACGAGTTCGGCCAGCAGCTCCACGGTGCTCATCCGGTCGTGCCCATCAAGCGCTTCCCGGATGTGGAGCAGCAGGAGCCCGCCGACGCTCTCGTCGCCGTCCTTGTCGTCCGCGAGCGCTAGGGCCGCGGACCGTGCACGCCCGGCCCATCCGTGGCCGGCGGCGTCGGCGATCGCCAATAGCGGCTCCCAGGCATCGGCAGCTCGGTCGTCGAGATCATCTGGGAGCGCCGGCCAGGCGTCGGCCAGGGCCTGCACAGCACCAGTGGCCCAGGCCGACAGCTCGGTGCGAATCCGCTCCGCATCCTCCCGCACCAGGCGGCGACGCAGACGATCGACCTTCTCGGCCGACGTCTTTCGCTTCATGCGGATGTGCACGCACCGGTCGGCGACGGTATCGGGGAGCTTGCCGATCGCGGCGAGCGCTTTCGGGGCGAACACGTCGAACGAGCGGAGCACGTACTTCTTGGCCTCGGCCTCGGAGCGGTGCACCTGGCCACCGCGCGCGAACCCGGCGTTCAGGAGCGCCCGGAGATCCTCGTTGCCCTCACGTCGGCCGAAGATCGTATCGACCTCGTCGAACAGCACCGTGGTCGGGCCAGCGTCAATCGCGCGGAACAGCGCCGAGGGCGAGATGTTCATGGTCGAGATCGGGGCGCGCACGAGGCAGGCGAGCACCTCAAGGAGCCGCGACTTCCCGGTGCGCCGCTCGGGCGATGTGATTGCCAGGTAGGGCGTGACCTCGGCTGCCTCCGCCACATGGGTGTGAGCCACCCATAGACTGATGGCCACAGCCTGGTGAGAGCCGAGCACCACGTATCGGCGGACGAAAGCCTCTGTCTCGTCCAGGAGCTCCGCGAGATTGTTCACGCGGCCCACCACCCGCACCAGGAACAGTTGCAGTCCGGGCCGAAACGTTCGCGGTGCCACCGGACCTCTCGGCACCACCAGTGCTCTCCATCCCGCTGGATCGTGTTCACGAATCTGCGGAGGTCGGCCTCGGCCGGGTGCAGCCGGTGGTTCGGGATGGTGTATGCTTCGGGTGTCTGGCTTGGCGGCCAAGACTTTGGGGAGCGCCCTTCGGGGCGCTTCTCGTTCATTGGGCGACCTTCTTCTTGCGGCGAGCCTGGGCCGAGCGAAGGGCTAGCTCGGCGTAGTAGGCGCGACGAGCGGCTTCGGGATCGGCGAATTTCTCGAACCGAGCGTTGAACTTCTCACGCGCGGGCTCGGTAGCCGCAGTGCGGTCCTCGGTGTTCCGCCACTTCCGGTAGGCACCGACACGACCGCCGAGGCGTTGTAGGGATCGGACCTCGGACACGTACTACCCCCTGTCCCCAATTGGGGACATTGCAGGAGGTCAGCGGTATCCGTTTGGCCGAATGGCTACGGCCGTAGGTCCGAGTGACCATGCCGCTATTGCGGCACTGGTGCCAATGATAGCAGCACTATGGGTCGTTACAAACGGTCTCCGGGCGAGAGTTTCCGGTGGGAGGCTAACGCTCGCTGCTCGGCCGTGCTGCTCGCGTAGCGCTGCACCATGACGCGAGAACGCCAGCCCGTGAGCTTCATTAGGTCGCCCTCGGAGCCACCCGCCTCAAGCCACTGGTGCGCGAAGGTGTGCCGCAGCATGTGCGGATGGATTCGACCGATGCCGGCATCATCTGAGCGCCGCCAGATCATCTGGCGAATCCCCGAGGAGGTCATCTGCCCACGCCGGCCGAGCCAGAGCCAGGGAGTCTCAGCGGCGGGATGCTGCCTCCGCTTGCGCAAATAGCGGTCGATCCCCTTCACGGTCCGAGCGCCCACGGGAAGCAACCGCTGTCGCCGGCCCTTCCCGAGCACCCGGAGCACTCCACCATTCAGGTCCACGTCGCCCCCGTCCTCGCCGGCGAGTTTCAAGCTGGCAACCTCGCCCAGCCTCGCTCCGGTATCAATGAAAACGCGGAGGATCGCCTCATCCCGACGCCCCTCGAAGCTCGCGTCGCAGTCGGCAAGGAGCTTGCGCAGCTTCTCCACCTCGACCACCGGCACGGGCTTCTCGGGGAGGATGGGAGGCTTCATGTGAATCATCGGGGACTCGGTGACCTCGCCCTCTTCGGCCAGCCATTTGAAGTACTGCCTGAGCCCTCGATAACGTTGGTGCGCAGTCGCCGGCGAGCGGGTCTGCAATTGGTCGGCGATGTAGGCCTCGATGTACTCGCGCGTGATCACGCCGACTTCTCGCGGCATTCCCGAGAAGAGGAGGAACTGGTCGAGGCCGTAGACGGCGTACCAGTACGCGGCGATCGTGGACTCGGACTTGTTCTCGGCCCGCAGGTGACGCACCCACGAGTCAAGCATGGGGAGCGGTTGCCCCCACGTCTCTTCGATTGGGGGCACCTCGCCGGCCAGCGCTGGGGGTATCCTACTCATCATGGCGGAACGCTCCTGGGACATCTGGGCCTCCTCTCGGACGGAGGAAAGCATACGCTCTAGGGGCGTTGTGGGTCAAGGCTCAGGAGCATTTCCGCTGGTCAACGGGGGGACGTAGCTCAGTCGGTAGAGCACCTGCTTTGCAAGCAGGGGGTCGGCGGTTCGAGTCCGCTCGTCTCCACCTTCGGCCTACTGGCATCCTTTGGCCCACACGGCGTCAATCGGCGATCGGCCCGATCCAGATGCCCGAGGTGAGGAACAGAGCCGGCAGCAGGAAGAGCACCGCTACGAACAGCCACAGCCGTCGCGTCGACGCAGCGACCCAATCGTCGAGGGCGATGATCCATCTGCGCAGGGTGCCGTAGAGGAACGCGAGGTAGATCAGCGAGACGATGCTCACCGCGATCGCCTCTGCGAGCACGATCTGGACGGCGACCGGATCCCCGAGGATCATCGCGGCGACGAGCGTGTCGGCGAGCGTTGTGATGTTCGCTCCCATGATGTAGGGGATCGACTCCTCGCGACCGATGTATCCACGACTCGCGAGCGGCACGAGGACCGTGAGAGCCACGGACACCGACAACGTGAGTGTCGCCACGAGGCAACCGAGGGCGAACATCGGCCACAGCCGCCTCAGCCACGCGCTCCGGCCGCCCCCGTGCCGCTCGCCGTCGAGTTGCGGCAGCACGCGGTCGAGGAACCGGAACGACATGAGGATGAACCCGAGTCCGAGTGGCAACAGTGTCCATCCCGGCAGCTTCGTCAGCGCGTCGAGCGCCGGTCCCCAGACCACGTCGATCACCGACAGGACGTCCTCGGATGCGCTCAGCTGGACGCCGTCGAGCATCCCTGACTTGAGGATGCCGTAGCCCAACAGCATGCCCGGGATGTAGACGATCGCGGTGAGGGATAGCGCGAGGACACCCATGCCGATCGACTCGCCGCGGTTGCGGCCGCGGTTGCGGAACGTATAGAGGAACCCGACGAGCAGGACGACGAACGAGGCGCCTAAGCGCGATCCGGAGAGCATGGTGAAGGTCTGAAGCTCCGTCGTAGCCCCGCCGATGTACAGGCTCAACGCGACCGCTGCGACCGGTGAACCGGACAGAACGACGTACGCACCGAGCCATCCCGCACCAAGCGTCGAGAACGCGTTGCTGAACAGCGGGCTGTCGCTCAGCGTGGGAGCGAGTGCCTTGGCGCCCTCCTTCATCAACTGGATCGCGAGGATGAACAAGAACAACGCGACCACGAACGAGGCGATCTTGAGCGGGACCCCGAACCGCTCGGGGGCGCGGGTCCGTCGGCCGGCGACGGGCGTCGGCGAGTCGGCGTCATCGGCCGACACCGGCCCCTCGGACGCACGCGGGTGCTGACGTGCGTTCACGGTCGCGGGGGTCGGCGCCGTGCGTCGTGCTTCGTCAGTCATACCTGTCCGTGGGTGCGTTCGCGTGTCTGTGTGGTCGAGGGGAGAGCTGGACCACGGTATCCATCGCAGGAGTCATAGACAACACGTCGTGCGGCCGCGAGCCGCCGTCCCGGCCGAGCCAGCGCAAGGTTCACCTCTCGGCGCCGTCGGCGGTCCGCACGACGATGACGGAGCACGGCGCGTGGTGGGCAACGTGCTCGCTCACGCTCCCGAGCAACACGCGTCGAACACCATGCACGCCTCGGTGCCCGACGACCATGAGATCGGTCCCGTCCCGTCCCGCCACGGTGACGAGCGCGCGCTCGGGACGCCCCATCGCCATCTCCCTGATGGGAGTCACGCCGAGTGAGGCCGCAGCGATCACCGACGGCTCCAGCTCCGGCGGACTCTCCTCATCCGGGTCGAGCGTCCACTCGGAATTCGCCCCCCGGAAGACGGGAACGACGTGGACGAGCCGGAGCTCGGCGCCCGTCGCGGCAGCGAGCGCCGCAGCAGCCAGCGCGGTGTCCCTGGAGCCCTCGGAGCCGTCGACGGCGCAACCGATCCGCTCTGGGAAGTCCGGTCCCGCGCGCCGAGCGACCAGGACCGAACATCGCGCCTCGCGCAAGACGTGGGCCGCGATCCGACCGACCCTGATCACGCCACCCAACAATCCGGCATCGGGACCGACGCACAGCAGATCGATCCCGTCCTGCTCGGCGTGCTCCACGAGCGTCTTCCCAGGGTCGCCGCTCAGAATGCGGGACTGAGGCTCGACGTCGAGCGTTCGGGCGATCGCGCTCGCGGCTTCGAGCGTTCTCGCGGCGTCGTCCTGAACGTCGTCGTCGTGACGCCGGCCCGAGTCGATGACGTACGCGAGGATCAGGTTCGCGCGGGCGGCTGCGGCGAGTCTCGAGGCCTGACGCACCGACTCGTTCGCGCGCTCCGAACCGTCCGTGCCCGCAAGGATCCGCGTCGGGAGGCGGCCCTTCCGCTCGGTGTTGCGGACCATGTCGTGCATCCTATCCGGGCAAGGGCCTCCGAGGGATCCGAGGTGGTCGGGCGACGTGCGTGAGACGGTCGAGCTCCTAGCCTCAGGGCGCGTCAGGGATAGCACCACGCGGGTGGTGGTGAGAGGGCCGAGGGAACGTGACGGACCCTGGCCCTCCCACCGTGCCGACCGAGCGCTGATCTAAAGCTCACGCGGGACCCGATCGGCGGCAGGCCCGCGTGAGGCATCACGCGGGCGAGTTCACGTACGCCTTGGCCGCCGTCGTGTCGACGGGTTTGCCGTCGGGGTGCGTGCACCCCCGGAGGTGTTGGACGGCCGAGGAGATCAGAAGGGTGGTTCGGGCCCTTGGAGCGGCTGCGGAGAGAGGTTTGAACGAAAGTTGTGGATCCGGGACCTGGTGATGGGCGTGGCGTACCCCCCCGGTCGATCACTGATCGGAGTGCCGGCGTGAGCGCGCCGGCAGGAAGGAGTACGCCGATGCTCAGCCGGCAGTTCGAGTCCGCTCATCTCCACGATTTCAGCCTCCCTCCTGACCTCCTTCGCTTGTCTCCGCCGGGGTAGGCCGTTCGGCGGACTTTCTCGCGCGTTCGGTTCAAGGCCGCCCCCATCCGGGCCGAAGGCTCAACCAGGGCTCGGCGTCCCCGTCCAGGGCCGAGGTCAGGATGGCGTGCTCATGAACCTGTTCGAGAAGCTGACGGGCGCGAAGAGGAGCCGGCTGGTTTGGGGGGTGGTCCTCCTCCTCCTAGCGGCCGGGCTCGCCCTTTCCTTCGTGTTCGCCTACAGCGCCGTGGGAGGGCAGAATCGAGCCGCGCAGGCCCGGGCCGTCGAGTACACGACGAAGAGGCCCCTCTCCGAGCTCACCCCCTCGCAGGTCCAGAAGTCGATCGTGGGGGAGCCCTACAAGGCCCTGCTGAAGGAGATCGCGGAGCAGATCCTGATCGACGATCGGGTGTTCCGGGTGAGGATCTGGGAGCTCGAAGGGACCCTGATCTTCTCCACCGACCAACGGGACCGGATCGGGCAGGCGCAGGCGAGCGGCAACAAGCAGTTCGAGAAGGCGGCCGCCTCGCAGACCGCGAGCGTCCTCACCGCGGAGGAAGAGGCGCCCAAGGCAGGACTGGCCGGGACCACGGAGCGCCTGTACGTGACGTTCGCACCGCTCCGCCTGGACAGCCAGCCGAAGGCTGCGGCGGTGGTCGAGATCGACCAGCGGTACGCGGCCGTGCTGTCAGCCGCCTACCGACTGTGGCGTCCGCTCCAACTGGGGTTGGGGGTGCTCGCCGTCCTGGCGCTGGTGATGCTGGTCATCTCGGTCCGTGCTGCCAGCCAGGTGGGGAGCGGTAGGTCCCGCCGGTCCGCGCCCGCGGCCCCGGCGCCGGCGGGCTTCGTCGGCCCACCTTCCGCAGCGTTGAAGGAGGCCGAGGCGAAGCTCCGGGGTTCGGAGGAGGCAGCTCGCAGGGCGGAGGAGCGGGCCGGGTCCGCCGAGCGGGAGAAGCGACAGATCGCCGAGCGGCTGGTGGCGGCCCACGAGCAGCTCGAGCTGATGACCGCCGCGGCGAAGAGCGCGAAGCCGAGCGGCCGGGAGGCCGCCGCGGAGGTCAAGCGACTCCAGGCGGCCGAAGCGGAACGCGACCGGCTGGCCAGCGAGCTCCAGAGGACGCAATCGGCTCTGGCCGAGCGGGAGGCCGCCCTCGCCGACGCTACAAGGACGGGTGGCGACGCGGCGTTGGAGCGGCAGGTGGAGGAACGCATCGCGCAGATCGAGGCCACGGCGAAGGGCGCCGAGATGCGAGCCGAGGAGGCGGAGCAGCGCGCGAACGCCAAGCTCCACGAGGTCGAGGCGTCGCTGGCCGACGCCAGCGCGAAGGCCGTGTCGCTGGAAT
>Ga0184639_10000580_pt1 | contig 14495 bp, 10 predicted proteins | sample PLM31_170_b2_FD_133155 | JGI IMG/M metagenome (GOLD analysis project Ga0184639, IMG submission 133155) | Groundwater sediment microbial communities from an aquifer in East River, Colorado, USA - PLM3-1_170_b2 | ecosystem: Environmental > Terrestrial > Soil > Riparian zone | place: USA: East... | reverse complement strand
TTCCTCCACGTACCTTCCGGGTTTCGGCGGTCCGATAGGGACGATTGAGAGTTCAAAGTTTCCTTGCAGGTCCGGCGGAATAAGCCCCAAGGCATCGACAATGACATGTAGACCTCGATTGGGTTCAACATAACCTACAAATAGGAAGCGTAACCCTTTCCTTTGAAAGTCCAACGGGCTTCTCTCCAGATAGAACCTATCAGACGAAATGCCACTATAAATGACCTCTGAGGAGGGAAACAGGAAGCCGGCCTTAGCATGTTCAAAACGCATGAACTCGCTCACAAACCAGACGTGACGGGGGGTATTAGGGAAAGGGTGGGTGATAATACCTTGGTCTCGAACTCTTTTCGCCCATTGGGCGACAATCCTCCGCAGAACTGGTCGCAGAAATGAAGGTCCCCAGCTCCCCCGCCAAAATTGAAACCAGAATAGCGAGTCACTTTCTCCACAGACGCCGTATTCCCGAATCATCCAGGTGTCCGCGACACAGTGAAGATCAGGGATGCCACGCGAAATGGGAATCGGCAGAATCGCTTTGGTAATGCCCTCCAAATTCCACCAGTTGACAATTTCGGGGCGAAACTCGTCCAGCACTTCCATAAACCGGCGGACATCCAGCAACTGAGACCTCCCAAAGGATAAGGTATAGAAATGCCTCCCTGGTTGAAAATCGAGTTTGTAATGACGTAGCACTCGGATAACTGGGACATTTCCAACGTTTTCTCCATCCCGATCAAACAGGTTTGAATCCTTCCGTCGATAGGAACTGGTTAGGACGCGGACTTCATGCCCAGCACTGAAAAGATACTCCGCAACTTGCGAACACCTCAGCTCGTATCCACCTATATGATGAGGCGGATAAAGATTACTAACAATAAGGATTTTCATGCCTCATAATCTTCCTTTTAGAAATGCCAGAGGTGAACGGCGATATGACGCTCCATACTTGTGGAAACTGGCAAGCAAATTCTCCTCAACATGACCCTGTAAGATCACGGATTTTATAGACCACACCGTAGGAGTTCAAACCATATGTTCTGGAGCGAACGAGTGGAGCCAGGATACTCATCTTGTTGATGCGACCAAAGACCTGGGACCGGCTCACTAAACCTCCCGGGGTATAACAACACCATGCACCCTAGCATAAGTCTTTCCAGCCGTATGAAGGGCTTGTTACGTCCCCTTGCTCGATAAATACAATGTGCCATAGCTGAAACATTAGAGCTGCCCATACTTGCCAAGTAAATATCGCCCGCCCTTGCAAGTGCGGGAGCACGAAGGACTCGTAGAACTTCGGGCAGAAGATGCCTTGGTTGTAGAGGCGCTGTGGATGGAGTAAACGCTCGGCCAGTGGGCGCAGCTCACACTTTAACCACAATTCTACCGGAATGACAAACCCCCGTTTGGGCGCCTTAAGCAGATCAGGCGGTAACAGGTCAGCGATGGCGCGCTTAAACAGGTACTTGAGATCGCCAACCTTTGTACGTATTGAGGACGGGATACGGAAGACTCTCTCGACCAGCAAGTGGTCGAGAAATGGAACTCTTGCTTCCAGGCTGTGCGCCATCGAAAACCGATCGGTCATGAAGAGAAATTCCTCTGCTAGTTGGGTTTGGGAATCGACTGCCGCAAGGCCATTGCGCAAATCTTGAGCGTAGCTGGCATCATACAGATTCTGGAGATAGGAAGCAGTATCCTTTAGAGTCAAGTTTTGTACCTGCAGCACGTCGTCGCGCTTACGGTCATCCGAAAGATAATCACGGATGGCATAGTAATACAGTCCAAATGGCTGACTGAGGAGCTGCGGCAGTTTGGACAAAAGTCGACCCCGACCGATCCACCGCCAGGAGGAAGGGAGCCGGTGGGAGAGGGGAGCGACAAGAGCGATGAAACTTGCCAGGGAGTCTGTGCTGCCCTTAGCCCATTGCCGCAGGGCGAGAGAAGCATGAAGGAGGCGATCGGCCTCATAGATCCGGAATCTCCCGTAATTGCCGAAAAGCTCGTCGCCGCCTGTACCTGTGAGCCCTACCTTGACATCCTTGCTCATCTCCCGGAAAACATACCAGGCCGGCAATCCGCCAGCGTATGGCTCGTCAAGGTGCCAGACCATGGAAAGTAAATCATCCATCACTTCTTGGGGTTTCAAGAAGATCTCATGATGTTCGATCCCCCATTTCTGGGCAACCTGCCGGGCAAGATCGGTCTCGTTCCAAGACCGCTCTTTTTCTCCAATAAAGCCCAGGGAGTACGTTTTGATATTTGGGTACCCTAGTTCTGCCAGTAATCCAACAATGGTCGAAGAATCGAGGCCACCAGAGAGCGAGCAGGCGATCGGCACGTCGCTCAACGTCCAGCGCTTCACTGCGCACCGTAACTCCTCGCGCAATACCTCAGCCCATTGGTTTTCGCTGCGATGTTCAACGGGAAGAAATTTTAGTTGCCAATATCGCCGCAGGCTGAGTTGCTGGCTGTGCAGATCATACACGAACCAATGTGCTGGGGCAACACGACGTATACCTCGGATTATGGATGCTTCACCAGGGACATACAGCAATGTCATGTAATGAAAAAGACTTTGCTGATCGATTTCGCGCTCGACAAAAGGAAGCGTTAAAAGACACTTAAGCTCAGAAGCAAAAGCAAATCGTCCAGCTGAGTTCCAGTAATACAAAGGTTTAATGCCCATGCGGTCGCGGGCACCAAAGAGCAAGTTGCGCCGCTGATCATGGATTACAAGAGCAAACATTCCGTTAAGATCTTCGAGTAACGAGAAGCCTTTTTCCTCGTAAAGATGCAATAATACCTCGGTATCCGAGTTCGCTGTTACGAAGTGATGGCCACGTTTCTCCAACCACGCCCGAATCTCCGGCGCATTAAATATTTCGCCATTAAACACGATCCAAATGGTTCCATCTTCGTTGCACATCGGCTGGTGGCCAAACTCAAGATCGACGATGCTTAGGCGCCGAATGGTAAGTGAAACCAAGCCATCCGGGCTCAGATATTCGCCATGGTCGTCCGGTCCACGGTGATTGATGGCGCTACTCATACGTCGAACCCATTTCGGTTCGTGTTTTCCCGCGATGCCCGCTATGCCGCACATCTCCTATCCCCTGTCTGTCACACACTATGCTGAATAAAGCTGCTCCACCGGTATGATCCAGCCTCTCCAAGGATGCTAGGAGTCATGTACTTGCTTCATCGCCTCATTCACTTCTAATATAACGTTGGGGTCGTAGCGACAAGTGAGCGAATTATGATGAAATCTGTAATAATAAAGCGGCCTGAATAGTCTCTGCATTCTGAATCGCTGTGCCACACGTATCCAATAATCATAATCTTCGGCCAAGAGGAATCGAGGATCGTAATCACCAATAGTATCGCGCACTTTTCTCTTATAGAGGAAACACGCCCCTATTCCGTTGCGAACGTTCAAATATTCCGGTGGTGTGTTTTTCTGAATTCTCGAACCTCCACCCCCATCTCTCTCATCTAATATGTAGCTTTCCGCGTACACAAAGTCTACCTCGGGATAGGTCTGCAGGAACTTAACCATCTCTTCTATTGCGTTATTCGCATAATAGTTGTCATCAGATGTCCAAGTTAAGTATTCCCCTGTGCAATTCCTAAAACCGGTGTTTAAGGCCCGAGGAAGGCTAAGATTCTTATCGTGCCTGAGATATTTCAACCGAGAGTCTCTATATCCATCTACGATTCCAGCTATGTCGTCACTTGAACCGTCGTCCACTATGATCAACTCGATATTTCGAAAGGTCTGATTTAGACAGCTTTCGATCGACTGGCGAATGTACCGAGACCCATTATAGGTGGGAAGAATAATGCTCACTCTGGTGGACGGATCAAATTGTCGCCATCCCTGCGATAGCTGTAACTGCTGATTCGGCCGCACCAAGCAAGTCCATTGGGGATACGCTTTCTGAATTAGCCGTGCTAGCTGACGACCCCAACGCACATCTGTACCCAAGATGACATCCGGATCCATTGCCAACAGTGTTTCGAGAATCTCCTTTCGCATAAGCCTCAGTGGAATGCTCGCCACAAAAGGAGGCACCCATGTGCAGATATCCAGCAGTCGAAGCATCCGCCTGCCCATGGTCATCCGTAACCCTTCGTGGCCCGGGAGAAAATACAGGTTCTCAGCATTGATTCCCCATTTCGGCGCCCGATGACTCGTAAAATACACGTCGTCGATCTCCCCGCTCTCTATAGCGGGACTCAATTTCTTCAGGATAGCGGTTCTATCGAGGGCGGTCAGATCGATGCTGGGGATGAATGCACAGACCCTCATATTTACCTTTCTGCCTCTACAACTGTCACCAGGAGGTATCCTTGTCTTAGCAATGCCGGCCTCCCATCATCGTTCAATTTGAGGAGGCGCGTAAGTAACCGCGCCACGATGTGGCCTCCTGGCATTCTCAGGAAAGTCAACGAATGCTTGGCCGCGACGGAGAATTCCGATATCCGCACCTTATCGCGGCCTGGAAAATAGTGGCGAAGTGTGCAAAATGGAACCTCTCCTCCCCAGGGCCACTTGCCCGTTTTCTCCATGTACCGTTTTCCAATACGGTAGGCGAGGGATAGCGCGTTTGGGACCATTATGATCACTCGCTTTCTTGAGACCCTGGTCGCTTCATCCAGAAGCAACCGTATATCGTCGGCGGAGAAAAACTCTAAGACACCGCAACTAAAAACCATGTCAAACGACTTGGCCTTGAACGGCAGTCCTTTAGTCATATCGGCCTGACAAAAGCGACCCGATATGTCGATCGCATTGAAAAGCCTCGCACTGAAATCAAGGTTCTCCTTGGACCAATCCAGGAGCGTTGTCCTCTTTCGCTGAAGAGCAAGTACAGCAGAATTTTCACCCCTGCCACTACCTAAATCTAACGTATCGCTGCAGTCGGCGGCAAACTGCGTCAGGACTTTAGCCCAGGGCAAGTAATGGTCTTTTATTAATTGATTTGCGAGGGCTTCCGGTTCAACCTCCCCCTGTAAAACATTTGACCATTCCTTGGCGGTTAGATTCCATCTTTGGACCATTGGTTTTTCCCTTGGGACAGCAGGCAATCTTATCGGTTGACTATCGTGGGTCTGTATTTCTCAGTAGCAGTGCGTCTAGAAAGAACTTTACTGCCCAGCTAATCTCTTCGGTGGGAAAATATCTTGCACCGGCGCCATAGCTACCATAGAACCCGCCACTGGGGTTCTGGATCCTTTCCAGATACGCTACTGCCCTATCCGCCGGTTCCCGTTCGCCAAGCTTGTACCAGGCCAACGCCAGCTGAGCCATTCCTGTGGAACATACCCACTCAACTCCGGGATAGGCCGGGATGGCTCCGCTTTCCTTCTGAACGCCAGCCACTTGTTGCAGGCCTTTTTTGGCCAGCTCTACCTCGCCTAGGTCAACCAAAGCCTCCATCATATATCCAAAGATGTGCGACAGTGTACCGAGTTCGGGCTTAAATTGAACCAGATCGGCCTGCTGTTTGTAGTATTGCAATCCGCGCCTCGCCGCTGCGACATATCTCGGTTCTGACAGCTTTTGGCCCGCCTGCAGCAGAGGGGGCAGAACATATAAATGTGCATATTCGGAAAACGTATCCTCTGCCGACACTTTCCACATGTCATACGATGGCGTACGGACTGCTCCGTCCGCAGCAATGTGCCCTTCCACAAAATCACAAGCCCGTCTCAAATTGTTTTCCAATTCTGGCATTTCATCTACAACAACAAGAAAACCTCGAATGACCTGGGCGGTATCAAAAGTATACGGAACCTGATCAATGGCCGCGAATCCCCCATCCGCCCTCTGGACCGACGCTTCCCACGTAGCCAGGTCTTTCGCAAGCTCCCTTTCCCCCACCTCGTGCAGGGTGGGGATCAGATATCCGGTGACTTCCTGTGTCGCGATATGGTGCTTATGATGCGGAAGGATACCGCCCCCTGGAACCCTATGATTTTTCACCCATTGGATTGCTTCCCTCAGCGAACCCTCTTCCCCCAGATGACGATCACGCCCCCATCTCCGTACCCTATCCACGGCTGTCCCAATGAGACGCATACTCACCGCACGTACTCGACGAGGCTCACCTTCCTATCCCGTCTCACAGATTCATATGCCGCATCTACCGCAACCTGCGACTTTACACCCTCTCCGTTGCCCAAAATGAAGGGACCTTTGCCTCTGATTGCATCGACAAAATGGTCTATCTGGCGGCCAAACGCTTCCGTCCGGCCTAGCCGATTCTCGATTCTCTTCCAGTCTTTCCACGACTCCAATCTGTAGGTGATTCCATCCGAGTCCAAGAGCGCTGCCCCACGTTCGCCGTATATTTCAAGATAGGCTCGCGAGGGGACGGCCACCGACCAGCTCAAATCAATTGTCCCGCTGACGCCATTCACGAGCGTACAATTCAACCTCGCCGTATCTTCGACCCCAATGCTCTGATAGTTGATTATTTCAGCCGATACGCTTTCGATCTCTCCGAACAGATGTCGAATCAGGTCTACCGCATGGGGTCCGTTGTCCATCAGGACCCCCCCTCCGGATATTTCTCTTTGTGCATACCAGGTGCCACCCATGTCCACATACCCACCAAACATCAGACGAAAACTCACGATCCTGCCTAAGGCTTCCTTTCCCGCCAATTCCTTCGCCTTTACGACCTCGTCGAAAAACCGAAACTTGAACGCGGGGAGGAGCAGTAAGTTCTTTTCCTTTGCTTTATTGAACATCTCTTCTGCCTGCGCCGCCGAGATAGCGACGGGTTTCTCACACAAGACATGGATGCCAGCCCTCAACAGATCTAAGGCAATATCCCTGTGTGTCGAGGGAACTGTGCAAATGCTCACGCCATGCAGAATCTCATTATCAATCATTTCCTTGGTCGAACGGTACGCCTCCGCACGCACCTGCTGAGCAAATACTTGAGCACTTTCGAAATTCGTATCGGCGACCGCGGCCACTTCACACTGAGAATTTTGCCTGTAGGCGTCGAGGTGCCATCGGCCGATTTGACCACATCCTACAATGCCAATTCGCACCTTATTGCTTTCATCGATTCCTGTTCGCGGCACGCGGGATGGTTCCTTCCCACTTTCGGTCGATAACACCGAGACGCTTTGGGCGGTGGGTTTCCTCACACATTCTGCGATGGCCAAGGCTACTCGATCAACGTCTTGTTTGTCCCAACTCTCATCCAGCGCAATGCAAATAAGATGCTCCAATGCTTCTTCTGCCCGAGGACAGAGACCCTCTTTATACTCGTATACTTTCGCCACCCGGTTACAGGTAAAAGGACATTGAGAATTACCGTACGTTCTTTTGGACGTTAATGACTCAGCGCAGAGATAGATTGGCTTCCCGATGTACCCGGCAGAGGCCGATACACCCTTGTTCCTCAACTCCTGAGCAAAAGTCTCACTCTTTGCCCCCTCGACGCGGAACGGGTAGAGCCAATATGAATGCCTTGCACCCGGGGTTACCGGGGCAGCCGTCACCCCTTGAATCTGGGATAACAGTGCACTCATGTGCTCGCCTAGTTCTCGCCTTTTCTCGACCACCCCCGCCACTTTCTTGAGCTGCGCCAGACCGACGGCTCCGACGAGTTCTGTCATCCGGTAATTCGGCGCGTGAAACAGATACGCCCGTGGCCCATAGCCCCGTCTGGTCCAGCCCTTATCGGCAAAGAGCTTCATCCGCTCGTAGTATGCCCTGTTACTGGTGATGGTCATGCCGCCATCCCCAGTAGTCATATGTTTGGACTGCTGGAAACTAAAACAGCCGATGTCTCCAATCGTGCCTACGTATCGTCCCTTATACTCGGTCATATGCGCTTGGGAACAATCCTCAATGAGCGGGATGCCATGACGCTTTGCGATTTCCATCATGGCATCCATGTCGCAGGGATTACCGAACAAGTGAACTACGATGATCGCTCGAGTCTGCGGTGTAATTTGTCGTTCGACGTCACCAGGATCCATATTGTAAGAATCATCTATATCCGCAAACACCGGAATGGCATTTTGGTACAGGATCGGGATGATCGTCCCAAGATCAGTAATGGGCGCCGTGATAACTTCATCGCCAGGATTGAGGTCCAGCGCTCCTAAGGCCACGTGAATCGCGGCGGTCCCGGAAGTCGAAGCGACCGCGTACAGTGCGTCATAGGCGACCGCAAATTCCTCTTCCAGGGCAGGAACCATTTGTCCGCCAATACAGCAGAGATTTTGAGATATGAGGGCACGCCGGAGCAATTTGAGTTCTTCCGAATCAAAAGGAGTCCTTCCTTTCCGCTCCATTCCGGGTTTCATTAAATAATCAAAGAGAGAATTCAAGAGATGCTCTTTGACTCTTCCTTTTAATTTTGTAAGACGATTTCTAATCATGAGTCATCATCCGTGCCGTCAGAGAGAGAGAATTCTCATATCGCTCGGACTAATGAAAAAGAATAAACACGGATCATGCGCTTGAGCGTTGGAGAAGAATAGACACAATTCTGATGGCGGCTTTACCATCACCATACGGATTTGCACCGGTCGCCATAGCCCCATGAGCAATAGGATCCCGCAACAATCTTTCTGCTTCTGTGACGATTCGGCTGCGTTCCGTCCCAACCAACCGCGCTACCCCGGCTTCAATCGCCTCGGGACGTTCCGTCGTGTCGCGCATCACCAGGACCGGCACCCTCAGGCTGGGCGCCTCTTCCTGAATACCGCCCGAGTCAGTCAGAACAAGGGTTGACCGCATCAGCAGGTGAACCAGGGACAGGTAATCCAAGGGTTCGATGAGACTTACGTTCGGCAGCCCCGACAAAATTGTATTGACGGGCTGACGTACATTAGGATTGAGATGCACCGGATACACAAAATGAACCCCATCCTTCGCGAACATAAGCGCAAGATCGCGGATGGCTAAACACAACTCTCTAAAAGGATCGCCAAAACTCTCTCGCCGATGTGCCGTAATCAGCACAAGTCGCTGATCAGAAGGCAGACCAGCCAGGGGACTGGATTCCCAGTCGTATTGACGGGACCCCACATCCTTCAGCGCATCAATCACGGTATTGCCCGTGACATAGATGTCGTGCTTGGAACACCCTTCTCGAACCAAGGCCTGGCGGGCCCTTTCCGTCGGTGCAAAGTAGGCATCTGCAATCATGTCAGCCACTCGGCGATTGATCTCTTCCGGATACGGCTTGTGCTTGTCACCGGTTCGCAGTCCCGCCTCCACATGCCCGAACTTGACCCCATGATAGAAAGCGACCATGGCTGCAACGAAAACCGTCGTGGTATCCCCCTGACCCGGAATCCAATCAGGTTTCACCTCACCCACCACCGGATCCAGTCCTCCGAAGAGGCTGGCGGTCAAATGAGACAAACTCTGAGCGGGCTGCATCAGATTGAGGTCATAGTCAGGCTTGATGTAAAACAGGTTGAGCACCTGATCAAGCATTTCGCGATGTTGACCGACCGAACAGATCACCGACTGCACCCGGTCCGGATATTTGCTGAGTTCCTTGATAACCGGAGCCATCTTGATGGCCTCGGGGCGCGTCCCTAATACGCTGAGAATGCTCATCATCTAACTATCCTCTCTTCATACTCCGCATAAAGGACTCCTGACCTGATCCCAGCATTCCCACCTGAGAAAACGAGCCCTGCGGCAGTGCCCGCATCTTCTTGTCCTGATCTTCCTCTTTCCCGAAGGTCGAGATTCACCAAAGCCATAGCGCACGCAAAGCATTCTGACTCGAAGACCTTCTCCACCAGTTCACCTTGAAAAGAACCACCACAGGTTCTTGTCCCGTCTCGTAATGATTTTGTACTTGGCGCTTTCCTTACTAATAAATTGCCGCCGTGCTATGTCCGTGCCACTGTGCAGTGGATCATCGACCACAAATACAAACCCCTTACGTAATACCCCATTGCTCGTTAGATGCCTTATGTACTCCAGATCGTCGGGAAAAACATGACTTGTGTCCATAAAGACGGCATCGATAGAGTTCGGCGCAAACGGAACATCAACGACCGATGCTCTGTGTAGCTCCGCCCGCTTTACCAGATTCCACCTTTCGTCCACCCACTGCATTAGCCAACACGTCACGTGAAACCTGGACTTGTTCACCTCTAGTCCGATTCCCTTCGCGTTCGGGAAGTGCGCCAGAACTCGGGCGAAGGTAGTACCAAAGCACGTTCCAAATTCTAGGTAGGTAAAATCCTCGTCCGGACAGAAAAAGGCTTCCAGTAATGTTAGAAGCTGCTGAACATCCTTTTCGCTTTTCGGCGACGACATCCATCGTCTGGTCGCGATCGCTTGCTTGCACTCTGTTTCCGATTTGAAAAACTCCCCAGCGTTCGCAAACTCCGCTTCCTCTAGGGTTCGACCCTCAGAGTCACGGTACTCTTCTAAAATGGGCCAAAACCAGGAGCGATCCGGATAGTTACTCAGCCGGTGAGACCTATTCCCGATTAACCTCGATAAAATTTGGCGGGATGTGTGCCAGTTTTGTTTGAACCAGTAAACCGCCTGGCGGACCCGGGATGGTAACATTGCAAAGTTTTTGGGAAAGGTTGGCAATCGCACGCCGACTCCAGCGTAAACCTATGAATGAAAACGCTTGGCAGAAACGTGCCTTTTATCGCTATCGACGCTTGGTACTGTCACCGCTTGAACAGCGTGGCATATTTTGCAAGCTTCAGAAGCGTTCGCGATTTTGTCAAAAACGTTTCCGGATCAAATGACGCCCATACTAATGCCATGAAATTACACCGCCGCACAGCTCTTTGATCTCCTCCGGCTTGATACCAACTTGCAGCGATGCGATAGTGTCGGGCTAAGACCCGAGGGCCTGCGTATCGCATCATGGCCAGATAATGCTTATGGAGTACCTGCTCGTACCCTTTCCCACCGCGCACCATATTCTTGGATATCGTGTCGGAATTCCGGCAGTCGTAGATAAACGTCGGTTTCGGCTCAAAACCAAACGGAAAATGCTTTGCCAGCCGAATGGCGGTGTCCCACTCCTGAAAAGCCACAATTCGCTCATCCAGGTAGTTAATTCTCTTCAACGAATCTTTTGAGACCAATAGCCCCTGAAACATGGGACCTTCCGCTCCGAGGAGCTTTTGATAAATCCGTCCATCCATCGGGTCTACCCGATAGGGCTTCATGGCGCCATCTTCCTGAACGACGTAACATCCGGAGTGCACCACTGACACCCGTTCTTTCGTGGTCATGTTCAGCCGTGCTTCCAGGCTGTGAGGCAGGAATTGATCATCCGAATCCAGGAACGCAATCCATTCGCTTTGGGCAGCTCGAATGCCCACGTTGCGTGCGGCTTGAGCCCCGCGATTGCTATCCAGGCGAATCAACCGGATGCGAGGATCTTCACGTGCAAGTTGCGCTATCGCCCCTGGCGTGCCGTCAGTGGACCCGTCGTCAACTACGATGGCCTCCCAATTCTGATATGTCTGGCCCTGAATGCTTCGCACGCAGTCGACGATTGCTGCGGCTCGGTTGAAGGCGGGGACAACCACGCTGACCATTGGTTGTTTCGTGGCACTCATGGGAGAAGCCGCCGGGCTCCTTCTATCCAACACCGAGAATCCTCAGCAATTCGGCGCGTTCCTTTTCCCACGGGAAATGCTCCTTTGCTCGGCGCCAACCTGCCTCGCCCATCCGGTGCCGCAGATCGGGATTGCGTGCCAAAGCAACAAGGCACTCTGCCATACCGAGACTGTCACCCTCCGGCACCAAGTAGCCTGTCGAGCCGTCAAGCACAGCTTCCGGTATGCCTGCGTGACGAGTCGATACTACCGGTAGAGCATTTGCCATCGCTTCCAGGATGCCCACTGGGAGACCCTCTTCGTCACCCGTCTCCGGATCGGTCATGCTGTGTTGCAAAAAAATATCTGCTCTTCTCATGAATGACTGCACGACTTCATTCGGCTGGCCGCCATGGAGCGTGACTCGGTCACCGAGGCTAAAAGCGCGGACGAACTGCCTTACCGCGGGAAACAACTCACCCGCCCCGACGTAGTCCAACCGCAACCTTGGGCAGGCCTCAACTGCCCGGCGAAAGGCATCCAAAGTCAGAATGGGCGCCTTCTTTGCCACCATGCGGCCCACTGCGACACATCGGATGACGTGGTGTTCTTCCCTGATCACTGGCTCGGCCGCGACATCGACGCCATACGGGACAACATTCAGCTTATCAGGGTCCAAGCCAAGTTCTACAAGTCTCTCCCGACTAGCTTGGCTCATGGTGATCACCCCATCGGCTGCGTTATACCGAAGATACGCGGCCTTCCACGTGGGCTCCCGCACCATCATTGAGACATCATAGCCGTGGGCATGCCCGAAGAACCGTAGGCCAAGTTCCTGAGCTACCTCTAGCCATCGCAAAGACCAATCCAGGTATTCCCCCATAACGACCTCTACTTGATGCTCCCTCAAGAACTGCTTTACTGTTGCCCAACGATCCTCACTACGCCAGCCAAGCCTTCGCCCGACAGCCCGAACAACTTGCTGTCTGAGACCGTCATGTGGTATTCGATTCAAGACCAAGACAGGGCAATTTACATTCCAGAAGCCCGTATAGGCCCCATCAACTGACCCCACAACCAATACGGTGCGGTCTGGTAGGAGGTCTTGCATATGTCGCCTGATGAAGGTTTCCGATTGAATTCCGGTAAATGGAGCAAAGATGGCTAGTGGGTGGGACATACCACCGCCTCTCTTGCCGATCCCGAGATCTCCGTCAAACACGTCAAGTTGGGCACGCCAGCAACTTGCCGAAGATACGTTTCAAAAGTCACAAGCGCCAGCAGTGCCTGGCTGCTTAAAGGTGGCCTCTGGTAGCGCGTAAGTGCCCGCTTCGCTGTCCCACCAAGGAACTCTTCGATGAGGAGATCCTCTTGCAAGAGCTTTTCCCTGAGCTTACTTGCCCTCACACATTCAGGATAATTTACAAACCAGCCGTCGGCGGAGGGAGTAGCCTTCACATTTTTCCAGAGAAGCTTGTGGAGATGCCTTCTCGTATCTCTCAACAGTCTCGTTGGAAGTGATTCGGCGAGGCCGCGGCCAGTCGCCTGCCACGGAACGTTGGCAAAGTATGCGGGATATCGACTCGCCAGCCATGGGTTATAAAATTTGTGACCGATCCGCTGTTCATCCGTCAGCGATCTGAGGATGAGCTGAAGGATGGCATAACTTATTCCGACAAAGACCATTTCGCAATGCGATGCCAGACATCCGGGACCCGTCAGCGTTAGTCGTCGCAGTCGCTGACGAATATGGAAACAATCGGAGCTCGGCCCATGCAGATAGCGCCGGGCGTCGGGAATTGAAGCGGACACGACTTCGTCGAGGCTAAAGAAGGGGTTCTCGAAATACCTCGGACTGAGGAGCTTGTCCGGTGAAAGCTGCCATTCCGTGCACAAGATGCTTCTATCTAGATGGCTCCCGCCAAAAAGTAGGTCGCCCGCAATGTTTACGAGGCTATACCAGTTTCCAGTGTGCATCTCGTCCATGGCGATCGCAGCATGCAGACCCCAGCCATTGACTAACCCGTCCGTCTGCCAAATGGCCTCTTCCCGATGATGCCACCAGTTATTTGTATCCAGATAACAAGGACGATGGGGAAACCTGGCAATGGCGGCCACACGGCGAGCGATTCTCATATCGGGACATTCCTCGCTCCCAAATGTGATCGCAACGAGATCGGCTCCCCGGTTACGTAGCTCGGCCAGCAAAAGCCGCGAGTCCTGTCCCCCACTGAGTAAGAGCGGCATTGTTCCGGGTTTCGAATGCCGCTGCACGTCTTGTGACCACAACCGCCCAAATTCGATCGCAACATCTGCCTGGTTTCGCGGATCGCGTCGAATGTTATCGAACGTCCAATAGTGCTGGGTTGTCCGTCCCTTTGCAGAGATTCGCCACACGCTCGCCGGGGGGATCAGCTCGATTCCCTTCCACCACGTGCGTTCCCCCAGCATATGAATAAAGCCGAAAAATTGCCGGAGACTGATTTCATCCAGATCAGGGAGTGTGTCGCGTATGGCGAGCAGAGCTTTTACCTCGCCGGCGTACGCGAACCAATCCTCGGTTTCCGTGTAATAGAGAGGACGAAATCCAAGCCGGTCATTCGCCAGGACGAGTTCCCGCTTATCTGTGTCGAAACATGCCAGGTTAAAGACGCCGTCTACCTCTGCAAGGCCGGCCGCGGCACGGTTCGCGAGTTCAGCAACCTCCTCGGCGCCCGGCGTCGCGTTGCTTGCGGTAGACGTCTGGTACAATTCCCCGTCAAACCACACCTGAGTGAGCTTGTCCCGCGTAAGCAAAGGCTGGGGACCGGGATTGAGCACCCCTAAGTGGACTCTCCCTCCACAAAAGGTTTCGTCTCCCCACATCTCTGCGCGAAGCCAGGGCACACGTCGCATCGAATCTGCCATGCACCGCGCCATGTTCC
>Ga0184639_10000579_pt1 | contig 14496 bp, 12 predicted proteins | sample PLM31_170_b2_FD_133155 | JGI IMG/M metagenome (GOLD analysis project Ga0184639, IMG submission 133155) | Groundwater sediment microbial communities from an aquifer in East River, Colorado, USA - PLM3-1_170_b2 | ecosystem: Environmental > Terrestrial > Soil > Riparian zone | place: USA: East... | reverse complement strand
GCGCTTTCCATCCGGCCGGACGGCGCGAGAGATCGTCGTACGCGACGCGGCACAGCTTCTCTGGATCGTCAACCTCGGGTGCATCGACCTGAACCCGCATCCGGTGCGCGCCGACGATCTCGAGCACCCCGACGAGTTGCGCGTCGATCTCGACCCCGGCCCGGGTACCAGCTGGGACGACGTGCGGCGCGTGGCCCTGATCGTCCGTGACGTGCTCGACGAGCATGACCTGCGCGGCTGGCCCAAGACGTCAGGATCGCGGGGCATCCACGTCTACGTGCGCATCGAGCGGCGCTGGAGTTTCGACCCGGTGCGGCGCGCGACGCTGGCCCTCGCCCGCGAGGTGGAGCGGCGCGCGCCCGGGCAGGCGACGAGCAAATGGTGGAAAGAAGAACGCCACGGCGTCTTCCTCGACTACAACCAGAACGCGAAGGATCGCACCGTGGCGTCGGCCTGGTCGGTGCGGCCGACGTCCGACGCGCGCGTGTCGATGCCCCTCGAATGGGACGAGGTCGCCGGCTGCGATCCGGCGGCTTTCACGCTGATCACTGCGCCGGCGCGTCTGGCGGAACGCGGCGACGCGGCGGCAGCGATCGACGCCGCCCCGGGATCGCTCGACAAGCTGCTCGCGCTGTCCGCTGCCCAGGAAGCCGCGGGCCTCGGCGACGCGCCCTGGCCGCCGCACTACAAGAAGCAACGCGACGAGCCCCCGCGGGTCGCTCCATCACGCCGGAAGAGCGCGAAAGCCGAACAGAAAGGGAGCGGCCACCGGCAGTCGACGCAACCGCTCATCACGGTCGCCAGGGCGAAGCGCAAAGAGGACGCGCTCGCCGGCCTCGAACGCTGGAAGGCGCGCCATCCGGAGGCCGCCGCGCGGCTCCAGGTCGACGACGTCCTCGTCGACTCGATGCGCGGCCACTCGTCCACGTGGACGCGGATCCGCATCAATTTGCGCCATGTTCCCGAAAGCGAGCGCGCTGTCGAGGATCCGCCCGATCCCGACTACGATCCCTGGCGCGACGTGGAACCGGGGCGGCGCGGGTCGCGGGCGCCGAAGACAAGCTCCAGCTCGTAGGGGGGCGTGACCTCCAGCTGATCGTAGCGGCAGTCTTGCGGCCGCTTGTCCGGACGCCAGCGCACGAACTGCGCGGCATGCCGGAAGCGGGTCCCCTGCATGTGGTCGTATGCGACCTCGCTGACGCGCTCGGGCCGGAGCGGCTCCCAGCTCAGGTCCTTGCCCCGGTTCCAACGGCTGCTCGCCCCGGGCCGGCGCTGCCCCGTCGCGTTCGCTCCCGACGGCGCCTCCGCCCGGTCGCGCCAGGGATGGCTTTCCAGCGCGTTCCGCCGTAGCGGCGCCAGCTCGGCGACGAGCTGCTTGCGTGCGGCGTTACTGAACGCCGCGGTGACGCCGACATGGTGCAGCGTGCCTTCGTCGTCGTAGAGACCCAGCAAGAGCGAGCCAACCATCGTGCCCACGCCGGTCTTGTGCCAGCGGAACCCGGCGACCACGCAGTCGGCCGTGCGCGTGTGTTTGACCTTGATCATCGTGCGCTCGCCAGCGCGGTATGGCTCATTCAGTCGCTTGGCCATGACACCGTCGAGCCCGGCGCCCTCGAAGCGACGGAACCAGTCCTCGGCGAGGGCGCGATCGCGCGTCGCCGGTGACAGGTGCATTGGCGGCGTCGCACGCGCCAACACCTGCTCGAGCCGCTCACGCCGCACGGCGAGCGGCGCCGCGCGCAGGTCGTCGTCGCCCAGCGCGAGCAGGTCCCAGGCCACGAACGAGGCCGGCGACTCCGCGGCCAGAAGCTTTACCCGCGACGCGGCGGGATGGATGCGCAAGAGGAGCGCCTCGAAGTCGAGCCCGCCGGCGCCGACGATGACAATCTCGCCATCGACGACGCAGCGCCCGGGGAGCGCGTGGGCGAGAGGCGCCAGGAGCTCGGGGAAGTAGCGGTTCATCGGCTTCTCGTCACGGCTCTGCAGCAAGATCTCGTCGCCGTCGCGAAACGCCAGCGTGCGAAAGCCGTCCCACTTGGGCTCGAACAGCCAGCCCTCGCCGGCGGGCAGGGCTTCGGCGGCGCGGGACAACATGGGCTGGAGCGGCGGCGTGAAGGGCAGGCGCACGGCCCAATCTTAGACTCTCCACGGCAGGCTCTGTCTCGACCATATCCTCCAGAATTCGGATTGCTGTTATCCGGCGCGGATCGGAATACCCTTTCTCTAGACCAGCGCACAGAGAGGATGAGGAGTCGAATGCGTGCACAGCTATTTGTGGCGCTGCGGAGCGTCGTGCCGGCGGTGGTTCTGTCTGTCGGCTGTGCCTCCATCGAGGCGTTCAGCGCGAATCCGCGGACGGCGTGCGCGGGGGACGCCGTGACGGTGACGTGGGCAGCGGTCGGAGACGTGACGATCGGCTCGGAGCCGGCGGTGGCCGACATCGGGCCCAAGGCGTCCGCCGGATCGCAGAAGTTCGTCGTCGAGCGGGACACGCGGTTCACCCTGAAGGCGAGCCGACTGTTCTCGTGCAAGAGGACCGAAGCGGACGTCGTCGTGGCGCCCCCGGGGAGGGAGTACGGCGGCGTGGCGGCCTGCTCGACGGCCGAGCGGGCGATCGCGTTGACGGTGCCGCTGGGCGAACGCCAGGTCTCGTCGGCGCTGAAGGTGTCCTCCGTCACCAACGGCAACCCCCGCCCGATCGTGCTCGCCAAAGGCAGCGTGCGCGCGACCATTCCCGCCGGCGGTCGCTCGGCCGCATTCGACCGAGAGCCGGTCGCCGGCACCTGGACGCTCCGGGCCGATCTCGCAGCCGGCGAGAGCTGCGACGACGCGCTCCGCGCGGTGGCGAGCCGCCTCACGTTTCGGGTCGGCTTCGGGTGCGGCGAGTAGGCCATGGCCGCGCTCGACCAGATCAAGACCATCGTCGTCGTGATCATGGAGAACCGATCCTTCGACCACGTGCTCGGGTACCTGTCGTTGCCGCGGTACGGCGGACGCACCGACGTCGACGGCCTGGTCAACCTCGACACCGACCCGCGCTTCGCGAGCGAGTACGATCACCAGATCTACCGGCCGTTCCCGATGGCCGACGGGCCGCTTCTCCACGATCTGCCGCACAGCCGACGCGAGATCGCCGTCCAGCTCGCCGTGAGCGGCGGGACGCCGACGATGAGCGGGTTCGTGCGCGCCTACGTGGAAGCCAGCCATAGCATCGTCGAGCAGCCGCCCCCGCTCGGGTACCTGACGCCCGACTCGGTCTTCATGTCGGATTTCCTGGCGCGGAACTACCTGGTCTGTGACCACTGGTTCGCGCCGTTGCCCACCGACACCCAGCCGAACCGGGTGATGGCGTTCACCGGGTCCGCGACGGTCGACGATACGAAGTCGCGGATCATCCCCCACCGCAATCTGGTCTTCGACTGGCTGACGCGACGCGGAGTGCGCTGGCGGGCCTATCACTGCGGGTTTTCGTTCTTCCCGTTGTTCGGCGAGTTCGACCACATCCTGGGAGGCAACTTCCACAGCATGCGGCAGCTCGCGAGCGACATCGCCAGCGACGACGATGACGAGGTCCCGCAGGTGATCTTCGTCGAGCCGGAGTACGGCGACTCGCCCGTCCACTTCGGCTTCTCGCCGAACGACAACCACCCGCCCGACCCGATCGGTCCCGGCGAGCACTTTCTGCGCGATATCTACACCGCCCTCAGCAGCAGTCCCCGCTGGGCCCAGACGATGCTCGTCGTCATCCACGACGAGCACGGCGGGTTCTTCGATCACGTCGCGCCGCTGCCGGTGAAGATCCCGGTTCCGGCGGGCGCCCTGTACCAGGAGCCGTTCGTGACCACCGGGGTCCGCGTGCCGGCGCTGATCGCGTCGCCGTGCGTGCGCGGCGGGACGTGCTACCGAGGCAACCTCGATCACACCTCGCTGCTCCAGCTGTTCGCCGAGAAGTTCGCCGGCGATCGACGGGCGTACTCGGACGACGTGAACCGGCGCCTCGACCAGGGGATCGAGAGCGTCTCGAGCGTCCTGTCACCGGAGGCGCGTCGGGACGTCCCGGCGGCGCCGGCGACGGCGGTCTCGGTGACGCAAGTGCTCCGGTCGACGAAACCGATCATCAACGAGAACCAGAAGGCGCTGCTGCTGGCCGGGCAAAAGCTCCTCGCCCACGATCGCGCCCGGGCCATCCGTCAGTTCCCGGAGCTGGGGCATCTGCAGAGCTGAGAGGGCCAAGAATGAAGACTGAACGTCGCATCGCGCCGGCAGGGGTGCAGTTCCTCGTCGCCCTCGTGGTCCTCGGCGCGATATGCGCCGGATGCGCCAGCATGCCGACCGGTCGATTCGATACGTTGGTCGCGGCGAGCAAGGGCGTGGAGACGAGCACGGCCCAGACCGACGCCGATCTCGTCAAGCTGACGCGGCGGTTCATGATGTTCTCGCCGGCCCCCGGGCCGTACCGGGTCGACAGCTTCGCGCCGGTCGTCGAGGTGGGCGGCACGCGACTGGACTTCGATTTCGGCCCCCGCCTCGAGCCGCGACAGGCGGCGCTCGGCGTGCTGGCCGCCTACACCGAGGTCCTCGCCGCCTTCGCCCGGAAGGACTACGGGGGCGAGCTGGACCGAGCGACGCACTCGCTCGGTGGAAGCGTCCAGCGGCTGGCGGGTCACGTCACGGCGTCGGCGGCCGCCAAGCAAGGCGCCGGCGTCCTGGCGACGGCCGTGAACGGCCTCGGTCACGTGATCACTGAGCGCATGCGCCGGGCGGCGCTTCGCAAGGCGATGGACGACGCGGCGCCCGGCATCGCGGCCATCGTCACGTTCGTGAAGGAGATCAACGTGCTCGGTGCCACCGCCGCCACCACCATGCGCGATCAGATGATCCGGAAGGCCAACAGCCTCAGGGTCGCCGACGGTGTGGCGCGGCTCCAGCTCAACGAGGTCGTCGAGGGCGTGATCGTCGAGAGCAACGCCATCCTGGCTCAGCTCAAGCAAGAGAGCACGGCGGTGGAGGCGATCGCGCCCGCCCACGCCGAGATCCGCGACGCGATCGACCAGGACGATCGGGCGGTGCTGGACAAGCTCAAGACGCTCGTGGCAGAGGTCAAGCGGCTGCAAGGTGTCTACTCGTCGTTGAAGTAGCGCCTCGGCAGTCAGTCAAAGGGGATCGGAATGAGTGACCACGCGCTGGCGGAAGGCTTGGCGGGGCTCGCGTCACGAGTCGACAACCTGGCGCATGTCACGGCGGGCGCCGAGAGCCGAACCCTCGAGGATCAGGAGGATCGGCTGGCGAAGCTGACGCTCGTCGCGATCGCGGTGGACATGGACGCGACGGACGCGAAGTACCGGAACGCCGTCAAGCGGGTCCAGGCCGCCATCGACGCCATCGGCAACGCCGACAAGAAGATCCAGAACGTCGCCCGGGTCATCGCCGGCGTCGCGAAGGCACTCGACGTGGCCGAAAAGCTCCTGGCCAAAGCCGCCGGCGTGTGACGCCGGGCTCGACGGCCCGCCCCTAACCCTTGACGGCACCCCTCGTCAGGCGCGGTGTACATCGTGCCTCGCGCCTTCCATCATATAGATGCCGTGCTATCGTGTGAGCCGCCGATGACGTCCTCCGTGCTCCTGCGCGACACCCTCTGGACCGTACCGTTCTGGGCCGCCCTCGGCGTGGCCATCGTGGCGGGCTCCTCCGACGTCGGCCACGCCGCCGAGCCACCGACGGGGCCCGCGATCCTGCAGCAGCTGCGCAGCTTCGCCACCATGGGCAGCGTGCTCTACGTCGCCGCCCATCCGGACGACGAGAACACGCAGGCCATCACCTACCTGGCGCGCGGCCGCGGATACCGGACGGCCTATCTCTCGCTCACCCGCGGCGACGGCGGACAGAACCTGCTCGGCCCCCAGCTCGGCGAGGCGCTCGGCGTGGCGCGTACTCAGGAGCTGCTCGCGGCGCGCCGGCTGGACGGCGGGCGGCAGTACTTCACCCGCGCGAAGGACTTCGGGTACTCGAAGAACGCCGAGGAGACGCTGAGCGTCTGGGACCGGCAGGGCGTCCTCGGCGACATCGTGCGCGTGATCCGCGAGTTCCGCCCGGACGTGATCATCACGCGGTTCTCCCCGAAGCCCGCGCCCACGCACGGTCATCACACCGCGTCCGCGGTGCTCGCCGTCGAAGCGTTCAGGCTCGCCGCCGACCCCGCGGCGTTTCCCGAGCAGCTCCGCGAGCTCAGGCCCTGGCAAGCGCGGCGCATCGTCCACAACGTCGGCCGGGGCGCCGCCGCGGCGAATCCGGGCGCCGGCATGGCCGTCGCGGGCTCGCCCGCGAACGTGCCGGATGGTCCGGGCGTGGTGAAGGTCGAGGTCGGCGGCCGGGATCCGGTGTCGGGCGAGTCGTTCGCGTCGATCGCCGCCCGCAGCCGTGGCATGCACAAGACGCAGGGCTTCGGCATCGGCGGCCCGCGCGTGAACGAGGGCTCGCGGATCGAGCCGTTCGTGCTGCTCGCCGGCGATGCGGCGACGAACGATCTCCTCGCCGGCGTGGACACGACGTGGAACCGCGTGCCGGGCGGCGCCGAGATCGCGCGGTCGATCGACGAGGCGATCGCGAAGTTCAACGCGCAGAACGCGGCCGCTCGCGTGACCGCGCTGCTCGCGATCCGCCGCCTGCTCGCCGCGCTCCCCGCGGATCCCATCGTGAGCGACAAGCGCGAGCAGCTCGATCGGATCCTCCAGGCGTGCCTCGGCCTCGAGGTCGACACCGTGGTGGATCGCGCCGAGGTCGTGCCCGGTGAGACCTTGAAGCTGCGCCACACGGCCGTCGTGCGCTCGCGCATCCCCGTGCGCTGGACGGCGGTGCGGTACCCGAGCGCTCACCGCGCGATCAACAAGGCCGCCGAGCTGCGCCAGAACCGGCCGGTCGTTCGCAAGACCTCCCAGGTCGTGCCCGCGAGCACGCCGCCGAGCCAGCCGTACTGGCTGCGCTCGGAGGGCACGGCCGGGCTGTTCGACGTGGACGATCCGTCGCTCATCGGCCGCGCCGAGAACCCGCCCACGTTCCCACTCGAGTACGTCTTCGACGTCGGCGGGCAGACGCTGGTGATCGCCGGCGAGCCGATGCCGGCCGCGGATCCCGCCAAGCCCGCGCTGCGCCGGCGGCTGGAGGTCATCGCGCCGGTCTCGTTGCGGTTCATCGCGGGCGTGCGGCTTTTCGCGCCCGGCGCCGCACGCCCGGTGACGGTGGAGCTCACCGCCGCCCGCGCGCGCGCCGCCGGCACCGTGCAGCTCGACGCGCCGGCCGGCTGGACCGCGACGCCGGCCTCGCAGCCGTTTCGACTCGCCGCCCCTGGCGAGCACGCGCGCTTCACCTTCACCGTGATCGCGCCGGCGCAGCTCGCGACCGCGCCGCTCGGCGCGAGCGTGGAGATCAACGGCCGGCGCTTCAACCAGCAGCGCGTCGAGGTCCGCTACGATCACCTGCCGCTCCAGCTCCTGCAGCCCCCGGCGCGCGCCAAGGCGGTGTCGCTCGAGCTGGCGACTCGCGGCCGCCACGTCGGCTACCTGCCGGGCGCCGGCGACGACGTGGCCGCCGCCCTGGAGCAGATGGGATACGAGGTCACGTCACTGACCGGCGCCGACCTCACGCCGGAACGGCTGCGCGGCCTCGACGCGGTGGTCATCGGCATCCGCGCCTTCAACGTGAGGACGGATCTCGCCGAGCGCCTGCCCGCGCTGTTCGCCTACGTCGAGGCGGGCGGCACGGTCGTCGCGCAGTACAACACGCTGGACGGCCTGCGCGAGGGCTGGCTCGCGCCGTTCCCCCTGCGCCTCTCGCGCGACCGCGTGACCGACGAGCACGCGCCGGTGACGATCCTGGCGCCCGAGCATCCCGTGCTGACCACGCCGAATCGCATCACTGCGGCGGACTTCGAGGGCTGGGTGCAGGAGCGCGGTCTCTACTTCGCCGATCAGTGGGACGAGCGCTTCACAGCGATCCTCGCGTTCGGCGACGCCGGAGAGATGCAGCTCAAGGGCGGCCTGCTCGCGGCGCGGCACGGCCAGGGATACTTCGTCTATACCAGCCTGGCGTGGTTCCGCCAGCTCCCCGAAGCAGTCCCCGGCGCGTATCGGCTGTTCGCGAATCTCGTCTCGCTGGGCAAGTGACGCCCGCGCCGCGCCCCGACGAGCGCTCCGAGGCCGAGCCGCCCGGCGTCCCGGGGTTCGGCACCTGGCGCGGCATCTACCTGGTCGTCTTCGGGTGGTTCCTGCTCGTGGTGATCCTATTGTCCGTGTTCACGGGGATCTTCTCGTGAACGTTGCCGACTGGGTCGTGCTGCTCGGCACCATCGTGGGCATCGCCGTGTACGGCTCCTGGCGCACGCGGCACGTGCGGAGCCTCAACACGTACCTGCGCGGCAACACGTCCACCGGCTGGGGCACGATCGGCCTCAGCGTGATGGCCACGCAGGCGAGCGCGATCACGTTCCTCTCGATCCCGGGCCAGGGCTTCAAGAGCGGCATCGGCTTCGTGCAGAACTACTTCGGCCTGCCGCTGGCGCTCATCATCGTGTGCGCCGTGTTCCTACCCATGTACCGGCGGCTCAACGTCTACACCGCCTACGAGTTCCTCGGCCAGCGGTTCGACGAGAAGACGCGCCTGCTCGGCGCCGGCCTCTTCCTGCTGCAGCGCGGCCTCGCCGCCGGCGTGACGATCTACGCGCCCGCGATCATCATCTCCACGGTGCTCGGCTGGCCGCTCGACCTCATCATCGTGTGTACCGGCCTGCTCGTGATCGTCTACACGGTCACCGGCGGCAGCGAGGCCGTCGCCCTGACCCACAAGTGGCAGATGGCGGTGATCTCGGCCGGCATGGTGACGGCCATGGTCGTGCTGCTGCTCCGGCTGCCCGACGGCCTCGGGTTCACCGGCGCCGCGCACGTGGCCGGCGCGCTGGGCAAGTTGCAGGCGGTGGACTTCTCGCTCGATCCGAGCCGGCGCTACACGGTGTGGACCGGCGTGTTCGGCGGGTTGTTCCTCTCGCTCGCGTACTTCGGCACCGACCAGTCGCAGGTGCAGCGCTACATCGGCGGCGCCTCCCTGCGCGAGGGCCGCCTGGGCCTGATGTTCAACGCCGTGCTGAAGATCCCGATGCAGTTCGTCATCCTGTTGCTGGGCGCGCTTCTGTTCGTCTTCTACCAGTTCACGCCGCACCCGGTGTTCTTCAACCAGGCGGAGTGGCGCCGCCACGCGCAGGACGGCCGGTTCCCCGCCATCGAGGCCCAGCACGCCAGCGCCGTCGCGCAGAGCCAGTCCGCGATTCGCGCGTGGCTCCAGGCCCGCGCGTCCGACGACGCCGCGCGGGAAGCGAGCGCTCGGGCCGCCATGGTCGCGGCCAGCCATCGCACCCGCGCGATCCGCGCCGAGGCCAAGGCCGCCCTCGTGGCCGCCGACCCGCGCGCCAAGACCAAGGACTCCGACTACGTTTTCATCACGTTCATCCTGACGCAGCTGCCGCACGGGGCGGTGGGCCTGCTGGTGGCGGTGATGTTCGCGGCCGCGCTGTCGTCGAAGGCCTCTGAGCTCGCCGCGCTCGGCACCACGACGACGATCGACATCTGGCGCCACTTCCGCCCGCTCGCCGCCGCCGACGAGGCGCGCAACATGCGCGTGGCGCGGCGCTTCACGGCGCTGTGGGGCGTCTTCGCGGTGGCGTTCGCGCTCTTCGCCGGGTTCGCGGAGAACCTCATCGAGGCCATCAACATCCTCGGCTCGATCTTCTACGGCGTCCTGCTCGGCCTCTTCATGGTGGCGTTCTTCCTCCGCCGCGTGGGCGGCAGCGCGGTGTTCTTCGCGGCCGTGACCGCGCAGGCCCTCGTGATCGTGATGTACTTCTCGCTCAACATCGGCTACCTCTGGTACAACCTCATCGGCTGCGCCGCGTGCATCGCCTTGAGCGTGGCGCTGCAGGCGGTCCTCCCGCCGCGCGCTGGCGCCGACGAGGGCCGCGCCGGATGAGCACGGCGCCGGTCATCGCGTTCGGCCAGCAGCCCTGTGGGTTCCTCCCGCGGCGGTTCCTCGTGGCCAAGATCCGGACCGCGCGACGCCTGCAGGCGGAGATTGGCGGGCGCGTCGTGTACTTCTGCCACGACAGCGACCACGATCCACGCGAGACACGCACGATCCTGCGCCATCGCGCGACGGGCCGGCCCGCGCACCTGAACTTCGCCGTCGTCAACAAACTCCAGCGCAAGTTCTCCCCGCTCTACGCCAAGCGCATCGCCGCCGACTGGCACGCCAGGACGCTGGGGCAGCTCACGAACTACGTGGACCATCCCGTCATCGACCTGTTCCGCAAGACGTCGGCGGAGACGGTGGCCGACTTCTGTCTCGAGATGTACCGCGGGATGGGCCTGATCGACGGCGTGGACGTCGTGCGCTCGGGCGATCCGGAGGTGCGGCGCCGCGCGTGCGACGTGGACGACTTCTTCGTCGATGTGGCGTACGAGGGCGAGATCGTGCGAGCACGCGCGCGCGACGGCGCGCTGTACCTGCACGAGGGCGGCGATTCGTTCCTCTCGCTGCCGGCGGCGGCCTCCGGCTTCGGGAAGGAGCAGATCAGCCCGACGCGGGACACGCGGCTCCGGTGGATGCAATCGGTGATCCACTGCACGCACTACGTGACGGGCGCGGGCGAGCAGGCGTATCTTCGGCCCCAGGACGCCCCGGAGATCGCGTACGTGCGACGGGAGGACATCGAGCGATGGGATGAAGCATTCACGGAGCTGTCGGGCTGACATGCTGCCCGCCGGCGCGCACGGTCTCTGAGATGGCTACGGACACGCTGCGCGTCGGCATCACCTGCTACCCGTCGGTCGGCGGCAGCGGGGTGCTGGCGACCGCGCTCGGCGAGGACCTGGCGGCGCGCGGGCACGACGTGCACTTCATCGCCTACGAGCGTCCGTTCCGCCTGCCCTCGGACGCACCGCGCCTGCACTTCCATCCCGTCGCGATCAACGAGTACGAGCTGTTCCGGTTCCCCGACTACACTCTGCCGCTCTCCGTGCGCATGGCCGAGGTGAGCCACGACCACCGCCTCGACGTGCTCCACGTCCACTACGCCGTGCCGCACGCCACCGCCGCGATCCTCGCGCGCGCGATGCTCCCGCCCGGCCAGCAGCCCCGCGTCGTCACGACACTGCACGGCACGGACACGACGTTGCTCGGCCACGACGCCGGCTACGCGCCCGCCATCAAGCACGCGCTGACCTCGTCGGACGCGGTCACCGCCGTGTCCGAGTCGCTCAAGCGCGAAACCCAGCGCGTGCTCGACTTCGACGGCCCGATCGAGGTCATCCACAACTTCTTCGCTCCGCGCCCGCCCAGCCGCTCGCCCGAGGTCGTCCGCCTCGAGCTCGGCCTCGGCGACGAAGTGGTCGTGGTGCACTCGTCCAACCTGCGCCATGGCAAGCGCGTCGACCTCCTGCTGGAGACCGCCGCGCGCGTGCGCCCGCGCGAGGCCTTCAAGCTCCTCATCCTCGCCGGCGAGACGTTCGCGCCGTTCGCCGGCGACGTGCGGCGCCTCGGCCTGGCCGACCGCGTGATCGTCCGCGAGAAGGTCCACGCCATCGAGGAGTATCTTCAAATCGCCGACATCGGCCTCTACACATCCGACGCCGAAAGCTTCTGCCTCAGCATTCTCGAAGCCATGTGCTTCGGCTGCCCGAGCGTCTCCACGCGCGTGGGCGGTATCCCGGAGGTGGTGGAGGACAACGAGAGCGGCCTGCTCGTGCCGTCCGGCGACGTCGCCGCGCTCACCAAGGCGCTGGAGGCTTTGATCCACGACGAGCGGCGACGCCACGCCCTCGGGCGCGCCGCGCAGGCACGCGCGCGCGAGCGGTTCTCCGCCGAGGTCATCGTGCCGCGCTACGAAGCGCTCTACCGCCGGTTGTGCCGGTGACGGCCCACGCACGCGCGCGGGGCTCGGTCACCTTGACCAGGAGTGAACGCTGTGGGATGAATCTCGCCGGGAGGCGACCATGAAAACCCTGACCTACGCGTGCGTGGTATTCTTCGCCGTCGTCGCAGCCGCCGTGCCCTCGTGGCTCTCGGCCCAGACGCCGGCGCCGAGCCTAGCCAAGGAGCTCGCGGCGAGCTTCCAGCGCGCCGCCACCGAGATCCTCGACGTCGCGGAAGTGATGCCCGCTGAGAAGTACGGCTACAAGCCGACGCCCGAGGTCTCGAGCTTCGGCGACCAGCTCGTGCACGTCGCCGGCATCACCCAGCGCTTCATCGACACCGCCAAGGGCACCAAGACGGAAGCCGCCCATCACGGCGCGATGGCGAAGCCCGAGGTCATCGGCCTACTAAAGAAGACGTTCCAGAGCGCGCAGGAGATGATCACGCCGCTGACCGACGCCCAGCTCTTCGAGCCCGTGAAGTTCCCGTTCGGCGACCGCACGGTCACCCGCGCCACGTTCTGGCAGGGCCCGCTGTACCAGATCCGCAACCACCACGGCCAGCTCGTGGTCTATCTGCGGATGAACGGAATCGTGCCGCCGACGAGCGCGCGGCGGTAGGCTTCGCCTCGCTCACCGAGCGACCACCAGGGTCAGGAAACCGAGGGCCGGTTCGCCGCCGGCCCTCTTCGCTGTCACGTATGACGTGTGCGCGCCCCCGAGGGCGGCTGTCTTCGTCGTGTACGGGTCGGCAGATAGACCGTCGACGATGCGGGCGCGGCACGACCGCGAACACCGGCCGCGGCTTCATCTCGCTGAAGCCTCGCGAGGAGCGAAAGATCTCCGCCGACGCGGTCATCACGCGTCTCAGACCGAAGCTCGCGCAGGTGCCGGGGGCCACGCTCTATCTCCAGGCCGTGCAGGACGTGCGCCTCGGCGGACGATCCAGGGCCGTTCATCGGGCGTGCCTGCAGCGGTTCCGGCCGATCCTCATGACGACGATGGCCGCGCTTCTCGGCGCGCTGCCGCTGGCGCTCGGGACGGGCACGGGCTCCGAGCTCCGTCGCCCGCTCGGCATCACGGTCGTCGGCGGCCTCCTGTTGAGCCAGCTGCTCACGCTCTACACGACGCCGGTCATCTATCTCTACATGGAGCGCTTCCGCGTGGCGGTGGGGCGGGCCACGGTCCGGACGCGCGCGGCGCTCGGGCTCCGCGGGTCCCACCCGGTGCCCCAGGCCGGTGCGCACGTCGACTGAAAGGTACGGGCCACGATAGACGCCCTCGATCCCCGTCTGGATCGGGGCTGAACGGTCGCGATGCCACGCCGAGAGGGCTGAGCCGGCCGGGGAGCCGAATCAACGGTCGGTGGCGCCAGACCCGATCGAGGTCGTAAGCTGCAAAGAGATGCTATCGACGCGGACGACGTCGGGTCGACTGTTGGTCGCGCTGATCGCCCTGGGCGCGACGGTCGGAACGGTCGCGCTGTCAGGGGCGCGCGCCGACGAGGAGCAGCCCAGGGCGGCGTCGGACGCGCGGTCGACGGCGAGTCGTGGCTCCCCGCGTTCCCCAGAGCAGGTGCTGGCGTCGCTGAATCGGGCGATGGCCTGGTATCGCCAGGCCCGGATCGTCATGCGATCCATCGATGGCACCGGCGTCTTCGCCGGCACCGACGAGCAGACCGCTGTGCGTCTCCTCGGTCGCGCGTTCGACGCCGCGCGTGCGCAGGCCGCGCTGCTCGGCCGGGAGCCCGGCGCTCCGGCGAGCGCGGACGGGCGTCGTGGCGAGAGGCGAGTGAAGCTCGAAGCGACCGTCCGGCAGGACGAGCAGGAGGTCGCGAGCCTTCGGGCCCGCCTTCGCGAGGCCGCACCCGGGCAACGTCCGGCGCTGGAACGGGCATCCGTAGCCGCGAACAACCGACTCGAGCTCGACCGAGCCCGCCTCGCATTTCTCACCCAGCTGCGAGAGCTCGAGTCGTCTCCTTCTGGTTCCGACGACGATCTCGAGCACCAGATCGAGGCGCTCCAGGCAGCCGTGCCCGAGCTGCGTACGCCGACTGCGGCGCCGCCGGTCTCCGCAGCGCCACCGCAGCGGGCCACCTCGGGCACGTGGGCGATGGTCCAGCGTCTGCTCGCCGTGCAGAGGAGCCGCAGCAACCTCGACGAGCTGGAGGCGGCGACCAACGACCTGGTGCGCGGCGTGGACGACGATATCACCGCTGTCCGGGCGAGCATCAAGCCGATCATCGCCAGGTTGGAAGTGCTGGCGAAGGATCCCACGGACTCCGGGATATCGTTGAAGGACAGTCAGCGCGAATTTCGCGGCTTGCTCGAGCGCCAGAAGCTCCTGGCGGCGGTCGTGCTGCCGTTGCGGGAGGAGTCCGCGCTCGCCCGCCGGTACACCGCCGATCTCAAGGGCTGGAATGAGGTGATCGACCGTGAGTCCCGCCAGGCGCTCCAGGGCCTGGCGCTGGACCTCGTCGGGGTCGTCGCCGCGCTCGCCGTCGTCTTCGTCGGCGGAGTGCTGTGGCGGGTTGGGGTGATCCGCT
>Ga0184639_10000578_pt1 | contig 14502 bp, 17 predicted proteins | sample PLM31_170_b2_FD_133155 | JGI IMG/M metagenome (GOLD analysis project Ga0184639, IMG submission 133155) | Groundwater sediment microbial communities from an aquifer in East River, Colorado, USA - PLM3-1_170_b2 | ecosystem: Environmental > Terrestrial > Soil > Riparian zone | place: USA: East... | reverse complement strand
GCTCTTCCGGGTCGTCGATTCGGTCGAGAGCGGTTTCCTCCTCGTCGGGGCCGTCGTAGACTCGGAGGAGGCGGTAGGTGGTGCTTCGCTCTGCGGGGAGGCGTCCCAGATCACGGATCATGCGGCGGAGCTCAGCCGGAGGCACAAGCTGGCCATAAGGCGCGCCGGCCGAAGTGGAGATGCTTTCGTTAATCAGCGTGCCGCCGAGATCATTCGCCCCGACGGTCAGGAGGTGCTGGGCCAATTTCGGCCCTTCCTTGACCCAGGACGATTGGATGTTTCGAACAGTCGGTCCCAACATGAGGCGGGCCAGCGCATGCATCCTGATCACCTCGCTGCCGGTCGCCCCGGGACGGACCCCCTTGACCAGCTTGTGCCGGTAGATCGGCGCCTCCTTGTGGATCAGGCTCAACGGCACGAATTCGGTGAACCCGCCCGTCTCTTTCTGAATGTCGCGTAGGAGAGCCATGTGCTTCACCCAGTGGATCGGCTGCTCGATGTGGCCGTACATGATCGTCGAAGTGGTCCGGATCCCCAGCGAATGGGCAGTGGTGACGACCTCGATCCACTGGCGGGTACTGATGCGCCCTCGGGAGATCGTGTCGCGAATCTCATCGTCCAAGATCTCGGCCGAGGTCCCGGGGAGGGTCCCGAGCCCGGCCTCTTTGAGGGCCATGAGATACTGCCGGATGGGGATTCCGGATCGCGAGGAGCCATACAGGATTTCTTCCGGCGAGAAGGCGTGGATATGGATGTCCGGCAACTCCTGCTTGATGGCCCGGCAGATGTCAATGTAGAAGCGGCCGTCCAGCTTCGGTGGCAGGCCGGCCTGAATGCACACCTCGGTCGCGCCCATCTCCCCTGCTTCCTTTGCCCGCCTCACCACCTCTTCCAGGGGCAGGAAATACCCCTCCTCTTCCCGGTGATCCCGGCTGAAGGCGCAGAAGGTACAATGCTTGATGCAGACGTTGGTGAAGTTGATGTTTCGGTTCACCACGTAGGTGACGACCTCTCCCACCTGCCGCCGTCGCATCTCATCCGCGACCATGACCAGCGCCTGGAGATCTCGCCCCGTCGTCTCCGTTAGCCGTAACGCCCCATCGATCGAAAGCTCCTGCCCGTCGAGGACCCCCTGGAGAAGACGCGTGACGGCCGGATCGATCCGAGAAAGCAGGTGGCCGACTTCGTCAGCATGCCCGAGATTCTGTTCCGGTCCCATCTTATTCCCTCTCCCTCGGATAGCCCGTCTCGTCCGCCAGGGCGGTGATCCTTGGGGCGACGGACGCGGGGATAAACCCCTCTTTCTCGACGATGTACTCGGGATAGATCGTGAGCCGCTCCCTCAAGTGATATCCGAGGGACGCGGTTCTCTCACGCAGGGCGGTAATCTGCGGCCAGGGCGCCTCGGGGTTGATGAAGTCCCTGGTCACTGGCGAGATGCCACCCCAGTCGTTGATCCCCGACAGCAGCAGCAGGGGGTAGGTGTCGGGGCTCAGGTTCGGCGGGGCCTGAAGGTTCATCGCCGGACCGAGAATGAGGCGCGCCACGCCGAGGGTCCTGAGCAAGTCGAGCAGCGTCGGCTCTGGACATCCTCGCATCGGGATCGCCGGCTTGGCCCGGAAGTTCTGGACGATTACCTCCTGCACATGGCCATACGTCGCGTGGAGCGCCTTGATGGCAAAGAGAGAGTCGATCCGCTCCTCCAAAGTCTCTCCGATCCCGATCAGGATCCCGGTCGTGAACGCGATCCGAAGCCGTCCCGCCTCTTCGATCGTCCTGAGCCGATGGCGAGGGTGCTTATCCGGGGCCGGATAGTGCGGCCCGCCGGGCTGCATCAGCCGGCTGCTCACCGATTCCAGCATGAGACCCATGCTGGCGTTTGAGTCACGCAGCATCTGCATCTCCTGGATGGTCATCGTTCCTGGATTGGCATGGGGGAGGAGCCCTGTCTCCGCCAGCGTGAGCCGGCTGATCGCCGCCAGGTATTCGATGGTGGTCCGGTATCCGCGATCGGTAAGAAAGGTTCTCGCCTCCGGAAAGGCCAGCTCGGGCTTCTCGCCCAGGCTGAAGAGCGCCTCCTTGCATCCCGCCCTTGCCCCGACCGAGGCGAGGGCCAGAACCTCCTCTGGGCTCATGAAGCCATCGTCGGGCTCGCCGGGGTCCCGGCGGAAGGCGCAGTAGCCACATCGGTCGCGACAGAGGCGAGTAAGCGGGATGAAGACCTTCTTTGAAAAGGTGACTGTGCGTCCCTTGCCGGTGTCGCGAAGGGCGGAGGCCAGCTCCAAAAGACGGAGCAGATGGCGGCCGGAAGCACCGATCAAGGCGAGGGCAGCTCCTCGCGTGAGGGGCTGAGCGGAACCGGCCTCGCGGATTGCTGCCTCGACGGGCATGGCGCCCCGCCCCGGGGAGGGCCCCTGGTCTAACAGCCCCAGCCGGTCCAGGGCGATGCTGGCGGAATCTATCATGCAGCCTCCAGAAGGTTCATGGTTCAGGGTTCAGAGTTCATAGACAAGCCTCAATCACTGGTCTTCTTTCTTGCTACGAACTATGAACGTCTTTCGTTCGACTATGAACTCCTTCAGTCCTCGAAGGTTCATGGTTCAGGGTTCAGAGTTCATAGACAAGCCTCACTCGGAGGTCTCCACTCCTGCTACGAACTATGAACGCCTTTCGGTCTACTATGAACCGGTTCACCCGAACGTGCCCCACGACACGATCTTCGTGGGTGTGATCGCGATCACTGGATTGACCTCCTCCGTCAAGGTCATGGCTCGGTACTGCGGGTACTTCTGCCGGAGTAGGTTGAGCGCGTGACTGTGCTCCACCCCGGTCCGGGCGATCTCCGCAGCCCCATGGATCATGACAAAGCGAAGGCGACTCCAGTCCTCGTCATACTCGTCGATCATCAGGCAGATCCTGGCGTTTCCTTGGATGTTCACAAGCCGTTGAAGTCTGCCAGCCTTTACACGTTTAGGCTTCTCATCCACCACCGAATAGAATCGAGACCCATCGTAGGCGTAACATATCGGAACGACATGAGGAGAGCCAGCAGCATCGACTGTGGCCATCCTGGCCACGCGTTGGGTCTCGATGAATGCTCGGACGTCTTCCGAGGGCTTCACGGATTCGCTCCAATCGGGCGGGATCCTGCGGTGGGGACTGAGTCGCGCAGACATTGACTTTATATCATCCGGAGTGTAAAGTCGTCAACACGAATCCCCCACCGAAACAGTTCATAGTAGATGAAAGACGTTCAGAGTTCATAGCAAGAACGGAGACCAGCGATTGATGCCTGTCTATGAACTATGAACCATGAACTATGAACGCGGATGAGGGCGAGAGGTGTCTGGAGCAACAAGGCTTCTGATCGGGCGCCGGGCGCCGCATTTCACCCTTCCCGCGACCGGCGGGCAGACTGTCCGTTTGAGCGACTTCAGGGGAAAGAAGCAGGTCGTGCTGGCCTTCTACTGCCTTGACTGGACACCGGGGTGAACGGAGGAGATTCCTTCGTTGCAGGCGCGTGTCGCTGACTTCGAAGGGGTGGATGCCCAGGTGCTGGGCATCAGCGTGGATAGCATCCCATGTCACGAGGCCTGGGCGGCATTTTTGGGAGGCCTCTCCTTCCCGCTTCTGAGTGATATCCACCGCAAAGTCTGCTCCAGATACGGACTGCTCTGGAAGATGCATAATATTTCCAAGCGAGCGGTGCTCATCGTTGATAAGGCCGGGATCGTCCGGTACATTGAGGTCCTCGATAACGGGCTTCCTGACCCCGATCGGCTGCTTGCTGTCTTGCGTGCTACGAGCGCGGTTACTGGACAAAAGAGACGGGTCCCTGGATGATGCCTGACCTGGACGACATTATCGAGGGGTGCCCCCGTTGTGGCGGCCCGCTCAACATCAAGGAACACGATCTGAAGCCGGAGCTGTGCACGCTCTATGTGAAGAGCGGACCGGGGGCCAAGGCGTATCGTCGGCCTCTTATCGCCTTCTGTGAGAACGAAGTCCTCATCACCTGTCCTGCCTGCTCGTATTGGACCTCCGTCTCTATTTGTTAGCGCCATGAGTCATGGTGTAAGAGACCGGATCCGTCAAGCCCTTGCGGGGCGGCAGCGGAAGGTTGTCGCCGACCCCCGCTTTAGGCGGGCTGCCGTCCTGATGCCTCTCTACGAGGACGGGGAGGGTCTTCAGGTCCTGTTCACCAGGCGGAGCGACGCGCTGCCCCAGCATAAGGGCCAGATCGCCTTTCCAGGTGGCGGCCAACACGCGGCCGATCTGGACCACCTCGCCACCGCCCTTCGAGAGTCTGAAGAGGAGGTTGGCCTCCGGCCAGGCGATGTGGAGATTGTGGGGGAACTGGACGATACCGTCACCGTGACGTCGAACTTTGTCGTCGCCCCCTTCGTCGGGTTCATCCCCTATCCCTACTCGTTCCGAGTGAACCCTGCTGAGATCGTCGAGCTGATCCCGCTTCCCCTTTCTCTCCTGTCCGATCCTTCCCGGTTCAAGGAAGAGCGCTGGGACCGCGAGAGTGCGAAGGTCACGGTCTACTTCTACATGATCGATTCGCATGTCATCTGGGGATTGACCGCCCGAATCCTCAAGCAGTTTTTGGAAGCTGTTCCTCCGACAGGCCGGACCGCTTCCTAGTCGAGATCCCCTCGGCCGCGCGGCGCCCGGCGGTTTCCCTTGCGCATCCGGCAGTCCTCTTCTAGAATTGGGCAGTAGAACCGAAGGGCGTTCATAGTTCGTAGTTCATAGTTCAGAGTAGAACGTCAACTCTAGGTCAGCTATCCTACTATGAACTCTGAACGCTCTTCGATCTACTATGAACTCGCTTGCGGAGGGTAAGAGAATGATCGCGAGGCTCGTGAGGGACCTGCTGAAGGAGATCGGCGAGGACCCCCACCGGGAGGGGTTGCTTAAGACCCCGGAGCGGGTGGAACGGATGTTTGCGTTCCTGACGTCGGGGTACGGACAGCAGGTCAGTGATGTCTTGAACGAAGCGGTCTTCCAGGAGCACTATGATGAGATCGTCCTGGTCAAGGACATCGACTTCTACTCTCTGTGCGAGCATCACCTGCTGCCCTTTTTTGGGAAGTGCCACGTCGGCTACTTGCCGGACGGCAGGATCGTGGGATTGAGCAAGCTGGTTCGGCTCGTCGAGATGTACAGTCGCCGACTCCAGTTGCAGGAGCGCCTGACCTGCGAGATCGCCGATGCGATCCTTCAGGCGCTGCACCCGCGGGGGGTCGCGGTGGTGATCGAAGCCTACCACCTCTGCATGATGATGCGTGGCGTGGAGAAACAGAACAGCCTAGCGGTGACCTCCTCGATGCAGGGGATCTTCCGCGACCGGATAGAGACCCGGACCGAGTTCATGCAGTTGATACGGTCGCGCAATGCGTGAGGTGGAGCGAGGTGCGAAGTACGAGGTGCGGGTGGAAGACGCTTGACATTCCTGGATAGCCTACTTACAGTTGTTTGTGTTCATGCACTTCACGCTTCTGATCTCGAGGAGATGAGTCCCCCGATACACGCACGCTGAGGCACAAGAGATGGGAGAGGTCAATGGCTAGCGGGCACCAGCAGGGGGTCATTCCCGGAGTCAAGTATCCTGTCGCCATCGCCAGCGGCAAAGGCGGCGTCGGGAAGTCCACCGTCTCAGTCAATCTGGCCGTGGCCCTCGCGGCGACCGGCGCCAGGGTTGGATTGCTGGACGCCGACATCTACGGGCCCAGTATCCCGATCATGATGGGGGTGCATGGGGCCCCGCAGGGCGAGGGGCAAAAGATCCAGCCGCTCGAGGGGTTCGGCATCAAATTGATGTCGTTAGGTTTTCTGATGCCGGACAACTCGCCGGTCATCTGGCGCGGGCCGATGGTCGCAGGCGCCATCCAACAGTTTCTGCGCGAGGTGGACTGGGGAACTCTTGATTACTTATTAATCGATCTGCCTCCCGGCACGGGCGACGCGCAGCTTACGCTCGCTCAGACCATTCCGCTGACGGGCGTCGTCATCTGCATGACACCACAGGATGTGGCGGTGCAGATCGCCTCGAAGGCGCTCGGGATGTTCCGCCAGTTAAAGGTGAAGGTGTTGGGCATCATCGAGAACATGAGCTACTTCATCTGTCCCCACTGCAATGTCTCGACCGAAATCTTCAGTCGTGGCGGGGGCAAGCGGGCCAGCGAGCGGCTGGGCGTCCCGCTCTTGGGGGAGATCCCATTGGACCAGGAGCTCCGGATCGGCAGCGACATTGGGCAGCCGATCCTCATCCGGGCGCCAGAGTCCCCTACAGCCGAGGTCTACCGCAAGCTGGCCAGTGCCCTGGTCGAGCGAATCAGGGTCGAGACCCTTGCGGCTCCTATTATTCAGGTGCGTTGACAGGTCGGGATTCCAATATCATGCGCCAAACGATTCATCCGAGGGCCGAGCCGGCCTCCTCGGGACCGACATGAGGCGGTAAGGGAGGGGAGGGTCCGGCCCGATGAAGGGAGTGAGACCCATTATGACCGTCGAAAGTGAGAATGTCTTGGAACGAATTCGAAAGGAACTGATCTCCATCCGGGAGCAGGGGAATAAGATTACCGAGCGTGACCTGTTACGACTGTCGGCATTAACAGGGATCGAGTATTCCACGGTATTACGGATCGAGCGGGAACTGTCTTAGAGGGACTCGGGAGAGCGATGGGTGTCCACGATCACCAGGCGGAGGCGAGGAAGGTAGGTCCGATCCGGTATGCCAGGCTGACGATTACGGACAGCCGCAAGCTGGAAGACGATCACTCGGGTCGTCTCATTGAATCGCTCTTGAACGAGGCCGGGCATTCCCAGGTCGCCTCCATGATCCTCAAGAACGATCCCAAAGGCCTGAGGGAGGTGGTCAAGAAGCTCTGCGAGGAGGAGATCGATTTGATCGTCATGACGGGGGGGACCGGGCTGAGCAAAAAGGATCAGACGATCGAGGCCATCGACCCCCTCTTGGACAAGGTGCTGTCCGGCTTCGGCGAGCTGTTCCGGAGTCTGAGCTTCCAGGAGGTCGGCAGCGCCGCCCTGATGAGCCGCGCCCTGTGCGGGACGGCGAAGGGGAAGGTCATTGTGTGCCTGCCGGGTTCGGAGCAGGCCGTCCGGCTTGCGCTGACGAAGCTCCTGATTCCGGAGGCGCAGCACCTGGTCTGGCAAGCGGCCCGATGAAGCAGAGAGGAGGGAATGAAGATGGCAGAGCAGGAACGAAAACACAAGCGCGACGCCGGCGGTGCCCCGCCCGAGGCGGGTCAGGCGAGTCCTGAGACCACGAAAAAAGGAAAAAAACTGAAGGAAGATCTCGACAAACTGATGGATGAGATCGACGAGGTCCTTGAGGAGAACGCCGAGGAGTTTGTGAAGAGCTATGTGCAGCGAGGCGGCGAATAGTCTAAAGAAAGAGGATGTCGGTGCCGATTTACGAGTACCTGTGCTCGAGGTGCGGCCAGATCTTTGAACAGTTCGTCATGCGGAGCGACGCCGTAGCAACATGTCCAAGCTGCCCGGGCGCCTCTGTCGAGAAGCAGTTCTCTGCCTTCAGCTTCAAGGGCGAGCGTGGGTTTGTCGGCTCCGGCGTCGGGTGAGGGGGGTGCTCCCCGGGCGGGTGAGGCTGCGCCCGTTGACCTCGGCGTGCCCGAGGTGACGCGATCGGGACAAATCCTCTGGCCGAATGGAAACTCCATTCGGCCTTTTCTGTTTTCTGAAGGCCAAGATTCCCTCTTTACCCAGCAGGGGAGAGAGGTATCGAGCCGGTCGTCATCGATCTAGAGCAGCGTCGAAAAATCGACCCCTTCGAGGTCGGCCTGCACTCGATTCAAGAACGCGCCGGCATAGGCGCCGTCGATGAGGCGATGGTCGTAGGAAAGACAGAGGTAGGCCATCGACCGGATCGCGATGGTGTCGTCGATCACGATTGGCCGTTTCACCACCCTTCCAAAGCCCAGGATGCCGACCTGCGGCTGCACGATGATCGGGGTCCCGATCAGCGCGCCGAAGGCGCCAAGGTTGTTTACCGTGAAGGTCCCCTTCTGGACCTCCTCGGGGGTCAGCCGCTTCTCTCGAGCCCGTGCGGCGAGGTCGGCCGCCTCTTTCGCCAGCGTCACGACGCTCTTCGTGCCGGCATCCCGCAGCACCGGGACGATGAGGCCGTCCTCCAAGCTTACGGCGATCCCGATGTTGATCACCTTTCTCACGACGATCCCGTCATCGGCATATGAGGCATTCAACAGCGGATGGGACTTCAGCGCGGTCACCGCTGCCTTCACCACGAAGGGGAGAAACGTGAGATGGACCCCGGTCCGCCGGGAAAATGCCTCTCTGTTGGACTCCCGGTATCTTGCGATGGCCGTCAGATCAACCTCGTGGATCTGGGTGACATGCGGAGCGGTCTGCTTGCTTCGGACCATGTGCTCCGCGATTGCCTTCCGGAGATGACTGATCGGAAGGATCTGATCTTCCTCTGGAGGTCCGGAGGGCTGGAGGCTCACGCGGAGGGGCGGGGCAGGGGCCGTTGACCGTTGGCCGATGTAGTCCAGGACATCTTTTCGCGTGACGCGGCCTTCCGAACCGGTCCCCCTGACCCGTTCCAGCTCCACGCCGTGTTCCTTTGCGAGGTGGAGCACCGCGGGAGAGTACCAAGACGTCGGGCTTCCGGGGCGAACGGCTTCGGTCGCCACCGCGTCGCCGATGTAGGCGAGCACGGCCCCTATCGGGACGGATTGGCCCTCCTGGACGAGAATCGTGGAGAGGACGCCTGCGCCGGGCGACGGGATCTCGACGTCCACCTTATCGGTAGAGATGGCGACCAGCGGCTCGTCCTTGGCGACCACCTCGCCGGCATTCTTGAGCCAGGTGACCACCGTGCCCTCGGCGACGCTTTCGCCCATCTGGGGCATGATGACCTCGATCTTCATCATTGCTCCGAAAGTCCCCCTCACCTCAATCCTCTTCCCCAGTGGGGGAGAGGGGCGGGTGAGGGGGCACAGGGCGACTGACGTTTCGCCGCTGACGGTGAGTCATCTCAGAAGTTGGCCAGCTCTTTGGCCTTGAGGGCGATCGTGTCGGCGTTGGGTAAGTACGACTTTTCCAGGACCGGGCTGAACGGGACGGGAGTGTGAGGAGGCGCGACGCGGACAACAGGCGCATCCAGGAGACGGAAAGCCTCCTCGGCGATTCGGGCGGCGATCTCGCCCCCGATTCCACCCGTTTTCGGGGCCTCGTGCACGACCATCGCCCGGCCTGTCTTCTCAACCGAGGAGAGGATCGTGGCCATATCCATCGGCTGAAGCGTACGGAGGTCCACCACCTCAAGGTCGATCCCCTGAGGCATGAGCTGCTCGGCCGCCTCGAGTGAGCGCTGGACCATCGCGCCGTAGGTGATGACGCTGAGGGTGCTGCCGTGGCGCTTCACCTCCGCCTGCCCGATCGGGACCACATCGTCCCCCCCGGGAACCTCCCCTTTCATGTGGCGATACAGATACTTGTGCTCGAAGTAGATGACGGGATTGGGATCGCGGATCGCGGCCTTCAGGAGTCCCTTGGCGTCGCGTGGGGTGGAGGGGGCTACAAGCTTCAGGCCCGCCACATGAAAGAACCAGGCCTCGGGACACTGCGAGTGATACGGCCCGGCGTGGATGCCGCCACCGTAAGGCGCCCGGATCACGAGGGGGACTGGTTCGCCCAGCCGGTAGTGATGTTTTGCCGCCATATTGACGATTTGATCGAAGGCACAGGCAATGAAATCGGCGAACTGCATCTCCACCACGGGTCGCATCCCCATGAGGGCGGCGCCGATGGCGGCGCCGACGATCGCGGATTCGGAGAGGGGGGTATCGATGACTCGCTCCGGACCGAACTTCTCAAGGAACCCCTTGGTGATCTTGAACGCGCCACCGTAGACCCCGATGTCCTGGCCGAGCATGAAGACCCGCTCGTCCTGGTCCATCTCTTCCCACAAGGCCTGCCGTATCGCTTCGAGGTAGGTAATCTCCATCATCTCTCCGTACGTGCGGTCCAATTGTTCTTACCGCACGCTGGTAAGCGCTGTGCCGAGCCAAGTAGCGAGCCTAGCAAGGCGATGCCCCATGGGGCCGCACCCACTGCGCGGGTACCCGGCGTACGCGCTTAGGTACGTCGCAGGGAGCGCACCTGGGGCTAGCAACGCAGCTAGGCGAAGCTAGTTGGCTCGGCACTAGGAGGCGTAGACTCCTTCGAGTAAGTCCTTCCCCTCCGGAAACGGGCTCGATTCCGCAAAGGCGACGGCCTCCTCGATTTCCTTGGAGAGTCGGTCCTCGATTTCCTTGACTATGGCATCGTCGAGGATCTTGTGCTCCCTTAGGTGGGCCTCAAAGCGGTCGATCGGATCCCGCTTTCGCCACTCGTCCAGCAAAGCCGCCGGAACATATGAGGCATCGTCGTGCTCTGCGTGGCCCCGTATCCTCATAGTCTTCCCTTCGACGAGGGTGGGGCCTCCGCCCCCCCTCGCGAGGGCTGCCGCCTCGGCGACGGCACGGCGGACTGCGAGGACATCGTTGCCATCGACCGTGACCCCAGGCATCCCATACCCCTTGGCCCGGTCGGCCACATGTTCGATGGCCATTTGGCGCTCCAGGGGCGTGGAGTAGGCGTACTGGTTGTTGTGGCAGATGAAGACGACGGGCAGCTTCATCACCGCGGCGAGGTTCAGGGCCTCGTGGAAATCCCCTCGGCTCGACGCCCCATCCCCGAAGAAGGCGGCAACCACGCGCCGCTCGCGTCGCAGCTTAAAGGTCAGTCCGACCCCCGCCGCCACCGGAAGCAGGTCGGCCATCGGGCTGATAAAGCCGATGACACCCCGCTTGATGTCGCCGTAGTGGACATTGCCGTCTCGTCCGCGGGTCAGGCCTGTCTGCCTCGCGAGGTATTGGGCCAGATATTCCTTCGGGGTGATCCCCTTCATGAGATTGGCGCCAAGGTCCCGGTGGGAGGGGGCGATGACATCGTCCGGTTCGAGCGCGGAGGCGCTGCCGACCGCGATGGCCTCTTCGCCTGCGCTGATGTAGACGCCACCGGTAATCTTCCCCTGTCGGTAGAGGGTGATCACTCGCTGCTCCAAGGCGCGAGTCAGTCTAAGGTAATAGTAGATCGTGATGAGGGCGTCCGGCGTCGGGTCCTGCATTGGCATGGCGCTGAGCCTCCGGCTCGCCGAGAATCTTGACTCAGTATTATCTGGCCCCATCGCGTTTGTACATCATTTTAACCGTCAGAGAAGATGCGTTGATAGTGGACCGAAGAACGTTCATAGTTTATAGCAAGAGCACATTGGCTACGATTGGCATTCTTCTATGAACTCTGAACGTTTTTTCTCCTTCACCGCCCTATCGCGAACACCATCAGTACGATAAAGGCGAGGAAGATAACTGATATAATGAGCAGGACGCGGGTTGCGCTTCGTGAATATTTACGGATCCGCCGGCGTGGCACTTCTCGCTCCTCAGCGTGGGCCTCTCCGTAGAGCAGGCCCGGTGTAATCGCTTCTACCATATCACATCCCCCTGAGTCTCGCCAAGACGAACTGCGCAGGAGGAAGGATGTTCAGAGTAGACCGAAAGGCGTTCGGAGTTCATAGCAAAATCGGAGGTCCATAATAATCTTCTTCCATGAACTATAAACCATGAACCATGAACTGGGAACCGTGGACTGTGAACAAAGACTTGACAGGCTTGAATCAGCGGTTATATATTGCACTGTGCGTGATGTCGCCTCTTGACGATGCAGCGCGACGCAGGATCAAGGGCGAAGGGGGCGAGGAGGTCAGATCACTATGAGCGACGCTGAGAAGATCTCGACGAAGTTAAGTTCCCTGAGAAAGACGATGCGGAAACTCTCCGAACAGATTCCGAAGAGTGAGACATCGTATCAGCGAAAGCTCTCTCAGTATGAGGGTGAGATCGAGGCCCTGAAGGAGCAGGTCAAATCCCTCGAAGAGGAGGTCTATCACCTTCGACGGCGATTGGACCAGACCCCGAAAGAGTTTGACTTCCTCAGGTCTAAACTTGACCAGTCACGTGAGCAGTTGGGCCAGGCCTATCATCAGAACGAGCGGATGATTCAGGCGTTGCAACAGGCAAAAGAGCAGATCAAGTCTCTTGGGGAAGAAGTGGAGAAGCTCTCGGCGCCGCCAAGCTCGTATGGGATTTTCTCCGCGATGAACGAGGACGGCACCGCCAACATCTACACCTCCGGCCGGAAGCTGAAGGTCAACCTTCATCCCTCCCTGCAACCGGATACCCTCCGTAAAGGGCAGGAGTTGGTGCTGAATGAGTCCTTCAATGTCATCGAGGTGGCGGGGTTCGATGGGCAGGGCGAGGTCGTGGCACTCAAAGATCGTCTCGATGAAGGTCGAGCTATTGTGAGCCTTCGCGCCGACGAAGAGCGAGTGGTGGAACTGGCTGAGCCGTTGAAGGCGCTTCATCTGAAGGTGGGCGACCATCTCCTCTTCGATCACCGCTCCGGCTACATTCTGGAGAAATTGCCGAAGAGCGACGTTCAGGACCTGCTCCTTGAAGAGGTTCCGGACCTCGGCTACGACGCCATCGGTGGCCTTGGTCCACAGATCGAGACGATCAAGGATGCCATCGAGTTGCCCTATCTGTATGCGGAGTACTTCAGAGAGCACAAGCTCCAACCGCCGAAAGGGGTGCTGCTCTATGGCCCGCCGGGGTGTGGCAAGACCTTGATCGCCAAGGCGGTTGCGCACTCCCTGGCGCAGCAATTGGCCAAAAAGACCGGACAGACGGTCAAGGGTTACTTCCTGAACGTCAAGGGTCCCGAGCTCCTCAACAAATACGTCGGCGAGACAGAACGGCAAATCAGGGAGATCTTCGCCAGGGCGAAGGAGAAGGCGACCGACGGCTCGCCCGTGGTCATCTTTTTCGATGAGATGGACTCTCTCTTCAGGACGCGCGGCTCGGGCATCTCCTCTGACGTAGAGTCCACGATCGTCCCGCAGTTTCTGGCCGAGATCGACGGGGTCGAAGGGCTCAAGAATGTCATCGTCATCGGTGCCTCGAACCGCCAGGATCTGATCGATCCGGCGGTGCTCCGTCCGGGTCGATTCGATGTCAAGATAAAGATCGACCGCCCCGATCAGGGCTCCGCCGAAGAGATCTTCTCGAAGTACCTGACTCCAGACCTGCCGTTCGCGGAGAGCGAGCTGGAGAAGCATGGGACCTCGGGAAAGCTTGCGGCAGTGATGATTGCCGAGGCCGTCAAGCTCCTGTTTGCGACTGTGCCCGAGCACCGCTTCCTTGAGGTGACCTATGCCTCCGGACAGCAGGAGACATTGTACTTCAAGGACTTCGTCTCAGGAGCCATGATCGAGTCGATCTGCACCCGGGCGAAGAAGCGGGCGGTGAAGCGGATGATCTCGACAGGCGTCAAGGGACTCACGGCCGAGGATCTTCTCGATGCGGTCCGGACTGAGTTCCGGGAGAACGAGGACCTTCCCAACACCACCAACCCCGACGACTGGGCGAAGATCGCCGGGCGGCGGAGCGAGCGAATTGTGAACGTCCGGACGGTCTTTGACCGTGAAGGGAAGGGGTCCCGCAAGGTCGAAACGATCTCAACGGGTCATTACCTGTAGTCAGCGCCGATGGGAAATTCTGCCCGGCACATGGCACCCGTGTCGGGAGAGGCGCATTCCTGACGAGGCAAGATGGCGATCGAAAAGATCATGGGAAGCGAGATCGAGCTGGGGATCACCGCAAAGGACCCATCTAGCTTCGATCCCGTGTCGAACTCTATCCTGCTGATCAACAGCCATCCCGCGATGCGGGACGTCAAGGCGATGTGGGATTACGCCGGGGAGAACCCGCTCCTCGATGCCAGAGGGTTCGAGGTGAGCGGGGAGCACGAGAAGCCCAATCAGCAGGATAATCGCACGATCAACAAGGTGCTGCGCAACGGCGGCCGCCTCTACGTCGATGGCGCGCACCCTGAATACTCCACGCCGGAGTGCACTAACGCCCGCGACTTGGTCTGCTACGAAAAGGCCGGCGAGCGAATTTTCGAGATGTGTCTCGCCTCTGCCAACCTGAGTCTGCCTGAGCAGCAGCGGATCTTCATCTACAAGAATAATAGCGACGGGAAGGGAAATAGCTACGGTCATCATGAGAACTACCTGATGGACCGGAAGCTTCCATTTGAACAGATCGTTCAAGGGCTGACCCCTTTCCTGGTCACCCGTCTGATCTTTTGCGGCGCGGGCAAGGTCGGGGCCGAGAACGGGACCGAGCCCTGCGACTATCAACTCTCCCAGCGGGCCGATTTCTTTGAGACCTTCATCGGGCTCGACACCATGGCGAAGCGGCCGATCATCAACACCCGCGACGAGCCCCACGCCGACGAGGAGAAGTACCGCCGCCTCCACGTCATCGTCGGCGACTCGAACATGTCGGAGGTCGCGACCTACCTGAAGGTCGGGACGACCGCCAT
>Ga0184639_10000577_pt1 | contig 14504 bp, 13 predicted proteins | sample PLM31_170_b2_FD_133155 | JGI IMG/M metagenome (GOLD analysis project Ga0184639, IMG submission 133155) | Groundwater sediment microbial communities from an aquifer in East River, Colorado, USA - PLM3-1_170_b2 | ecosystem: Environmental > Terrestrial > Soil > Riparian zone | place: USA: East... | reverse complement strand
GTCTGTTGCATTTGTTCCAACAGCATCCGAGGGCGTGTTTCAGGTGGCTCGGTTTCGTACACCGCGCGCAAATAACGAGCCCGGCTTTCGCCAACGTCCACCCCGGTCAGATCTTCGGGTCGCACGCCGCGCCCGTAGTCATCTTCCAGTTGAAGCGCCTCCGCAAACAATTTTTGGTGGGCATCCCGGGCAAGAGAAAAATCGCCGTACTCAAAGGCAGCTTGCGCCCGGTCAAACAAGGCAGTCAGCGGCTCGATGAATTCTTCGTCAGGCCCCAGGCTATCCTCGTCGTCGTAGTAGTCACCCTGCCGGTCATACGCTTCTTCCCAATCCTCAGCGCCTTCCGTTGCATCTTTGATTTCCTGTGTAAGATCGTCAATCTCTGCTAACAGCTCATCTTGCCGGTGTTTCTTCTGGACGGAAGCCGCTGCCCCTTTTGTCGGTTTTAGCTTGTCCAGAAATGCCTCCCGTTGGGTTGGCAGCGTTTCCTGCGCCAGGGCGCGTAAAATCGTGCGAAGTTCGTCAGCAGAATACTTCGCCAGCTTCTGCTCCACGGCTTCCCAAAATGCCTTCAATGATATTTTTTCTGATTTGGGCATGGAAACCACTCCTACTCGGCCCAGTTCAAGGCATTTTCCAATTGGCGGAGCGCAGTCTGAGTGCGCCGGGCGAGTTGATAGAGTTCGTTCAGGTTATAGGGATCGTGCGTTGCGGCCTGCGCCAGGCGTGCACTGGCCTTGAGCACCCCAAACGCGCGGGTTTGCACCACCGTCTCGGCCTGGTGCAGTTGCTCAGTCGTCTCAACCAAAGTATCCAACAGCGGTCGCCAATCACGCTTGGGCTTTTCCACTTTGGATGGTTGGCGGATGGGTGCGTTCGGCTCCAAGGACTCGACGATATTACCCCTCTGTTTGGCGCGCTGGTAAACCTCATTCAGGTCGCCCCGGATGCCCGCCCCAAACAAAATCGAGTAGGGCATTAGCAAACCGTCATAGATGATGCGCTCCTTGAACGGCAGCAGGACTGCTTCGACCATGATTGGCAGAGGGTGACCATACATCACGTCTGCTAGGCTATCATACAAACCGAGCACCCCATATACCCGCGCATCCTTGTCAGTTGACAGGAAGACCGCGTAACGCTTGAGGAAGCGCAAAATATAGAACTTACCAGCGACACGCCGCTTCCAGCCTTGGACAATTTGCAGTTCGTCGGGCGAGAGGCTGGCGGGATTGTCAGCGACGAAGGTGTCCAGCAATTTCGGGTGCTCCCACAACGCCTCACGCACTTTGAGTTTTTCCTCTGAACTGAGCTGGGCGTATTGTTCGGCTGACTTGACGCCGGACACAAGGCCCAAGCGGCTGTTGACGTAGAACTGCAAAGCCCACATCAATTTGAAAAACAGGCCAGCGGCTTCACGGGATACATTCATGTTCATCTTGGGCGGGGGCACGGCTACCACCTTTCACCGAGTGGGCCTAGTATAGCAATGAGGAGGTCGAACTTGCGCGGCCCGCAAGGGGCCAGTCCACGGCATTTGGGGCAGACCGCCGCCCAGTAATAGGCGTCAATCAATGACTGCTCCCATTCCTTTTGCGGGCAGGGTCGCTTAGGCATAGACACCTCGGGCATTCAGTGCATCAGATAAACATCCGCCGCCACCCTAAAAGCGTCCTCAGGTTTCCCAAAGGCCCGGCCGTTTGGGAAAAACGTAGGCTCATACTTCATGTGGCTGTAGGTGTAAAACGCCCAGCTCCAACGATTGTCGCCGAAGTAGCGCAGGCGGCATAAGTGAACAGGCGTGTTCCGCATCCGTTCCTGAAACTCAGCGCGAGTCTCCGGCCAGCCTTTGGGCATGCGTCCTCCTTTTCGCATGCGATATTCGCGAAAGGCGTCAATGTAACAGAACTGGCCTTTGAATCGGATATCGAGCCGGATATAGAACCCTTTGAAATGTTTCTTGGCCACGCGTTGGATGCGTTGTGCGACTTCGACCTTGACCGCCTCGGGGATTTTCTGACCTCCTGAATGGGGATCAAACACCCATTGTTTTCGCGCCGCCATAGTGGCCTCCTATTCTACGACCGCCGCGATGCGTTCCCATCCTAACGCCTGTGCGGCTTGCAGGCGATACAGGCCATCCAACAACACATAGCCATCCTGGGCACGCCGCACCCGCACCGGCGGGCTGATACACCCCGCGCGTTGCGCCCGCTCCAGGGCCTTGTGCGATTTCTCCGGGTCAAGCGTCAGCCCTTGCTGGTGGGCGGTCAATCGGATGCGCTTGACCGGAATCTCGACCACCTCCAGCGCGGCGTCATTTCTTTTTACTGGTGAAGGGGATGCAACCGGCGCCGTGAACGTCAGCCGATAACCGGTCTGCTCGAAGAAGGCTTGCGTCGCTTCGGCGCGTGCCGTCTCATCCGGCGTTTCGGCCACGGTGACGCTCACTTCGGCGCGATCCATGAAGAGGCTCGGCCCCTTCACCAGTGTCCATCCGGTGCGGGCGATGAGTGAGCGAGCCACCTCCAGGATCGCGTTCTGATTGGGTTGCGGGCTGATAGACAGGGGCCAGCCGATGCGCGCCGAGAGCACCGCGATCTGTTCCTGATACCGCTCGCCTACCTGCGGCGAGATGAACCCGAGCACAATCTCGTTCCCCTGCAAGCTGGTGCGGTAGAGCGTGCTATCGGCCAGCGCCCCCTTAATCTCCGCATAGGCGGCGTTGATCTCCCAGGCGACATCGGCAGGTGTGGCGTTCACGGGCGAAGGGGCAGGCGCGGCCAGCCCTGGCGAGGACACGATCATCGTCGCGCTCAACTCCCATCCACTGATCTCCTGGAAGCGAGCGCAGGCCGCGTTCAACTCGATGCGAGTGTTGGCATTGGAACTGACGGTCATGGCCACGCGCCTGCTCTCGCGGTGAATGGCCGGGCCTTTGACGATCTTCCAACCGGTGGGCAACACGTCACGCGCCACCGTCATCAGCGCGCTCTGGTTGGCCTCAAGGTCTATCTCCACTTTCCAGCCGGTGGCAGCCTGCACGCGTTCAATCACGTCGGCGAATTGTGCCCGCGCCGCATCGGGAAAATCAAACGTCAGCGTAATGACAAACTGCTCCAACCGATAACCGCACTTGCGGAGGCGCGCTTCGGGCGGGAACTGCGTGCGGGCGAAGGCCAGCGCCTGGTTGGGTTCCATGCGCGTCGCAGGTGTTGCCGTGATACGGAACACGTAGCCCTCGGGAGTGCGCGCGGCCCCGGCGCACAAGAGGGCCAGCGCCGCCGCGATCTTCGCGTTCAGGTCGTTGCCGGGCAACTCCATCAACACTCGCGTAGAGTTCGGTGGGAGGAGTTGCACGGGGTTGAGGGTGGAGGCCAGTGCCTCAATGGCCGCTACATCTATGTTGGCGTCACCCGGGCCGATGACGTCAATCAACTCTTCCGGCCAGTGGGGTAGATCATCGCCTTCAATCAGGAAATGATCGGCGGCCAGCGTCGAACAGCGGGCGACCCGGAATTCGCCCTCGGGGTCGCGCACAATCAGCCATTGCCCCGCCAGCGCGGGATAGACGGCCAAATGCTCGCGCCGGTTGAGAGTAAGTTCCACCTGCGCCGAAGTCCGCGCGCGATACACTTGGGGGCGGCGCTCGTCGGGCGTGAAATACACTCCGTCGCGCGCGAGTGCGGTTTCCAATTCGTTGGCGTGGTCGGAGTTACCCCACCATGCCAGCGTCAGTTCGCGCAAAGTGAAGTATCCCCCACCGGGTTCGGCGACGGCCTGCCATAAGACGCGCAGGTCGAGTGCCTTCCCACCGCCAACGCCACTGACTCGTTTCGCCGTGAGTGAGGGGGCGTAGCGGAATGTGAACGACTGCCCGGCGTGCGGCAAGCGAACTATTCGCCCGCGCTCACGCAAGGCGTTGGCCAGGCTCGTTCGGGCGGCCTCGTCTCCGTGCACCAAAAAAACTTCCGCTGGATCGAGCGTCTCGGTCAGGCTGATCAGTTGTCCCTCATCGGCGTGCGCGGAAAGCGAGTAGGTCCCCATGCGACATTGCACCTCCACCTTATCTCGGCCGAGGCGGAGCGTGCCTTTGCCTTGCGCCGCCATCTCTTGCAACCGCCGTCCGGGCGACTCTTCATCCTGATAGCCGGTGAGGAAGATAGCATGTTGGGGCTGGCCGGCCAGCGCTCGTGCGTATTGCACCGACGGCCCGCCCGCCAACATCCCAGAACTGGCGATGATGACGGCTGGCGCGGGATCGAACAGCACAGCGTTGCGCTGGTCGGGCCGCTCGATGGGCCGCACCCATTCGTCGAAGAAGCGCGCGCCGTCCCCAGAAGGCTGCGAAGCGCTTCGACGTTCTTGCAAGGCCAGAGGCAATGTTTCGGGGAATTGAGTGTAGGCCTGGCAAATCGCGCGCACCATCCCGTCTACCCACACCGGCACGTTGGGGAATTCGCCGCGCCGCCGGAACTCGCTCAGCGTCAGCATCACTTCCTGAGCGCGACCTAACGCAAAGGCCGGGATCAACACCTTGCCCCCAGCCCCGGTCACTTCCGCAATTGTGGTGACCAGGCGGCGTTCTTCCACGGCGCGGTTGGCATGCAGGCGTGCGCCGTAGGTGCTTTCGAGGATCAGCACGTCGGGCCGGAAGGGTGGAGGCTTCATCCCATCCACCGTGCGCTGAGGCGAGATGGACACATCGCCAGAAATCAGCACACGGCCTTCGTCGCTCTCCAACGCGATGCAGGCCGCGCCCGCGATGTGGCCTGCCGGAGAGAAGGTGGCGATCAAGCCTTCTCCAAGCGGCAGGCGAGTGTTGAACGGCACGGGCACGAACGCCGACAGCAGTTTTTGCGTGGCCACTTCGTCGAACAGAGGCAGTTCGCCTTCTTCGTCCAGCCGGGTCTTCATGATCCGGCGCGAGTCGGCGTGCAGGACGCGCGTGAGGGCGATGGTGGCAGGTGTGGCGTACACCTGGCAATCCGGGTAGCGCCCAACGACAAGTTCTAATGCGCCAGTGTGGTCGGTGTGAGCGTGGGTGACGAGGATAGCGTCCAAACCGCCGGCGTGATCAATCAGGCTGAGGTCGGGCAATTGGTCGCCCGCTAGGCCCCAACGGGCCTTGGGGGAGGGGCGGAGGCCGGCGTCAATCAGCAGCCGCTTGCCGCCGATCTCGAACAGGAGGCAACTGGCGCCGACTTCGTCCGCGCCGCCGAGGAAGGTGAGATACATCGTGTTTCGCTCAGTGGGTACAGTAGGTCTTGAACAAAATCCGCGTCAATTGTACTTGATCACAATGGTGATATATGAGCTAATGACTCGGCGGGCCAGTTGCCAACCTTGCCCCTAACTACTATAATCACCTGTGAAAGGGCTTGGCCGTCCAATGAGCGACACCCTCACCATCCCAATTACCCTTCCCCGCGAGTTCATCGCTTTGCTGGGAGCGCCTGCACAAGCCACCGAAACCGCCCGCGAGTACATCATCCTGGGACTGTTTCAGGAAGCGCGTATCTCTGGCGGCAAGGCTGCTGAACTTCTCGGACTCACTCGAGGCGGCTTCATCGCCTTGCTTGCCCGTAAAGGCATCCCCTACTTTCGCCTTGACCCTCAAGAGTGGGAAGCCGAAGTTGCCCGCATTCGCGCCAGCTACAAATCGGGAGTGTGATACGCGATGCCTCCCGTCATCTCCAATACCGGCCCGCTGATCGCGCTGGCCGACATTGGGCAGTTGGAACTGTTGCACCGTCTCTTCAACACCATCCTCATCCCGCCGACTGTTCGTGCCGAAGTCCTGAACGAACCTGCGCTCGCTGCGGTGCAAACGGCCATCTCTGAGGGGTGGATTTCAGAGCAACGCCCTAGCGACACCAGCGCCATCCGCTTGCTGAACGAAACGCTCGATCTGGGCGAAAGCGAAGCCATCGCCCTCGCTCAACAAACTGCGCCACAATGGATCATTTTGGACGACCTTGCCGCTCGCCATGTGGCCGAGGCTATGGGTTCGCCCGTCATCGGCACACTGGGCGTTCTGTTGCGAGCCAAAGATGCAGGGCACATCACCGAAGTTAAGCCTCTGCTCGATAAGTTGCGCGACCAGAGCCTATATCTCAGCGAAACGCTCTACACGTACATTCTCAAAAGCGCAGGCGAAGCCGAATGAAATAATCCTCTTGTCGAGCCAAGCGGAGCGAAATGACCAGGCGACAGCCATGGGGTGTCAACTCGCCCTATCACTTCGACTGTGAGCTTCTTATTGGTCGGGGCCGCTGGCGCAATGTTTGCTCAAGTTCTCTCCGCTTCAAGCGCCCGGATGCGTTGAAAAGCTCTGGATAGGCGGTCCCCAGTAAATACTCTGCATTGAGCAGCATCAAGGCTTCATAGCGCGCCACCAACACCTTGAATTCTTCACGCTCGCTGATGCTTAACTGGCCCTCGTTATGGCGATCCATCAAATCTTCACAGCGGGTCTGCCTCTCCGGTCCGAAACGGTGCCTCATAACGAAAACGACTTGTTCATCCCTCGTAGTTGGGCGGAGTAAAGCCTCGGCGAATTTGCGCTGGGTGTGTAGGAGAAGCTGTTGGGCCTGCCTCAAAATTGCTCGGTAGCGTCTGCTTACTTTGGTCATGGGGTTGCTTCTGAGAGATGGGAACAGATGATACTCCTTCTCACCTGACGACTCAATCTACTCCAACAACTGCACGTGCATTTGAATGACGCTAAGTAAGCCCCACTCCTTCGAGCCAAAAATTCCCTGATGGGCGGATGATGCCGTAGGTGCTTCCAAATGTGGGCACATCCTATCGTGCTTTGCCTGGTCACGTAGATGAGCGAGGAGCCTGGTAATCGTCACGATGGATCAGAATTACCCGGAATTCGATTGGCATCCTTCAGGAGGTGAAAAAGTGTTCAAGAACAAGCAACCGCCGACCTCACAGGATCAGAATTGGCCTGTCCTCACAGGCGAGGCTTGAGCGGAATAGTGAGGTCAGTGGTGCCGCTTACACGGAACATAGCTCCGCTCCTATCGGCGCGGTTCGGGACCGTGAGGTCGGCAGTTCAAATCTGCCCGCCCCGACTCACAAGGGCCTATCTTATCGCGGAAGGCCCGAAGCGCAAATGCCCCATCTCCTTTGAGATGGGGCATTTCTGATTGCACACCCGTAGGAACAAGATGCGCTTTACGTCACCGCCTAATCTGTCCCTCGTTTTGGTCAGTCACCTGCCGAAGGTCTTCGAGGCTGATCAACGCCAGGTCCCCGGGAATGGTGCGCTTGAGCGCCGCCGCCGAAGCACCAAGTTGAAGGGCGGATGCCAAATTGCCATCGGTCAAATAGCCGAACAGAAAACCTGCGGCAAAAGCGTCACCACTGCCTAGCGGGTCAACTTCCGGCGTCGGCTCCGCCTGCCCCTTGTAGAAACAGCCATCTCGATCCAGAGCCATGGCCCCCTCTTTGCCCATCGTCATCACCGCCACACCCACGTTGAACCGGGCTTGCAGCCAGCGCAGTATCTCCGGCGCATCGCTCTGGCGCTCGAACAACCGCTGCGCGTCCTGCTGGGTGACAAAGAGAACATCTACTCCCACACACATTGGCTCCAGCGCCGCCCGCGCCTCGTCGGCTGACCAGAGTTTGGCGCGGTAATTGACGTCGAAGGAGCGCAACACGCCGCGTTCAGCCGCCATTCGCAAAACACCCTCGGCGAGAGCGCGGCAGGCAGGGCTGAGCGCGGGGGTGATGCCGGAGACATGCAAAAGACGTGCCTCGTCCAGCAGTGTCAGGTTGAAATCGCCCGGCGTCATCTCGCTCATGGCCGAACCACGCCGGTCATAGATCACGGTCGTCGCGCGGGGCGGCTGCCCGAACTCGACCAAGTACATGCCGACCCGCCCGGCGGGCGTCCAGATCACATGGGATACATCCACGCCGTGCGCGCGTAACGTTTGGGCAATCCGATGACCTAACGGGTTATCCGTCAGACGTGAAACCCATGCCGTTTTCAACCCCAATCGACTCAGGGCGACGGCCACATTCGACTCTGCCCCGCCCACAGCCACCTCGAGCGAATCGGCTTGTTCCAACCGTTGCCAGCGCGGCGGCGCGAGACGGATCATCGTTTCGCCAAGCGTGAGAACGTCGTATCTTTTCTGCATAAGTCAGGCTCGCCCGCCTTCTTCCGAGATCAATGCAACGAAGCGCCGGGCGCGCTTCGTCAGCGTCGGCCAGTCCCGGGTGGCAACGGCTGCCTGGTCCACTAAACTGCTGCCAACTCCGACAGCCACCGCCCCGGCCTTCAGAAATTCCACGACATTCTCGGCGGTGACTCCGCCGGTTGGCACGAGTTGGACCTGGGGCAGCGGCGCTCGCACCTCGCGGATGTAGCTCGGCCCGCCGAGGCCGGCCGGGAAGACTTTGACGAAGTCTGCGCCCGCCGTCCACGCGGCGACGATTTCGGTAGGGGTCAGCGCACCGGGGATGACAGGCACGTCGTATCGGTGGCGATGGCACAGGCGAACAACGGCGGGATCAAAGTTCGGCGCGACGACGAACTGCGCCCCGGCCTCGATGGCCTGTTGCGCCAACCCGGCGTCCAGGACCGTACCCGCGCCGAGAATCACCGCGCCGCCGAAATGCTCTCGCGCAACCCGCAACTGCTCTAACGCGCCGGGCGTTGTCAGCGTGAACTCGATGACCTCCACACCCCCCGCGTGAAGCGCTTCGGCGACGGGCAGCAATTGCGCCGCATCGGGGACGCGAACGATAGCGATCAGGCGGCGGGCGAGGAGGCAGGCCACGACGGCTTGACGATCCATCAGGCCCATCCTGCGCCGGGGAGAAGTTTCAAGGCAGCAATGCCTCCATCGGTCGGTAAATCAGGTCAGGATGGCCGAAGCGCGCCGGGGAGAAGGCTTTGCGGCCCGCCTCCGTCATCGCCGCGGCTCGCAGGCGGGGATGGGCCGATGCCCCGAGCAAGGTGATCTCATGTCCCGCAGTCAGTGCGATGCTCATCAGCCCGCGCCCGGTCTTCGGTTCGAGCAGGTAGATCGGGTCGGGGAAAATTGTCACCGGCCGCTCGTCCAGCGAACACAGCATGGCTTCGTTCTTGATGGTCAGCCGCGCCGTGCGCCCCGCATCTGGGCCGAGGCCGGTGATTTGGGCCGTGGTGAAGTAGAAACCCATGCGCTCCTCCTCTTGCAGCGCCTCGATGCGCCCGAAGATGAGATGGCGCGCGCCCAATAAATCGGCAGCCGCGCGGACCGGATCGCGCCTCGCGGCGCGGGCGGCGTGAACTGCCCGGCCCAACGCCAGTGCGCGGCTGAACGTGCCCGGCACGGTGGTCTGCTTGAGTTGCACGCCCGTCATGGGGTGATGGTTATTTGCGCCGAGGTAACCGCCTTTGGTCACGACCCATCGCCCGACTTCATCCACGTACGTTGGCTCGACGGCCTTGCTCACCACCACAATATTGCCGTAACTATCGGCCAGCGGCATGGGCGTGATCTCAACGCCATGCCCGTGCCAACTGGTCATTTGCGTCTCCGGGGCCGAACGACCCAGCGCGTCGCCGTCAATCGCAGCGATGCCCATCCGCGCCGCCAGCGTCAAGACGATGGGCGAATTCAATCCGCCGGCTTCGAAGGGCACCATGGCGTCAACCCGGCGGCCGATCAATTCCGCCATGTAGCGGGTGACGCGCAACAGCGGGAAATCGGCCTCCCAGCCCTCGAGAACCTTGTCGAAGCCAATGGACTCGATGGCCTTGACCGACCCCATCATTCCGCCACAAACGATGGTCCAGTCGTCCGGTACCGAGTCGAGCGAGACAATATTCCACTGCCGGCCATGGGCTAGGTCGTTCTCCAAAATCAGCCGTCCCCAGTGAGGGCTGCCACCGCCGCCCGTACCGAGGATGGCGAGACCTTCGAGCAACGGCTCGACGTCGTCGCGGGTGAGAGTGAGATGGCTCATGGTCCTGCCTCCGCCGATAGATGTGATCCTCGATATTCGTGCGCCACGCGCACGAGGGTCTGCAAATTCTCCAATGGAGTGCCCGGCGGCACTTCGCAGCCGGTGCCGAGAATATAGCCGCCCCCAGCCGCGGCGGCGTTGACGCACTCCTGCGCAACCGCCTCCACTCGCTTGGCGCTCCCCTGGAGCATCACCGCCACCGGATCAATGTTGCCGATGAGACACACACGGTCGCCAATCGTCTCTTTGGCCAGGCGCAGATCCACCAGTGAGTCAATCGCGACGATGTCTGCACCGGTCTCGGCGAACAGGTCGAGCATGCGGGCGTTGTTCCCACAGACGTGCAAGACGGTGATGGCCCCGGCCTGCTTCCAGGTGCTGAAGATTTTCTGGTGCCGGGGAAGGACGAAGCGGCGAAACGTAACCGGGGAGATGACGCTGCCCGAGGCGAGTGAATCGCCGCACTGCAGGATGTGTGCGCCAGCGCGCAACTGCGCCAGCCCGAACCGGCTGACCGCCTCGGCCGCCAGATCCAACATGCGCTCGACCGCCGCCGCGTTCGACACGTCCCGGCCCTTTTGGATCTGCCCAACTTCGACCAGAAATGGCTCTATGCCGATGAGATACGAGGCGACGGCGAACGGCCCGGTGCCTGGCACACGGATGACGGCCTGATCTCCCACCTGCCCCGCGATGCGTTGCGTGGCTTCGAGATAGACCGGCATCCGCCCATCCCGATACGGGTCAGGGACTTCCAGTTCAAACACCTGTTGTGGGTGTTCCAGCGCCGGTCGCGCGAGGGTTGGGAAATTATCTTCATAAAGGCATGAGGCGCAGCCAAACCCCTCGGCCAGATAGTAGTTGTCGGCGTCCGGGAAGATCACGTCCTGCCCGATGCGCTCCCAGGCGGCGAGTTGCACGGCGGCCATCTGCCGCGCGTCGGTGCAGTAGGACGAGAGGGGAATCCCGGCGAACGAGGCGGTCCAGTTCGCCAGATAGGGGCCGACCGGCAGCCGGTCAATCGGCTGGCGCGCAAGCGTGCGGCGGATGCGTTCGAGGGGCTTCATCGCCGGGGTATGCTCAAAAGCGCGGCAGGCGCGCGCCGCCGTCCATCGGAAGGGTCATCCCGGTCACCATGTCGAAGGCCGGGGAACAAAGCTCGACCATCATCCGGGCGATATCCGCGCGCGCGACCAGGCGTCCGGTCGGCGTAATGCGGATAGCGCGCTCCACAAACGTAGGATCATAGGCGCTGATGTCCGGCGCGCTTTCGGCAATCTGCCCCGGCGCGATGGCATTGACCGTCACCCCCGGCTTGAGTTCTAGCGCCAGTGTCTCGGTCAGGAACATCACCGCCGCCTTAGCCAAGCCATAGACCGAATGATTGCGCAGGAAAGCGGAACCGGCCGCTATGTTGATGACGCGCCCCCAGCCGCGTTCGTTCATGCCGGGCACCACCTGTTGGGCGAACACGTAGATCGCGCGCACGTTGGAGTTCATGACGAAGTCCCAATCCTCGACGCGCAGCTTGAGAAACGGATCGATGGCGAAAGGGCCAGCGTTGTTGATCAGCACGTCAACGGGTCCAAAGGTGTCCACCACCCGTTTGACCACAGCGATGATCTGAGTCGGGACCGAAACGTCGCCGACGAAGTGGGCAGCCCGGCCCGGTCCACGGTTCAGCATTTCGGCCCGCTTCTCCGCTTCGTCGGTGAACTGGCGATCGACGATTGCCAGGCGGGCGCCGTGAGAGGCAAACTCGGTCGCGACGACGGCCCCCAGGTTGCGCGCCGCGCCGGTGATCAGTACCACTTTATCTGCCAAAAAGTGTTTCGTCTCAGCCATAGCGCTACCTCCAGTTCAGGGCATTTTCGGCCCGGTTTCCTTTCGGCGTCATGGTTTCAATGTGGTACATCTTCGCCATAGCTCACGAATCCTCCTTCCACTCCACTGCTCCGATGCGGTATTCCCATCGCGGGACTGTCCAGCCGGCGTCCATGCGAATGGTCTGGCCAGTCACGCTCATAAAAGGCTCGGCACACAGTAAGAGAACCATCTGGGCGACCTCCTGGCGCGTCACCAGGCGCTTGAGCGGCGATTCTTCGCGCAGGGTGCGTTTATAGTTCGGGTCGATCTGGTCAATGAGTTCGCTATCCTCGATCTGGCCGGGGGCGATGGCGTTCACGGTGACGCGGGGAGCCAGCTCGACCGCCAGCGCCTCGGTCAGGTAGATCAGCGCCGCTTTTGCCAGGCCGTGGATCGAGTGCGAGCGGACGAAGGCCGAGGCGGCCGAGATGTTGATCACCCGGCCCCAACCTCGCTCGATCATCCCCGGCGCGAATTCCTGGGTCAGTAGGTAGGCGGCCTTGAGGGTGGTGTCCAGAATCCAGTCCCACTGCGCCTCGGGCAATCTCAGGAAAGGCGTGTCGGCGTAAGGGCCGAGGTTGTTGACGAGAATATCCACGCCGCCGTAGCGCGCGATGATCTCAGCGGCCATGCGCCGCAATTCGTCGGGCTGTCGGCCATCCGCGCCAAAGGCGCTGGCCTCCAGCCCCTCGGCGCGAAGCTTCTGTACCAACGCTTCGGCCTTATCCGGCGAGCTGTGATAATGAATAGCCGTCTGGGCGCCAGCGCGCGCCAGCGCCGCCGCGATGGCCGCTCCGGTATAGCGAGATGAGGCGGTGACGAGGGCGACCTTACCCGTCACAGGTCGGGTTGTCATCGCAGGTTCCCTTCTGAGTCGCCGTCACGCGCCTGAGTCGGCACGGCCTGAATGCCCTCCTTCGCCAAGCGGCAGGCAGCCTGATGGCCACGGCCTAGATCATAGAAGGGTACCGGTCGCAGGCATTCGTCGGCGACATAGGGGCAGCGGTCTTGCAGGCTGCACCCCGGCCTGAGCTCGCGCGGGCTGGGCGTTTCGCCCTTCAGCAGGATCCGCTCGCGCTTGACCGTCGGGTCGGGGATGGGGATGGCCGACAGCAAGGCCCGGGTGTAAACGTGCGTGGGCCGGGAAAACACTTGCTCGACCGGCCCCATTTCCACGATCCGCCCCAGGTACATCACCAGCACCCGATCGCAGAGATGGCGCACCGTGCTGAGGTCGTGAGAAATGAACAGGTAAGCCATGTTCAACTCACGCTGCAAGCGCCGCAGCAACGCGATCACGTGGATGCGCAGCGACATGTCCAGTGACGAGGTAGGCTCGTCGAGCACGACGAACTGGGGATGCGTCATGATCGCGCGCGCGACTCCCACGCGTTGCTTCTGCCCGCCGCTGAGTTGAGCCGGGTAGCGCCTAAGGTGTTCGCGCTCCAGATTGACGCGCTCCACCGCTTCGTAGAGTTGGGACTCATCGCGGAACAGGCCGTGCAGGAGGAGCGGCTCGTGCAGGGTACGGCGCACCGTGAAGCGAGGGTTGAGCGATTCGTGGGCATCCTGGAACACCATCTGGAAGTGCCGTCGCAACGCGCGCACCTGGCCGGCAGACAACGCCGTCAGGTTCTCGCCGTTGAATAAGATCCGCCCGCCAGTGGGTTCTTCCAGTCGCAGGATGCAGCGCGCGGTGGTGGTTTTGCCACAGCCGCTCTCGCCGACCAAGCCGACCGCCTCGCCAGGATAGATCTCGAAACTGATCCCGTTGACGGCGTGGATGGTGTGCGCGCCCTCGCGATAGTGTTTGACCAGGTTTTCGACGCACAACAGCGGCTCCGTCATGGCGCATCCTCAGGGTACTTGTGGCAGATGACGGTGTGGCCGGAAGTCACCGCAAGAGGCGGGGGACGGCGTTCCCAGCAAACCGGTCGCACGTACGGGCAGCGGTTGGCAAAGCGGCAGCCCAATCCGTAGGTGATGTCGACCTGAGGCACGGCCCGCGCCGTGTTCAGATCGCTGACGCGATCCACGCGCAGGAGGCTTTGCAGCAAGAGTTCGGTGTAGGGGTGCTGCGGGCGGGCAAACAGCGCCTCCACTGGGGCCACTTCCATGATCTGGCCGGCGTACATCACCGCCACGCGCTGACACACCTCGCTAACCACGCCCAGGTCGTGCGTGATGAGCAGCAGCGTCGCGCCCGTTTCGGCCTGCACCTCCTTAATCAGTTCGAAGATCTGTGCCTGGATGGTCACGTCCAGGCCGGTGGTCGGCTCGTCGGCAATGAGCAGTCGGGGCTGGCAGGCGAGCATCATCGCCACCAGCACGCGTTGAGCCATGCCACCGCTGAGTTGATGGGGATAAGCGCGTGCCCGCGCGGCGGCGTCGGAGATGCCCACGTGCCGCAGAAGTTCTATGGCTGTGTCATAGGCTGCCTTCCCGCTCAGGCCACGATGCAGGCGTACGGCCCGGGCGACCTGGTCTCCGGCGCGCATCAGCGGGTTAAGCGCGGCGCGCGGGTTTTGAAAGATCATGGCGATGTGTTTGCCGCGCACCTGGCGCAGGTCGCGCTCCGGTAGCGCCAACAGATCGCGCCCCTCGAACCAGACATGTCCCCCTCCGATCCTGGCGGTTGGCGGCAACAGCCCCATCACCGC